>Ga0105164_10002939_pt1 | contig 10425 bp, 8 predicted proteins | sample VDWuncwatermetaG_FD_89674 | JGI IMG/M metagenome (GOLD analysis project Ga0105164, IMG submission 89674) | Wastewater microbial communities from Netherlands to study Microbial Dark Matter (Phase II) - VDW unchlorinated drinking water | ecosystem: Environmental > Aquatic > Freshwater > Drinking... | reverse complement strand
TCTTTGAACTGCCGATCATGTTTCCTATGCCTTTTGCCTTCTTCCATCTTACACCTCCAAGGTTATATGGTTATATTGTAAACCTAACCTTTCGGTGTGTCCACTATTTCGGGGGAAGTGCAGATAATCCTGACAACATCGCTAATGGCCTTTGGCTTCCAGATGGTCGCGAAGCAGCCGGTAAAGATGTGAAAAAAGGCGATATTGTTGTAGTCTATCAAGCAAAAACTGGCAGGATGGAAATAAAAAGACAACCTGACGGACAAGATTTGTTTGCGAAAAGACTAAAAGGCAAAGGAGGTGTAATCGCAATAACAGAAGCACGAGGTCCACTCCATGCCAATAAAGATTCTGCACCAAAAAGATATAATGATGGCTCTGAAATATGGTGGCGCTGGCATACACCCCTAGAAATAAGGACGAGAAGTGGTTTTCTGTCACGAGAAAGGCTGAATAAAATATTGGGTTACAAGCCGAGCAACCCTTTGCGTGGGTTCGGTGACCTAAAATCAGGTTTGAAGAAAATATCTCGTGAAGAATTTGAGCAGATACTGGAAGCATTTAAGGAAAACCTCCATACACCCTCAAAACCTTCACTCAAATCGAGAATACCGCACGACACCTCAGGTGGCGTTGAATCCGAAGAACACAGGTATTTGAAAGAATATGTAGCAGCCAACCCTACGGATGTGCTTCACGAAGAAGGTGTCCGTCATCTATTCACGGAGTACCTTTTCTGCACAAATGACCAAGCCGACGTTGTTTTGCAGGACAGGTTTGGGCGCGTCATCGGCGTTGAAGTTGAAGTGGCAATAGATGAAACCAATCTTGCTGGGATGCTTCAGGCTATCAAATACAGGTATATGTTAGAGGTTACGCATAAGCGGTCTGCCGGGGATAGTAGGGCTCTCCTTGTGGCATATCAAATATCGCCAGCAGTGAAAAAAGCCTGCGAAAACTATAGTGTTGAAGCGGTTGAAGTAGCAAAGGAACTCGTCAGGAAATGGGCCAAGGATGGAAAATCTAGTGTCCTGTCTCATAATTAACTTTACACAATTATGTCATTCCTGCATGTTTCTGGCAGGAATCCAGTCTTGCTTATTTCCTGTCTGCCCCTGTCTACCGACAGACTGGGTAGATTCCCGCTCAAAAACGCTGCGGGAATGACACTAAAATAATGTAAAGAAGTGTTAGGGACAGGACACTAGAAATGCCTAACAACTGCGTGTAGCGGAGCGGCCATAAAGCGGCCTCCCGCTGACATAGGCGTTATGTTAAAATAATAAATGAAATTTAATGAAAAAAATTAGAAGAAGCGCACCAACACTCTTTCAAGAATAGAGAAGAAATAGCAAAAAGTGAACTTTGTGGCTGTTTTTATTGCGAAGCGGTTTTTGCTCCCTCTGAGATTAAAGATTGGGTAGACGAAGACAAAAACGATATAAGTCAAACAGCTCTATGCCCTAAATGTGGTATTGACGCTGTTGTAGGGTCAAAATCTGGATTCCCTGTTAATGAAAAAGAATTCCTAAAAGAAATGCATAAATATTGGTTTGATAGAACTGTTACTTTATGATAACAACATAACCACTTCACCCAGTGGACATTATTCTGTAGCTTCGCCTTTTCATAAGACCGTTGATACTGTTGAGCCAAGGTAAATGCGTTAATACCTCAGTCTTCACTGTGAAGATGTCCATTTCCTGCTAATAGGCAAGAGAAACCCCTTGCGAAAAAGTCCTTACTATGATAAAACTTACGCCAACAGCGTTTCCCCTCACCCTTCCCTCTCCCCAGAGGGGAGAGGGTGGGATTTCTTGAGTAGCTATTTTATATGGAAAATAAATATACTCCAAAAGACATAGAGCAAAAGTGGCAGAAGAATTGGGAAGGGCTTTTTGTTTCAAAGGAAGACCCGAAGAAAAAGAAATACTACTGCCTCGAGATGTTTCCTTATCCTTCTGGCAGGATACACATGGGACATGTGAGAAATTATGTTATAGGCGATGTCATAGCGCGCTATAAGATAATGAACGGCCATTCTGTGATACACCCGATTGGCTGGGATGCATTTGGGATGCCCGCAGAGAATGCTGCTATTGAAAAGGGGATTCACCCTGCAAAATGGACATATGAAAATATCGCAAGCATGAAGGCGCAGATAAAAAAGCTGGGGCTGAGCTATGACTGGGACAGGGAGATAGCAACCTGCGATGAGGATTATTATAAATGGAACCAGTGGCTCTTTTTAAAGATGTATGAAAAGGGCATTGCATATAAAAAGAGGTCATTTGTAAACTGGTGCCCTTCATGCGAGACAGTCCTTGCAAATGAGCAGGTAGAGGATGGAAAGTGCTGGAGGTGCGACTCTATTGTAAAGCAGAAGGAGCTTGAGCAGTGGTTTTTTAAGATTACTGATTATGCTGAGGAGCTTCTTTCATATACAGATAAACTTTCCGGCTGGCCTGAGAATGTGCTTATGATGCAGAGGAACTGGATTGGCAAAAGCACAGGCGCTGAGATAGATTTTCCTGTTTCTGGCGCAAAGGACAAGATTACTGTCTTCACAACGAGGCAGGATACTGTTTTTGGCGCAACCTTTATGAGCATTGCAGCAGAGCACCCAATGGTTAAGTCTCTTGTTAAGGGCAAAAACACAGAAAAGGATGTGATGAAGTTTGTTGAAAAGGTGATGCAGGAGGACAAGATAACAAGAACTGGCGAGGAGACAGAAAAAGAGGGGATATTTACAGGCGCTTATGCAATTAATCCATTTACAAAAAAAGAGATACCAATATGGATTGGAAATTTTGTCCTGATGGAATATGGAACAGGCGCTGTTATGGCTGTGCCGTGTCATGATACAAGGGATTTTGCATTTGCAAAGAAATATAATATTCCAATGCAGCTTGTTATACAGAATCCTGAAAAGACCCTTTCTGTTGATACAATGAAGGATGCGTATGTTGATAACGGCTTTCTTGTGAATTCAGGGGAGTTTAATAATCTCTCTTCATCAGATGCTAAAGAGAGGATCGCAGATTATCTTGAAAAAAATGGCATTGGCAAAAGACGCGTAAATTACCGTTTGCGGGACTGGGGCATATCAAGGCAGAGATATTGGGGAACGCCAATACCTATGATATACTGTAATCAATGCGGCATTGTGCCTGTGCCTGAAAAAGAGCTGCCTGTGCGGCTTCCAAAGGATGTTGCATTTACTGGAAAGGGCGGCTCGCCGCTATTAGATGCAAAGGGGTTTGTAAATGTAAAATGCCCGAAGTGTAAAGGAGGTGCAAGAAGAGAGACAGATACAATGGATACCTTTGTTGACTCATCATGGTATTTCCTCCGCTACACATCACCTAAAGATAATGACAAACCCTTTAATTTTGAAAAGGCAGGATACTGGATGCCTGTTGACCAGTATATCGGCGGCATTGAGCACGCTGTCCTTCATCTATTATATTCAAGATTTTTTACAAAGGTGGTGCGCGACCTCGGCTTGACAAAGATAGACGAGCCCTTTACAAACCTCCTTACGCAGGGCATGGTCTGCAAGGAGACATTAAGATGCCCTGAGCACGGCTGGCTTTTTTTAGAGGATGTTAAGGATGACAAGTGCAGGCACTGCGGGAAAGAGGTTGAAAGAGGACGTGTTGAAAAGATGTCCAAGTCAAAAAAGAATGTTATTGACCCTGATAAATTGATAGACGCCTACGGCGCTGATACCGTAAGGCTATTTTCGCTCTTTGCAGCGCCGCCTGAAAAGGATCTGGAATGGAGCGATCAGGGTGTTGACGGCGCGTGGAGATTTTTGAACAGGGTGTGGAGGCTTGTTAATGACAGCATAGAGCGCTTTAATATCAAAGATATCAGTCATTATGATCCGAGAATGGATAGCCAACTTACTGGCTATTTAAGGAAAATACATTCCATGACACATCAAACTATAAAAAAGGTTACAGAGGATATAGAAAGGCGTTTTCACTTTAATACGGTAATAAGTTCAATAATGGAACTTGTTAACGCATTATATCAACTACAGACTTTTGATAAATGTAATGGAGTATTTAAGCGGCAGGTCTTAAAAGAAGGCATAGAAGTAGTTATATTCCTCCTTTCCCCTTTTGCCCCTCATATATGCGATGAGCTTTGGTCAATGCTTGGGAATAAAGGCTCTGTTATAAATATTACATGGCCGAAATATAATGAAGATGCAGTAAAGGCAGAGGAGATGCTGATTGTGATTCAGATAAATGGGAAGGTGAGGGGAAGAATCACGCTTTCTGCAGGAACATCTGAAGATGATATCAAAAAGACTGCGCTTGCTGATACAAAGACTAAGGAATGGGTTTCAGGGAAGGAAATAAAAAAGGTTATTGTTGTGCAGAACAAGCTGGTAAATATTGTGGTGTAGTATGAATAAAAGGTCAAATAAAATATTAATTGTGTTTTGGGCTATTCTCTTGCTAATTATTTCTTCCTGTGGATACCGCTTTTCAGGAATGGCGAATGAGCTCCCTTCGCATATAAAGACAGTTGCAATCCCAATATTTGTTAATTCAACGCAGGAGCCTCTGATTGAAAGTGTCATTACAAACAAGGTTATTCAGGAGTTTATTGGAGATGGGAGATTAAAGGTTGTTGATGCCTCTAAGGCAGATGCAGTGCTTAAGGGCAGGATATATGCCTTTAGCCTCGCGCCGTTATCCTTTGACAGAGGCGATAATGTCCTTGAATACAGGGTGGTAATACAGTGTGAATTGGTTTTAGAGGATGTAAAGGAGAATAAGATTATCTGGAAGGAGCCTGCGCTTACTCAGTCAGCAGACTATAAGGTTTCAAGCGACATCTCTGCAACAAGGACAGCAAAGGACAGGGCAATAGAAGAGGCGTCTAAAAGATTTGCGTCGGACTTGGTAGCGCGGGTATTTGAGGGATTCTAATAGTGGAGCTTTTTACTTTGCTGTCTAAACTTAGGTGATTATGGTACAGTATCAGGATTTAATAGAGGAATTAAAAAAGGGGGACATCACCTTTCCTGTTTATGCGCTTGTGGGTGAAGAGGGGCTTCTGATTTCAGAGGCAGTTGACAAGATAGTTGATAAGGCGCTGCCAGACGGGATGAAGGACTTTAATTATAATCTCTTTTATGCAAAGGAAAACAGCATTGATGAGGCGCTAAATGCCGTATGCACCCTTCCGCTAATGGCTAAAAAAAGGGTTGTCGTGTTAAGGGATATTGACCAATATCCTGCATCAAGCCTTGATAGGCTCGCAAATTACCTTAAAAACCCTTCTTCTTCAACATGCCTGATTATTACAGCAAAGAAGATAGACCAGAGGACAAAATTTTTTAAGGCGCTTCAGAATGATTCTATGATAACCGTCTGCGGGCCGCTTTATGAAAACCAGATCAAATCATGGATAAGATTCAGGGCAAAGTCTTATGGCCTTGAGTTTACAGAGGATGCGCTTAATATATTTTATGAGGTTGCTGGCAATGAGCTTGGCATCATAGATAATGAGCTGAAAAAGATTTCTTCCTACTGTGAGTCGAAAAAGAAGATAGACACAGATGATGTTGAGCTCCTCGTGGGCAAAAGCAGGATCTATTCCATATTTAATCTTATAAATGCAATTGGTGAAAAGAGGCTTGAAAAGGCGCTTCTGATATTGAAGAAAATGCTGAATGACGGAGAGTACCCGCTTGTGATACTTTCAATGATTGCAAGGCAGTTCAGGCTTATGGCAAGGGCAATAGAGTATCAGAGAGACGGCCTTTCTGCGCCGGAGGTTTCAAAAAAGATCGGGTTATTTGGAAATATATTTAATGCGTTCAGAGAACAGCTTAGAAATTTTACCCTTGACGAAATTCTGAAAAAACACAAGCTCTTTTTTCATGCGGACTCTGAACTTAAAGGCGGAGTTTATTCTCCGGAGATAATCTTAAATGACTTGATATTTAAGCTCTGCAACAGTGTTAAAGGATTGGCATGATAAGCTGTATGATAAACTTTTCTATAGTTGGATTTTGGTATAGAGATAGCGCAGCGGCGGCTTTTGCATCTGCCATTGCTATGAAAGGGCAGCCCGTAGAGCTGCCCCCGCAATCCGGACTTTATGATTTTTTCTTTGAAGCTGCCTTTGCCTTTGGTTTTTTAGCAGCGGCCTTTTTTGGCGTCTTTGCCTTGACTGCCTTCTTTGCACCTTCTTCTGTTGACGGGGCGCCGAGGTTTTTAACAAGGTTATTTACCTTTAGGGTTAATCGCGAGATGTTTCTTGCTGCATTATTTTTGTGTATAATACCCTTTTCTGCTGCCTTGGCAAATGTAGAGGCTGCTAATCGCAAAGTTTTTTTCGCATCTTCAAGGCTGCTGTTTTCTATAGCTGTTAGTACTTTTTTGGTAATAGTCTTTAGCGCAGAGATTACTGTCCTGTTTCTTTCTCTGTGCACAAGGGCCTGACGGGTCCTTTTAGCTGCTGATTTATGTGTTGCCAATTTTACCTCCAAGATATAGTTTAATTAATATTGAGGTGTTTTTTTAGCATAGAATCGGCATTATTGTCAAGGGAAAAAGCCCAATGAGCGAAAACAAGAAGATAACAAAAGCAGCAGGCATCATAAGCCTTGCCACATTAGCAAGCCGCATACTCGGCTTAGTGAGGGAGATGATATATACGCACTATCTTGGCGCGGGAAGGATGTCAGACGCCTTTTTTGCCGCATACCGCATACCGAATCTCTTAAGAGACCTCTTTGCAGAGGGCTCTATGTCTGCTGCGTTCATCCCTGTATTTACAGATTACCTCACAAACAGGACAAGGGCAGATGTAAAAAAGCTTGTGAAGGCAGTATTTACATTATTGCTGATTACGCTGATATTCGTCTGCACCATTGGAATTATTATAGCGCCGTTTATAGTCAGGATTATTGCCCCGGGCTTTTACGACACTCCGGAAAAATTTTCATATACTGTTCTATTAACCAGAATAATGTTCCCCTTTCTCCTTTTTATTGGCCTGTCTGCCCTTGCAATGGGGATTTTAAATTCCCTAAGATCATTCGGAGCATCTGCGCTTTCTCCTGTAATGTTTAATATCATGATAATATCATCTGCAGTCTTTGTCTCGCCGTTTTTTAAAGAGCCTGCAATAGCTATTTCTATCGGAATTCTTCTCGGCGGATTGTTTCAGCTTTTGTTTCAGATTCCGAGTCTTAGAAATAAAGATATGATGTTTGGGCTAAGGCTCGCCCCTTCAGATGAAGGGGTTGTCCGCATCAAGAATCTGCTCATTCCAGCAATGCTTGGTCAGTCTGTTGCACAGGTGAATCTTTTTATAACAACCATACTCGCATCTTTTTTAGCAGATGGCAGCATCTCTTATCTTGCATACAGCAGAGAGCTTGTAAATTTCCCAATGGGTGTTTTTGCAATTGCACTCTCCACCGCGATACTGCCGTCAATGGCAGAGCAGGCAGCAAGGCATAACTATGAAGGGCTCAGAGAGACTTTATCATTTGGACTCAGGCTTATATTTTTTATAACGATCCCGTCAATGTTTGGTCTTATCCTTCTGAGGATACCAATTATAAGCCTTATCTTTCAGCATGGTAAATTTGATTACATTGCAACCATTGGCACAGCAGATGCCCTTATATATTTCTCTGTGGGCCTCTGGGCATTTGCTGGTGTAAGGATTGTTGTCTCTGCCTTTTATTCTTTAAATGACACAAAAATCCCTGTAAAGATAGGGGCAATTGCAGTGGGTGTGAATATTGCATTAAATATTATTTTAATGTTTCCCATGAGACACAAGGGGCTTGCATTGGCAACATCAATCGCATCAATTGTGAACTTTTCTTTTCTCCTCTATCTTTTGAGAAAAAAGCTTGGCAGCATTGAAGGAAAAAGGATAATCAAATCCCTGGCAAGGACTATTGCAGCATCATTGATAATAGCAGCCGTTGCATGGTATGTTGCCGGCATGGGAATCTGGCAGACCAAGGGTTATATAATGGATAAGATATTGATACTTGGCGGCACCATTATTTTTAGCATATTTTTGTATGTCATTACACATATTATTTTAAAGAGCGAAGAGACGCATTTTTTTCTTGAGATGATAAAAGAACGTTTCAGACTGTAGCAACGCAGCAGATGAGCTTTTTACTTTGCCGTGGAAATATTAATGTTGGAGGGAACAATGTTTTTAAAGACGCTTGTAGTAGGACCACTTGAGGTAAACTGTTATGTTATCGCAGATGAAAAGAGCAGGGATGCTGCGGTAATCGATGCGGGCGACAACAGCGATAAGATACTTGATGTTATCAAGAAAAACAGCCTTAATCTGAAATATATCATTAACACCCATGCGCATTTTGACCACATAGGCGCCATCGGCAAAATAAAAAATGCTACAAACGCAGAATTTCTGATTCATGAAATGGAGATGCATGTTTTAAAGACGCTTCCTTCGCAGAATCTCATCTTTGGCATAAAGGTTGACAGCCCTCCAGCGCCTGACAGATTTCTAAAAGATGATGAGAGTCTGGCGCTTGGTGATTTAACCTTAAAGATACTTTACACACCCGGCCATTCACCCGGCGGCATCTGCATCCATGCAGACGGCGTAGTGTTTACCGGCGACACACTCTTTGCAGGTTCAATCGGCAGGACTGACCTTCCGGGAGGAGACTACAATTCACTTATAACTTCTATAAAGAATAAACTGCTCTCTCTTGGAGATGCGACCATTGTCCTGCCGGGTCATGGACCGAGAAGCGCTATAAAGGATGAAAAAGAATACAATCCGTTCCTGGCGCAGTAAACCTAGTTGGAAATGGCAGGGCTTTATAACAGGGTAAATAATTATTGACTGATATTATTATTTCTGCTAATGTATTAAGTTAACAATAGTGTGTTTTATATTTTGAAAAAAGCGAGGAATTGAATTATGCCGACAAGCAAAACCAAAATAAAAAACGTAAAAGAAAACAAAAACAGCAGTAAATATGATGAGATTCGCAAAGAGCTGGAGAGGCAGAAAAACGCCCTTCTTGCAGAGGCAGGAGAGCTCATTGGCGGCGGATTGAATCCTGAAAAGGAAAATTATCCTGATTTGTCTGATCAGGCATCTGCAGAGTCAGAGCAGAACTTTGTTCTGAGATTGAAAGACAGGGAGCAGAAGCTGTTAAAAAAGATAGACGAATCGCTGGATAAAATTGCCAATAATACTTATGGCGTGTGCGAGTCCTGCGGAGAGGAGATTAATATAAAAAGGCTCTTGGCAAGGCCTGTGTCAGCCCTTTGCATTGATTGCAAAACTAAGCAGGAGGAAGAGGAGAAATTAAGGGGATAGAAATGGTAGGCGATGTTGGGATTGAACCAACGACCCCTGCCGTGTGAAGGCAGTGCTCTACCACTGAGCTAATCGCCCGCCTGAAAATAAAGTATCACATCAAAAACCTTTCTGTCAACAGTAATCTTTCTTATTATTTCTCAGTAGAAGTTTCAATCCTTGTTTTAATGGAAGTCTCTCAATAATTGGGAAATAGGAAATAGGAAGTAGAAAATAGGAAGTATATAATTGAAGCTATTTGAGTTTCACCCTCTTTGATGTGGTTACGCTTTTACCAAGAATATTTCTTATTTCTTTAGATTCTTGAATTAATCCTTGGGCTTCTTTTTCATCAACTATACCAGAGTCTATCAGTAGTCTGAGCCACAAATTTGTTTCTTTTGCTTCTTTAAAGGCAACGCTTATTTTATATGTAAAATCTTCCTTGCTAAAAGCTCCTGTTGCTTCCTCATAATTTGCAGCTATGGATGTGCCTGCTTTTAGTAGCTGCTTGCCAATTTCAAAGGCCGCCATTTCTTTTGGAAGCCTCCTCACAAGCTCTATAATCTGCAAGGCAAACTTGTAAAACCTTTGCCTTAAATCGTCATTCCCATTCATCGCAGCCATTTTAAATACAAACCTGATAAATTTCAATCTTTATTTTATTTCTTTACTTCTTACTTCTTATTTCCCATTTGAAAACTTATTTAGTTTCAATCCTTGTTTTAATGGAAGTCTCCTTCATATTAGAAGTAGAAGGAGGTTTATGGTTAAGTAATACACAAATGTTTCAATCCTTGTTTTAATGGAAGTCTCCTTCATATTTTGACATTTTCATTTTATTTCTCCTTTAAGTTATGGTTTCAATCCTTGTTTTAATGGAAGTCTCCTTCATATTACGCCCAAAAACCCTGCCAATCATGTTTAGATTTAGTTTCAATCCTTGTTTTAATGGAATTCCTACATTCCACCAGCTATTGCACCACTTAGCACTTCGCTTGGTGTGGCATAGTTTAAGCACTTTCGCGGCCGGTTGTTAAGCTTTTTTTCCACGCGCTTGACTTCATAGTAGCCAACTTT
>Ga0105164_10002938_pt1 | contig 10427 bp, 11 predicted proteins | sample VDWuncwatermetaG_FD_89674 | JGI IMG/M metagenome (GOLD analysis project Ga0105164, IMG submission 89674) | Wastewater microbial communities from Netherlands to study Microbial Dark Matter (Phase II) - VDW unchlorinated drinking water | ecosystem: Environmental > Aquatic > Freshwater > Drinking... | reverse complement strand
TGTTCCCTGGCCTACAGGCGCTCTCTCGCCGCGCTTAAGCAGCAGGGGGGAAACAGCTTCAGGGAGACGACCTGCTCCCGTATGTCGATGGCCGCGTCTCCATTCTTCTATCTCAGCGCGGCTCCGCTATCACATCGACTAAAGCCGGGAGCTTTTTCTCTTTGACAAATTTAAGAGCCCGCTCGAGGGCCGGCCGCAGCTCCGCCGTGCTCCGGATCGGCCCCTCGGAGTGAACACCGAAGCCCTCGGCCACCTTGGAGAAGTTCACGGCGGGGTCATCCACATGAGTGCCGATCCCGGCGTTCTCCACCGGCCTTTTACGGAATTTGGCGACCTCGATCCCATGCTCCTCCGAGTTGTAGAAGGACTGGTTATTGTGCATCACGATCAAAAGCGGAATTTTGTGCTTGGCCGCGGTCCAAAGAGCGCTTGATGTCATCAGCAAATCCCCGTCCGCCTGAATATCGACGCAGAGCTTGCCGCTCCCCATATGGGCCAGGGCGCCGCCGATCGCGGCGCTCATGCCATAACCTACTCCGGCGCCGCCGCTCGTCCCAAGATACTGATTGGGCTTGGTCCAGTCCCAAAGCCGGCGCGCCCAGCCGTTGGAGCTGCCGTTGACCAGGACCCAATCCTCTTTCTTGATAACCTCGCCCACTTCATAGGCCAGACAGGCCGTCGAGATATCCTTGCGATTTATTTGGGCGCGGGCATCCGCCAGCCATTTGGCCCGGAGGCTCTCGTGCTTCTCCTTAACCGAGTTAAAGCGCGCCTGGATCTCCCCTTTCCTTTTTCCGTCGCTTTCGAGCATCTGCCGGCAGAGCTGGATAAGCTCCGGCAGAGCAACCGAGGTGTCGGCTGAGATCGGGATATCCAGGGCCTGCAGGACCTGGACATCGCCAGCCCAACTGCGCACCAGCATATCGTTCATGGAGATGTGAATGAGCTTGACCGAAGGGCTGGTCACATACTCGCACGCGCGCGTGCTCTTGCTGACGGTGGTCAAGGCGCCGTAGAGGTCCAGCACATCGAGCGCCAAAATGACATCCGCCTTCTGTAGCAGCTCGCGCGCCCCGCCGGTGACATCCAAGGAATGGCTATTGGGAAAATTGAAGCGGCTCCCTTTGTCGATCACCGGGATCGCCAAAAGCTCCGCCAATTCTATGAGAGAGGCAACCGATTTGGGATTGCGTCCGAGACAATCGGCGATGATCAAGGGGGACTTGGCATCGACGAGAAGCTTGGTCGCCCGTCGCAACGCCTCCGGATTGGCCTGCGCCGGTGCGGGCGGAGAATAGCGGCCGATGTCCGGAATCTCGATGGCCTCCTTGATGGCGTCTTCCTGGATATCCGCGTCGTAGTTGATATAGACCGGCGCCGTCGGCTCCGTGGTGGCGATCCGATAGCCGCGGATAAAGGATTCCGGCACGCTGGCCAAATTGTAGGGCTGATCGTCCCACTTGACGTAATCTCGAACCTGATTTCCTTGAACCAGGGCGGTGTGGATCCAATCGATCCTGGGACGCCGGCGCGTAGTATCCATCGGCCCGGTGCCGCCGAGAACGATCACCGGCACCCGGTCAATCCACGCATTGAAGATCGCCATGCTCGCGTGCTGCAGGCCAACGATATTATGAACAATCGCCACCATCGGTTTACCCTTGGCCTTGGCGTAGCCGTGGGCGATAGCCACCGATATCTCCTCGTGACAGCAAAAAATCACTTCGGGTTTATAGTTTCCCCCGTAGTTGACGATGGAGTCATGGATGCCGCGAAAGGTCGCTCCGGGATTAAAGGCCGCATACTCGATATCGAACGTCTTCATCAGATCTACGATAACGTCCGAGCCATACTGAGGTTGTTTTTTCTCCACTCTAGTCGCTGGTGTCTTTGCCACGCTTGATCTCCTTATCCCCGCGTTGAAATGGTCCTGGTTGCTTTCAAACTCGTTCTTTGTTTTGTAGAAGCCCTCTCTGGAAAAATAGTTCCAGTGTCTCCAACAGATTCCCTTTTCTCTCCCCCGTCTCCGAGGCCTCCCCCGCGTTGAGCGAGGCTATCGCTTTTAGAACCTTCTGGGTGGCAGGGGCCATCACCGCCTTCAGCCCGTAGTGGGCGAAGGTCTGGCTTAACTCTCTCATCTCCTCCGCCCTTCTCCCGGCGTGAACCGGCAGAGCAGCGATGCTCTGACCCACCTTGCCTGCCAGACCTGGAAAGCTTTCATCATACTGTTGCAAAATTTCATCTAACAAACCAAACTTTCGCGCGCCGATCAAGAGCTCTACGAAGAGTCCCTGCAGCCCTTTAGTCAAACCCGCGTAGACGATCTTGAAAGCCGATGCCTGGCCTATCTCGGGGCCGAGGACTCTGACGGAAAAGCCCGCTTGCTCCAACGCCCGGATGTCGGGCGCCTTCGGACCCGAGACATAGACAAGAGTGCCCTGGCCAAGCTTCGCCGCGGAGCCGATGATGCAGCCGTCGACAAAATGGGCCAAGGCCGGGGACAGATGCCCGCCGATTTCCCCTGCGGTCATAGGAGAGATCGCGTTGGCGTCAAGATACAAAAGATCCTTCCTGCCGACTTTCACAAGAGCCTGCGCCACCTTTGCCGCCACGCGCCTGGCGGCGGAAGGAACGACAACGGAGACGACGAGATCGCATTCCGACACCAGGCGGGCCAGCGAGGACACGGAGCGCGCTCCGGCGTTCTCCGCGCGCTTGCGGGTGACCTCGCTCCTCCCTTTGGTGCAGGTAAGCACCTCGACTCCATGACCGGCGAGGAGGCGGACCCAGTGGTACCCCATCTCGCCGATGCTCAAAATACCGACACGCTGAAAAGCCATTCTCTTCTCCTCCGTGTCAATTTTGACGGTTGATTACGTCGATGATCTTCCGCAAACGGCCGAAGTCTTTCCGGTTGAAGGGGACCAGAAGGCGAGGGAGAGAAAAAGCTTCAGGATCATCGGCCTCTTCAGGAAGAGGGGCCGTCGATCTCACCCGGCCTTCTGTCAGTAAATCCTGAAAGTCCCGGTTCAACTCCTCTATCAATCCAGGCGTCGGGGGATGAAGCAGGCGGATGACCAGATCCTCTCCCACGAAGCGGTAGGAGTGGTAGTTTCGGTAAAATTGTTTGATCTCTTGAATGACGGCTTCCGTGTCCTCGACGATTTTAAAAAAGTTCAGATCCTCCTCTGAGATGAACCCCTCGTTTAACATCCGCTTGCGAACGAAACCTTCCCACTCCTTCCAGTAGCCTTTGCCCGGGAGATCCACCAGGAGAACCGGAACGATCTGGCTCTTACCGGTTTGCGCCAGCGTGAGGGCCTCGATGGCCTCGTCGTGGGTGCCGTATCCTCCGGGAAAGAAGACCACGGCATCCGCCTCTTTAACAAAGATCAGCTTGCGGGTAAAGAAAAAATGAAAGGTCATCAATTTGCGGTCACCGCGGATAAACCGGTTGGGCTGCTGCGCGAAGGGGAGCTGGATATTGACTCCGAAACTCCGCTCCCTGCCGGCCCCTTCATGACCGGCCTGCATGATGCCCGACCCGGCGCCGGTAATGACCATAAAACCCTCTTCTGCCAGCCGGCGACCGAGCTGAGCCGCCATCTGATAATAGGGATCTCCTTCCGCAACTCTAGTGGAGCCAAAGATGCTCACCTTACGGACCGAGCAGTAAGGGGCGAATATCTTGAAGGCATAGCGCAGCTCCTTGACGGCCCGATTGAGAATCTTCAAATCTCCCCGCGAGGCGTCATCTCTGGCAAGCTTAAGAACGGTCTGCATCAACTCCGCGAAAAGCTCTTCGTTCGGGGAGCCGCGCCCGCGCTGGAGCCACTCCAGCACTTCGTGCTCCAGCGAGGCCAAAGTCACTCTCTCTCGTTTCATATCTTTTTCCTCGGCTCTATTTTCTATGGCATATCACGGCAAGGAAGGAAAGGATTCACCAGGTATTAAACCCCCTTCACTCGGACAATTTTCTCAAAATTAGGAGGTAAGCGCGCTCTTTTCTCTTGTTTGATAATCTTCCAATACAGTCCTTGTCTGAAAATCCCATTTTTTTAAGCCAGTTAGGCCTTGTAGGTTGCGTGGTATAGGTTTTGCTCGTTGCAAATCCCCAGGCTCCGGCTATTTGCGCCTTTCAAAATCAACTTCCGCAACTTGGTTGAACAGAACCGGATGCTCCCATCCAATCTTAAACTAGAGGATGATTCCCGCGTCGCCGTAATTGGGGGGGGGCCGGCTGGCTCCTTCTTCAGTTATTTCCTGCTGGACATGGCCCAGAGGTTGGGCATGAAGCTGCAGTTAGACCTCTACGAACCGCGGGACTTCGCTACTCCCGGTCCCAGCGGCTGCAATATGTGCGGCGGGATCATCTCCGAGTCTCTGGTGCAGGCCCTGGCCGTCGAAGGGATCAACCTTCCCCCCACGGTAGTAGAAAGGGCTATCGACTCTTATGTCTTGCATATGGATTTGGGCAGCGCCCGTATCGAAACCCCGCTGCACGAGAAGAGGATCGCAGCGGTGCATCGCGGTGCTGGTCCTCGAGATATGAAGGAGAAGAAGTGGCGGAGCTTTGATGGCTATCTGCTCGAGTTGGCGATGGAGAAGGGGGCTCGCCTGGTGCGAGGACGAGTGGCTGACATCGGCTGGAAAGATGGTCTGCCCCAGGTAAAAATCCCGAACGGCTTGCCCCAAGCCTATGACCTGTTGGGAATAGCGACGGGGGTTAATACCTCGGCTTTGAAGCTCTTCGAGAAGCTCGATTCGGGCTATATTCCACCCAAGACTACTAAAACCTATATCGGTGAGTTCTACCTGGGCCAGGAGACCGTGAAGAGATACCTGGGCAACTCTATGCATGTTTTTCTGCTCGACCTGCCTCAACTGGAATTTGCCGCGCTGATTCCTAAGGGCGACTATGCGACTCTCTGCCTCCTTGGTCACGAAATCGATGGGCCTTTGGTGCAGCGCTTTCTGGACGCCCCTGAGGTAAAACAGTGCTTGCCTCCTGAATATCATGTAGCCGAGAACCACTGCCATTGTGCTCCGTGGATAAATATCCAGGGCGCGGCCCGGCCTTTTGCCGATAGAATGGTGTTCATTGGCGACTGTGGTGTGACCAGATTGTATAAGGACGGGATTGGAGCGGCCTACCGCACGGCCAAGGCCGCCGCCGCAACGGCTATCTTTGAGGGCATATCCGCTGAAGATTTCCGCCGCCACTACTGGCCGGCGTGCCGGGCTATCCGTGCCGACAACGCATTGGGAAAGATCATTTTTGCCGTCACCCGGCAGATTCAGAAGAGACGAAAGGACCGTAGAGGCGTTTTGCGAATGGTTTCTAGAGAACAGCAGATGGAGCGTGGTCCCCGCCGCATGAGCATGGTGTTGTGGGATGTCTTTACGGGTAGCGCCCCCTATCGAGATATCTTGCTGCGCACCCTTCACCCCTTCTTTCTAGGCCGTTTTCTCTGGGAGATCATTGCCGGAATAGTTGCTAGAATCTGGTCTATTAACGGGCAAAAACATTGAAAGGAGCATGCCATGGAAAATGGCGCCTTGGGCAAGGTATACCAGGACTCCCAGGTGATTGTCCGCCAAGGAGAGGTGGGAGATTGCATGTATGTAATCCAGGAGGGCCGGGTCGCGGTGATTCAGGAAAGGGATGGCAGAGAGGTACCCCTGGCAGTGCTGGGCAAGGGGGATTTCTTTGGGGAAATGGCTCTCTTTGACCGCGAAATGCGCTCATCTACTGTGCGCGCCTTAGGCGAAGTGCGGGTACTCACCGTGGACAAGAAAACCTTTATGCGTAGGATACACGAGGATCCTTCTCTGGCTTTCCGCATTGTGCAGCAGATGTCCCAGCGGATCCGCGAGATGGACGGTGAGCTGGGTCGAATAAAAGGAAATGTCGGCATGCTGCCCAACAAGTAGTGGTACTGGAGCGGGCACCGGGGGCAACTAGACTAAGGTAAGGGTTTTTGGTAGATAGCATGGTTATGAAAATCAAGAAATTCATCGTTAAGCCCGGCAAGAAAATGTCCCTTAAAGACTTCGATCCGAGCTATACCGGCAAGCATGTTGACCATGCTGAGGTGAAGCGTGCGCTGGCGCGTGAGAGGTAGCGGAGATTTCGCAAAGGGCGGCGCCAAAGAAGGCCCTTTCCGTCGCAATCATGAACAATCTTCAAAACACATACTCTGGCTTTGTCCAGTATGTGCTTCCGCAATACACCCAGGAGCTCGAAGAGCTTATAAAGGAGGCGCGCAAGGATCTCGATTCGGAAATGGTGCATGACCTGCGCGTGTGCGCCCGGAGGTGCCGACAGATGGTTGGGATCGTTCGGGCCTTCCTTCCCTATGGCGCCTACAGGTCGGTTTGCCCATTCCTCGATGGGCTCGTCTCCCGATTCTCAAGTTTAAGAAACCGCGATGTTTTTAAGGAATATTTGGTAGAGCTTCAATCTCATCCCCAGGTCTCCCGATTTCCTCTCGCTCTCAAAAATCTTCTGAAAAGGGAACAGAAAAAAAGGTCGAGGCAGTCGAGAAAATTCAACTCTTTTTGGAAAGAGCCGTTTTTCCAGAAAGGCAACCAGATCTTTGAAGGGATTTCACGACTCCTCCCCCATACGAACCCGAACGCGGACGCTCGCAAAAAACTAGTCTCTCAAATGAGGCGCCAGCACAACGCCGCGTTGAAGGAAGTTCGAGCCCAATATCCCGTTCTCTTTTCTCAAAATGACGATAAAACGCTCCACCGCTTTAGGGCTGCGCTAAGGCGATTACGTTACACCTCCGAGATCGTCGTGCATCTTTCAGGGACCCCTCCTCCATCCGTAGCGAACCGCCTAAAGGCCTGGCAAACTGATGTGGGACGCATCCATGACTTTGACGTCTTTTTACCAAGGGTTCGCAAAAGATCCGCCAAGGCACTATCTTCCGGTGAGAATTTTCTTTTGGTCAAAGACCTTGACACCCTGGAAAAGTATTTGATGCGCGAGCGGGCGAGAGCCGTGCGGCAGTTCTTAAAAAATCTGCGCCGAGACCAAAACTGGCTGGATAGCCATCAGGTAGAGCCCGACTGGAACAAACTGAATAGCCAATGATTTCCCGGATCTCTTCTCAAGAAACCTCTTATGCAGGCAGGCTCATCGCGGTGGAGGGCCTTGATGGATCGGGAAAATCCACCCAGGTTTATCTTCTGAAGCGTTTTATGGAACTTTCGGGGCTCAAGGTCTTCTTCACAGAGTGGAACTCTTCACTGATCGTGAAGAAGGCCACAAAGAAAGGCAAGAAAAGACAACTGCTGACCCCTACCACATTTGCGCTGATTCATGCCACCGATTTTGCGGACAGATACGAAAGGCAAATCCGCCCTCTCTTGCGCGCAGGGTACATTGTCCTGTCAGACCGCTACTCCTACACCGCCTTCGCCCGCGACGCGGTGCGCGGGTGCGACCCCGAGTGGGTGAGACAACTCTATAGCTTCGCGGTCAAACCAGACATCACATTTTTCTTCGACGCCCCACTCGAGGTGGCGCTGAAGCGGATCCTGGTGGGGAGGCCTAAACTGAAATTCTTTGAGGCCGGTATGGACCTGGGGTTCTCAAGCGACACTGTGGAAAGCTTCCGCATTTTTCAGGAAAAAATTTACAGCGAGTACCGGAAGATGATTCCGGAATTTGGCTTTTTCACCGTGGATGGTACGCTTCCCATCGAAAGACAGCAGGAACTAATGCGCGCTGCTGTGGAGGCAAAAATTGATCTTCCATGCTTCGCCTCCCGCGTTCTGCGACCGAAGAAAATCTCTCTTCCGAGGTGAAGAAAGGATGGATAGAAAATGAAGCGTTTCTACGGAAAGGGCTTGCCGGGAGTTGACCCCGAGGGGCTTTCAGGAAAACTGATAGTGATCGAGGGCGGCGATGACTTTAACCGCGCAACTCAACTCGAGATGGTCAAAGACTGCCTTGAGCATAACGGGCATGCCACGGTAAATGTGGGGTTAAAACGTTCCACACTGGTGGGCCGCGAGCTGGCAGAGGTTCAGCAGGGAAACACCCTGGGTCCTGCCACATTGAGCCTTTTCTACGCGACGGATTTTGCCGACCAGCTCGAGAACAGAATCGTTCCGGCTTTGCGCTCCGGAATCATCGTCCTAGCCGACCGTTACATCTACACCCTGATGGCACGGGACATCGTGCGCGGCGCGGACCGCGACTGGGTGAAATCCCTATATAGCATCGCCTTGGTGCCGGATGCGGTCTTTTATCTTCAAGTAAACGTGCGGCAGCTTGTGGAGAATAACCTGCAACAAAATTCGACCCTGGATTACTGGGATTCTGGGATGGACATCGGCCTTTCCAGAGAACTTTTCGACAGTTTTATCAAGTACCAAAGGCTCATCCAAAACGAGTTTCACCGGATGCAGTCCGAGTACGGCTTTGAAGTCATCAACGGCAACCGCCCGCCCAGACCTGTGGCCAGGGAGCTGTGCGCGCGCGTCGCTGATTTGGTCGAACCTCTCCCGACTGCCTCCATCGTCGCCTCTAATGCCTCATTATAATGGATGCCACCGTGAAAACCCCTGAATCACCCTCCGCAGATACAAAGCCAGCAGGGCAACGGATTTCAACGGCGCAAAGCGTTTCCCTGCAGAGATCCATTCAATCCGACCTGAAGAATCTTAGAGCGACGGCCAAAACAATCAGCCAGAAATTTCTTTTGCGGGTAGAGGGACGGATTGAATCGCTGGTGCGAGAGCTTTCTGAGTCCAACCTTTCAGACACCTTTGCAGGACTCCATCCTGAACAGGTGGAAAAATCTCTGAGCTCCATCCGGAACCTTATTAAAGCCCTGAAGGTAAGGCCAGATAGAGGCCGACGCAAAGACCTAAAAAGAATTGAAAATCTTCTGGAGGCCATTTCCTGGATTATGGATTACTCGACGCCCCGCGTCCCGTTCAGAAAGTTGCCTCGTTCAAAAAAGACGGCACAGGATGAAAAAAAGGAGGATCCAGTCTAAATGGCGGAAGGAAGAGTTTTAGAGCTTTACATTTTAAGGCACGGCATCGCCGTTCCCCACGGTGCCAAGGGCATTCCAGAGAACGATCGGCCGCTTACTTCGCAAGGAAAAAAGAAGATGCGCCGGGCGGCACGTGGGATGGCCACGCTGGATCTCGACTTCTCTTTGATTCTAACAAGCCCCCTTCCCCGGGCTTCCCAGACCGCTCAGATTGTAGCTGATATTCTCAAATCGAAGGAGAGAGTCCAGGTGATGGAGGAGCTGCTTCCTGGAAAACCACCTCAAGCTGCGGCGCAAAGATTGTCTGACTTTAAGAAAGAGAAATCGCTTCTTTTCGTGGGACACGAGCCCCACTTAAGCGAACTTATATCTTACCTCGTTTCCGGAAATGAGAGGGGAAACATTCTCTTGAAAAAGGGCGGCCTGGCCCGTATAGACATCCACTCCTTCTCCTCCCCCCACGGAACATTGACCTGGCTCCTCACCCCTAAGCAGTTAAGACTTGTAGGCAAGGTGTAAGGGGCGGTTTTGGTGCCCGGAGCCGGAGTCGAACCGGCACGGAACCTTGCGATTCCTCGGGATTTTAAGTCCCGTGTGTCTACCAATTCCACCATCCGGGCATTAACGCCCAATTGATTTTACACAACTTGAGGTGAAATTTAAACCGGGGTCTGAGGTTAGAAGATGCCCACAGCAACGAAGATTGCAAAGGTGATGACAATGGCAACCAAGCTGCCGATGACCAACCAAAATTGCATGGAATAGGCCTTTAATAACGCGCCCAGGGCGTTCATAAGATTCAAAATGTCGCTGCCCGTTGTCCGGACAATCAGAGTGAATGACTTGGCGGCGTTTACCGTCCAGATGCCGCTTAAGAAAAAAATGGTCGCGATCATAAGAGACATGATCGGCTTGATTATGAGATCCAACGCCCGCTCGCTTTCAACCAGGCCGATGACGCCAAACAACCCGAACGCCAGGCCGAGAGCGATAGAAAAGATGCCGACCCATTTCATGCGGCTACCGAGCCTGCTGACGGTTTGATTCTGCGAGTCGGTGAACTCGTAATTGGGCAACTCCATAACCGCTCCTCACGGGCCTTTTTTTGAGAGACTATCCGAGGTGGAGCCGGGAAGTCAATCCATATATTTTTATATCTATTGGAATTGGAATTACACAAACAACGGCGCCAGGACCAGCGTGATCGTGCTGAGCAACTTGATCAGCACGTGGAGGCTGGGGCCGGCGGTGTCTTTAAAGGGATCGCCGACCGTGTCTCCGACGACCGCCGCCTTGTGGGAATCGGAGCCTTTGCCGCCGTATTGGCCGCTCTCGATGAACTTTTTCGCGTTGTCCCAGGCGCCGCCGCTATTGTTAAGAAAGGTAGCGAGGAGGATTCCGGCGATG
>Ga0105164_10002937_pt1 | contig 10429 bp, 9 predicted proteins | sample VDWuncwatermetaG_FD_89674 | JGI IMG/M metagenome (GOLD analysis project Ga0105164, IMG submission 89674) | Wastewater microbial communities from Netherlands to study Microbial Dark Matter (Phase II) - VDW unchlorinated drinking water | ecosystem: Environmental > Aquatic > Freshwater > Drinking... | reverse complement strand
GCAATAAGGTGCTCGTCAATAATATTTCCTGTAAAACATTCTGATGGCCCAGTCTCATATAGTCGCCCGTATGTTTTATCAAAGCCAACATCCTTACAAAAAAGATCCAATGTACCCTTTGGCGACTGCGAAATAGCAAGCAGGAAGTATCCTTTTATTTTTAAATCTTTGATGAGGTCCTCGGTAAACTTATATGTGCGATGACGATACCGCTCCACAACAAGTTTAGAAGCCCGCATAAACTCGCTATAAGGCACGCCTTTGATATTCTTCCTAAATACACCGACAACCGCCATAATGTACTCTTCGTAGTCACCCTTGCGGTCCAACCATTCTATCTTCTTTTTTTCATAGTCCTCACGCACCTGCGGCGCAAAAAGCCCAATTTCAATCAAAACCTCCACAAGCTCAATCAAAAGCGACGACCTAAAAATAGTGCCGTCAATATCAAAAATTGCTACTTTGCGAAGCTTTTTATCTGTGTTAATAATGCGTACATTATATCAGATTCAAAACAGATAGATATACTGATTTCTTCTTTATTGAATCATAAAAATGATTGACAAAGGGCACTCATTAGGGTATGCTTTAATTAGGCTAAGTAGTTATTTTGAAGGATATTTTAAGGAGGAGTAAAAATGGAAAAATTGAGGATAGTAGCAGCAGGGACTGACGATGATGGTATTTTAAACCAAGGAATGACGGATGATGATGGTGCTTTGGTTAATGAAATCAGGGATGACGATGGTGCCTTAGCTGATGAAACAGCGGATGATGAGTATGGGCCAGAGGAAGTAAGGATGACTAGTGAGGACGGCCTATTCTTAATTTTTATGCTATCGCTTCTATCTGGTGCTCTGATTCTAATTATTGCAAAATTAGTATCAGAAATAGCACGACCTATTGCTCGTACTGTCACACGTTTATGTTTACCCTGTTATCACCCAAGCCTTTTGTGGTACAGAATAGTAAGGCCAACTCCACATTTAGGAGTTATACAAAATAAAAAGAATGGCTAATAACCATAACAAAGCCCGTAACAAGAACCACAGTGTTTCCTGTTGCGGGTTTTTTACATAGTAATTTTCTGCTATTCATGACCTTACGGGGAGTCGGTCACGAGTTACTAAGTATTTTATCACACTTCGTGTGCAAAAATACTAAGTACTCGCTACCCCAGCTCGGCGACCCAGTGAGTACACTAGGTGCCCGCCTCCGCTTTTCGACTCCCCGTAAGGTTTATGAAAATATAATTGCCCACCTCTATACAGGGCGGGCAATTATTTTCATGACCTTACGGGGAGTCGAACCCCGCTTCTATCCTTGAGAAGGATATGTCCTAGCCGATAGACGATAAGGCCCTTTTAAATTCCTAAAAATCAATGCATCAAAATTGACGCATTTTATATTTGCTACTATAGCACACTTTACACATTTGAGCAAAAACTATTCCTTTCGCTTCCATTCGTCCTCTTGTCGAACAAGAAGCTCGTGGGCTCGTTCTGGCTCTGCCATTATTTCTTCTACTGCACGCTCCATTCTCATCCCCTGTGACCCCTTGATCAAAATCACGTCACCCTCCCCAATAATACTTTCAAGATATTTTCCTGCAAGGTGCGAGTCGTCAAACTCAATTATACTCTTTTCACTCATTCCAGCGAGCATCGCCCCTTCCACCATATACTTTGCACGAGGTCCCACAACGAGAAGAGTATCAACAAAACCTCCAGCCTGTTCACCTACCCTCTTATGTTCATCAATTGTAAATTTGCCAAGCTCTAGCATATCACCAAGAACAGCTATGCGTCTGCCTTTTGTTTTAATCTTTTTAAGAGCGTCAATTGCAGCCAGAGATGCAACTGGAGACGCATTATACGTGTCATCAATTATTGTAGAACCCTTTATACCTTGTATTACCCTCATTCGCCCTGGTGGTGAAATGTGTTGAGAGAGACGACCTATAATATCAACAACATTGTGCTTCAGGAACGCTCCCACAGCTACCGCAGATAGAGCACTATACACAGGCTGAACCCCTAAAACACCTGCCATAGAAACTGGTAAAACATTCCCATCGTATTCAAGCTTAAAAGTAGTTCCTGTTGGCCTGCCGTCATTATACGTGATACTAATATTTGTCGCTCGAAACATTGCATCTTTGCTCAACCCATACGTGAGCGACATAGCTTTAGTTTTTTCTCGCATAGCGAGTACTCGCTCATCGTCTGCATTCATCACAAGCACACCTGTTGGTCGAAGGGCCTTAACAAGATTTGCTTTCTCCTCGTAGAGCTCATCTGGCGACTTATAATATTCTATATGAGCTGGTGTATCCCCAAAACGTGTTATGACCGCAATATCTGGGGTAATAATATCTGTAGCGCGCAAAATATCACCTGGCTTACCAGCGCCAACTTCAAGCACGAGCCACTTTGGATAGTGAGTCGGTGTCAGAATCAAAACTACTCCTTTCAAAATATTCTTTATCCAAATTATAGGATTTGACCATCCATTTTCACAATTTAAAATGGTAAGTGGTAAACCAATTTCACTATTAAAACTTTTATCGCTTTTTCTAGCAACAAGCACATCTCCAAGCACAGCAAAAATTGCGTCCTTGGTTGATGTTTTACCCACGCTTCCTGTAACGGCAATAATCTTTGGTCTATATTTCTTTATGACCATTTTTGATTCTTCCTCGAGTATTCGAACTATTATATCCTTAAAAATTGATTTCATATTATTATCTGTCAGGGGGTACTTGATAATAGTTTAGCAAAAATTTTGTAATTTGCATAAACGGCAAAGAAAGCGTGTGAGACGCAAACGCTTCTCCACGGGGATTTTTGAGTATAAGTAAGACTATAAATTTTGGATCATTGGATGGGAAGTACCCTATAAATGTGTGCAGGAAGTCTGTACTAGAGTAACCATTTTCGTCCACTATTTGCGCTGTTCCTGTTTTTACTGCCACGCTATAATGCTCGAGCTTGAGAGCCCCTCCTGCTAAAACCTTGTCTGCCGAAACCGTGAGCATATCTGAAATTTCACTTGCGGTTTCCTTTTTGATCACGCGCCTCTCGCTTATGGGAGTAAATTCCCATGCTGGGCCAATGTTGTATTCTATGCGTTTAACTATATGCGGGGTTACCAAAACACCCCCATTTGCCAATGTGGCAAGCGCTCGTATTGTAGCAATTGGCGTAGTTGATATTCCTTGACCGAAAGAAGCTGTCGCATATTCTATATCACGTGGGCTATTTAGGTTTCTAATATCCCCGACTGCTTCGTTAGGTAGGTCTATACCAGTCTCTTCACCTAAACCAAAAGATTTAAAATATTCACGAAAGCGTTCCTTTCCCAATCGTTCCTCGACAAAAATACTTCCCGTGTTTAGAGACTGACTTAAAACATCCTGCATTGTCACAATACCACGAGCCTTGCCGTCGAAATTGCTGATGCGCTTTTTATTTATAATACGAAAACCTTTATCATCATATGTCGTCTTGGATGTTACCACACGAGCGTCAATTCCTGCGGCCATTGTAAGTGGTTTAATAATAGACCCCATTTCGTATACGCCACTAACGAGAGGATTGGAAAAAACTTGTTGGTCTTTTTCTTTTGAAAAATTATTAGGGTCAAATGTGGGCACTGTTGCCATAGCGTATATTTCTCCATTTTTGGGGTTCATAATAATCCCCCCCGCGCTTCCTGCGCTGTATTTTTTCAGAATATCGTCCTCCAAAACTCTTTCCAAAAATCCCTGAACAGCCGGCTCAATTGTAGTGATCAAGTCCCCTTCTCGCTCCCTATCAAAGATTATAGATTTAGCAGGTCTTAAAAAAAGATCAACAAAAAGACTAGTTGTCTCCTCTGTGTTTCCAGTTCTTTCAAGTTTATCATTATAATATTTTTCTAGTCCGTATCGGCCAGTTTCCACACTAGTGCTACTGTCTTTTCCAACAAAGCCTAACACTTGCGCTGCAACCCTCCCACCCGGATAATAACGTCTTTTGTTTACTTCCACTGCAATACCCTTCCATTTGAGTTGCCGAATAGACTCTGCTTCTTCTTCTGACAGATGCTTCGATATCTCCTCATACTCATCATTTTTGTGGCTAGCTCTAAGAATAAAATCTTCACGATCAAGATTAATGATTTCCCCCAATTTAGACGCGAGCGATTCGCTGTCTGTGACCTTTGATGGGTCTAGTATAAGAGAATAATCTGGGATCATTGTAGCTGCAGAAATTTTGCGCCCGTGCTTCTCTTCAAAAAAAATAGTACCTCTGTCTAGTGTTTTAGATGCTGGCGTGCGGTATTTCTCCTCAGCAAGATTTTTATAAAAATCTCCTTTTGAAATCTGTATATACCCAAGCTTCAAAACTAAAAGGGACGCCAATACAAGCATCCCTATATTCAAAAGAATGACATTACTAATAAATGGCTTCCTCATTTATTTAGCGCGCAATAGAAAGTTTTACAGATGAAAACTCATTGGCAAATTTTGTATTAGCCTCCTCAAAGCCAATGCTTTTTGCATATTCCATTGTGATACCTCCAATTTTTGAAAAATACTCTGCTTCTAGTTTGCCAGACGAAACGGCAAGCTCCTGTGTCATATTATTTATATTTTTGCGCTCCAGAACGGCAAAAGTGAGGGAGGAAAACGAGTATAGACCAAACACTAAAGTAGCACAAATAGCTGTCAGAAGCATCCAAAATATTTTTCTCTCAATATTGTAGAAGTCGAGTGTTTTGGTTGTCATAGTAATATGTAAATTTATGTGTTGCTGTTTTTAATAATAATTCTCAATTTTGAACTTCGAGATTTAGGGTTTTCCTTTATTTCACCTCCACTCGGCACTATTGGTTTTTTTGTGACGAGTACCGCTCGCCCTGCCTTGGCCTCCTCTCTATAAAATTCCTTTACAATTCTGTCTTCCAGGCTATGGAAGGATATAATTGCCATCCTTCCTCCAGGTGCTAGCCGAGAGAATCCTTTTTTGATTGCTTCTCTTAGTGCCCCAAGCTCATCGTTTACAGCTATTCGTAGCGCCTGAAAAGTTTTTGTCGCTGGGTTTATTTTGCTAAATAAAGACTTAGGAACACTTTCCTTTATGATTTCAACAAGTTGTAAAGTTGTCTCAATTGGTTTTTCCTTTCTCTCTTCAACTATTTTTTTTGCTATCCTTCTGGCATACCTCTCCTCACCATAACCGTAAATAATGTCAGCAATGCTTTCCTCTGCCCACTCATTTACAATTTCTCTTGCTGTAAGTCCATCGCTATCTTTCTTGAACGTCATAAGCAGAGGCTCGTCTCTCATAAATGAGAACCCCCTCGGTACAACATCAAGTTGTCGATTTGATAATCCGATATCAAGAAGTATCGCGTCTACATTTTGCACTCCTTCCTTTTCTAGCACGGCATCAATATTCCTAAAATTGTCACATACAAAAATTTTCTTGCACGGAGCATCCTTTAGTCTTTCCTTTGCAATCTCCAGGGATTCTTGGTCTAAATCAGTGCCGATAAAGAGGCCTTTCTCGCCTATCATTTCGCAAAGAACGCGACTGTGTCCACCAAGACCTACTGTCCCCTCAAACACAGTGTCTCCTTTTTTAAGCAAGAGCCCTTCTGTCGATTCCTTTAAAAGAACTGGAATGTGAATGTCTTTATTTGGCATTGCTATATGACTCCAATCTCTCCAAGCTTCTCTGCAAGAGCGTCCGCGCCTTTTTGAATACGAGCTTTGTATCCCTGCCATACCTCATCATTCCAAAGCTCAACACGAGTAGAAACGCCAACTACAGCAACCTGTGTTTTCAAAGCCGCAAATTCCTTCAGGAAATCTGGAACAAGTATGCGACCAATAGCATCCACATCAGTTTCGACGGCACCTGCCAACATAAAACGCCCAAACCCTCGAGTATCAGCTTGCCCCATCGGAAGGCTCGCGAGTTTCTCTGCTACCTTTTCCCATTCCTTCATCGGATATACAAAAAGACAATTATCCAACCCGTGCGTGATGACTACTTTCTTACCAAGTTCCTTGCGAAACTTGGATGGTAAAGCTATGCGCTTTTTTGGATCAATAGTGTGGATGTGTTCGCCTATGAGCATTGTGTTTTTAGTGGGATTTCAATTGGAACCTTCAATTTTGGCCTAATACGCAAATTTACTGATTCACCACTTTATCCCACTTGTATACATAATATTACACTTTGCACCACTTTACAACACAATATTTATTCTCCACTGTGGATAACTTCTTCAAACAAAGAGAAAACGCCGCCCAACAATGGACGGCGTGTAATAAAACCCATACGTATACGAAGGATGGCGTACCGTATGGGCCAAACTCTAGTGGACTGGGGGATGGCAGGCGCCAATTAGAAACCAAGATTCCCCCAACTAGAGTTTGAAACCTATATAATAACCCAATACAATATAGCATAAATCAAGAATTTATGCAATGGCTAGTTTCTTCAAACGAAATATCCAGGTTTACTTCCCCTCCGGACGCATTGTAGGGAAAAGCACGACCTCACGAATATTGCGAGTATTCGAAAGTATCATCACTATTCTGTCTATTCCAATACCAACACCCCCTGCAGGTGGTAACCCATACTCTATAGCCTCAATATAGTCTTCATCAGATGGGGACACATCTCCTTCTCCTCCTTTTTTCTTTTTGTCCTGCTCTTCGTAACGAAGCTTTTGCTCAATAGGGTCATTTAACTCAGAAAATGCATTCACCATTTCAACGCCTCCCATAACGAGCTGGAAACGATCGATGAACGTAGTGTCTTTTTCTTGTTTTTTTGCGAACGGAGAAAATCCTGCTGGGTAATCAATAATAAAAGTTGGCTGTACCATTTTGGGGCGACATGTTTTTTTATAAACATTGTCCATTATTTTTTCAATGGAATCGTGGGGCTCTACCTTCACACCAAAACGCTCAGCAGAGAGCCTCCAATCCTCGCGGGACATTGTCTCAGGGTTTTCCATTGACGCATAGCGTTTGAATAAGTCGAGAAACGAAACGACAGTAAACTTTTTTGAGACATCAATAAACTCGTCTCCTGAAGAAATCTTTGACACTTTTAACACATTCTTTACAAGTGTCTTTATCAACTTTTCAACAAACACCATCTGAGAAGCGCAAGTTTCGTATGCGGCATAAAATTCGAGCATCGTGAACTCTGGATTATGTGTCATATCTATTCCCTCATTACGAAAATTACGACCCAATTCGTAAACACGAGGAAATCCACCAACTAAAAGTTTTTTTAGATATAGCTCTGGTGCAATGCGGAGATTTAAGTCTATATCGAGAGCATTGTGGTGTGTCGTAAAAGGTTCTGCTAGAGCCCCGCCTGCGAGTGATTGCAAAAGAGGTGTCTCTACCTCCATATAGTCTGCTTCGTTTAGAAATGCGCGAATTTCAGTAATTATTTTTGAACGAAGTTTAAAGCGGGCTCGCACTTCCTCCGACATAAGCAAGTCTAAATAACGCCTACGGAAACGCTCCTCCACATCCTGAATTCCGTTCCACTTGTCTGGTAGCGGGCGCAAACTTTTTGAAAGAATTTTCCACTCCTTTACCTCTATTGTACGCTCCTTGCGCTTGGTCATAAACAAAGTACCTGTGCATTCAATGAAGTCACCTATATCAATTGTCTCCTGAAAAAGCTGGAAAAGATCTGCCTCAATCTCATCTCGTTTTAAAAGCCCCTGTATGGTAGCTTCCTCATCCATTATGTTGAAGAATACAAGAGCCCCCTGCCCGCGGATTGCCATTACTCGCCCAGCAAGCGTTATTTTTTTATTCTCTTTTGAGAGTTTAGCAAAAGTAGACAAAGCACTCTTAATAGAGATAGAACGCTTTGTTGCTATCGGAAAGGGGTTCATACCCTTTTCTTTAAGAATTTCGAGCTTCTTAAGGCGCTCTGTGCGAATTTCATTGAGAGATGCCATAAAAATAGTTTAGCTTTTAAGCAACGTCCATAATTGTACAAACAGATAAACCCATTGGTGTCTCGTATGTTACATTATCGCCCTTGCTCTTTCCCATAAGTGCTTCTCCCAGAGGGGACTTATTTGAGATTTTATTTTCCTTTGTGTTTGCTTCCTCTGAACCAACAATCTGGTAGCTACGCTCAGACTTTTCGCCTTGCTTTAGTATCACAACAGTAGAGCCAATATTTACTATTCCCCCTTTATGCTTTTCTGTAATAACAGCATTTTTGATCATCTGCTCAAGCTTAGCAACACGCTCCTCTGCTTCTGCCTGGTTTTGTCTTGCCTCGTGGTATTCCGCGTTTTCTGAAAGGTCGCCAAGGCCTTTTGCAAACTCAAGCTGCTCAGCTATTTCCTTTCGGCGTACGCTTTTTAGATGCTCGAGCTCTTTTGACAATTCTTCAAATTTCTCTTTGCTTAAATATTCTTTTTCATCTGACATATATTTTATATTATCGCATTTAATACTAAAAGTCAAAGTTTCATTTTTCGCTCATTATTCAAAATACTGCTTGGTATTTTGGCTCATCCAATCAAGAACTTGTCGCATTACATATACTCCTCCAATTGTACCCTCGTGAGGCCCTCGCTCCATAACAATAGCAAAAGCATATTTGGGCTTCTCGTAAGGAAAGAACCCAACTATCCAGGAATTTATGTATTTTTTCCCAGCGTCTATTTCCGCGGTTCCAGTTTTTCCAGCCACACTAACATAAGGCACATCAAGCCCTGAAACAGTACCCTTTTTTACCGCTTCCCTCATCCCCTCTCTCGCGATTTGGAAATACTCAGCTGGAATTTCAATTTTTTGCATAGCAAAACCCTGCTCTCTATTCTTCAAAAAGTGTGGTGTAACGAGGGTGCCGCTGTTTGCTATGCTCCCTATACCTCTCGCAGCCTGGAGTACCGTAGACTGAAAACCATACTGCCCTATAACAGTGTGATACGTGTCACCCAGCCTCCACTCCTCACCCTTAAACATTTTTGCTTTCCACTCTGGGCTAGGAATAGTGCCTCCCTTTTCATCAGTAATATCTACTCCAGTAATGGCTCCGAAACCAAACATACGCGCATATTTTTCTATGTTTGCTATGCCTATTCCTCTCTGATTTTCAAACCCCCCTCCAATTTCGTAAAAATAGACATCTGAAGAAACAGCGAGCGCGCTTCTCATATCCACCCAACCGTGCGCTTTCCAGTCATTAAATACAGATTTAATATCAGGATAATATGGATTTTGAATAGAAATTGATCCTGTGCTCAAAATTTTCTTTTCTGGCGATATTACACCTTCGTTTAGTGCTGCAATAGCCATAAATGGCTTCACTATAGATCCTGGCGTATAAACTCCTGACACAGCACGGTCCAAAAATACAGCACGTTTATCTAAATTATACCCCTGAATTAATTTTTTGTCCCTACCGAGAGAGAGTTCCTCGCTATCATATTCAGGATAGCTCGTCATGGCCAGCAATTCACCATTTTCAATATCCATAATTGCACCCGCTCCTGCCATATATCTGAAGTCTTCTGCTGTACTACGTATTACAGAATGCAGTTTTTCCTGCACTCGCGAATCTACAGAAAGTGTGATGGAACGACCATTTTGTGGGCCTTCCACAATACTACCTTCCTCCACCTTTCCACGCGCATCTATTTCTACAACCTGAACTCCATTTACCCCTGACAACATCTCATTGTAATACTCTTCAATGCCATCCTTACCAACAAATAATTCCTGATAATATATTCCTTTTTTATCTTTTTTGGGATAACTTACATAGCCTAACAAATGCCCAAACCCAGGGGCATTTATATATGATCTATTTGGAAGTGACGTATTTTTTGTAGTCGTGCTTTTTTCTGTGGTGGTATTTGTCGCAACTACATCTGTGTCAAAAGAATTCCATATCAAAGGTACATTGTTTCTATCATATACCACCCCGCGCATCGCAAGTATTGGTTTGTGATCTAAGCGATTATTCTCGCTCTTCTCTAAAAATTCAGCACCGTGTGTAATTTGCAAATTTGTTATCTTTATTAAAAAAATGAGTGCTACTAATATAAACGACAAAAAAACTCCAAGAATAGCAACTTGACTAATTGGCTTTTCTATACGTCCTTCAAATTGATCTCTATCAAACCCAGGAAGATTCTTGGAATCTAGAAAAACCTCGTCTGGATCAATGTCTCTAGACATATGTTTAAGTAATTTTGGAGAAACTCTTTTAGACATTTTAATATTGTGAAACTTTATGATAGATCATTTCTATCGAACTCTTTTTTTAATATAATATGCCACGAAATAAATAACTAGTGCAGAAACTGTGCCTATAGCTCCAACAAGAGGTAAGGAACTTCCGCCATACAAAATATCGAGCAAAATTCCAAATAAAATAAT
>Ga0105164_10002935_pt1 | contig 10432 bp, 10 predicted proteins | sample VDWuncwatermetaG_FD_89674 | JGI IMG/M metagenome (GOLD analysis project Ga0105164, IMG submission 89674) | Wastewater microbial communities from Netherlands to study Microbial Dark Matter (Phase II) - VDW unchlorinated drinking water | ecosystem: Environmental > Aquatic > Freshwater > Drinking... | reverse complement strand
TCGCTGCGGTCGAGCGAGAAGAAGGTCGTGCGCAGGCGCCAGCCCTGGCTCGCCTCGATCCAATTCGCCAGGTCCGCAATCGACTGGCCAGCCGCTTCGCTTCGGTCATCGTCGGGGCTGGTGGAGCCTTCGCTCAGCACGAGCTGTTTGAGCCGCGGCGGGACCCGGTGGAGCTCGTCGACGACGAAGCGCCGCTCGACGACCGAGCGACGCTCCTCTGGGCGATGTGCACGCGGAGCGAGCCCGCGGAGTCGATCGACATCATCCCGCACTCCTGGAGCGGCCCGCTCGACCCGCGGGTGCCCAAGGACAAGAAGGGCGTGGCGCTCGATCCCTGGCAGCGGATGGCCACCCTGTCGGCGCGCGTCCAGCGGTGCGCGTCGATGAACGTCGGCCGCGTCGTACCGCTGCGGCAGCTCCGGCGGGCGGACCTGAGCCACCCTCCCGGACCTACACCGCTGCGCCAGCCAGCGTCGGCAGACGAAGGACCCGGCGCGCGTTGTCCTCGTAGATCTTCCGGCGATCGGCCTCGGAGATCGCGAGCCCATCGACGTCCGAGATCGTGTCGCGGATGAAGCTCGGCCCCTTCTCGGGGTCGAACGGCATGTCGGTGCCGAAGAGGGTGTGCTCGACGCCAAAGAACCGCACGGCGCATTCCAGCGCATGCGGAGCTCCGAAGAGCGCAGTGTCCCCGTAGAACATGCGGTAGTAGTCGATCGGCCGCTTTCGTAGCGCACGGCGTACCGCGGTGAAGTCCTCATCGGGCGTGCGCGCCCCGAGCTGGTCGAGCCCAGGGCCGATCCGCCCCGCGAAGTGCGGGACCATCCCGCCGGCATGGTGCGTGAGGATGCGCAGACCGGGATACCGGTCGAGGTGACCCGAGAAGATCAGCCGCGACATGAAGATCGCGGTCTCGTACGGCCAGCCAAATGCCCACCACAGCTCGAACCGCGAACGCTCCTCGGTCGGGTAGTCGGCCCAGGCGGCGGTGCGCGCCGGATGCACCCAGATGGGCCGGTCGACCTCGGCCATGAGCGAGAAGAGCGGCTGGAAGCGCGGATCGTCGAGCGGCAGGCCGTTCACGTTGGTGAAGATCTGGACGCCGAGCGCGCCGAGCTCGCGGATCGCGCGCTCCGCCTCGGCGACGCTCGCATCGGGATCGCTCATCGGGAGCGAGGCCGCGAACCCCAGGAAGCGATCGGGATGCCGGCGCGCGAGGTCGGCCATCTCCTCGTTCGCGAGCCGCGCGAGGTCGCGCCCGAGCTGGCCGTCGGCGATCGCCTCGACCGGCGGAGAGGCCAGCGTAAGCACCTGCACGTAGTCCGGGAACCGGTCCATGACCCGAAATCGCTCGTCGAGGTCGTAGAGGACCGGGATCGCGGAAACGCGCTTCTGCATGTACTTCGCCCGCTCCGACGGCGCCGCCATCATCCGGTCGAAGTAGCGCTTCGGCAGGATGTGCGGGAACGCGTCGATCTTCATGAGTCCGCTACCCCGCTCCCTCGGCGTCCTCGCGGAGCGCCTCGATCGTACGCTCCCAGCCCGCCACCACGCGCGGCGCGTCCTTGAGCCGGAAGCGAACGCCGCCGAGGAGCTCGGCGTAGCTGACCGCGTCGGCGCGCGCGCTCCGGACCTCGGCCGCGAAGCGCGCGTAGTGGCCGCGCGACGTGCGCAGCTCCGGGAGCTGCCGTGCGAGAAGCTCGACGTCGTAGGCGGTCCCTCCCAGGAAGGCGGCCAGGGTGGCGCGCCCGGTGCGCGCGAGGTTCGACGTGGTGGTGCTCGCGGGCCAGAGCGCGAGCCGCAGCTCGTCCGGCGACACCGCGAGGACCTCGCCGACGGAGAGGAGGGCGATGCGAGGGAAGCCGTCCTCACCGACGGTGAGCAGGAGGAGCGTCTCGCCTTCCTTCTGCGCGAGATCGCGCCCGTCGAGGAGCTCGAAGAGCGGCGCCGGCAGCTCCGCGGCGAGCGCTCGCGTCATGGCAGGATCATCGGTACGGGCCCCCGAGCCGCCGAACGGCCTCCGCGGCGAAAGACAGGTCGACCGCCTTCGAGAGCTCGACGACCTTCTTCTGCGAGCCCGCTGCGACGAACCACTCCTGGATCTCGAGCAGGCTCTTCTCGTTCACCTTGCCGTCGGGATCGATGCCCGGCATGACCATCTGCTCGAACAGCGCGACGTCGAGCTTCGTCGCCTTCGCCAGCAGCTGGATCGCCTCGGCGCGCTTCTGCGGGTCCTTCTTGACGAATCCGTCGTTGTAGAGGCGGGCCCCCTTGATGTACGCGACCATGAAGCGCACGGCCACGTCGCGACGCTCGACGAGCTTCTCCGAGTAGAGGATCACCGCGGTCTGGTGGTTCGGCGTCACGGCGTCGTTGCGCGTGAGCACGGTCGCCACCCCGCTCGCGAGGATGCGGGCCACGTGCGGCTCGATCGGCAGCCCGACCTCGATGGCGCCGTTCTGGAACGCCAGGAGCATGTCCGCGTGCGGGATGGTGACGACCTTCACGTCCTTGATGGTGAGTCCGCCCTGGCGGAGCAGCGTGTCGAGCGTCACCTCGGGCGTGATGTTCCGCGCGGAGATGGCGATGGTGCGGCCCTTGAGGTCCTTTGGCCCCTTGATGACGCCGGCGAGGTCCTTGCGCACGAGCGTGGCCTCGTAGCCGTGCCCCGGGTTGAGGTTCCCCTTGTCGGCGACGATGACGATGCCGACGCCGCGGTCCATGGCGTTGAAGAGCCCGGCGCCGGAGGCGCCGCCGCCGACGAGGAGCTCGCCCGTCCCGAGGGGCGTCACCATCTGGGCCGCGGAGGCGAAGAAGGTGACCTCGAGCGTGATGCCCTGCTCGGCGAAGAAGCCCTTCTCCTGGGCGAGGAAGATCGCCGCGTCCGAAACGCCGCCGACCTGGCCGGTCTTCAGCGTGACCGGCTCGGGCGTGGGGGTGGGCGTCGGTGTCGGGCTCGGCGCAGCGACGGCGGGCGTCGCCGTGCCGGCGGGCGTGGGCGCGGTCTGACCGGGGGCGCAGGACGTGATGACGAGCGCGGCCGCCAGCGCGGCGGCGAGAAGGCGCATGCGGTCCATCGTTCTTCCTCCCTGGGTCATTCCTCGATGCGCGGGCTTTCCTCTTGCTCGAACTCGTGCGTGCAGAACGGGCAGCGCAGCTTCCAGTCGGTGTGACGGAGGTCGTCGTAGTGGCAGTAGAAGCGGCGGCCGCAGGGCGGGCAGGTGACCCAGAAGATCCGCGGCATCAGCGGAGGCGCTCGAGCTCGTCGGGCGGGATGAGGTCCTCGAGGCGCACGCGGGCCATCGCCTCCGCCGGCACCTCGATCCTCGTCTCGAACGGGCGGCGGACGGGCCGCGTGGCGTCGACGATCATCTTCGCGCCCATAATGTCGTCGCGCTGCGACGGATCGAGCGTGTTCCCCTTCACGTTGCGGATGACGTCCACGTCCTCGTCGGCCTGGACCCGCGTGGCGACCGCCCAGAGGACCTCCTCCTCGCGGAAGGGGTCGATGTCGGCGTCGACGACGACGACGTGCTTCACAAAGTCGCACTCCCCGAGCGCGATGAGCGCGGCCTGCTTCGACTCCCCGTCGACGCGCTTGTCGATCGCGATGTAGCAGTGGAAGCGGCCGACGGCGGACGTCGGGAGATGGACGGCCTTCACGCCGGGGACGACGCCGCGGATCCGGTTGAACAGGCTGCCCTCTTTCGGGAAGGAGCCCATCACCCAGTTATCGCGGTGGCCAACGAAGACGTCCTGGTACATGGCGTCGCGGCGGTGCTGCAGCGCGGTGACCTCGACCACCCAGCGCACGCGCTGCGGCCCGTAGGTGCCGGGGAACTCGCCGAAGGGGCCCTCCACCTCGCGGACGTTCGGCGGGACGATCCCCTCGATCACGAGATCCGCGTCGGCGGGGATGAGGAAGTCCTCCCCCCACGTCGCGGAGGCGGTGAGGCGGAGGGGCCGCTGGAGCATCCCGCCGATGAGCTCGTAGTCGTCGGTGCCGAATGGCGCGACGTTGAGCGCGCCGATGTAGAACGCGGGATGGTGGCTCACGACGATCGCCACCGGCGTCGGCTCGTCGCGCTGCTCGTGCCTGCGGACGATCTGCCAGTTGTGCCGGGGCGACATGTGCAGGCCGAGCTTGCGCGGCCCCTTGTACATGTTCCGCAGGAACGCGACGTTGTACGCGCCGCTCTCCGGGTCGCGCATGACCGAGGCCATGTCGATGTACGGGCCGGCGTCCATCTCGTGGTGGCGGACGATCGGCAGCACACGGAGGTCGACCTCCTCGCCGCGCCGGACGACCTGCTTCACCGGCGCTCGCTCGGGCGCGACGAGCTCAGGTGAGAGACGCTCGCGCTCGCGCCTCGCGTATTCCAGGCTCAGCCCGGCCTTCGCCTCGCTCGCCGGGAGCCCGAGGGCGAGGGCACAGCGCGCCCGCGAGGCATAGACGTTCGTCACGATGGGGAACGCGCTCGGCCGGCCCTGGAGGTCTCGCGGCCGGTCGAAGACGACCAGCGGGTAGCGGTCACGGAGCTCGAGGTGCTTCAGCACCGCGGTCACCTCGAAGGCGGCCGGATCGACCGCCCCGGTCACGTGCACGACCTCGTGCGGATGTTCCCGCTCCAGGAACGAGACGAACTCGCGCAGGCCGAGCTGAGCGCCGACCGGGCCGGGCCGTTCCGCGACCGCAGGGAGGCTCATGCCACCGCCCGCGGGCTCACGCGGCCTGCGCCCCCTTCCACGGGATGAGCCACCGCTGCAGCTCGTCGAGGGCGAGGAACGAGAAATAGCCGATGAAGGAGATCGTCACCAGCCCGACGTAGAGCTCCTCGATGGCGAAGGTCTGGTACGACGACCAGATGAAGTAGCCGAGCCCCGAGCGCGCGCCGATCATCTCCGCGACGACGATGAGCAGGAGCGCGTTCCCCCAGGCGAGGCGCACGCCGGTGAAGATGAACGGCGCCGCGCCGGGGAGCGCGATCGTGCGGAAGACCTCGAGCGGGCGCGCGCCGAAGTTCCGACCGACGTCGAGGTAGACGCTCTCGATGGCCATGACGCCGGCCATCGTGTTCAGCAGCACGAGGAAGAACACCCCGATGGCGACGACGGCGTACTTCGAGCCCTCGCCGAGGCCGAAGATGATGAGGAGCAGGGGGAAGATGGCCGTCTTCGGGATCGGGTAGAGCGCGCCGACCATCGGCTTCAGCGCCGCCCGGACCATCCGCGAGAGGCCCATGCTGATCCCCAGGACGAGCGCGGGCAGGGCCCCGAACGCGAAGCCCGCCGCGACGCGGCCGAGGCTCGTCACGACCTCGGCGTGGAGCGTCCCAGCGAGCAGAAGCTGCGCGAACGTGCTCGCGATCGCGCTGGGCGCGGGGAAGAACCGCTGGTCGAGCGCGCCGACGCGCCCCAGGAGCTCCCAGAGGAGCAGCAGACCGAGGGGCGACACGATCGAGAGGGCCCGCTCGGCCGCGACGCCGGCGAGCAGGCGCCGTCGCGCCGACGGGGCCTGGGCGGTGGCGACGCGGGTACCGACCCTCACGACGCGAGCGCCTCAGCCACGTAGCTCGACAGCACCTCTTGCCGCAGCGGCTCCCACACACGCCGGACGAGAGCCCCGAACTCCGGGGTGGACTTGAGCTCGTAGACCGAGCGCGGCCGGGGCAGGTCCACGGCGATCTCGGCCTTCATGTGGCCGGGACGCGCGGACATCACGAGCACGCGGTCGCCGAGGACGAGAGCTTCGTCGATGCTGTGGGTGATGTAGACCACGGTCTTGCGGCTCTCCTCCCAGATCCGCAGGAGCTCCTCCTGGAGGATCACCCTCGTCTGCTCGTCGAGGTTGGCGAAGGGCTCGTCCATGAGCAGGATCTGCGGGTCCGTGGCGAAGGCGCGGGCGACGCTCACCCGCTGCTTCATCCCGCCGGAGAGCTGGTGGGGATAGGCGCGGGCGAAACGGCGGAGGCCGACCTTGTCGACGTAGTGCCGGACGATGTCGTGCCGCACGTTCGGGTGCACGCCGCGCATGCGCAGGCCGTACGCGACGTTCTCCTCCACGGTCATCCAGGGGAAGACGCTGTGCTCCTGGAACACCATGGCGTTCAGCGGACGCGCCGGATCGGTCACCTCGATCTCGATCTCGCCCGCGGTCTGCCGCTGGAGGCCGGCGAGGATCCGCAGGAGCGTCGTCTTCCCGCAGCCCGAGGGACCGACGATGCAGCAGAACTCTCCGTCGGCCACGGCGAGGCTGACATCCTCGAGCGCGACGACCACGCCCCGGCCGAGCTCGAACTGCATCCCTAGATGCCGCGCCGCGATCCGCGGGCGTGCCGGGGTCATTGGCGCCTTCCTCGACCTCGCCCGCGTGCGTGCGAGCGGCCGGCCTTCGCTGCGGGCCTGTCGGCACCTGAGCCCTCGACCGTCCGCGACAGGTAGTAGCGCTCGAGCCACCGCAGGTGGCCGGCCATCCGGCGCTCGGCGAGGTCCGGGTCGCGCGCCTCGAGCGCGGCGAGGATCGCGCGGTGCGCCGAGCACGACTCCCTGTTCGAGGCGGCATCGGACGGGATACGGCTCTCGACCTCGCGGAGGAGCTCGAGCAGCGCGGAGCTCATGAGCGAGAGCACGCGGTTCCCGCACGACGCGGCGAGGTGGGCGTGGAACTCGAGGTTCGAGGCGAAGGCGCGGCGCCGGTCGCGCACGAGGGCCTCGGTCGCAGAGATGCTCTCCCCCATCAGGTGGAGCGCGTCGGGAGACGCCGCGCGCGCGGCCATCGCCGTCACGACGGGCTCGAGCGATCGGCGCGCCGCATAGACCTCCTTCCGGTCCAGCCGCTCGAGCCGGAGCATCGTCCCGAGCGCGTGCGCCACCGGCGCGCTGTCCGCCTGGGCCACGAAGGCGCCGCCGCGGAAGCCGTGGGCGACGCGCACGATCCCCTCGAACTCGAGGACGCGGAGCGCCTCGCGCACCGCCAGGCGGCTGACGCCGAACCGCTCCGCGAGCCCCGGCTCGTCGGGCAGCTGATCGCCGGCGCGGAGACGGCCGCCGAAGACGTCCTCCCTGATCGCGGCGACGATGCGCTGGAACTTCCGCGGCCGCCGGGGTGGACGGCGGGCTGCGATACCGGGGGGCGCGACCGCGACGGCGACGCTCACCGAGGCACCCTTCGCTGACGTCGACGCAGGATCACGGCGCTCACATGCTCGGCTGGCCGGCCGGGCCGTCGTCGGCCTGCGGGCGTGCGGATCGGCCGAACTCCGCCGCTTCGTGCAGCGCGCGCAGGCGGTCGTCCGCATGAAAGGCGTGGAGCTTCGGGGCATCGCCCTGAAGACCAAGCGCATTCCACCGCCGCGCGAGCTTCTCGTACACCTCGCGCCGGACGGCCGTCCGCTTCGAGAAGCTCGAGATGTACCGGTGCTCCATGCAGGCGTTGATGAGCGCCTTCGACCCCCACGGTCGCTCCTCCGGCGGGTTCTGGGTAGGGTCGAGCCAGGTGGACCACGTGTTCCGGAGGATGTCGATGTCCTCGACCGGATTGCAGCGCGTCGCCATCGCCCAGACGACCTGGTCCATGTCCGTCGGGTCGACGTCCTCGTCCACGGCGACGATCCACTTCGTGTAGTAGGCGGCCCCGGGGACCTGCGCGGCGCAGGCGAGCGCCTGGGCGACGTGGCCCGCGTAGCGCTGCTCGAGCGAGATGACGACCATGCCGAAGCCCGAGGCCGCCGCCGGGTGCGCGTACACCCCGTGGATCCCCGGGATCCCGAGCCGGTCGAGGTCATCCCAGGTCCGCGCGGCCTTGGCGATCGCGTAGTAGTCCGCCATCTCGCACGACGGGTAGTCCGACATGAGCGCGTTCGTGAGGATCGCGTCGTCACGCCAGTGGAGCGCGGTCACCTCGACGAGCGGCGCTCCGGCCTCCGGCCGGCCGTAGTAGCCGGTGAACTCACCGAAGGGTCCCTCCATGCGTGTCGCGCCGGGATGGATGATCCCCTCGAGCACGATCTCCGCGCTGGCGGGGATCGGCAGGTCGGTCGTGACCCCGCGGGTGACCTTGAGGCTCGCGCCGCGGACGCCGCCGATCGCGTCGAGCTCGCTCAGGTTCTTCGGGAACGTGAGCGACGCGACGATCATGAGGAGCGGGTCGATGCCGACGGCGGCGACGACCTCGAGAGGCCGACCGCGTTCCCAGCTACGCGCGATGTGGAGCCTGGCGTCCTTGCCCGGCGACAGGTAGAGACCGACGTGGCGCTCGTCATGGACCATGATCCGGTAGACGCCAGCGTTGAGGTAGCCGCTGTCTGGGTCACGCGTGAGCACCATGTCGCACGTCCCGAGGTACCGGCCTCCGTCCAACGGCCAGTGCTTGGGCGCGGGGAAGCGAGTGACGTCGACGTCGGCTCCTTGCCGGACGTTCTCGTTCACAGGGGCGGCGGCGGGGGGGACATCGACGGGCGGCAAGCTGCGCTTCAGCTTCTCGCGCATCGCGCGGATGAGATCGAGGCGCGAGGAATCGGGATCCTCGCCGAGCGTGATGGCGATCCGACGGGTGCTGTTCCCGAGGAGATTCCAGAGCGAGCGGAAGCCGGGGTGGCCCTTCGGCCGCTCGAACAGGAGCGCGGGAGCGCCCCGCTGCTTTCCCGCCATGTAGGTGAGGGCGCCCATCTCCTCGATGGGATCGATCTCGGCTGAGATCCGTGCGAGCTCCCCGAGGGCCTCGACCTGCTCGAGCCACTCCCTGAGGTCGGCGGCGACCTGCGTCCCCTCCGCCGTGGCGGGGCGGGGAGCGACATCTGATGTCATATGTCAGTCGCCAGTCTGGCCCCAGCTGCGGAGCGCTGTCAAACCGGAGCAAGGGCCAGGGACCATTCGGAGCCACGGAAGGCCAGGAAGCGGCGTCTCCTAGATCTCCTGGTCGGCGGTGACTCGGACGCCGAGACCCCGGATACTGCCCTCGGGAAGGCCGAGCGCCTGTTTCGCATCCGTAAGTCCGCAGTCTTGCGAACCCGGTAGTCAGATGCGTCATCTGCTTGTCCGGTCGGCGGTCTACCGACACGATGCGCGCTACGGTCCTCCGGCAACAGGTCAGACAGGGCCCAGCAGACCCGCCGCCGCGCTGCGCCCGCTCACTCGACGCCGAACAGCCTCAGGAGCACGCCCGGCGGCAGCGGCACGTGCAGCAACCGGTCGAAGACGCCGAACACGAGTCCCCAGCAGAGGGCGGCGACCGCCACGCTCGCGAGCCAGCCCTCGCGCGCCGCGATCCGGAGGTAGGCGACCGCCGCGAGCGGCACCGCCAGCAGGAACCCGAGCAGGAACACCGCCGCGAAGATCCCGAGGATCCAGGCGGTGATCTCGGCCGTGCGCCGGGCGCGCTCGGGACCCTCGAGCGTGTCCTCGTCGGCAATGTCGGGCACGTCGGCCATGTCGGCCACCTCCTCCACGAGCACGGACGCGCGCGCCCGCACCGAGAGCGCCGCCTGCAGGAGGGCGAGCGCGAGCGCCGGCAGCGCGATCGCGAGCGGGAAGAGACGCGCCCCTTCCGGGAAGACCTGCGCCTCGTAGACGGCCCAGGCGAACGCGCCCGCGAGCGCCAGGGCGAAGGCGAGGTCCCACGCCCACACGAGGGACGTCGCCACCGCTCGTCTCATGCTGCCGCCCTCCGTCGACGGCGCGCGGCCTGGACATACGGGGAGAGGGCGACGGCGACCGAGAGGGCGATCATCACGGCGACGAGCGGTCGGGCTAGCCACTCGAGCTCGTAGCGCGAAACGGAGAGCGCGAGGTAGTTCTCGATGACCGCCCCGAGGACGAGCCCGAGGATGAGCGGCGCGCGCGGCCAGCCGAGATGGAGCATGGCGAGCCCGAGCGCGCCGAACAGGAGCGTCACGGCGACGTCGAAGAGCGTGTTCCGCTCGGCGTAGGCGCCGAGGAAGACGAGCACGATGAGCGGCGGAACGAGGAGGCTGCCGCGGATCCGGGTGATCGCGACGAGCTGCCGGGCGAGCAGCAGGGTGACCGCGATCGCGACGACGTTCGCCAGGATCATCGTCCAGGCCATCGCGAAGGTGAGCGGCAGCTTGGTCGTCAGCATCTCGCGGCCCGGCACCAGGCCCTGGATGATGAACGCGCCCAGCAGCACGGCGGTCGTCACGTTCCCGGGGATGCCGAACGCCACGGTCGGGATGAGCGCGCTCGTCCGCTCCCCGGCCGACGCGATGGCGGGAGCGATGACGCCCTCGACCGCGCCGTGGCCGAAGCGCCTCGGATCGTCGGAGCTCTGGACCGCGTGCCCGTACGCGATCCACTGCGCCCCGCTCCCGCCATCGCGTCGGCCGGGGAGCGGACGAGCGCGCTCATCCCGACCGTGGCGTTCGGCATCCCCGGGAACGTGACGACCGCCGTGCTGCTGGGCGCGTTCATCATCCAG
>Ga0105164_10002934_pt1 | contig 10434 bp, 10 predicted proteins | sample VDWuncwatermetaG_FD_89674 | JGI IMG/M metagenome (GOLD analysis project Ga0105164, IMG submission 89674) | Wastewater microbial communities from Netherlands to study Microbial Dark Matter (Phase II) - VDW unchlorinated drinking water | ecosystem: Environmental > Aquatic > Freshwater > Drinking... | reverse complement strand
GCCGCCTCGATGATCCGGCCCAGCGCCACCGCATCGATCAGCGTTTCGCTCTGGTAAGGCGTGAGCGCGATCGGCGACTGGTAGATCGGCTCGCGCGAAACGACCACATAGCGCGTGGACAACTGGTCGGCAACACGTTGCAGGTGGATCTTCGAGAACACCACCTGGGTGCCGGCCGAGCCGATATCGATGCCCACGCTGTGCAGGATCACGTTGTCCTGCACCCACAGCGCCTGGTCGGCGGCATTCGGTGCGCCGAAGTCGTCGTGGTCATGGTCGTGGTCGGCGCCTTCACCAGGCTCGTGCTCGTGCTCTGCGCCGCCGAGGCCGCTACCCCCTTGGTGATCTTTCAGGCTGTGCGCCGGTGGCGGATTTGGCATGGCTTCAAAAGAAGGCGTCGAAATGCTGCTGCCCGGGCGGCACGCCGGCCTCGATCAGCATGCGCTGCACCGCGGTGGCCATCAGCGGCGGGCCGGCGAAATAGATTTCCATCGCCGCCAACCGCGCGCCGAAGCGCCGCAGCGTGGCCTCGTGCACGAAGCCGATATCGCCCGACCACCCCGGCGCGTCGGGCGATGAAACAACGGCGTGGTAATCGAGGCGCTCGCCCCAGCCCGGCAGCACGCGCAGCAGATCTTGGCCGCAGACATCGGCTGGGGTGCGGGCGCCGTAGACGAAGTGCAGGCTGCGCTCGGCCAAACGCGGCTCGGCCATCGCCGCGCGCGCGATCGAGATCATCGGCGCCAGGCCCGAGCCGCCGGCAATGCACAGGATGTCGCGCGGCACGTCGCGCTTGAACCAGGCCATGCCGTAGGGGCCGTCGAGTTCGATGCGCTGGCCGGGCTGCACATCGAACAGCGCGGCCGTGCCCTGCCCGCCGGGCACGCGCCGGACCTGGAACTCCCAGGCTTCGGCCGCGGTGTTGCTCATCGACCAGGCCCGCGGCCCGGCCACGCCGCTCAGCCAGGCCAGCGCGTACTGGCCGGGCTCGAAGGCCTGCGGCGCATCGAGCACAAAACGGAACTCGTGGATGTCATGCGTGATCGCGCGGCTCGATGCCAGCACGGCGCCGACGCGCTGCGGGCGGTGCATCGGCGCATAGCGATCGCCCAGGCGCAACTTGATCTGGCAATCGCTGCGCGGCTGCGACTGGCAGCCGAGGTGGCGTTGGCGCTGGCGGTCCTTGTCGGTCCAGGCCGGCGCTTCGGGCCAGGCCGTGGCCAGTTCGCCTTCGAGCAACTCGAAGCGGCAATTGCCGCACGAGCCGACATTGCATTCATACGGGAAACCCAGGCCGGCGCGTTGCGCGGCGCGCAGCAAGGTATCACCATCGCGGCAGGCGAAGGCGATATCGCCACCCGCGATGCGGATGCGGTGCTCGGCCACGCTGCTCATCGCGCGCGGTAGCCCAGTCGCACCGACACCGCGTCTGCCGTGCCGATGACATCAGGCGCCAGCGCGCGCAGGTCTTTCTTCGTCAGGCGCTGGATCGGCCCGGCCAGGCCGACGGCGGCAATGACCTTGCCCGAGATGTCGCGGATCGGCGCGGCCAGGCCGCGCATGCCGACTTCGCTTTCCTCGTCATCGACGGCGTAGCCGCTCTGTCGGGCTTCGTCGAGCGCGCGTCTCAATACAGCGGGGTCGGTGCCGGTCTTCGGCGTGCGCTCGACCAGGCCTTCCTTCAACACCGCGGCGATCACCTCGGGCGCGCCGAAGGCCAGCAACACGCGGCCCTCTGCGGTGCAAAAAGCCGGCTTGCGCGCACCGATGTAGGAGCGGATGCCGATGGCCTGCGAGCTCTCGAGGTTGTAGAGATAGATGATCGAGGTCTGCGCCAGGATCGCCAGGTGCACCGCCTCCTGCGTCTTGTCGCGCAGCATGCCGAGCAGCGGACGCGCTTCGTTGGAGACATCCATGCGCCGGCGCACCAGGGCGCCGAGCGCGAACAGCGACAGGCCCAGCCGGTAGCGGCCGTTGTCGGGGTTCTGCTCGAGAAAGCCTTCGGCGGCGAGCGTCACCGCCAGCCGGTGGACCGTGCTCTTGGCCAGGCCCAGGCGTTTGGCCAGGCTGCTGATGCCGATCTCGGCCTCGTCTTCCGAGAACACCTTGAGCACCAGCAGTGCCGAGGTGACCGATGAAAGGCGGCCCGACGGCAGGCTGGTTTCGGTGGCCACGGCGAGCTTCTTGTTCATGCGTCGATCCTAGCGACTTTTTCTCGCATGTGGAACCCCGTTCTCCATGAAAGAACGCTCAGACTGACCCGGCCAGCAGCCAGGCCGTGCCGGCACAACCCAGCAGCGCCGCCAGCACCACGCGCCACGACAGGCGAAGGCGAACAGCGCCGCGCCGACCGGGGTGCCGACCATCGCGCCGAGCAAGGGGTCGGGCGTGTCCTGCAAGCCGGCCTTGCGCGTCAGGTAGCCCGGATTCAAGCATGGGTTCGAGCCCGCGAAGCACAAGGCCGAACCGAGCGCGAGCCACTCGCCCATCGTGATCCCGCGCGGCTCAGTAAACGGCCGGTATCCAGCGCTTGACGCGGCGCATGTAGTCGCGGCACGGCTCGCCGAAGAGTTCCCGCAGGTTGGCCTCGTCGTCGCGCACACGCCGGTCGAACCACAAAGCATGTGCCGCGAACACCAGCCAGGCCGGCCCGGAAAGCAGCAGCGCCAGGCCGAGCAGAAAGATCAGGTGGCCGAGGTACATCGGGTTGCGTGTCCAGGCGTAGGGCCCGGTCGTCACCAGGCACAGCGGCGGGTTCGACAGGCCGGGCCCGCCGCCGCCCTGCTCGGCGCGCAAGTTGCCGACCCAACGGTACTGGCCGTAGCCCCAGGCCAACAGCGGCAGCGCCCACAGGTTCAGGTGCGGCCAGCCGCCGTCGTGCAGTGCCTGCAATGCCATCAGCAACAGGGGCCAGAGGACGAAGGTCCGGTTCGACGTGCTGCGCAACCAGCGGCCCACCGAGCGCGGCGGTGCCAGCATTGTGTTCATGCCGGCGCCGACTCGCCGCGCGGCATCAGCGCGATGAACAGGTTGGCGCAAACGATGGTGCCGGCCAGGAAGTAGAAGGTGGCCGACAGGCCGTAGCGGTCGGCAATCACTCCGCCGATCAAGGGTGCAACCGAGGCACCGAGCGATTGCGCGCCGAACAGGATGCCGATGCTGCTGCCGCCCATATTCTTCGGCGTGGTCTCGATCAGCCAGGCCTGGATGACGGGGCGGATGGCGTAGAGAAAAAAGCCGAGCACGGCGATGAAGAAGACGAAGGCCTGCGACTTGCCGGCCACGGCCATGAACAACAGCACCGCGGCCGTCATCGCCATGCTGGTCATCATCACGCTGCGCCGGCCCAGGCGATCCGACAAGTGCCCGGCCACGGGCGACGCAAGCAGCCCGGCGGCCTGCAGCGCAAACATCGAGGCACCGATGAGGAACGGCGAGTAGCCCATCTCGCGGGCCAGGAACAGCGGCAGGAAGGTCAGCAAAGCGTTTTGCGTCATCGAGCGGAAGGCGCCGCTCGTGGACAACAGCACCAGGCTGCGGTTGCGAAAGAGCTGGCGCAGGCCGCGGCCATCGATGACGCGCCGCAGTCGCTGGCTGATTACGGCCGCGGCCTTCTTGCCGCCCAGCTCGAGCGTGCCGAGCATGACCAGCAGCAGCAGCGAAATCACCAGGCCCGGCATCACATTGAGCACCACCACTTCGCGCCATGACAGCACGGCCAGCAACGCGCCCACCACCAGCGGCGCAATGGCGTCGCCCGCATTGCCACCCATGCCGTGCAGCGACAGCACCAGGCCCTTGCGTTCGGGGTAGCGCCGCGCCAGCGTCGGGATCGCCGTCGGGTGCCACAGGCTGTTGCCCACGCCGACCAGGGCCACGCAGGCCAACAGCATCAAGTAGCTGTGGGTGAAGCTCATCAGCAGGTACGGGAATCCGACCCAGAACAGCGAGATCGCCATCAGCAGGCCCTTGCGTCCCACCGTATCGACCAGCACGCCGCCGGGCACATTGGCCAGCGCACCGGCCAGGTACTGGCAGGTCATGATCAGACCGATCTGGCTGAACGTGAGGCCGAGCTCGTTGCCGATGATCGGCAGCAGAAGGTAGAAGGTCGCCGGGTACCAGTGGGTGAGCGAATGGCCGAGCGTGATCAGCCAGACTTCGCGCAAGGACCGCTGAGCGGTCGCGTCGACGATCGCGGCGACGCTGCTCATCACCGTGCCGTCATTTCGCCCGCTTGAGCACCGTCTCGTCGAACAGCTTGGTCCACTTCTCGGCGTCGTCGATCGACTGGATCGGGTCGGTGATGAGGATCTTGATGCCCTTCAGCGGCGACGGCACCTTGGTATTGGTCGGCACATAGTCGATACCCAACATCAGCGGCTGCGCTTCGGTCAGCATGTACTCGTGGAACAGCAGCGCGGCGGCCGGGTGCGGCGCCTTGGCCGCCACGCCGATGGCGTTGGAGCGCGCGATGGCCGGCTCGATGACAAACCAGTCGATCGGTGCGCCCTTCTTCTTCGCCTGCTCGGGCATGTAGTTGTAGACCGTCAGCGCCATTGGCACTTCACCCGACACCACCATGTTCGTCAAGAGGGTGTGGCCGGTGCGCGGCGAGATGCCGTTCTTGGCCACCAGGTCCTGGAAGAACTTCAGGCCCTTGTCGCCGCCGCCATTGAGCCCGACCACGGTGGCGAACCAATCCTGGTTCTTGGCTTCGATGCCGAGCTGGCCCTTCCATTTCGCATCGAGCAGGTCTTGGTAGGTCTTGGGCAGGTCTTCCTTCTTCACCAGGCCGGTGTTGTAGGCCTGCACCCACACCGACAGGATGGTCGCGGCCCATTGTTTGTGCGCCGGCACCGAGCCGGACTGCAAATCCTTGTAGGTCGGCGAGTGGACCGCCTGCAGCACCTTCTCGCGCGACAGCGCTTCCATCTCGGGCGAGCCGAAATGCACCGCATCGACCTCGTTGCGATTGGCCGCGGCTTCGGCCAGCGTGCGCTGCAAGACCTTGTCGGTACCGGCGCGCCAGACATTGACCTTGAGGCCGTACTTGGCTTCGAAGGGTTTGATCAGCGCCGGCAAGTCCTTCTCGGCGATCGTCGTATACAGCGTCAGCGTGCCTTCCTTCCTGGCCGCTGCGACGATGCGCTCCATGCGGTCGGCGCCTTCGTAGGTGGCCAGTGGTGTCTGTGCCCATGCGGCCGACAACACCAGCGTCGCCGCAACGGCGCCGAGCCACTTCAACCAGACGCTCATTGCCGCCCCTTGGCGCTGAAAATCTCCTCGTACAGCTTGTTCCACTTCTCGTACTCGTCGAGCATCAGGCGGGCATCGACGAACTTCAGCGGACCCTTGTTGAAGGGCGTATCGATCTTGGTGCTGGTGGGCACGAAGTCGCGGTCGGCGAGGATCTTCTGCCCCTCTTCGCTCAACTCGAAATCGAAGAACAGGATCGCCGCATGCGGGTTCGGTGCATTGCGCGCGACACCGATGCCGTTGGGCCGCGCGATCGGCGTGCCGATCGAGAGCCAGTCGATCGGTGCGCCCTTGTCCTTCAACTGCTCGGCTTTGTAGTTGTAGACCGTCAGCGCGAAGGGGACCTCGCCCGAGGCCACCAGTTGCGTCAGCAGGGTGTGGCCCTTGCGCACCGACATGCCGTTGGCGGCGACGATGTCCTTGAACAGCTTGACGCCGCGGGCCTCGCCGAGCTCGCTGACCACGCCCGACAACCAATCCTGGTCTTCGGCCTCGATGCCCAGGCGCCCCTTCCAGCGCGGGTGCAGCAGGTCGTCCCAGGTCTTGGGCAGCTCTTCCTTTTTCACCAGTTTGGTGTTGTAGGCCTGCACGAAGACATTCAGCCGCGTGCCGACCCATTCGCCATGCGGCCTGAGTGCCTGCGGGATCAACTGCGTGAGCACCGGTGACTTGATCGCCTGGAAGACCTTCTCGCGGCTCATCGACTCCAGCTCCGGCCCATTGGTCTCGACGATATCGACCACATGGCGGTTGGCCCGGGCCTCGGTGACCGCGCGTTGCAGCACCTTTTCGGAGCCGGCGCGCCAGACGCTGACCTTGACGCCGTATTTCTTCTCATAGCCAGTCACCAGCGCACCGATGTCGTCGGTCTGCGCCGAGGTGTAGATGGCCAGGTTGCCTTCTTTCTTCGCGCCATCGACCAGGCGCTGCACACGGTCGGCGCCGGCGTAGCTGGCCAGTTCGGCGACGCTGCCGCGGGCCGGTGTTTGCGCGAAGACCGCGCGCGGCAAGGCCAGCGCGGCGGCTGCGCCGCTCAGCAAGCGGGTGAACTGGCGTTTGTTGATCATTCGGTTTCCTTCTGCACTTTCTGACCCTTGAGGAATAACTCGGACCAAAGCTTGTCCCATTTGTCGGCTTCGTCCAGGGTGATCACCGGGTCGATCATCTCGAACGGGAACTTGTTCAAGTTGGAATCGACCGCCTGACTCGAAGGCACGCGGTTGCGTTCCTTGAGCAGCAATTGCCCCTGCGGCGAGAGCATGAAATCGGTGAACAGCATTGCGGCGTACGGATTGGGCGCGCGTGCCGCCACACCGATGCCGTTGGGCCGGCCGAAGGTGGGCGTCAGCGCCTTCCACTTCACTGGCGCGCCCTTCACTGTCAGGCGCTCGATGTTGTGGTTGTAGATCGTCGCGGCGATCGGGATTTCGCCGGACGACACCAGCTCGGCCATCAGGGTGTGGCCGCTGCGCATCTGCGGTTTGGATTCGGCCAGCTTGCGAAACAGCGCCAGGCCCTTCTCTTCGCCCATGTGCTTGACGATGGCCGCGAACCAATCGGTGTCGCCGGCCTCGATGCCGATCTTGCCGATGAAGCGCGGGTGCAGCAAATCCTGGTAGGTGTTGGGCACCTCTTCGGGCTTGACCAGGTTGGTGTTGTAGCCGATGGTGAAGAAGTTGAAGCGGTCGGCCACGTAATGCCGGTGTTTGGTGAAGGCGCCCGGCGGCAAGTCCTTGAAATGCGGGCTGTGGAATTCCGCCAGCAGCTTCTCGCGGTACAGGGCTTCCATCTCGGGCCCGTTGGTCTCGAACACGTCGCAGGCATGGCGGCCGGCGCGCGCTTCGGTGACGGCGCGCTGCAATACCTTCTCGGAGCTGGAGCGCCACAGCAGCGTTTTCACCCCGTACTTCTTCTCGAAGGCTTCGGTGATCGGCCCCGAGTCCTTGGTATTGAGCGAGGTGTAGATGCCGACCGGGCCCTCTTTCTTCGCGCCCTCGAGAATCCGGGCCTCGCGGTCGGTGCCCTTGTAGAGGTAGATGGCGCTGTTGCGTGCGCTGACATCCTGGGCCAGCGCAGCGCGCGATGCGAGCGCGCCGATCGAGGCCAGCATCAGCCGGCGGCGCAGCGCGTTGATTTGCGAAAGGGTCGTCATGGCGAGTCTCCGCAAGACAGGCCTTCTGCGAGCCCTTCGAATTCAATCATCGAACTACAACGCAAGCTGCTGCGGCCGCAACGACCGCAGCCGCAGCAAGTGCCTCAGAAGTTGTGCGACAGGCCCAGCGCCATCTGGGTCAGATCCTCGCCGGGGCTGGTGCCGTTGGCCAAGCCGTTGGTCGTGAAGCGTGCCGCCGAGCCGTTGGTCAGTTTGGCGACCGAAGCGAAGGCATAGGTACGGCGGCTCAGGTAATACGCACCCGCGAGAGTGATCTTGCTGCCGTTCAACCCGTCGGTGGTGCACGCGGCGGCGACGCGCGTGCACGAGCCTTCGTTGGACCTGGCGAAGTTGGCCGCGGTCCGCCACTGGTCGTTCCAGCGGTTCTCCATGGAGAACTGGTAAGCCGTGTTCTTGTACGACTCGAAGCGCCCGGCAACGGTCGCGTTCTCCTTGTATTCCTTCTGGATCACGTCGAACGCGAACTTGTGCACCTTGCCCAGCCGGTACTCGACCGTGAACTGGGTCGCCTTGTCTTTCGAGTTGACCGCCTGGTCGGTGTTGTTGCGCATCGCCGCCGTACCGGTCTGCAAGGAGCCGCCGAAGAAGTCGTTGTGGATTTCATGGGCAATGGCCAGGTAGATCGGGCCGTTGTCGTACTTCAGGCCCATCGACGTCGTCGTTGCATTGCGGGTGGCCGTCTTGGCGGAGGCGAGCGAATACTGCAAGCCCGCCTGGAAGCCCGACATTTCGGCCGACTCGACCCGGATCGAGTTCTCGCGGCGTTCATGGAAGCGCGCGGCGTTGCTGGTGCCGAAACCCGGCTTGCGCATGATGTTGCTGGTCGACATGAAGGTGCCGCTGCTGACGCCCAGGATGCCGATCGTGTCGCCGTAGTTCTTGAAGATGGTGTCCATCAACCCGAGCTTGACCGTGCCCATCGCGTTGCCGAGGCCGACGAAGGTGTCCTGATTCCAGAATGTCGCTCCGCTGCCGGCGCTGCCGTTGTTGACGGCGACCACGGACTCCATCTGGAAGAAGGCCTTCAGGCCACCACCCAGATCCTCCGAGCCGCGAATGCCGAAGCGCGAATTGCCGGCCACCATGCCCGTGTCACGCGTCAGGCTGTTGCCTGTTGCGGCGGCGCCCAGCGTGGCTGACGACGGCCCGGCGGCCGTTGCGCCCGAGCCGTCTTCGGTGACGATGAACGGGTACAACTTGCCATAGACCGTGACGTTGCTTTGGGCCATCGCGGCGGGGGCGGCGACGGCGGCGGCGGCGACGGCCAGGGCCAGGGGGAGTTTCTTCATGGACATGGTGTCTCCAGGTTGTTGGACTGCAATGCGCCCGGCCGGCGCCGGGGTGGTCTAGGTGGGCGGAAGATCGTTCTTCTATATGAAACAAAGGTCCGCATTAAAGAACGCCTTGCGTACCTTAAGCAGCCGCGGCACGGCTGTCAATGCGTGTCACCCCGAAAATCAAGCTGAATACGACACTGGCGCGGGGGGCAGATCGGCGAGTTCGGACTCGTAGGCGGCCTGCATGTGCGGCTTCAGGCCCAGCGCCGCCAGCGCCGCGGCGAATCCCTCGCGGATCTGCGGCGACTCGTCGGCGTAGTCGACCTGGTGGCCGCCGACGCGCCGGCTGATCCAGGCCTTGGGCACGCCCTGGGCATTGCGGATCGATACGCCTTCGGCCTTGAACGCCATGTAGCGCGCCGGCGTGCTGCCGGTGTTGAAGTGCTGGTGGAACCACATGTTGGGCGGCACGATCATCGAGCCCTCTTGCCACTCGAAGCGGCGCTGCGCCTCGCCCTCGGGCCACATCAGGCTGTAGCCCTCGCCCGAGAGGACGATGACATGCGCGCCCGGGCCGTGGGCATGGGCCTTCTTGTAGGTGCCGACCGGGAACTGCGAGATGTGGCTGTTCATGCTGCCCTTGGCCATCGAGAAGCGGACGTGGCCGCCGCCGGCGCCGCGCTCCTTGGCCGAAATCAGCGGCAGATTGATCGCGTCGGCGACGAAATTGGTATCGAGCAAAAGGCCTTTTTGTTCACCGCCGTTGGCAAAATAATTGCTCTCGCCGGAAAAGCGCTCCTCGAAGTCGTGCGCGGTGTTGAAGACGAAATCGGTGTCGCCGAAGGCGTTAATGATCACCGGCCCATTGGTCACTGCAACGAAGCGCGCCGCGTCCTTGCCCGAGCCGTTGAAATGCTGGTGCCAGGTGTTGAGCGGGATCGCGAAGATGGCGCCGGCCTTCCACTCAAAGCTGAGCTTGGCGCCGGCGTCGTTCCAGACCACGGTGGAGCCGCGGCCATCGAGCACGTAGATCATTTCCTCGAACAACTGGCGCTGCGGCTCGAGCTGGCGGCCCGGCGCGATCTCGCAGACATAGCAGTCGTTCGAGGTCCGCGACGCATCGTGGTTCAGGTACACGCCCTTGCCGCCGCGCCGCGCCCAGGGCTTGAGTTCGACCGCGTGCAGGTTGGGCACATACATCGCGTCGATGATGTCCAGGCCCTCGTCGGCGATCCAGCGCGTGTAGGGCGTGGCTTTCTCGGTCTCGAAATTCTTCGCAATGGCATCGGAGACCAGTGCGTTCTTGCTGTTGACGGAATCGTTCATGCCGGCTCGCTGGTTTTGGAAGGAACTTGCAGGTAGCGCGCCACGCGCTCCGCGGTCAGCACCACACCGGGCCCGAATTCGGGCGCGTTGTCGAGCTGCTCGAGATCGTTCAGGCCGCTGGCCTTGAAGATCCGGTTGATGGCCGAGATCAGGCGCACCGGCCGATCGGGGCTGGCGTTGAAATGCTGGTGGATGGTGTTGGGCGGGATATAGATCACGTCGCCGGCCTCCCACTCGTGGCGCTGGATCTCGGCCTGCGGCGTCCAGTGGTAGGTATCGGTGATCTCGACATCGCAGTCCTGGTGCTCGTCCCAGCCGCGGCCTTCGACCACGTACAAACACTCTTCTGCCAGGTGGCGGTGTTTGCCCGAGCGGCTGCCGGGTGGAATGATCTGCATG
>Ga0105164_10002933_pt1 | contig 10439 bp, 7 predicted proteins | sample VDWuncwatermetaG_FD_89674 | JGI IMG/M metagenome (GOLD analysis project Ga0105164, IMG submission 89674) | Wastewater microbial communities from Netherlands to study Microbial Dark Matter (Phase II) - VDW unchlorinated drinking water | ecosystem: Environmental > Aquatic > Freshwater > Drinking... | reverse complement strand
GTCTTCCACTTTGTCCAATACATCACGCTCTACTTTTTGAGAATAAGTAAAATCAAAACGCGTCCTTTCTCCTGTTATGTTTGAGCCAGCCTGATGGACTCCATCTCCTAAATATTTTCGAAGCCCAGCGAGCATAAGATGCGTGGCAGTGTGAAGCGCTGTGGTCTTTTCGCCAGTGTCTGCAAGCCCCCCCTTAAACTTTTGCTCGGCGCCTGTACGCGAGAGGATCTGGTGTTTTTTAAACTCTTCTTCAAAACCCGCACGGTCTACTGTGATATTTTTTTCCTTTGCAAACTCCTCCGTCATCTCTATTGGAAAACCATATGTTGAAAACAATCTAAAAGCATCATCTCCAGTAATATCACCACCAGAAATAAATCTATTAAGCTCCTTTAATCCCCTTTCTAGCGTCTTTCTAAACTTGTCTTCTTCCTCCCAAATTTCTTTCACTATTAGCCCCTCCTGCTTCGCTACGTTATGAAATACACCTTCATATTTTTGGACTACGATTGGCACCAGCTCTGAAAGCATTCCGTGGCCTACTCCAAGCATATCGGCATATCGCACCGCACGGCGAAGGAGGCGTCTTAAAATATAACCCTGATCACCATTTGAGGGACGTACGCCGTCGGCAATCATCATTACTGATGTGCGTAAATGGTCGGCAACGATGCGAGCGGATCTCATATCTGAAATTTTTCCTCCTCCAAGCTCTTTAATTTTCTCTAGCATCGGATAGAAAAGGTCTGTATCAAATACATTGTCCTTGCCCTGTATTGCCATTGTAATGCGCTCAAGCCCTGATCCCGTGTCCACGTTTTTCATAGCAAGTTTACCTATCACCTTGCCGTCTTTTTTCTCATACTCCATAAAAACGTCATTCCAAATCTCCACAACATCCTGTCTTTCGTCTGCCGCCAAGTATTCTTCTTTTGACATATCACCGAGGCCCCGCTCTGTAACGTCGTAAAACATTTCTGTGTCAGGACCACATGGGCCATTGTCCCCGGCGCTCCACCAGTTGTTTTTTACGGGCATAAAATATACGCGACTTTCTGGAATATATTTTTTCCAAATTTGCAGAGCCTCATCATCGCGTGGCGCATCTTCATTTCCTTCAAATACTGTTACGTACAAACGTGTTGGATCCAGCCCAAGCCCTTCATCCTTTGATGTCAAAAATTCGTAACTCCATTTAATAGCATCTTCTTTGAAATAGTCCCCTAGCGACCAGTTGCCGAGCATCTCAAAAAAAGTCAGGTGAGTATTGTCCCCCACTTCATCAATGTCATTTGTCCTCACACACTTCTGGCTATCAACAAGCCTTTTCCCACTTGGATGTGGTGCGCCCATTAGATATGGAACAAGTGGTTGCATTCCAGCAGTATTAAAAAGCACTGATGGGTCGTTTTCTGGCACAAGCGGGGCAGATGGGATAATAGTATGTCCGCGCTTCTCAAAAAATTTTAAAAACCGACTGCGAATTTCATTTGAATCCATATAATCCTATCCTATAACAAAATGTGTCTTTTTTCCATACAATATTCTCTATTGTTACTCCTCATCATTAAGATGTATAAGTGTCTTTACCTTCTTCTCTATATACCATAGCCCAGTAAATGAGAAAATAGTAAATATAGTAGCTATGACAGCGAGAACATAAAAACCGTAACCTATCGCAACTCCAACACCCGCAGAAACCCAAATACCAGCAGCAGTCGTAACACCACTTACCTTCGCCTCTCCTACCTTAAAAAAAATAAGTCCAGCTCCAATAAAACCTATGCCTTGAATAATTGCTGCGGTAATTCTAGCTGATGAATCACTAAATGATTCATTTACTCCAGCATACCCACCAGACGCGAGTACTCCAATAGCTACAAAAAGCGCGGAGCCCATTGTTACTAAGCCGTATGTACGCATACCAGCAGTTTTACCAGCAAGCGCGCGTTCTACTCCAAGCGACATTCCTAAAAAGAGTGCTGCGAAAAGCTTTAATACAATTTCAAAGTCTTGGTTGCTTAAAAGTGTTGTGATTTCCATACGTGAATTATATCAAATTTTTAAAATTCTTGACAGACTTGATCTACCTCCTTAATCACAGCGTCAATCTGCTCGTCCGAAAAACCAATAGACCTAAGTGGCGCAGGGCTATTTTTAAGATCACGGCACATTACAATGCCTTGCTCTAGTAGCTGATTTTTTTCTACTTGGCTTAGTGTGGAGAGAAATGTAAGTGGGTGTACACCAGTTTCTAAAATTAAGTCCTGTAGGTTTCCCTGCTCTGGATAATCCCAGCCAATAACAGTGAGGCCTGCGCAATTAGCATACTGCACAGCATCGGTGGTAAGCTTTGTATTCGTGATTAGCCAGCCTTCGTGAATTTTGTTAGCAGAATTTTCCTTTACATCATGCGCTTTCTGCAAGTCCAAAAATCTAGCGTGTACGTATAGCGCTACTTTCACATCTGTCTTGATGCCCTGCTGATTATGAAACTTACATTCTGCGAAAATATGCCTGTCGCCTTTTTCCATAAGCACATCGACCTCGTGTGACACACAAAACCCGGGAAGGATTACCCCTGTTCTCGCAGTAAAACCTTTCCTGCGGAGGACCTCCGCAACAAATTTTTCAAAAGGAAATCCACTCGGCCCAAGCTCCATCACCGCCTTTCTAAGAGAATAGCGAATAGCCGCAGGATACTTATTTTTCTTCAAAATAGAGTAAGCGTGCTTATAAATCTGCGAGGTCTTCATCCCATTGTGAAGCTCGGGAATGACGTGGTCTATTATGCGTGAAATAGTCTCCTCATCAGCCCCCGAGCGTGTAAGTGAACGGCGAAGCTTGTTAATAGAAAACTGCTCACGCTCGCCCGTGCTCTTTATGACCCACACCTCATTTTGCTCTTTATTCATTATTCTTATTGTCGCATATTTGAATAAAATTGGAAAATAAAAACTCGTCATATACATGACGAGTTTACCTACCCACTGAATTAAAAATCAAGCGATTAGTGATTGTGGGACCTGGTATTCCCTTCTGTGACCAGTCATCACTCCCAAAACCAGGAGCTTCCCGCGTATTTGTTGTACATAGTCAATTATGGCCTTCTCTATTGAGTCACCGTCCCCGTGTGTTCCACGGAGCAACCTTCCTTCCTTTACTTCAGCGCAATCAAATGAGCAAATAAACCGATTTTTTGATTCGCGTAGCGTTTGATAACCAAGTCTGCACCAATAATATCTGCAAATTCATTAATGTTCATTCTTAACTCCCTTATATCGTCCAATTAATCTTAAAAATACTTATTTCCCTACCTAAACAATTTAGCACAAACTGGTAAGTCTGTCAACCTATAATACCCCCACCAAGACACTCATGACCATCGTACAAAACTACTGACTGCCCGGCATCAAATACAGCGGGCTTTTCGAGGTGAAGTGAGAAGGATTTATCACTCAATGCGGTGATTTTACATTTGTATTGTTCCCCGTGGTAGCGCACCTGTGCAGTATATTTCTTTTTCGTATCTGGGAGTACTCCACCACAAAAGCTTGCTTGCTCGGCTCGTATGTCCTGTGAGGCACACTCTAGTGGCCTTTTTGTATGAGGTGCGACGGTGATGGTATTTGCTTCAAAATCTTTTGCAACCACATAAAATGGCGCATCGTCTGTGCCTTTTCTCGTAACAGTAAATCCGTGCCTTTCACCAAGTGTGTAAAAGTATGCTCCGCGGTGCGTGCCGATGACCTCCCCTTTTTCATTCACCACACTCCCCTCTTTCTCCTCGATAAAATGAGAAAGAAAATCTTTCATATCTAGCTTCCCCACGAAACAAAGCCCCTGGCTGTCTTTTTTTTCTGCTACGGGGAGTTCAAACCCTTTTGCAAGCTCGCGTACTTTTGCTTTTTTGTATCCTCCGATTGGAAAAAATGTTTTTGAAAGTTGCTCCTGTCCAAGCGTCCATAAAAAATACGACTGATCTTTCGCAGAGTCAACACCTTTAAACATTTTGAATTCCTCTTTTGACTTTATAGACTTTCGACTTTCGACTACCTTTGCGTAATGCCCTGTCGCCACGAAGTCTGCTCCTTCTTTCATTGCACGTCTAAAAAATGCGCCAAACTTAATCTCTTTGTTACACATCACATCTGGGTTTGGGGTCCGGCCTGCCTTGTACTCGGCAATCATATAATCCGCCACTCCTTCTTTATACTCTTTTTCAAAATCCCAAGTTAGGAGCGGTATGCCGAGCTTTGCCGCCACACGCATAGCATCAAGCCTTTCCTCACGCCAGGTGCAAGGCAGAAAATCTGGCTGCCATACTTTCATAAAGACCCCAGTGACTTCGTATCCGGCTTTTTGTAGAAGTGCTGCAGAAACTGACGAGTCCACCCCGCCTGACATCCCCACAAATACATGTCCTTTTGATTTTTTCCCCATTTACCCACACTACCTTACGAGCGATTAAACCACAACCCCAAATTACCAAAAAGCTCACGGTCATGAGTTTTTTGGTAATTTGGTGTTGTGGTTACCTAAGGTATTTTAGTTTGTTCGCCTTATGTTCCTCAAATGTTTTTGCATAATGCATCACACCATTATTGTCAGATAGGTAAAAAAGATACGCGGATGCGGTTGGTCGGAGTGCTGATTGAATTGCTATAAGTCCTGGGTTTCCAATTGGTCCAGATGGAAGCCCTTTGTTGGTATATGTGTTGTATCCAGACCTAATTTGCATATCATCTACTGTAACCTCACTCGATTTTTTACCTAAAAGATAAAGGAAGGATGCATCCACCTGAAGTGGCATACCTATAGAAATACGCTTCCAAAGAACACCTGAAACAATCGCCTTATCCTCATCTGAAGTAGCCTCTTTTTCCAGAATAGAAGCCATCGTTACTACCTCACGCAAGCTATGCCCCGATGCTTTTATTTCCGCATCAAATGGCATCATTTTTTTATTAAAATTTTCTATCATAACCGATACTACTTTTTCTGGAGTTACGCTCTCAATAAATAAATATGTATCTGGGAAAAGAAATCCCTCATCTTTTTTTGCGATTTCTATAAACAATTTCTCGTCAAATTCTGGAATATTTTTTTTAATAATATCGGCAACTTGAACATTAGGCACACCCTCAGGAAGAGTAACCCTTACCTCAGGAACACCAGAAAGACCACGAGCTACGCGAAGAGCAACCACGCATGCAGAAACAGGCTCTTCAAAAAGATATTCTCCTGCTATAACGGGTTTCATTCCTCCTACAATTTTGGCGCATCCTTCAAAAAAATATCGGGAACGGATTATATTTTCCTTAGACAGAGTATCAGATACAACGCTAAGCGAATCCCCATTTTTAATTTTAATAATTTTGTGACTAGGAAAATCTTTTGGTGGCATCAATAGGAGAGAAACAGTAGCAGAAAAAAATACTATGAAGAAAACAATGCCGACTAGAAATATTGTTCGCCACTCTAAAATTCCACTAAAAAAAATAAAAGTGGCGGGACTTTTCTCGTTCCCTCTTTCTTCTATTACGTTGCCTTCCTTCTCCGTTTTTGATGGTTCCATATTTTGATAATTATACTAAATTGGCAAATTAACTGGAGCCTCTGATTTGCGAGATGGTATACGACCAAAGGTTGGAGTCTGCGCCACACCACCAGGGAAATGGTACAGAGTCGCAAGCTCCTCAGTATTTAGTACAAAGGGCTTTAGGCGGCGAGGAGAATGAAACCACGAGCGGTGTTTGTATGCCTCAAAAAGCTCTTTTCTCTTCCATTCTAAACGAATTTCATTGTAGTCTTGCCATGGAAAATCCCAGCCGAACGTTTGCTCATCTAGCGCAAAACCATTCAGGTTGTTGCTTGTGAACACTCGAAGAAGTCCTCCGAGCGACCTAATATTGCTTGGGTGCCACTTGTCCTTTTTTGCGAGATACACGGCGCGAATCCCAGCATCAAACCCGAGCTTGCTCATACTTCGCTCAATGGCCGAAATGACCTCCTGCTCGCCCTTTGTGAGCTTCATCATCTGGAATTTGTCGTCTTCATCCTTTTTGTCTCTACCAGAAAGCTTAGAAATTAAATCAGCTCCCTCATCTTTCCAGTCGCCTTTAGTGCCGTCCTTTTTATGGTACCGTTTCTTGGCTGACTCAACCAAAATTTGAATCCAGATTTGTTCTCCCTTACCTATTGAGCCAAGATATTCAATAATTGATGTCATTGGATCAATTTTAAGCTCTTCTTTTGGGTCCTTGTCTAGACCATAATCCACATATGTTTTTATCGGGTATGGATCTGGTTTTGTAAGCTTGTATTCGGCAGCCAAAATACCCCATTCTCCTTCCTTGCCCTTATAATCTACATATCGCGCATAGTCTGGTACCTCATAAATTTCTATATCTGGATACTGCGCATAAAGCTGGGCTTCTATAACATTTTTATAAAGCCAAGGAGTACGTATAAAAAATTTAATATGCCCTTCAATTGAAACCATCTCCAAGGAAAACCAATCTTTTACTTTTCCTTTCCAATATTTATCCCACCAAGAGCCAGAGCTTGTTTGATAAAGAACATTGAGTGCGAGCTCCATTGCAAGTGGTGACTTGTTGGTCTCCTTTGGAAGTTTGATTTCAAGCATAACCCAGTTTATTTTTGATATATATCGCCCTTGAACGTAATGAATCCACTGATGCCAAAAAACATACCCCAGAAAAATCGGCCCCCAATATGGAAACCAAGCAAAAAAAGCAGATAAGGTCGACTCGACACTATCATAGAGCTCTATAAACCCAAGCGACTGAAGCAAATCCATATATAATATAATACAGTAAAACCATGGAAGGTAAAAGCCCAGTCGCTCTAGAGCGACTGGGCTTTTACCTCTGCGGTTTTACGCCAGCGTATATTTCCCCTCCTTTGTTCTCTTAAACATCTTTGTATCCTGAAGATTCACAAAAACTGTATTTTCTTTTACATAACGCTCCTTAAGTACTCGGTCAATGATTTCTTTTTTTGTCATTGGTCCTTCCTTTTTAAGAACCTTTGCTATCACGTCCCTCACAACACCCTTTTCATAGCCCCACGATGATAGCGCGTAAAGACCTCGCCCAACAAGCACAAAACGATTGTCCTTGATAAGCTCATTGTGGCAGGTTGCGATGTGAGCCTTTTTACCAAAAACATCTGTGATTGACTTTGCCACTTCAGTAAAGTGCATTGGTGAACCGTGTTTTCTGATAATCAAATACGCATAGTCGCGCATCCCCCTAGCATTCACATTATGAGAATCAGCAACGCCCCACTCACCTAATGGATTTTTTGCAATAGTTTTAGAGAGAGTAAGCCACCTCTTTGTGATTTCCTCATTTTTATATTCCTCCGAAACATCCTTGAGGTGGTTTAGAAAAGCCGCGATTATCTCACTCTCGGGAACAAGGTCTTCGTGTGAAAGTGTTTTATATAGCTCGCGTATACCGTCGTGGACCTTCATAGAAACTTTGTCGTCAACAATCCAGCGATGCTTGAAATGCTCGTCCTCCTTTTCTCGCTTAAATTGATTTCCTAGCACCAGCAAAAAATAAATATAATTCTGAGTACTTATGTCTTTGGAAATGTGCATCAAAAAATCTTCTTCGCAAACGATACCACCCATCGAAATCACGAGTTTATTCAATTCATCAAAAACTGCTTGTTCCTTTTTAAACACATCATCCTTTTTAATAACGCCCAAGGCGAAATTTTCAATCTGTCTGACCCTCTCGCGTGTGATACCATATGTCTTGCCAATGCCGTCGAGCGTCATTCTTTCCTCACTTTCTCCAAGGCCGTAACGTTTGGTCATAATATCAAGAGCGCGTGGAGAAAGAGCAGAGAGCAGGCGCTTCACAACTTGTTTTGGTTTAAATGTAATGGCAGACATAATTTACTAACTATTTAATATCCTATTAATTAATTTATATATACAATTTTTATCATCAAATGAGCTCAAAGTCAAGGCTTTTTGAATGAAGTAATCAATTTCCTAAAATACCCTTATATTGCAAGGCTTAAAATATGTCACCTAATCACCCGTAACAATATTAATGAGTCTTCCCCTAACAAAAACTACTTTTTTTACAGACTTTTCCACAAGCCATTTTTGTATATCTTCTCGCTCTAGAGCAAGTTTCTCAATATCCTTTTCATTCGTTTCCTTGCCTACAATCACTGTGCCACGCAGTTTTCCGTCAACCTGAATTGCGATTGTTACCTCTGCATCCACACATTTTGTGGAGTCAAATTCCGGCCAGTCTTCTTTATGAATAGAGCCTCCATTACCAAACAAACTCCAGAGTTCCTCTGAAATATGTGGGGAAAATGGCGCTATGAGCTTTAGTAGTGTTTCGTATTCTAGGCGAGAGATCATTTTGGCCTTTTCCATTTCATTTACAAGCATCATTAGAGAAGATACTGCTGTGTTGAAACTAAAGGAATCAATATCCTCCTCTGCTTTTTTAATTGTTTTGTGCAACGTGCTTACTATAGATGTCCCACCAGATACATTTCCAGCCTTCTCCCTGAGTCGCCACACTCTCTCAAGAAAACGGCGAGGCCCGATAATGCTCTCTGTACTCCATACTACAGACTGCCCGAATGGCCCCATAAACATTTCATATAAACGAAGGGTGTCGGCTCCGTATGTTGCAACAATGTCATCTGGGTTTATCACGTTGCCCCACCTCTTACTCATCTTGCGACCATCCTCCGCCATTATTAGCCCCACGTTTTGGAGACGAGCAAATGGTTCCTCATAATTCACCACACCAATATCAAATAAAAACTTATGATAAAAACGCGCGTATATTAGGTGCCGTGTGGCGTGTTCTGCTCCACCAACATACATATCTACAGGCGACCAGTATTTTTCTTTTTCTTTATCAACGAGCGCTTGAGAATTTGCTGGGTCAATAAATCTGAGATAGTACCACGATGAACCCGCCCACTGAGGCATTGTGTTGGTCTCGCGTTTACCTGCGTCACCGCACTTTGGACAAGGTGTGTTTACCCATTCTGCTATGTCTGCGAGTGGCGACTCCCCAGTGCCTGTTGGCGCGTATGATTCTACTTCAGGCAAAATAACCGGCAAATCTTTTTCTGGAACAGGCACGACACCGCACTTCTCACAATGAATAAGCGGGATTGGTTCTCCCCAGTATCTTTGTCGCGAAAACACCCAGTCTTTTAGACGGTATTTCGTAACCCATCGCCCTTTTACAAAGTCAGTAATTTTCTTTTTTGCGTCTTCATTTGTGAGCCCATCAAACTCTCCCGACATTACGAGCTTTCCTTCACCCGTGTATGCTTCATCAAGAATTGGGCATGTTGAGTGCGTTGAATGCGGGCATACCACCATCACCATTTGTAAATTATATTTTTTTGCAAATTCAAAATCACGCTCGTCGTGTGCGGGTACTGCCATTACCGCCCCTGTGCCATAATGACCAAGAACATAATCAGCGGTATAAAGGGGAATTTCCTCATTGTTAGCGGGATTCACAACCTTGATACCTTTGAGCTCCACGCCTGTTTTTTCACGGCCTTCTGCTGTGCGTTCAATCTCGGTACGGCTCTTTACTTCCTCGCGATACTTTTCCACCTCGTCCCAGTTTGTAATCGTCCCCTTAAGTTCATCAACAAGTTTATTCTCTGGCGCAAGAACGCAATACGTTGCACCAAAAAGTGTGTCGGGGCGTGTAGTGAATACTGTAATAATCTTTTCAGATCCAGTAATTTTAAAATCTATCTCTGCGCCTTCGCTTCGTCCTATCCAATTTTTCTGTGACTCTTTTATTGATACTGGCCAATCAAGTGTGCTCAGCCCGTCTAACATTCTGTCAGCATATTTTGTAATACGAAGCACCCACTGACGCATTGGCTTTTTCTCTACAGGTGTATCGCAGCGTTCACAGCGACCGTCTTCTAGGTCCTCATTTGCAAGCCCAGTCTGGCAGGTAGGGCACCAGTTGATAGGCTCATACGACTCATATGCGAGCCCTTTTTCAAACATCTTCAAAAAAATCCACTGTGTCCATTTGTAAAAAGCAGGGTCGGTGGTGTTTACTTCTCGCGTCCAGTCGTAGTCAAAACCAATACTCGAAAGTTGCTCCTTGTATCTAGCTACATTTTTTTCTACTGCCACGCTAGGGTGAACTTTATTTTTTATAGCATACTGCTCCGCTGGCAATCCAAAAGCATCCCACCCCATCGGGTGAAGCACATTAAAGCCCTGCATCCTCTTCATTCTAGAATATACATCTGTCGCAATGTATCCCTTTGGGTGTCCGACATGAAGCCCCTCACCAGATGGATACGGGAACATATCAAGCACGTATTTTTTCGGCTTGGTTGAATCTTTTTCAGACTGGTATACACCCGAGTTTTCCCACACG
>Ga0105164_10002932_pt1 | contig 10441 bp, 12 predicted proteins | sample VDWuncwatermetaG_FD_89674 | JGI IMG/M metagenome (GOLD analysis project Ga0105164, IMG submission 89674) | Wastewater microbial communities from Netherlands to study Microbial Dark Matter (Phase II) - VDW unchlorinated drinking water | ecosystem: Environmental > Aquatic > Freshwater > Drinking... | reverse complement strand
CGGCACTCTTTATCTATGGACCCATTCTGCTGTTGGAAGGCGGCTTGACCCGCCAGCAGGGCGGCTATCTGATTTCGGCCAGCCAGATCATCCTGCCTGTCACCCTCGTGGCCGGATGGTTGGGCCGCAAGTTTAGCGTGCGTCTTGTTGTGTCTGCTAGTTTTGCCATGGTTGCAGTGGGTACATTGGCGGGCGGCAGTCTTGGAGCAAACAATCCCCATATCACCATTGTCCTGCTGCTCTTTGCCGCTCTGGGTGCTTCCGGCCTCGATGGTGTGGGCGCCATCCCCTATATGCGCGCTGTGAAACCGCGGGAACGCCGCGAAATGACCAGTGTTTATCGCACTTTCATTGAGGTGAGCGACATTTTGCCAGGACTTGTGTTTGCGCTGCTGCTCAGTCTGTTTTCCACCAGTGTCGTGTTTGTCGTGGTGGGTTTGGCCTCGCTTGGGATGGCTTTGCTGACGTGGCGGTATCTGCCAAAGTCGCTTTGAATGTGAGGACACTGCTATGGCAAGAGCAACTCTGGTGATCGCCAACAAGAACTATTCGTCGTGGTCGATGCGACCTTGGTTGGCACTCACCATGGCGGGCATTCCCTTTGAGGAAAAGATGATCCGTTTCGGCGATCCCCGCTTCTCGCGCGAAGTCCGGAAAGTGTCTGCCGCCGGGATGGTACCGGTTCTCTTGCACAAGGGGATGACAATCTGGGATTCACTCGCCATTATTGAATATGCTGCGGAGACGTGGCCCGAAAAAAATATCTGGCCCAAAAATGCAGTGGCACGCGCAATGGCCCGTTCGGCAGCGGCGGAAATCCACTCAGGTTTTCGTGGGATTCGCGATGCATGCCCGATGAATCTCCGTCGCCCCAAGGTGCCTCTGAAGGCAGGTTTCAGCGCTGCCGTGATGGGTGATGTGAAGCGGCTTGAATCGCTTTGGGCGCAATGCCGCAAAGCCCATGGCAAAGGCGGGCCATTTCTTTTCGGCAAATGGAGTGCAGCTGACGCCATGTATGCCCCGGTTGTCATGCGTCTTGATTCCTACGCAATTCCAGTGGGCCCGCAAACCCGCAAGTACATGGCCGCTGTCATCGCCACAGCCGCGTTCAAGACTTGGCTTGCGAGCAGCGCAGAGGAGCCTTGGATCGTTCCAGAAGACGAGGCCGAATGAGCCACTTCACCGAGGACGCCAAAGCGATTGCCTTGGCTCTGCCGGCGCAGCGGCGGCTGCTTGGCCTCGACCTTGGCACCAAGACCATTGGCATGGCGACGAGTGATCTGACACGCCAGGTGGCAACACCACGCGAAACAATCCGCCGCACAAAATTCATGGCAGATGCCAAAGCGCTCCTGGAGTTTGCCGCAAGAGAAGATGTCAGCTTGTTGGTCCTGGGCTTGCCGATCAACATGGATGGCACGGAAGGCCCGCGGGCCCAGGCCACGCGCGCTTTTGCCCGCAACCTGGCAAAGCTTTCGCCTCTGCCGCTGGTTTATTGGGATGAACGACTGTCCACTGCCGCCGTGACCCGGATCATGCTGGAAGCTGATCTTTCAAGGGCGAAGCGGGCGGAAAATGTCGACAAGCTGGCTGCCGCCTATATTTTGCAATCGTTCCTTGATGCCTTGAGGTAGGGAAAGCTGCGTTGACCGTCATGCCCGACTGGCTTGCCGGAGATGACTGGCCTTGCGACAGTGTTTCAGCTAACAGCCGGGCCACCAGCTGATTGAAAGTACCTGAAGACTCGCATGACCACGCCGCGCCGCCCACCCACCGCCCGCTCTGCTGCCCGCCTTGGTGCCGTACAGGCTCTTTACCAGATGGACATTGCCTCAACTGATATCGGCGAGACACTGGCCCAGTTTTCGACGCGCGTTGCGGGTGACAATTTTGAAAATGGTGAGACGGGGCAGGCGGATTTCAGGTTTTTACGGGATATCGTTGAAGGCACTGTGCGTGAACAGGGGTTGCTTGACCCGTCGGTTGACAATGTACTGGACAAGGAATGGCCATTGCATCGACTGGATGCCACCGTGAGGGCGATTCTACGGGCGGCAACTTTTGAACTCTTTTTCATGGACAAGGTGCCCGCACGAGTCGCGATCTCGGAATACGTTGATGTGGCAGACGCATTCTTTGATGGAGGAGATGAGCCGCGCTTCATCAATGGCGTGTTGAACACCGTGGCTCGCAATCGCAGGCCGAATGAGTTCACGCAATGAGTGGATTGCTTGTTAGTCCTGGAACTGATTCACGCCGCACCATCCTCCTTCTGGCCGTTGCGCAGGCACTCTATTCGTGTTGCATCATTACCGTGTTTGCCACTGCTGGCCTTGTGGGTTTGGATATTGCGCCTTCGCCTGGCTATGCAACGCTGCCGATCACGACGTTCGTGCTGGGGGCCATGTTCACCACTGTACCTGCTTCACTGCTCATGCAACGCGTTGGACGCAAACCGATATTCATTGTGGGCGCGTGCGCAAGCATCGTGGGAGCCTTGCTGGCAGTATGGTCGATTGTGACCGCAAACTTTGTGGCGTTTTGTTTTGCCACCGCCTTGCAGGGCGTGTTTCAGGCCACATCCGGATTCTACCGCTTTGCAGCGGCAGAGGTCTCAGATGAAAAAACAAAATCCATCGCAATCTCCTGGGTGCTAACAGGTGGCGTCGTGGCGGCTGTGGCCGGAACGCTGATCTCCAGCGGCGCGAGCGACATTTTCGCGCCCTACACCTTTGCCGGTTCCTACGCAGCGGCGTCGGTGCTGGCATTGGCCAACATTGGCGTTGTGTATTTGTTGAACATTCCCAAGCCGACTGCCATCCATGCGGATGGAGCAGCGCGCCCCTGGTCCGAATTGCTGCAGCAGAAGCGCATGATCGTGGCGATGGCTGCCGCGATGATATCGTATGCGCTGATGAACCTGATGATGACGGCTGCGCCTGTTGCCATGATTGGTTGCGGTTTCACCAAAACTGATGCCAGCTGGGTTGTGCAATGGCATGTTCTCGCCATGTTTGTGCCGAGCTTCTTCACCGGGCAATTGATCCTGCGCTACGGTGCCGAGCGGATCACGGCCATAGGTGTTGTCGTGCTGATGCTGGCCGCGGCGGCCGGGCTTGCGGGCATCACCTTCGGTCACTTCGCAGTTGCACTTGTGCTGCTGGGATTGGGGTGGAACTTTGGTTTCATTGGCGGCACGACAATGCTTACCGATTGCTACAGGCCGTCCGAGCGGGGCAAGGTGCAGGCCGCCAATGATCTGGGCATCTCGATCCTGATGGCGATCGCCTCATCAAGCGCCGGATTGATCCTGGCGGATTGGGGTTGGCACATTGTGCCCATGGCCTTGTTCCCTCCCGCTGCCATTGCGCTCATGCTGCTGGCATGGCTCAAACTTGCCCAGTTCCAGCCTGCGGCGGAATGAAAGAACTTTGGATATGGGATCGGGTTCCGCCCGGCAGAAGACTACAGCTTTCTCTGCAACATGCTGCCGCCTGCGCCCACGCCTGTGGTACGGAACAGCTCACTCAGCAGTCTGAATTCCTGACCTGCAACGGGCGTCCTGCGATCCAACATGTTGATGATGCGGCCATCCTCAAGCGCGTACTGGGCCACGCCGGTCACCTGGTCATTCTTGTCAAACCGGATTGCGATGATTTCGCGGTCTTGCTCTTTGGGTGTGAGGAATGATCGCTGGCTGGTTATGCTGCTGATGTAATAGTAGCTGTCGCCTTGCAGATTAATGCTGGCGGTCGTGGAGGGCGAACCCATGATTGCTTCCACCTCGGACTTCGCCATGCCTTCCGACACTTGCGACAACGCCCCTGGCTTTGCGTAGTAACCGCGCCGATTAATTGTAGGTTGGCAACCCGCAGCCAGACTTGCAGTGGCACCCAAGCCAAGCCATATGAGGCTGCGTCGTGTCACGTTTCCGGATGAATCCCGCATGTTCGTCATTTCCGCTCTTTGCCCTTTTGCCGCCCCCATAACAAGCAGGCGGGCCAACCCATGATCCTGAAAGGCCTTTTTGCCCGCAAGCCGGACAAGGCAAAAATTCTCTATGAGGCGATTGTGGCCGCGGCGCGGCAGGAAAAATTCTACGCACAATGGGGAGTTCCTGACACGATTGACGGTCGATTCGAGATGATTTCGCTGCACCTGTTTCTGGTGCTCGATCGTCTCAAGGAGGGGGGTGCGGACACGCAGAAACTGCGCCAGCAGCTAACCGACACATTTTTTGCCGACATGGACCGCAGCTTGCGCGAGATGGGAGTGGGAGATTTGTCGGTGGGTAAGAAAGTGCGCAAGATGGCGGAAGTATTTTATGGGCGGGTGACGGCATATGCGGCAGCGCTGGAGCGTGGCGGAGATGTTGAAGCTGTGCTTCGCCGCAACATTTTCGCCGAACTGCCGGGGGATGATGTCACCGTGTTTGCGAGTTGGGTTAGGGATTCCCGCGCCCGTCTTGCCAACCAAGATCTTGAACAAGGCAAGGTGGTTTTCACATGAAGGACATCATACCGGAGTTCTCACGTCCTATTGAAGTCGCCCGCGTTGCCAATACGGGCAGCCATGAAAAAATCGTGGCTGACAAAAAGGAGTGCGCAGCATTGGCCGAACGCCTGAAATTGCCAGCGGTGCATTCTGTATCTGCTCACCTGCTGGTAAAACCGTGGAGTGGCGGGGGCTACAAAGTAACGGGTGACGTCACCGTGGAGTTTGACCAGGAAAGCGTTGTCAGCCTGGATATCTTCAGCAGCAAGTCCACCTTTTCGGTCGAACGTTATTTCCTCAGGCAAGCACGGGACGATGGCGAAAGTGACGCCGACGTGATTGCAGGGGGTGTCATCGATCTGGGTGAAGTGTCGGCAGAAACTATCGGACTTGAACTTGATCCCTATCCGCGAAAACCTGGTGAAAGCTTTGTGGAGGTGCGTGAAAACGACGGGCCGGCAGGTGCCAAAGTCACGCCATTTGCCAAGCTGAAGCGCGATGAAAACAAGTAACGAGTTGAAATGACCAAGAGAATTTCCCGGTTGTTTCATGGACGCAAGGCTCTATTTTGGCTGAATTGTGAAAAGAGGGGACATGGGGCATGATTCGCGCGGGGATGCATGGCTGACAGACTGACTATTGCCTTGGATGCCATGGGCGGTGATGAAGGTCCGGCCATGGTTGTTCCGGGTGCTGCGTTGGCGGCCGAGCGGCACCCTGGCTTTCATTTTTTGCTGTTTGGCGACGAGGCAAAAATCGCTCCCGTACTTTCGAAGTACCCCAAGCTCCTGAAGGTTGCACAGATTCGCCACTCAGATGTCGCTGTCGCTATGGAGGACAAGCCCAGCCAGGCGCTGCGCCGGGGCCGAGGCAAAAGCAGTATGTGGCAGGCCATCGATTCCGTGCGTCTCGGCGAGGCCCAGGCCGCCGTTTCCGCTGGAAACACTGGTGCATTGATGGCGATGGCGCGTTTCATTTTGCGGACTGTCGAAGGGATTCAACGTCCTGCCATTGCCGCAGTCTGGCCAACAATGCGTGGGCAAAGTGTTGTTCTGGACGTTGGAGCAACTGTTGGTGCCGATGCGCGCCAGCTTCTTGAGTTTGCGGTGATGGGTGAGGCCATGGCGCGCTCGCTCTTCGGCTTGCTACAGCCGACGGTTGGCTTGCTCAATATCGGTGTTGAAGAAATCAAGGGCAATGAGGCCGTGAAAGAGGCGGGGCGCTTGTTGCGTGAACTGAATTTGCCACTGCATTACCATGGCTATGTTGAAGGAGATGATATCGGCAAGGGTACCGTGGATGTTGTCGTCACCGAAGGCTTTACCGGCAATGTGGCATTGAAGGCGGCGGAGGGAACGGCAAAGCAGATCAGTTCGTTCCTGAAGGCGGCCTTAGCGCGCACAATGTTGTCGAAATTCGGTGCCATGCTGGCTGCGGGTGCGTTTCGGGCATTCAAGGACAGGTTGGATCCACGCAAGCACAACGGTGGTGTGTTCCTGGGCCTCAATGGCATTGTGGTGAAAAGCCATGGCGGCACTGATGCGTTTGGTTTTGCCACGGCAATTGATGTTGCCATTGACATGGTTGCCAATGGCTTGGTGCAGAAAATCGCGGAAGATGTGGCACAGGTAAACGCCATCCTCACGCCGGCAGCAGCAGCAGAGTAGGTTTCTCTATGATACGGTGCGTTATCCGGGGCGTCGGCTCCGCCCTACCCAAACGCGTGATGACGAACGATGACATGAGCAAGGTCGTCGAGACTACGCACGAGTGGATTGTTGAGCGCACCGGCATTCATGCCCGCCACATTGCAGGTGACGGTGAAACAACACGCACGCTGGCGGTTGCCGCCGCCCGCAACGCGCTCCATGCCGCCGGAATGGATGCAGGAGAGATCGATCTCATTGTGCTGGCCACATCCACTCCGGACAACACGTTTCCTGCCACCGCGGCACTGGTTCAGGCTGATCTCGGCATTCGCAAGGGAGTGGCCTTCGATGTGCAAGCGGTGTGTTCAGGTTTCATCTATGCGCTGACGACGGTGGACGCATTGATGAAGGCAGGACAGGGCAAGGCAGCGTTGGTCATCGGGTCCGAAACATTCTCGCGGATTCTCGATTGGAGTGACCGAGGAACATGCGTGTTGTTTGGCGATGGCGCCGGAGCTTTTGTTGTGACGGCTGAAGACGGCAAAGGCGACATGGCGCCGCCGCGGGGCATTCTTGCCTGCCGTCTGCATTCTGACGGACGATATTATGACAAGCTCTATGTCGATGGTGGGCCTTCAACCACGAAAACGGTGGGGCATTTGCGCATGGAAGGCAAGGAGGTGTTCAAGCATGCGGTTGTCAACATCGCCTCGGTCATGCAAGAAGTCCTTGATGATGCGAAGATTGCCGCGTCTGACATTGATTGGTTTGTGCCACACCAGGCCAACCGGCGCATTCTCGAGGGAACGGCCAGAAAACTGGGAATTTCGGAAGACAAGATCGTGCTCACTCTTGACCGGCACGGCAACACCTCGGCGGCCTCCATTCCCCTGGCATTTGACGTTGCAGTGAAGGATGGTCGCATCAAGGAAGGTGATCTGATTTTGATGGAGGCCATGGGCGGAGGCTTCACATGGGGCGCGATCCTGGCCCGGCTTTAAGTTTTGCTTCTAAGTTATTGAGAAGTGGCGGCATTCCTCCATCGGGGCATTGACGATCAAGTGAATCCCCTATACCTTCGCCCGCTCTGAGGGAGGATGCGCATGGGTAGCAAGACACTTACGCGGGCAGATCTGGCGGAGGTTGTTCACCGGGACATTGGCCTGTCGCGGGCCGAAAGCGCCGAAATGGTCAATGATGTACTTGAGCTCATTTCCAAGGCGCTCGTTGAAGGCAATTCGGTGAAACTCTCGTCGTTTGGCACTTTCCTGGTACGCTCCAAGCGCGAACGCATGGGCCGAAATCCCAAGACTGGGGAGGAAGTGCCGATTACGCCGCGTCGTGTGCTGGTGTTCAGGCCGAGCCAAGTCATGAAAAATGTAATCAATGGCCACGAGCCTGGCACTGATGACGGCGACATGTGAGGGCTGACAATTGGAAAAATCACCTGACGCATTCCGCACCATCAGTGAAGTTGCCGATGAATTGAACGTTCCGCAGCATGTGCTGCGATTCTGGGAAACCCGGTTCACACAGATCAAGCCCATGAAGCGGGCAGGTGGACGGCGTTACTATCGGCCGGCCGATGTGGATTTGGTGCGCGGCATAAGGGCTCTTCTCTATGGCGAAGGCTACACCATCCGGGGTGTGCAAAAGATTTTCAAGGATGACGGTGTTTCGCACATTGTTGCGGTGGGACGCGGTGAATCGAAGCCGCGCAAGGCAGAATTGGAACTGCTGGGTGCCCCGGCACCCGGCAAGGCCAAGGTTGCACCGCGCATCGTGAAAGGTTCGCCGCCTCCTGGGCGGGCACCCATGGCTCGACCCATTGGAGAAGCCCCGAAAGTCATTCACAAACTCACCGTTGGCCAATCCGATACGCTGAAGGCGGCATTGCGGGATTTGACCGACGCCAAAAAACTTCTCGATCCCACGGCGAGCTAGTGGCCTCAACGGTCGTGCGCCGGACTGAGCCAATTCACACTCTGCCCCGATCAAAGGTCTGGCTGTGACCTTCAAAGCCATGATCGCCGCACTGGCGGGATATGTAGGGGCACGTTTCGTCGGGGCCGGCCTTGGCCTCCTCACTCAACTTGTGCTCGCGCGGGCCCTGTTGCCAGCAGATATGGCAGTCGTTTTCGTGGCGATGAGTGCGGCGGCATTCTTGTCTCTCTTGATGAATGGCGGCGAATCGCAACTGGCCGCCACCCATCTTCCCAAACTCATGGCTCAAGGCCGTGCAGCGACTGTCAAAGCCTTCCATGCGTCCGTATTGCGCAACATGGCCTTGGTTTATGTGGTGCTTTGCATTCTACTGTTTGGGATTTGGCTCGCCGGATGGTTGGCGCACAGTGTTCTGTTGGCTTTGCTTGCGGGACTGGTCGCGGCACCGTTTTCGGGGCTCGCAAGGTACAACGCCATGGTGGCAAACAGCTTGCGCTGGTTTCCCTTGTCGTATGTTCCCGATTTCATCGTGCGGCCTGGCGTGTTCCTGCTGACGATCCTTGTATTCATATTGTCAGGGATGAAACTGAATGTGTTCGCTGTCATCTGCTCATTTGTTGCGTATGTGTGGCTGACTGGCATCGGCCAGGCTCTGCTGATGGAGGGACAATCACTCAGCCTGACGCATCTCAAGTATTATCGGCACCGCTATGGACTGGCGCTCCGCCCGCGCAGCCTGGCTTTGCTGGTGGTCAGCGTCGTTGCATTCGCATTTGCCGATGTCGTCATGCTGCTCGCAGGTTTTCTGCTGCCAGCAGAAGACGCTGCGGTGGCAGGCGTTGCCATCCGGCTGGCGGCAATTGCGGGATTTGTCTTGCAGGCGGCACAGCTTTTTGTGCTGCCGGATTTTTCCCAGGCCATGGCACGGCGCGATGCGATTCATGCCAATGCAGTGCTGTGGCGAATGAATGCGTTGACACTGCTGGTGATCCTCGCTGCCCTGATTGGTGCCCTGGTTCTGGGGCGCGCGGCACTTTCCTTGTTTGGGAGCATTTACACTGGCGGTGCAAGTATCCTGGTTTTGCTGCTTGTCGGACAATCAATCCGCGCCCTCGGTGGCATGAACCAATACCTGCTGGCGATCGAAGGCCACCAGATCAAGACGGCATGGTCAAGCTTGGTCGCAATGGCCGTTTTGTTTTGCGCCGGTGCCGTGTTCTGCCGCAACATGGGTCTCAACGGTCTGGGCTTTGCGGTCATTGCTGCTGAGACAGTCTGGCTGGCAGGACTGGCCTGGCAGTCGCACCGATTCTGTGGCCGTCGCGCCGACCTGCTGTGGCTGGCGCGAAACACCTGAAGGGCACGATTGCCCGGCAATGAGGAATTGTTCACCAATCTCCACACCTTGTTCTGCCGTGACCCTTGCCAGTGACCTGATCCTGCCCTAAAGCCCCAACTTTAATGACGTCATCCGGAAAGCGGCCCGCACTTTTCAGAGCCCAGCACTTGCTGGCCATTTCCGATTTAACCCCCCTTGAAATCGCAGCCACGCTTGATCTTGCGCAGCTCTATGCGGAGCGGGGCAAGACTTTGCCCAATGGTGGTCGGGTCTTGCAGGGGCAGACCCAGGTCAATCTCTTTTTCGAAAATTCCACCCGTACGCAAGGTTCGTTTGAAATTGCGGGTAAGCGCCTGGGTGCCGATGTGATGAACATGGCGGTGTCTACTTCATCGCTTTCCAAGGGCGAGACGGTGCTCGATACGGCCATGACGATCAACGCCATGCATCCGGATTTCCTTGTAGTGCGTCACCAGTCATCGGGAACTGTGGAACTCCTGTCGCAGCAGGTGTCGTGTTCAGTGATCAATGCCGGGGATGGCCAGCATGAACATCCGACCCAGGCGCTGCTCGATGCCCTGACCATCCGCCGCCACTATGGCAAGCTGGAAGGGCTGACGGTTGCCGTATGCGGCGACATTCTGCATTCGCGCGTGGCGCGATCCAATATCCATCTCTTGACTAAGATGGGCGCACGCGTGCGCTGCGTGGCACCTTCGACGCTGCTCCCTTCGGGTATTGCCAAGTTTGGCGTCGAAGTCTTCCGGGTGATGGAAAGAGGCCTGGCAGACGCCGATGTGGTGATGATGCTTCGCCTGCAAGTGGAGCGCATGAGCGGGGCATTTGTGCCGAGTCTGCGCGAGTATTACCAGTTCTATGGCCTTACAGAAGCGAGGCTTGCAGGGGCCAAGCCAGGTGCTTTGGTCATGCATCCCGGGCCCATGAACCGGGGTGTGGAAATTGACTCCAGCGTCGCTGATGGGACGCAATCCGTGATCCGCGAGCAGGTAGAAAT
>Ga0105164_10002931_pt1 | contig 10442 bp, 11 predicted proteins | sample VDWuncwatermetaG_FD_89674 | JGI IMG/M metagenome (GOLD analysis project Ga0105164, IMG submission 89674) | Wastewater microbial communities from Netherlands to study Microbial Dark Matter (Phase II) - VDW unchlorinated drinking water | ecosystem: Environmental > Aquatic > Freshwater > Drinking... | reverse complement strand
CCATCCCCTATGGCCGGGTGCGTTCCTACGGCTGGGTGGCGCGCAAGATCGGCAAACCACGGGCGGCGCGCGCGGTCGGCGCAGCCTGCGGCGCCAATCCCGTGCCGCTGCTGGTGCCCTGTCACCGGGTCGTCGCCGGTGACGGCTCGATGGGCGGCTTCTCCGGCGGCCTGCCCACCAAGAAACGCTTGCTTCGGCTTGAAGGGATCCGCCTGGACACCTAAACCTCCGGCTCAAGAACATCGCGCAGTGAGCCGATACTTCTGTGGGATACAGTGGTACAATCGTCGTAGGCTGATGACGATTGAGGGAGGTTCCATGAGCACGACTGATGCGCCCATTCCCGAACATCACCCCTTACGGCAGTTCTTCGGCACAGTGACGGAGAAAGCCTTTGCTGAGAAACTCGGCTGGGCAGACTTCACCGTCAGCAAATACGTGGCGGCGCTCCTGGTGGACTTCATTCGCCAGGACCAGCTCCATCGGATCACAAACGCCGGCGGCGAGCCGGTCGAGGCCCTGGTAGACTTGTTGTACGAGTCGGAAGTCTCGCATGGCGCCGACTCGTTTGAGCGCGAGCGCGAGGTGCATCGGCACATCGGCGACTTCACGTTGTTCATGGCGGGCCTCTTTCCCGAATATCTCACGCGCCTCAAGACCGCCGGCCTGATCTACCACAAGGATTTCCTCGTGGATTACATCAAGACCGGCAAGCGCTCCTACCGGATTGCGGCGGAGTTCGGCCTCGCGGCGACGGACGGCGAGGCGCATCCGTCGCCGCCCCTGTTTCGCGCGCTCTCAGAAAACTTCGAGTTGTGCGTGGCGGGGCTGGGGTTCATCCGGAACGATCTCGACCGACTGCAGGATCCTGGCTATCGCAAGGCGCGGCAGATCCTCTTGAATTAGGCCGTCATTCCTGCCACAACTGTCCGGATGAAACCTCTCGACGCAGAATTTGTCACCAGCGCCGTGGAACCATCCCAGTTTCCTCCCGGAGACCTGCCGGAGATCGCCTTTGCCGGACGCTCCAATGTCGGCAAGTCGTCGCTCCTGAATGCCTTGCTGGGGCACAAGCACCTGGCGCGAGTCAGTCAAACGCCGGGGCGAACCCGCCTGGTGAATTTTTTCCGCGTGGGCGCCTCCGCCTCCGATAAGAAGAACGCCTCGTGCATGTTCGTGGACCTGCCGGGATACGGCTATGCCAAGGTCTCAAAGGTGGTGCAGGAACAATGGGGGCCGATGATTGAGGGCTACCTGGAGACCCAGCAGAGCCTACGTGGCGCCGTTCTGTCGCCCGACGTGCGGCGCGGCGAGCAAGAGGAGATCAACCTGATCCGATGGCTCCAGACGCACGGACTCGGAGTCATTGCCGTCGCGACCAAAATAGACAAGCTGTCTCGCGGTCAACGGGCGCAGGGCTGTCGTGACCTGGAGACGTTGCTGGGTGTGCCCGTCATCGGCTGCTCGGTGGAAACCGAGGACGGACTCGATGCGGTCTGGAAGGCGATCCGGGACGTGCTGCCACGGCCACGAGTCTAATTACCGCCTGATTTCGATGTAGCTCTTGTCCTTCTGCTCCTTAATCCACTCCAGGTAGGCTTCTTCGGTCTTGAGTTGCAAGACCAGGTTGTGGATGTCCTCCTTCACATCCTCGTAGGGACGAAACTGTGCCGGTTTGCGATCATCCATCCGGATGATGTGCATCCCGATCGGAGACGCGATCGGCTCACTGACCGCGCCAGGGGTCAGTTGCTCAATCGCCTTCTGGATCTGGGGGAGCATGTCGCCCGCCCGGATATACCCGAGGCTCCCGCCGAGCCGCCCTTCCGGGCCGTCGGAATACTGCGCCGCCAGTTCCTCAAAGCGATCCCCTTTGTGCAGCAGGGCGAAGACGTGCCGGGCTTTCTCGCGCACCGCCAGCATCTCGCGCCCGGGGTTCAGCGCGATCAAAATCTGGCTGATGCGGACCTCCGGCGGGAGCATGAACCGATCCTGGCGCTGTTGGTAGAAGCGGCGCATGTCCTCGTCGGACACGATCAGGCCGGACCGGATCTGTTGATTCACAAGGCGCATGACGGCGAGTTGATCCCTGATGAGCCCCATCTCTCTGGGATCGTTCTCGTTGGGGCTTTCGCCGGCGCGCTTCAGCCGAACGACCGCATCCTGCAGTTCCTCATCCGAGATCTTGATGCCCCGACGCTTGGCAATCTGCAATTGGAGCTTGCGCTCGATCATGCGGTTGAGGCCCATGTAGTCAATCTGCCGGAGCCGCTGATCGAGTTCGTCCCCGCCGAAACGCTTGCGGGCCTGCCGCGCCAACTCCGCGACTTCTTCTTCCAGCTCGCTCAGGGCAATGATCTCGGCATTCACCACCGCCACGATCCGATCACGGACGTCGGCGGCGCCGGCGGGGACCGTCCACGAGAACCCGATCCCGACAGCCACCACCACCGTTTTGTGCAGAGTCGAAAAACGCATGGGCGTTCGAAGCCCGTTACGGCGCGCCGGACAGCGGGGGCGCGTCAGGCGCGTCCGTGATCACAATCGGGACGTCGCCGACGCGGAGTTTGGCTTTGGCCCGAAGCGAGGCCACGAATTCGTCAAAGCGCCGCCGTTGCTTCTCGGCCAGGAGTTGCTCTTTGACCTGCTCCTGCGCGTCCTCGAAAGAGAGCGACGCGCCGAAACTCCCTGGATTGGCGGCGTAATACGCCTGCATGTCTGCCGGCGTGACGGTGATCCGCGCGTCCACTTCCTCTCGGATCAACTGGTCGAGAAGGGTCCGTTCCTTGAACCGCTCCACGTGCTCGACCAGCGCGCGGCTTCGATCAAGGCCCTGCTTGCGAGCTTCCTGCAGCAGGAGCTCGCGCGTAATGAGTTCATCCAGGAATTTCCTGCGTCCGTCCGCGCCTTCATAGGCCGTCCGGGCGAAGTCCGGCACCTGAGACCAGCGCCGATCAAATTCGCCGGATGTAATCTCCCGCCCATTGACGAGCGCAAGCACTTGACTGGCCTCCTCGGGCTTTCCACTACAGGCGCTACCAACGACGAACAGGAACGCAAGCGCACACATCATGAGCATGGATCTGCGACGTTGGTCCACGTAAGCCCTCCGAGTGATGGCGGGCAACTCTGTCACCGCACAGCCAGCCGCCGATTTCTATCATATGCAGCCAATGCCTGCAACAGTCTTTTGGCCTCCGGGAACAGGGTCTTCCAGGCCGGGTCCACCCCCAGCAGCTCGAACGCGGTCGGCGTGGTGACGCGCAGGCGGACACGAGACGGTTCCAGGAGCGCCTGCAAGTCGGCCCGGGGAGGCAGCCCGCCCTGGTCGAAGCTGAAGACCACAGACGTCGGGCGGACCTGGATGGCGCGCATCCGCAGGGCCTTCGCCAGCAGACGAATCTCCATGACCTCGAACAGCCGCTCGACCGGTTCGGGGGCCGCGCCGTACCGGTCCACCAGTTCCCCGTGCAGTTGCGCGAGGTCGCCCGCCTGTGTCCCGGAGGTCAGGCGCTTATACAACGACAGGCGCTGCGCGGCGTCCGCCACATAGTCCTCGGGAATGTAGGCTGAGACCTGCAATTGCAGGTTCGGTTCCACATCCTCCTCCGCCACCGGCGCCCCCTTGAGTGCCTGCACCGCCTCCTCCAGCATACGCATGAACAACTCAAAACCGACGGCCTCAATATGGCCGGATTGTTCCCCGCCCAGGAGATTGCCCCCGCCGCGAATTTCCAGATCCGTCGCCGCAATGCGAAAGCCGGACCCGAGCGCGGTGAACTCCTGAATGGCTTGGAGGCGCTTCTGCGCGTCGCCGGTGAGGGTCTCCTCCTCATCCACCAGAAAATAGGCGAACGCCTGGTGGTCGCTACGCCCCACACGCCCACGCAACTGGTAGAGCTGGGCCAGCCCGAACGTATCGGCGCGGTTCACCAGAATCGTGTTGGCGTTAGGGATGTCCAGACCTGATTCGATAATGGTCGTGCTCAGAAGCACGTCCGCCTCCCGCCGGTGAAATGTCAGCATCACGGATTCCAACAGCCGCGGGTCCATCTGCCCATGGGCCAGGACAATCCTGGCTTCGGGGACCAGCTCCTGCAACCAGGCCCCCATCCGCTCAATGTTCTGGACACGGTTATGCACGAAGAAGACCTGCCCGCCGCGCGCCAGCTCGCGTAGGATCGCCTCCCGGATGATCCCCTGGCCGAAACGCACGACCTGGGTGCGGATGGCCAGCCGGTCGGCCGGCGGGGTCTCAATGACTGAGAGATCCCGAAGGCCCGACAGAGCCATCTGGAGCGTCCTGGGAATGGGCGTGGCGGTGAGCGTCAGCACATCCACCTGCGCGCGTAACTGCTTGAGGCGCTCCTTGTGGCGCACCCCGAACCACTGTTCTTCGTCCACCACGACCAGGCCGAGGTTCCGAAACTGCACGTCTTTCTGGAAAATCCGGTGTGTCCCGATGATGATGTCCACGGACCCGTCTGCCACGCCGCGCAGCATCGCCTTTTGCTCCTTCAAGGGTTGGAGCCGGCTGACGACGCCCACCGTCACCGGAAAGGGCGCGAAGCGCTCGGTGAAGGTTTCAAAGTGTTGCTGGGCCAGGAGAGTGGTGGGCGCCAGCACGACGGCCTGTTTGTTATCCTGGATCGCCTTGAAGACGGCGCGCATGGCCACCTCGGTCTTTCCGTACCCCACATCTCCGCAGACCAGCCGATCCATGGGTTTCTCCGACTCCATGTCGCGTCTGATATCCGCGATGGCTCGCAGTTGATCCCCTGTCGCCTCGAACTCGAAGGCGGCGTCAAATTCGTGGGTGAGCAGGTCGTCCGAGGAAAACGGTGGGCGCCCGCGCGTCTCACGGGCCGCATGGAGGGCAATCAGGTCTTGCGCCATCTCTTCAATACTCTTGCGCGCGCGCGCCTTCGTGCGCCCCCAGGACGCGCCGCCCAGACGGTTGAGCTTCGGCGCGTGGCCTTCGGATGAAGCATACCGCTGGACCTGATGCAGCTGGTCCAACGGCACGTAGACCGTGTCTCCGCCGGCATACTCAACGATCAGATAGTCGCTGTCGAAGTGGTGGATCGAGAGGCGACGGAGTCCGAGATAGCGGCCGATGCCGTGCAACGCATGGACGACATACTCGCCGGGTTGCACCTCTTCGATGGATCTGAGAAACGCGGCGCTCCGGGACGCCGGCGGCGCTTTGTGCCGGACGTCGCGTGCGAACAATTCATCTTCGACGATGATCGCAAACGGCGTCGGGTCCACCCCGCCCCAGGTTCCGCGCAATTCAATGAGTCCGCCAGACAGCCCTCCCTGAACCAGGACGTAGGGCGCATGCGCGCCAAGCGAGGTGATCGCCTTCTCCCCCAACGGCTCCGCCGGAAGATCGTGATCGAGAAACAGCGATCGCAGGCGATCCACCTGACCGTGGCTCCGGGCCACGATCACAACCGGCCCCTTGGCGCGCAAGGTTTCCAGGTGGGTCACGGTGTCGCTGAAAGACCGGCCCTTGACACCGATTCCAAACGCCTGGGGACGCTGCGCCTTAAATCGTAACATCGTGTCCTGGCTTGAGTCTGCCCTGACAATCCCCTCAATGTTCACGAGGCAGCGCGCGCCCCCGGCCTCCAGCAGATGATCCAAGGGAAGGAACAGCTCGTCCGGAGCAGACAGCGAGATGGTTGGGTCAAGCTCGCCAAATGCCTCCCGCGCTTCCGCGAAGAAGGTTTCAGCATGTTTGCAAAGATCCAGCGGTTCATCGGCAATCAACACCGGGGGAGCGTGAAAATGATCCAGCAGGGTCTCCATGGCGGGATACTCAGCAGGCCCACGCCATTCGGCGTCCGGCGGAAGAGGCGCGGCCTCATCCGCGCCTGTTCGGATCAGTTCACGCGCGGGGAGGACCCGAAGCTCGGCGGCGCGCCCCGATGACATCTGCGTGGCGGGGTCAAACCGGCGCAAGGTCTCGACGCGGTTCCCCAGAAACTCGATCCGGAAGGGCTCCGCGCAGACCGTTGAAAAGAGATCCACGATCCCGCCCCGCACCGCAAACTCGCCGGGACGCTCCACCACCGACACCTGCTTGTAGCCGAGTCGCAGCAAGCGGGTGAACAGGCGCGTCCGTTCAATCGCGCCACCCGGCCTGAGGACAAAACAGGCCTCCTGCAACAGGGTTCGCGGCAAGAGACGCTGGAGGAAAGCGGGCGCCGAGGTGAGGAGCGCAACACCTCCTGTCGCGGTCGCGCTATGGAGCCGGTCCAGCACCCGCATCCTCTGCCCAATCACTTCAACAAGGGGCGGGGTCGTCTGGTACGGCAGCACCGCCCAATCTGGAAACAGCAGCACCGCCTCAGGGGACAAGCCCTGCAAGTGATGGAAGAAGGCCATGTCGCGGTGCAACGTCTCGGCGGATTCGTCTGTGGGTGTGACGACGAGCAGGGAGAGACCCTGCGGAGCAAGCTGTCTGAACAGCGCCGACATGACGAAGCCTTTGGAAGGCCCGAACAGGCCGGTGAGCGTGGTGAGATTGCGGCGCTCCTGAATGGCGCGGAGGAGCGGCGCCACCAGGGCGGCCCATGGGGCAGGGGGCGCGGAGGCGGACATCAGAGTAAGGCCATCAGCGCAAGGCCATCAGAGTAAAGATTGGATGCGCCGAACAAGCGTGGTCGTGGACACATCCGGCACGAGCGGGATGGCGACGACAGCGCCGCCGCGCGCCTGGACGATCTCACGTCCCACGATCTGCGCAATCGGCCAGTCGCCGCCCTTGACGAGGACGTCTGGTTGAACGGCGGCGATCAGGGCGCGGGGGTCCGGTTCGTCAAAGATCACGACATGATCCACGCAGGCCAGAGCGGCCAGCACCTCAGCCCGCTGGGCTTGCGGCACACTAGGGCGCCCGTTCGGCTTGATCGAACGGACCGAGGCGTCGCTGTTGATCCCCACGATCAGGCAGTCGCCGAGCGCGCGCGCCTCCCGGAGGTAGCGGGTGTGTCCGATATGCAGCAAATCGAAGCACCCGTTGGTGAAGACGAGGCACTCCTTCCGGTCGCGCCGCAAGCGCAATGCCTCCACCAGAGCCGCCGCCGTGAGCAGTTTCTCGCCCATCATGATTCGGTGCCATCATACCATTCCGCCCGCGCGATTCGATACCACGCTTGTCTCTTGGGACATCCTCACGTACAATGGCCGCTCACGTGCCGGTTCGTTGTGATTGAAGATCACTGGTGGTATTGAATATCCCGTCGCTTTTGATCGAAGCTCCGGGTCGGGGCAAGCATGGTATGGACGGCGTCAGGTTCGAACGGGTGCCAGGGACGGGGCATCATTATCCGGTGTTACTCCACATTGGGAGCAGCTATGTCCCGGTGACGGAGCACATCGTCGGCGAACTCAAGGCCTGCGCGCTTTTGCCGGGCGAACGATTTCTGGAAGTCTTCATTGAGAAAGTCGGTTATTCCGCGTATCTGAAAGAGCGCCTTCGCGCGGAGATCACGAAAACCGGTGATCCGGTGACGCAGGCCACGGTTCTGCAAGGCGCGATCCGAGACCTCTAATGAAGCGCACCCCGCTGTTCACGCAGCACCAACAGTTGGGCGGCAAGCTCGTAGACTTCGCCGGATGGGCGATGCCGATCCAGTACGGTGGTGTGATCGAGGAGTACCAGGCGGTCCGCAGGGCGGCGGGCCTTTTCGACGTGAGCCACATGGGCCGGGTGACCATCGGGGGCCGTGACGCCGAAGCGTTTCTCCGGCGCGTCACGACCAACAATGTGGCGAGGCTCGCGGTCGGCGAGGCACAGTATGCGATGGTCTGCAATCCCGCCGGCGGCATCAAGGACGACATCTTCATCTATCGCCTGGGCGCGACGCGGTTTCTCGTCTGCGTCAATGCCTCGAACCGCGAGAAAATCGTGTCCTGGCTGTTCCAGCAAACCCCGCAGGGCGATGTCCGTCTCAGTGACGAGAGCGATGAGCTGGCCCAGATGGCGCTGCAGGGGCCGCAGTCCCAGGCCATCCTCCGCATCGTCTGTCCGGCGGCGGCTCCCCTCAAGCCCAAGCAGTGCATGGAAACCGACGTACTCGGCGCCCTGGGGGTCGTGTCGCGCACCGGCTACACGGGCGAGGTTGGCTACGAATTCTATGTCCCCTCGCACAAGGCCCTGGCGATCTGGGAGGGCCTCCTGAAAGCCGGCGAGAAACCCGGCATCAAGGCCTGCGGCCTGGGATCGCGCGACCTGCTGCGCCTGGAAGTCGGCTACTTGCTGTACGGCAACGACATGGACGAGCAGACCACGCCGTTGGAGGCGGGCGCGGCCTTTGCGGTGGATTTCACGAAGGGGGACTTCATCGGACGCCAGGCGTTGCTCGAACAGAAGGAGCACGGCCCGGCCAAGCGACTGGTCGCCTTCGAACTGCTTCAGAAAGGCGTGCCACGGCACGGCATGAACATCCTCGCAGACGGGCAGGTGATCGGCGTCGTCACCAGCGGCAATCTTTCCCCACGCCTTCAGAAAGGGATTGGACTGGGCTACGTGCCGGTCGCGTTCAGCCGGCCAGGCGCGCAGTTCCAGGTTGATATCCGGGGCCGCCTGCACCAGGCCATCGTCGTAACGCTGCCGTTCTACAAACGGAAAGCGTGATGAACAAGAATATCTACAAGGGTCGGATCGTGGACCTCAACCTGGAAACCGTGACGCTGCCCAATGGCGCCACGGTAGAATTGGAAGTGATTCACCATCCCGGCGCGGCGGCCGTGGTGCCCATGAAGGATGCGCGGACCGTGATCCTCATCCGGCAGTACCGGTATGCGGTCGGCGGCTACATCTACGAAATTCCCGCCGGCAAGTTGCATCCCGGCGAGAACCCGCGCGACTGCGCCAATCGCGAACTGGAGGAGGAGATCGGCTATCGGGCCGGCCTCTTGGAGCATGTGACGAGCGCCTACACCACGCCGGGCTTTACCGACGAAGTGATCCATATCTACAAAGCGACGCAGCTTCAGCCGGGCACACAGAATCTGGGGCATGACGAGGTTTTGGAGATCGTGGAGTTCCCGCTGGAGCAGACCCTACGCATGATCCGGAACGGCCTCATCAAGGACGCAAAAACCATCGTGGGCCTCCAATGCGTCGTCCTGCAGATACGCGGCGAGACTCCCTCACCCTGACCGCTCCCCCTCAATGGGGAACGGCAAACTTTCGGGTCACAATGCGCGGAAGACAGCCAGAAGGTCGCTGAGCGCAACCAGTTTCGTCTTCAATAGATCGCGCTCCCGTGTGATCCGCGCAAGCACGTCGTTCTGTCCCGCGCCTTGCTTGCGATACGACTCGGCCAACGCGAGGACGCGACGGCACTCGTCCTCGACCTTTCCCTGGACCACGGGATTCACCGTGAGAATGGCGCCCATCTGGTTACGCGCCTCGGACAGAAAGGCCTGATGCTCGTGATCGGAAAACGCCTCTCGCTGGGCCTGATCCAGGCAACGATCCAAGGTCTGCGCAAGAAACACATAGAGACGCACGAAGGTCTCCGTGATTTCAATATGAGGGGACGATGCGGAATGCGTAGCCATAAGCAGCTCCTTATGTCTTCTGGGCCGTTTTGCACAGCGGGCAGCGGCAGAATTTGTTGCGTAGGAGGGAAAATGAATAGAGCCCCGTATCGTGGCCGTCGCTCCAGCGAAATCGGAGCGCGTACCGCCCGACCGGCTCAATGTCCTGGACCCCGATGAACATGGGCACCGTGTCCGGTTTCAGCCGCAGCTCGCCCGTCCATTCGTCCGTGCAGGCCGCGCAGGGGCAATGTTGGCGGAGATAGCGGATCGGATAGACTCTCTTATGTCCGTCGTTCCACTCGATCCCCAGCACACCGTTCTCGATCCAGTCCATATCCTTCGGCTCAATCGCGTCATGCATGGCTCGTTCCTTATCCTTCTGTGGTCAGACGTGCGCGATGATGCCTTGCCGATACAACGCCGGTCGTTCCGCCGCTTGTTCACCCGCCCACCCCGAGCGCGCCAGGACGCGCTCCTCTCCCAAGAACCCCTGCGCGCGCGGCATCCGCCGTCCGGCCACGCACTCCACGTACAATTCAATGACGTCGTACAGTTCGTGGCGGATCGCCCCAGTGGGCTTGAGGCGGGGCAACAGCGCCGGCTCCATGCGGAGCGCCTGGCGAAGAAAGGCCAGGCAGGCCGGCGACAGGGACGGGCACCACACAGGTTCCCGCCGGACGCAGGCCGAACAGACCGTCCCGCCCGCGCGCGGCGAGAAAAACCACGTCCCTCCGCGAGGCTGATCCTGACACACGCTGCACCGATCCAGACTCGGCAGGTATCCCGCGAAGCGCAGAATTTCCAACTCGTAGAGGCCCGCCGTCAGCGCCGGGTCGCCGCTGTCCTCCCTCGCCCGCAATCCGTCCAGGAGCGCCTGAAAT
>Ga0105164_10002930_pt1 | contig 10442 bp, 10 predicted proteins | sample VDWuncwatermetaG_FD_89674 | JGI IMG/M metagenome (GOLD analysis project Ga0105164, IMG submission 89674) | Wastewater microbial communities from Netherlands to study Microbial Dark Matter (Phase II) - VDW unchlorinated drinking water | ecosystem: Environmental > Aquatic > Freshwater > Drinking... | reverse complement strand
TTAAACGGCAAAAGGCCTATTGAAGTGTTGTTGGATAAAACAACTTGTCCAAAAAGGTTAACTTATGATAAAATTGATGCTCCTACCAATGTGGAAGTGTCAACAGATCTCCAAACGTGTACAGTTAATGCAATGCGTGTTCGGCGCAGTTGGGGCTGCGGCCGGGTGTGGGCGGCCGCAGCCCCAGCGTCCTCACCAACAAGCGACCAAGCGAAACGAGGGAGTGGTTGAGCGCAAGCGAAACCGTCAGAGCGGGGGAATTTGACTTCTTAATCCTCTGTGATAAAATATATTGTAGAGGGTTTTGATTGGAATTAGGTTTAAGGGGATAATAGGCAGCTACCAAAAATAATTATTTTCAAAGATAAACAAGATGCGTATAAGGCAGTTACTTAGTCGTTGCTTTAGTAAAATACAAAGTATCTCTTTTTATAGAGCAATTGCGCGATTAGCGCGCTCGGGTATAATTATAGAAGAAGCTAACCATATTGATATGCAAAAAGTTAACAGCTGGCTTAGCCCACACCAGAAAGCCCCTGAATCATTTAAACCCCATGTTACTAATTTTGTTGCGAAAAGAGTCGAAAATGTTATTGGCTTTGTCCAATTAGTCAGACATCCAGATGATAGTCCTTGTGCAGGTTATTGGCTTTTTAGCCTATTAGTAAAAATTTCTTATCGGCGCGTGGGAATAGTAGAAGAGTTAACTAGGGCTGTAATAAAAAAAGCAAAAGAAGAAGGCGCCCAGGAATTATTTCTGTTTGTCCGTGAAGATAGCAATAACGCTATAAGGCTTTATCAGAATATTGGTTTTAAGATGAAAAAAATTCCCGCCTTGGAAGAAATACTAATGGAAGAGAAACTTAAGCGCGGTTATAGAAGAGTGGTTATGAGTAAGTTGTTATGCAACATTTAAGTAATCATAATTAGCTCTTTGTATAGTTTTTCGGCTTCTTCGTTCATGCACCAGTCGCGGAACTCGCCCAACAGGAGGAGTAAAATTTGGCCCTTATATTAAAAAAAATCGTTAAAAAGATAGCAGTAAATATACTAATTAGCATCTGCGCTATTGTTTTGCTCTTTGTTTTTCTTGAGATTTTTATAAGAGTGTTCAAGGTAGAAACCGTGATTGTCCATAAAGGATACGGCGTAAACAAAGAGCAACCGACATATTTTAACCCCAGCCAAACCCATTTCTATAAAACGAAAGAATCGTCTTTTACGATTGCCATCAATAAATACGGAAGGCGCGATAAGGAGTGGGACAAAGCTGTTTTCTCTGATTCAAGTAATATTATATTTATAGGTGATTCGCTAATTCTGGGTTATGGCGTTGATGACGAATGGTGTATCCCGTCGGTAATTGAAAAACTAGCGTTTGAAAGAAAGCATAAAGAAATCGAAATCTTTAACTTTAGCATAGTAGATATATCGATACCGGAGTACAAGCAGCTTCTTGAAGATGCGCTTGCCATGGGAATTAAGGCAAAGAATGTAGTGGTAGGAGTTTTTGTAGGTAATGATTTTATAAATGAAACAAAAACTACCAGAAAGAAAAAAAATGCAGCTAACCAGTCTTTAGAATGGCTATCTAGCCATTCTAAGCTTTATGCATTCTTAAAGCTGCGCATAGGTAGTTCGCCGCAATTAGTTAGGCAAGCCCTGTATTTAGGTAGGCTCATTAACGTGAACTTATATGACTCCTCTTCTAATTATATATATCTAAAAAGGCAGACTGCTGAAGAGGAGGCTTATTTTCAGCATATCCTGGAATATTTAGGAGAGATAAAGGGGATTTGTTTAAAGAATAACCAGCGGTTATACGTAGTTATATTCCCAAATAAGATCCAGGTAGAAAACAGGAAAGATTTTCCTTTGGAATTGTTTGATATGGAAAAACCAAATCGGCTTATAGGCCAATATTGCAGGGAAAAAGGTATTAAATATCTCGACCTTTTATCAGCACTAAATATAGAGTATGAAAAAACACATGAAGTCCTTTATTACGCAATAGACAGGCATTTCACTAAAGCAGGAAACTTTTTTTCTTCAGAGTTAATTACCTCTTTCTTAGAAGAGCAAGGAGTCTTATAGAGCTCAAGCCGTATCTTTAGCTGATGAAAATATCTTCAGTATATCCAGGGTAGACACTTTTTAATGATTAAATATCCTTGTCAGTGGCTTAATGAGTCTCCTTAAATACAGAAGAGGCAGTAGTTTACTTGTTGATTCCGGGTTATATAAGTTGACCATTTCGACCTTTGGCAGAAAAATCTTTCTGTAAATTATGCTGATTGCATCAAGGAGGCTACTGGAATAAAGGAGACTTGAGGCAAAATAATACCAACCTGTGAAGAAATAATACCAGCGTAATGAACAATCGCGCTTTGTATATAGTACATTGTTATTATTGACCCACAGACTTAAGATGATGCTTTTGATAATACCTGGCTTGAGTTCTTTTAAGAAATTCGCGGGTATATCTGTTTGGAATAATTCTTTTGATAATTTAAGCGCAAAATAGACGCAAGACTCATGCTGGCTACCCTGTATTTTTCGCCCTAACTGATCCCAGCATATTTCCTTCCCGTATCTAGAGACCAGCGAGTGCAGATCATAAATATAGCGTACTTCTGTAATTTCGTAGACTGGCAAAATAAGCAAGCACAAGTAGAGCAACAGATTTTCTTTTGTCGGTATCAAGACTTTTATTTTGCCGATATCAAATTCGTTTAAACCCTGCCAGAAATCATTCAATGGGGCATAAACAAATTCTCCCCTTAAGTCATAATGTAATTCCAGGAATAAATTTCCTTCCTTTCCGTTATTCTTTCTAAAAGGCAGTTGTCTTAAATACTTTAGGTAAAAATTATAGCAGGATTCGCTGTTATTATGGGAAACTAAATTATAGCCTAGCCCAACTAATAGTTCCTTTGCCCTTAGAAAATCTTCTTCTTTGACTAGCAAATCAAGATCGGCTGAAGCCGACCTAAGGGCTATATCGCCATAGAGGCACTGTGCCAATACTGGCCCTTTAAGGGGTATTGCCGTAATGTTGTTTTCTTTAAAAAAAGAAATCGCCCTAAAGAGTTCCTGCTCAAGGATCAAGTTTCTCTTTAAGTTAAGAAGATGTATGTTTTTGAGACTAGCAACGAGGCTTTGGGGGGTAATGTCTAGGTAAAAAGAAAACAGTCGTTTATAAAATGCCGGTACCAGGGCAGTCTTTATGGCTAGGTTAAGCATCTGTTTCCATTCGGCATCGCTTAACCGTCTGAGCTCGCCCTTTATAATATCCCTATTGTCTTCGCCTAAAATCCTAAAAAATAACCACTCCGCGTTATTTCTTTTTGGTGGCATGGTAATTTTATTCTGCCGTCAGTTGATTTTCTTTAACCGGCTTACAGTCCTTTAAGTTATACCAGCTTATTGATATATTTGATAATGGAATATGTGGTTTCTTCTGGCGTTGAGGCGCCAGCAGTAATGCCGATTTTCTTTACGTCCTTAAGCCAATCGCGCCTTATTTCATTCTTGGATTGAACCCAATAGCTGCGCATATTGAGGGATTTTGATATTTCGTATAGCCGCCTTGTATTTGCACTTTCCCTGGAGCCGATAATAATCATTATATCGTTAACAAGCGGCATGCGCTTTATCTCTCCCTGTTTGGTTCTGGTCGGGCTGCAAATCGTATTGAAGAAGGCCACCTCTTGTATGTTGGCTTTGAGGATATCGATGATTCTTATTACATTATCAAAGTTTTGCGTCGACTGAACCACTACGCACGCCTTCCTGATCTTTCTTATTTCTGCCAAAGGGATAACCTCAGGTTTATCTATAGCTATAGCCTTGCGCTTTAGTTGTCCTATAATCCCCAGGACCTCATCGTGCCGTTTGTCTCCGATGACAATTACTTTATAACCTTGTTTTTCCTTTTGTCTGGCAATACGGTGTATTTCTTTAACCATGGGGCATGTGGCATCTACGATTTTATACCCGAGCGCCATAGCTTTCTTGAGTGTGGCTAAAGAAGAACCATGGGCACGGATGAGTAGGGTGGCATCCTTGGTTTTACGTAAAGCCTTTATTTTTTTTATCCCTGTTTTCTCTATTTTTTTCACAACCTGCTCGTTATGAACAATATCTCCCAGCATATAAACGCACTTATTAGTATGCGCTGTTTCAGAGGCGATCTTCAGTGCCCGTTTGACGCCGAAACAGAAGCCCGCGGATTTAGCCAGGTTAATCTTTGCCATATTACTTCCTTTTAGTTATTATTGACAAGTTAGACCATATTTTACCTTTCCAAAAATTGCAAATCAAGTTAAACTTTGCAATTTTAATAGGTCTCGTTTATGGCCGGTATTTCTGAGTGTTTCATTGGAAATGTTGGTTAAAAATCCAGTATTTTTCGGGAGTAATGGCAGAGAAAATCCTTATACCGTTTCATCATTTTTGAAGAACCTATAAGGTTTGCGGCTTTAGATGCCAGAATAGATACTTCCTGTTTGGCGAATCTAAGCGATCCGGGCGAGGCAATCAGTTCGCGCATTGTTTTTAGGTCGGAGGCAGCCACTGTTTTTTTGGCGAAGATTCTTTCCATAGCTCTTTTTGTTTCTTCCGAGGAGTGGTTATAGGCATGCCAGATAAGTATAGTTTTCTTTGCTTCTTGCAGGTCTGTTAATATTGATTTTCCGATTTTTTCTTCATCACCGAACATTCCCAGAATATCGTCTTTTATCTGAAAGGCCCTCCCTAAATATATGCCGTATTTGGTAATGGCGCGTATCTGGTCCGGCTTTGCGCCTGCCAGTGTCGCGCCTATTGATAGGGGGCAGGCAAAGGTATAATAGGCGGTTTTATAGTCGTATATTTTATAGATATCTTCCTTGGTAATATTATTTAATCCTTTTGTCCCGCACAAGAGCTCAATAAATTCTCCGCTTCCTGTGTACATTGCGGCCCGGACGAACTGCTTTAATGCTTTTTCTTTGCGCAGCGGGTTTTCCCGGATAATCATTATAGTGTCTATAGCCATCGCGTAGATAACGTCCCCGATTACTATTGCCAGGTCTTCTCCGCTGAATTTAACGTTTTTGTTGCCGGAAATATGTTTTTTAAGCATACTGTGCATTGAAGGCCTGCCTCTTCTTAAATCGGACTTATCGATTATGTCATCGTGCACAAGCATAAAGTCGTGTAGTAGCTCCATACAAAGCGAGCTTGCGTATAACCCTGGAGGGGCAGGCTTTTTGGCAAATCCTAAGTATCCTAAAACAAAAAGTAGCGGCCGGATCCTTTTGCCTGGCCGCAGAATAAATTCAGCGATATTCCTAGATATGATAGGAGAGATTGTGTTGAGGCAGTAACGTTTGTCTATATCGCGGGCAAGATTTTTTAATTCCCGCTCTATATTGCGCTGTATTTTTTCTATCATATTTTTATGGTAACACATTGATAACTTGAATGCAAATAAAATCACGATATCAGAATGCCTTATTAAAAGCCGCCATATATATTATTAGAAGAATTTTCCTTGCAAGTTCTTCCTGGTTTTGGTAAAATTACTCTAATTTTCTAATACCTTTTAGAGTCCTTACTGCACAAACATATTTTTCATTGGTTGATTTTCTCTAGGGAAGAAAGGTGCAGGATGAAGAAGAAGTTATCGCAAGTTGTTTTAATTTTCTGTCTCTTTATTTTCTGTTCTTTTATAAATATGGCTTTTTCTCAAGATACCAAAGATGCCAGGGTATCTCCGGGCGTTAAGAAGGCTATAGATAAGAAAGAAGGTAAATATTTTAAAGGGATAGAAGTCTTGACCGGGTATGGCCTGGCAAAGCTCAAATCGCAGCAGGGCAATTACCGGGTTGTTCCGTTATTCATTGGTTTTGATTATGATTTAAAGCCTTTAGTCAATAAAAAATATTTACCTCTTCCGGGGGCATTCCAATTTGTATTAGAGCCGTTTGTCTCTTATGTTTCTAGCCTCAATAATAATGTGGAATTCGGGAACAATTTTCTGTTAAAGGTCGGTTTTCTTCCGGAAACCTATAAATTCCAACCTTATTTTAAAGGAGGAGTTGGCTTTATTTATATGTCGCAACATACAAGGGAGCAGGGTTCGCAGTTCAATTTTAACCAATATGCAGGGTTCGGAGCGCATTTCTTTTTATCTAAAGACCTGGCTTTTACACTTGAGTATCGCTTCCGCCATATTTCAAATGCCGATATCGAGAAACCCAACAAAGGTATAAATACTAATTTTAGCCTATTCGGGCTCACCAAGCGTTTCTAGCCGGGTACATCGAAGTTTTTATAAGCAAAATTAAATTTATGAAAAAGCAATCCAGGACATTCAGTCATAAAAAATATATAGTTTTCTTTGATTTTGATAATACGATTACGCCGTATGATATTTTAGATGATATGCTTAAGCGTTTCTCCAAAGACGACCACTGGCTGGCGCTGGAGAAAAAGTGGGAAAGAGGAGAGATTGGCTCCCGCGATTGCTTAAACGGCCAGGTTGTAGGGCTAAGGGTAAAAAGGCAAGACTTAAACGAACACTTAAGAAAAATCAAGATAGACCCTTACTTTAGGAATCTTATAAGCTTGCTTCATATACATAAGATAAAAACCTTTATTTTAAGCGATAGTTTCGATTACATTCTAAATTATATTTTAAAAAATAATGAAATCGAGAACTTGAAGGTTTACTCCAATAAATTACGATTTAAAAATGACAGGCTAATGCCGGATTTCCCATTCTTGAACAAAAAATGCCTTTTCTGTGGCCACTGTAAGGCAAAAAACCTCTTGGCAAATACTGATAAGGATTCTATAATAATCTATGTCGGAGACGGCCATTCTGATATATGCCCGGCCAAATACGCCGATATTGTTTTTGCCAAAGAGGATTTGCTCAAGCATTTTAAAGAGAACAACTTATATTGTCTGCCGTATAAGAACTTAAAGGACGTATATAGATATTTCAGAAGGAGATTCCATGGAGGATAAGCAAATTACCGAACAATCTAAAATCAACAACGTTTTATCCGTGGATGAACTTTTGGCCTTAGAGGCCAAGTATTGCTCCTGGGGTGATACTGTGCATTACGTAGATAAGCCCAATGTATTTACGCGTGCAGAAGGGAGTTATTTATACGATAGGGAGGGCGTTGAGTATCTGGATTTACAGATGTGGTATTCAGCGGTAAATTTCGGATATAGAAACACACGCCTGAATGCTGCTTTAAAAAAACAGATTGATACCCTTCCTCAACTTGCCTGTCAGTATCTCCATGAAGAAAAAATCAGACTAGCGGCGAAATTGGCGCAGAGGATGGAGATGACCTTTGAGGAGAAGGGAAGGATTCATTTTAATGTTGGTGGCTCGACAGCACTGGAGGATTCACTAAAGCTGATAAGAAATTATTCAGGAAGGAGCCTGGTTTTTGCTTTTATGGGCGGATATCACGGCCGCACCCTTGCGGCTTCGGCAATTACTTCCAGCTTCCGGTATAGAGAAAAATTCGGCCACTTTGGCGACAGGGCTTATTTTGTTCCCTATCCGTACTGCTTCCGTTGTCCTTATGAGAAAAAACGCGATTTTTGCGATTTTTACTGCCTCAAGCAGTTTGAGCGCCTTTTTGAAACCGAATATTATTCAGTGGTGAATAAAAAGACGAATAAATGCGAGTTCGCCGCTTTTTACGTAGAGGCTGTTCAGGGCACAGGAGGATATATCGTTCCTCCTCAGGAATATTTTGCCAGGCTCAAAGATGTTCTTGATAGGTACAATATACTTTTAGTTGACGACGAAATACAGATGGGTTTTTTCCGCACGGGTAAATTCTGGGCGATCGAGCATTTTAATGTCGCTCCGGATATACTTGTTTTCGGCAAAGCCTTGACCAATGGCTTGAATCCTCTTTCCGGAATCTGGGCCAAAGAGAAATATATTTCTCCGGAGATGTTTCCTCCCGGCTCTACCCATTCTACTTTCTCTGCTAATCCTTTAGGCACAGCGATTGGACTGGAAACTATCAAGTTGATCGAAGAATCGGATTTTGCCACTGAAATCCCCGGCAAAGGAGAATATTTTGTTTCAAGGCTTAGAAAGCTACAGAAGAAATATCCCCAGATAGGGCATACAGATGGGCTGGGGCTGGCAATAAGAATTGAGATGTGCGAAAAAGACGGTTATACCCCAAATAAACGGCTGACAGACGCAATAGTTGATTTAGGTTTAAGCGGTAAGTTAGGCGCAGGCGGAAAAAGGCGCGGCCTTATTCTGGATGTCGGGGGGTATTATAAAAATGTATTTACCCTTGCCCCTTCTTTTTATATTACAGAAGAAGAGATTGATTTAGGGGTTGAGCTTTTTGAAGAGGCGCTTTCCAAATCTCTTAAAAAAGCTTAGCTTTTCGGGTGATACTTTATTTAATTTCTCCCTTTGGCGTAAACCTACCGGCACCATCAAGCATTAATTTATAAATAATACCAAATCTATACTGTTTTGTATGCTAAGCAAATCCCTGCGCATATTAAATTTCGACAGTAGCTTAACAGAGCAGGCTAGTCTTTTCCGCAGCTATCAGGCGGAGATCATAGATTTAAGAGACATAGCCGGCCAGTCAAGGCTCTGGATGAACCAGAAAACCAGGGAAGTCGTAGAGAGGCGCATTGGTGATTCGGGAAAAAGCGCGATTACCCTCATCGGTTCAGGAGATTACCATCATATAAGCCAGCTCCTGATAAGCCGGTTTAATCAACCTATATCCGTTATCGTCTTTGATTTTCATCCTGACTGGGATATTTTACCTCCCCGTTTAGGTTGCGGTTCTTGGGTGACGCAGAGCTTAAAGAGAAAAAATATTCTGAAGTTTATGTTGATGGGTGTATCTTCAGATGATATCTCAACCGGATCTATTCAGTGCGGTAACCTTGCTGCGCTTAAGGATGACAGGGTAGAGATATACCCTTATGCGCATAAACCATCGCTGGTTTTTTTTAGGGAGGTTCCGGAAAATATCTCTTTCCGCAGAGAAAAAGCGATATTTTATAGGAAAATTCATTGGAGTGAACTGAAGGAAAAGAATTTTTCCCATATTTTCTCCTCGTTTTTAAAACGCCTGCCTACAAAACAGGTTTATGTATCGATTGATAAGGATTGCCTGAGAAGGCAGTATGCCTTAACCAACTGGGAAGAGGGGTTTATGTCTCTGGATGAATTATTATCTGCGTTAAGGTTGATAAAGGAGAGTATGGATATCGTAGGCCTGGATATTGTTGGCGATTATTCGCCGGTTTCGGTCAGGGGTACGTTTAAGGCTGTCCTTTCCAGGTTTGACCACCCAAAGAATTTTACTGCTTCTAAACACCAATCCTCTTATGTAACTGCATTAAATGAAAAGACAAATCTTGCCATAATTGAGCTTTTATGCTCGTAGGTATCGCCGTTAGAATGCTTTCCCGCCTATTTTTTATAATTATCAAAGAATAAGATCGTCTGTTCGATTACTTTATCTCTTTCCTGATCGGCGGTAATAATATGGTAGGAGTCTTCGAGGAATATAATCTTTTTATCGTAAGAACAGATGTGCTCGTATATATAATTTGAATTTTTTGGGCTGGTGACATCGTCGTTTCTTGCCTGGAGGAGCTGGATGGGGACATTTATTTTTTTTAATCGCGGCATAAGGTATCTGGCCAATAAGTGATTTTGATACATACAGGAAACAGGGATAACCGGGTATCCGTATAAATGCACTTTGCTATAATCGAATAATTCCGCCTGTTTATAAAAACTCTCAATGCGGGAGCGCAGTTTTTCGTTTTTTATCCCGTAAGGGTACTCCTCTTTAAAATAAAGATAAAACTTAATTGGCGTCATGTAAATAAGTGGCAATAATATACTTGCTTTCGGGGTAGCCCATCCATCAAAAAACAGGGTAGGGGAGTAGCAGTTTATAGCTTTAATACGCCCAGGAAATTCATGGGCAAGGAGTATCCCCAGTAATGCGCCGAAAGATAGCCCGGCCACGAATATATTATCGTAAGAAGACTCGTATTTGAGGAATTCTTTTTTTAGTGCAGCATAGATTTCCTGCCAGGTTTTTCTTTTAAGCACTGATATGGATTGATTATGGCCGTCTAAGAGGGGTGCGGATACCGAATAACCCGTATTATTGAGCCGGGTGGCTATAGAGCTCATTTCCTTAGGGGTTCCGGTTAAACCATGTATGAGCAGGCAAAGATTTTTGTTGCCTTTAAGGAAGAAGCTCGCATCAGGTATGTCTGAGTTGTTTCTTAAGTCTTCTTTGAAGGAGAAAATTACCATATTTAAACTTTAGGATAAACTTTTTATCTTTGCCAAAACGGCATCGATGTCGCGTTTCTTTATAAAGGTACTCGTGCTTAAGGTGATAGTGTTCTCTGCT
>Ga0105164_10002929_pt1 | contig 10442 bp, 11 predicted proteins | sample VDWuncwatermetaG_FD_89674 | JGI IMG/M metagenome (GOLD analysis project Ga0105164, IMG submission 89674) | Wastewater microbial communities from Netherlands to study Microbial Dark Matter (Phase II) - VDW unchlorinated drinking water | ecosystem: Environmental > Aquatic > Freshwater > Drinking... | reverse complement strand
GAGCTCGGCGGCAAGGCCGAAGCCAGACGGTATCTTGAGGCTCGACTCAATAGCACGGTCGAGCTGAAGCCATACAAGAAGCCGAAGTCGTTCTTCAATATCCTGACTGGCGGCGCCGATGAGCGGATGTACTCGTTAGGGCGGGGCATCGGCGATTCGCTGATGCACGCGGATGCTGAAGACACCCTTACTATACAGGTGTAGGTCTATCGCCTGGATTAACATGGGTAATCAGGTAGGCTCCGCTTATCTCGGTAGGTAATATCGGCAGAAGCCTATTAACCATCTGATTTGCATAGCGTCGTACTGCTGCTTCATCAAACCTATTTTCTGCTGTATACACCTCAATGATCTGTCTGCCTGATTGCCGCTGCTCCTCGAAAAGTGGTCTATGTTCATCGCTGACCGGCGCCTCCGCGAGAAGCGCGTCAAGGCTTTCAAGTGTGTCAACGATGAGCCCGATTTGCGTCTGGAGTTCTTTCTCTTCTCTTTTTTCCAGCGCATACCATCTAAGACTATGCGCGAAGTCGACATGTGCTGCGGAGAATCGCTCACGGAAGGTGGCATTGGCTGCGGCGTATGCGGTATCCTCAAGACTCGCCGCTCCGTTTCCACCTAAGGTTGGAGGCATTCGGATAGTATACTGCAGGGGTGGTTTTCCGCGCCCCTCCGTTCGGGCTATATAACTCGTGCTTCTTTTTATAGTTATGTCCCTTTGTTTATATACTTATTTTCTCTATAGAAATATAAACTCTCTTTTTATACCATTTTGTAATCACTGTTAGGTAATAAAAAAACGAAAAGTTTATATAGGGGAAGCACAGAAACGCATCAAAGGAGGCGGTTATGGTTGAAGACCTTAGGAATAGGTTTATCCGAGAAGAGTTGGAGCATATACTTGTCAGAGGCATCCCTGCGCTTGGTCATAATCCTGTCTCTTCGGCGATGAGTGATACGCTTCTCTATCTCTATCCGCTCACGCGAGAGGATGACGACGCGCAACAGGTCCGCAAAGGATTCAACGCGGTCAGGCAAGACACCCTCGCTCAACTCACTGATGCATTGATGCCTCCTGATCCGCAATCATGGGGAGCGTATCAGCAGATCATCAAGGCGCTTGTCCCAGCGCTCGACACTATGAGCATGAATGAGTATGATGCACGGATGGCGCGAGAAGTCAGAGGGCACATCGAACAATTTAAGGTGGTTCGTGCCAGACTCGAGGACGATCTTCCTGAGTTTGATCAGCTTCCGCCAGGAGCGAGCTCGTGCGGTCCGCTCGTCAAGGCTTTCTGGGAACTTCCGGTGATGCAGAAACATATCGAGACAGGACTGCACACCGCGACGCAACGGCTTGAAGGTATCCTGCACGATTATCACGCCAGCTATACTTATCTTGTCCGCTCAGCGAAAGGCATTGTCGCTTTTTACCAGAACGCCTTGAAACACTTCGCCGACAAAAGCCAGGGGCAAGGGGAACAGGATGTCAATGCTATGGAGCTTACACTTGATCATATCGAGACGCTTGTCCTGCCGTTCGATGAGACATGGGTTTATCCACAGAAACGTGCGTATCTCCAGAAGCTTGAGGCGCACATCGCGACTGGCTATGGCGTCGAAGCGCTCAACCGCTGGGCATCGGATGTCAGCTTTGGCATGTTACAGAAGCGCGAGCAGATGAGCATACCAGATGCCTACGATGCCGCGGACAAGCTCCTCAAGTTCTCGCTCGCGCTCCCTGAAGCGGAACTTGAAGCTATCCGATCAAGCCTGCGCGACGCCATGGGATTTGGCATGAACTATCCGCAGGCAAAGGAGTACCTCAACGCCCTTTATTTCCGGCCTGAAGACAAAGCATTGGATGCTCCGCAGCGTGAAGCCAGACGGCAGACCATCCGCAATGTCGCCGGTGTCTATCGCCTTCCGGTGCCGATCACGATGGAGATAGCGGACGGTGAGCAGGAAAAACGATATGCAGGCGTTCCCGAGGATGGCATCGCTTCCTGGATAGGAAAGACCATCTTCGCTGCGCAGCGCGGCTGTGATTACGCAACGGCGCAGACCTTTGTCGAGTCGCTTGCCGCAAGAGAAGCTGAAGGAAAAATCATTTCGACAGAAGATGAAGAAAAGGGGTGGCGAAACATCTATGCGCAAGGGCTCGGCTTCACGAAACAGTCATCGGAGCGCGCAGCGAAGCTCGCCGATGATCATTATGCCATAGCCGGAGAGCAGGGGCTTCCGGTCGCCAATGACTGGGCGAATGCGGCTGCCTTCGCGCTGCAGCGGGAGATGGCTTACGACGACGCCAAGCGATTCGGCGAGACGGCCTTGGGGTATGTCAGCAAGTACGCGCAGAAGCAGCACTGGCTGAGCTGGCAGCGCGTCGCGTTCGATTACCTACAAAAAGGAATGGGACTCGATGCCGCTGCCGAGAAGGCGTACGAGGACACGAAGCATCTCGCCAACGGCAACGGGAAGCTGGTCAATCACCTTCTGCCGTATGTCGGGGCTGATATCACCAGTTTAGCCATGCTGCATGCGGTGATGGAGGAAGAGACCCATGCTCCATGATTCCTTGCTGATGCTCGGCAGGCTCCGCCACCAGTCTGGCCTGTTCTCGGCAGCGGCGCCGCAAGTGCGAACCGGTTACCATCGCGCCTGGGTACGAGATAATCTTTATATCGCCATCGGTCTTGAAGCTGTGGATCCAGCGCTTGCCATCCCGACCTATCACGCGCTGCTGGACATCCTCAAGAAGCATGAGTACAAGCTCGACTGGGCTATCCGGCAGAAGCCGCAGCACCGCCACCAGTATATCCATGCCCGTTATGATCCATTGACTATGGATGAGATCCCTGAAGAGTGGGGCAACAAGCAGAATGACACCATCGGCCTGCTGCTGTTCAAGATCGGCGATCTTCAGGACCGCGGCTATGCGGTCATCCGCGATATCCACGACCTCCGCGTCCTCCGGAAGCTGGTGCAGTATCTCGCGTCCATCGAGTATTGGAAGGATGCGGACAATGGCATGTGGGAGGAGAATGAGGAGGTGCACGCATCCTCTGTGGGAGCGTGCGTCGCTGGCCTGCGCAGGATCGCGGAGCACGTCCTTGTCCCTCTCTACCTGATTGAGGAGGGACAAGAGACGCTCAACCGGCTGTTGCCGCGGGAATCCGTCACGAAAGATGCCGATCTTGCCCTGCTTTCGCTCATCTGGCCGCTGGGCGTGGTCAATGAGCAGCAGCGTACCGCAATCATTAAAAACGTCGAGCAAAAACTCCTCCGGGAGAAGGGCGTGGCGCGCTACCTTGGCGATGCGTACTATCGCCGGAGCGGCGAGGCTGAGTGGACCATGGGCCTGCCGTGGCTCGCGATTATCTATCGTGGGATGGGCGATGCGGTGAAATATCGCTACTATCTCGAGAAGACCTTCAGCGCGATGAACGATGCGGGAGAGCTTCCTGAACTGTACTTCGCGGATACCGATGAACACAACGAGAACACGCCGCTTGGGTGGAGCCAGGCGCTGTATATGACGGCTATTGTACGGTGATGACTATGATAGGGAACAGAGAACACTTCATGGCGACGATAACACGTCCAACTGGTTTTAGCACCGTGCATCATCTTGAGGGTTACGATGCACGATACACCTTTCGTCTCGATCTGAAGCTCTTTGAAGGGCCAAATGCGCCATCAAGGCTGGAGATAGTGACGCACGATGCGTATGGCAGGTCGCATGGAGGGGTTGCTGTGAGCTATGATCTTGCTGGTATGCGTCGCAGCTTTGCCGCTATTGCCTCGCCCGTGATCGGGGTCGCGTATCGTTTTGATGATCGTCTCATCGATACCATCCCTCCGGGAGAGCGGCGGCATATCGACCCGAGGAATATGCGCCTTGAACCGGTAGAAAGAACGATGCTTCACTGAACCACTATGCCGGCGACAAGAATATTGGAGATGACAATTGAAGATGCGATATGCGCTACCTACGAGGCGCTCCGCCGGGTCGCTGGTGTGGCGCGCGTCGATCCGGCACGTCTTGAGCGGTCGCGCACAGCATTTCTCGAGGATCCAGCGCTGTTCGACGGCGATTATGCCTATGCGCGCGTGCAAGATATGGTGAAGAAAGGCGACCTTTTCGCTATCCTGACAGGACTGCTGTCCCAGAACGTCTACAAGACCGTCGTCGATGTCGGCTGCTTCGACGGCAGGTTCTTCACCGCCCCCATGGCGCGATGGCTCGGCAGCTCCGGTAGGGTGTATGGTCTTGACCGTTTCGAGCCATTCGACTTCAATGGTGATACGAGCACGCCGGACATATCTTTCTTCGATCAGAATGAAGTTCTCGACTATGTGGAAGGCCTCCATGACAGTATCGGCAACCTTGAGTTCTCCGCCTGCGCCTTCGATCGCGGAACTGGCCTTATGGAATTTAATAGTGATGGTGCGCTTGCCGTCACTGGCTTTCGTATCCCTGATGCGGTAAGCTGTTATGTCGCCGATGCCGCGATCGATGCGGAAGCGTCGCTCATCGCGCTCGTGCCGGTCGGCACCGGCAGGATGGCGCCGACCGAGCCGGAGTTCACCCCGAGGAGCGTGTATACGCGACAGCCTGATCTCGCGCTGGACAAACGACAGCTCCACGCGCTACTGAATCTCCCTTACAGGATGAGGGAGGTTCAGGCAGCGGATGGCGGGTTGCCGCGATACGAACCGGTCACCGAGGCAGACCGGTTCAACTATCAGGTCAACATGCTGGCGAAGCAGGTGGTCATGCTCGACCGGGCGAAACAGCTGAAAGAGCGCGGCTATGACGCGCAGCTCATGCAATATGATGATGGTTTTGGCTTGGGCACGACAGGGCATCATCACTTCCTCATCGCGCGGAGGATGTGATCATGCCTGAACTGTATCTTGTCGGCGTCTGCCCGTTCGACATAGTGAAACGGCAGCGGATGACCGCGATCCTTGATGCTGTCCATCCTGCTGCGGTAGGTGTCGAGAGGTCTAAGGGTGGTTTCGAGGCGATCATGAAGCATGCTCATGCGCCTTCAAGAACGAAAGTCTATGCCGGTCTGCTTGATCAGTGGCGGGAGCGCTATCCGCTTTCCCATCCGCAGACGCTGGATATGTACATCCGTTCCCTCTTGGCGAGCAATAAGATGATCTCTGATTATGCTCGGGAAAACTCCGTTCCATTGCTGTACGGCGTGAGCACGATCAGCCAGGCGGTCGGCGATGATTTTCTTTTTATGTGCCATGATGACGACGGCCTTGCTGATTTTCTTCAGCTGCCACCGATAGAAGCGGCGATGAGGATACGTCAACAATATGCGCAGCGAGAATACGCCGTCAGCGATGCCAAAGCCGCTCAAGCACAAGATTTCAATACTGCTTTGACGCTCCGTCGGCAAAAAGGACGGATAGTCTACTTCGGCAGCCTCCCGCATATCTTTCCAGGCTATAAATCCAATCTCATCGATCGGCTGCGTGATCTTCAGCCAGCGCGGCTGAAGCTTGAGGACGCAGACACGCCGGCGAGATTGCAGCAGAAACTACGGCGGGCAGGTGGAGCATGAGCCTGCTCAAGCGTCTCTTGCCTGTCGCTGTGGCGGTGGTCGCGTGCGTGCCGGCGTTATCTGAAGAGTCCTTGCTTCACTCGGTGCAGCAGTGTCGTCAGCCAGAACCGCTCTGTCGCGATGACGCATCTTCTGAGGTGGAAACTCCGGATTTCCCGAAGGCATATCCGATTCCCGCATTATCGCCATCATTATACACCTCATCTGCCGGCAAGCATGATTCCTCCTGGCGGGACTTCCTCAGCGTTTACCGATGGGATCCGCTCATCCGCAGGGTCGAGAGCGGATATCATCTGGAAGAGGGCTCGCTCGCCGGACTTGTCTGGCACGAGAGCCATGGCCTCTCGCTTGCTTTGGGCAAATCATGCGATGCGGGACTCACGCAGATTATCCCGACGACTGCGGTCATGCTCGGTATCCAGCCGCTTTCCGGCACGGAAGATCTTTATGATAGACCGAGCGAATGTGTCGCGCGTGTTCGGGCGCTGCTAGCGCAATATGGCTGTAAACCTAATCGTCCTGATTCGCAGCCGGATTGCGATTATGTGAGCCTTGGCCTCGCTGACCAGCGCTTTGATCCAAACCATAATCTTGAGGCCGCGGCGCGCTATCTCGCGCAGGAATCCACCGGTTCGCAGGCGTTGGACCGGGCCTTCTCTGCCTTCAACCGCGGCACGCCGAAGAGGCATCCTGCGCGGACAGGCTATGTGCGGGCGGCGAGAGGGTTCCAACAAATGTATGTGGAGAGACGAGAAAGGATCGAGAGGAGGTAGGCGAATCTTTTTAAACGTCCAAGCTTTACTAATGACCATGACCAACATCGTTCAGTTGCCAACGTACAATGTCCATGATGGACTGCAAGATTTTCGCCAATTCAACCCGGCCACCGATCTCCATTCGGATCTCGCGGGACACGCCTACGCAGCATACCAAGAATTAGGCATGGGCGATCCACGCCGTACCGTGCGGAAGTCAAAGTTCGATATGGGCGGTTCGCACACTACAGTCACCTATCCTCCGCTTTTTGCGCTCCAGCCAAGCTCTGCAGGCGACGTCTGGTCAGTGAATAGACTGGGATCATCTGTCGATCTTTATGTGCATATCGCCTTCTGCGAGACCATGTGCACCTTTTGTCCGTATGATGTCGAGCAACCGTTCAGGAAAGAGACAAAGGTAGAACAGTATCTCAAAGCGGTAAAGCAAGAGCTTTCTGCATACGCATCTAAACTCGCTGAAGCGGATGCGCGTGTTCATTCTATCTACATCGGCGGGGGAACGCCTACTGTCCTTTCCGTAGCGCAGCTTCGCGATCTCGTCGAGCATATGACCTCCTTTTATGATTTAGAAGGAGGATTGCCGTTCTGCGTCGAAGGAAGCCCGCTCACAATAACCGCTCCTGAAGGAAGAGAAAAACTGGAAATGCTCCACGCGCATGGAGTCACAAGATTGAGCATGGGGGTGCAGTCGTTTGATGATCTTGTTTTGAAGAACACTGCTCGTGCGTATGATAGCGAAACAGCGCAAGCGGCTGTAAGTATCGCGATGGCTGTTTTTGATAATGTTAATATTGACCTTATCCAAGACCTTCGCGGACAAACTCTCAATCACATCGAAAGAGATCTCGAGATGGTCGCTCGGCTGATGCCACCTTCGGTGACCTGGTACAATCAGCGTGTCACTCCAGATGTGGCTGACTTCAAGCTCATGCATCGCCGGAAAGGCGAATATGATGATGAGACGACAAGTCTCATCGCGCGACTGATGATCTTCGAACGCATGCGCGAACTTGGCTACTGCCGAGAGTACGGGGACAAGTTCGTGCGCGATCCTCGTTTTGCCGATGGCTTCAAGAAGACGAGGAGCAATGTCGCCACAGAACTTATTGGCATCGGCTCTTCTGCCTATTCACACGCTAATGGATTTTTCTTCCGTAACGTCAAGGGTGCTGACGAGTATATCGCTCGTGTCGCGCAGGAGGGGGTGAGCATCGCTCAAGCCTTGCCGCTCACCGCTGAAGAGCGTTTCGCCGGCATGATTGTCCATGGTCTTAAATCAGGCATCGATCTTGATGCCATCGCTGTGCAGATCGGGAATTGGCGTGCGGCGCATTTCATGCGGAAGCATAGGGTGCATGAAAAGCTTGAGCGGCTCGCCGGAGAGGGTCTTGTCCGTGTTGCTGGGACCGCTGTTCATCTGACAGAACGAGGCAGGCTGCTGGAAAATGAGGTCGCACGGATGTTTTACTCGCCGGCAGTTGAGAAAACCTTATCTAGGAAAGTTCATGCTGCCGCTTCCCCTCTCTGGAGAGATTTGCTTCCTCTTGCCGCAGTATATGCTGCTGGACTAAGTTTTCTTATCGCCTCGATAGGTTATGAAGCATGGCTTGATACGCATGATCCACAGACAGCGGCAGAGCATCAGAAAATGGCAGAAATGTTATCTATTAATGGGACGTAAATCATCCACGTTTTCAGAATCATGTCGAATCAGCTGGTCTTGCTCTCATCTCGCTCATTGATGGCAGGTCTGCTATCTTTCTTCCAAGCCGTTCCTCAAGCAAGGCAGTTCCTTCCGGTGTCGTCTGCAGCCATTCGTTGAAGTAATGAATATTTTTCCACCGGGTCGGGTCATAGCCGATGCAGCGATTGAGGGTATCGCGTACGTCAGCGTCTGACCTTTTGAGCAAGTGCCCTAAACGATAGATTTCGGCAGAAACACGCTCTTGCAACGCTGCGGGCACGATGGCGACAAATCCTGAAGGCTTCACTTCTGGCAGGATGCCTTCACTATTCTGGCTGACAATGATATCCGTGCCGTGCGCCTTGTCGCCATCGACCATGACGGACATGCTGTGGGTGAACTTGCATCGGTAATCCGGCTGCGCGAAGGCGTCGAGCGGAGCCAAGATCGCCCCTTGGTACTCTGGATACCAATTGATGATGCACAGGTCAGCCCGGTCTACCGTGCCCATAAGCGTGGTCGGATTGATCCCGCCGACAACACCTCCTGAAACGATGCCATATGTTGCGATAGAGGCTAATGTGCTTGCTGTTCGTTCTGCAACTTGCTCATACGTCCTCCATATCTTATTGGCCGCCTGTCCGTCAACAGAGTGGACGACAAATTTCTGGGGAAGCGTGACTTTTGCCGGTCTTGTCTCGAAAAAATGGCGAGCAATCGTTGCTTCATCTTCCATACTTCTGACATTGGTTTCTCTTGGATCATCACATTGCTGTTGGCGATAATTGGCAGCAATCGCCTGCGCAAATAGCTCTATCTGCCTTTTCCCTTCAAAATCCAGTCGCTGAGGATGGCTCAGGATCTCTCGCAGATACAGCGGGTCATGCAGCGCTCTTCCTTCCATAAGGGTGTCGAGGAAGGTCGCTGTTTCATCGCGGGCAAGATGGATGCCTTCTGCGAACTCGATGGCGACGGCCAAAGCGTGGAAGAATGAAAAGCGTTTGTCAAACTCCATCTGGCCTGCCCGGCCAATTTCGTCCACATCATGATCGATCTGTTCTTGCGTCATGAAGAATGGCTTTTTGTACCCTAAAAAGAGGGCCCGCATGGACTGCTCAAGATCAAATCGGTGCTTTTCTATCGACACATCAGACCAGCGGAGCGTGGTTCTCGTCTCGTCAAAGAAGGTTGTATACTGCGCTACGATAGCCGCAGCAAATGCGGCCTGATCAAACTCTGCTACACCTGCCTCAAGCTGCGATACTCTCTGTGCGTATGCTCCTGCATGACGCTGTGCTTCCTGATCCAGGTCAAGTACATTTTCTTTGATTCCGATATCCCGCCAGGGTAACATGGTGCTCCATCCGGTTGGGGAGCTATTTATATGTTTATTGGGTCTCGAGCAGAGGTGATCCCTGTCGATTAATGGGACGTAAATCTTCCGCTTTTGTCGGATTATTTTCAGAATTTTTCCTATTTTTCGAAAATCTTTCTTTCGTTATCGTATACTTTCCGTTTTGCTCGTAAACTTTCCGAATTTTTTCTCCATACACATTTTAATCTATTCTTATCTATAATCTCTATGCGTCTTTTTGAGATTCGAGATAGAAGCGGACGGATGATCTATATGACACTGGAACGCTGGCATCACATTGTTGAAGAACACTCCGATGTCGTCGGTAGCTTTGATGAAATACAGGCTGCAATAGCCTACCCAACAGCAATGCGAAGAAGTGATGAGGAGGGGGTCATGCTCTACTTCCGTTATTATAAATATGGGGTCTCCGATAAGAATTATCTTCTCGTTATCGTAAAGTATTTAAACGGGGAAGGTTTCGTAATCACTAGCTATTTCACCGATAGACTTCAAGGCTTGCCATGAAAAAAATAATGCACATCTACTACGATGCTGAAGGCGATCTTTTTGAATTACGAATAGGTGAACCTACCCCAAGCTATATGAAGAACTTAGGGCATGATATCTTTGAAAGAATCGATGAAAAAACGAAAAAGATGACCGGTTTTACTATTCTCAACTTCAAAAAGCGAACAGAAAAATTTAAACCAATCGATCTTGAATTGCCGGATGATCTTGAAGTGGTTCTGTGACCCTCACATCCCCATCTCCTCATCGATCTCTCGGGCCATCTGCCGCAGGTCATCGCACGCCCGATTCATGTCTTTCTGCAATTCCTCAACAACTGCAGCAAGATTACCTACACGGAGAATGTACCGGTTCCGTTCCGCAATGACTAAGCCAGACCCGATCATCTTGTTGATGTGGTGGATGATAGTGCCGCGGCTCAATCCTGTCTTGTAGGCAAGCTCATCGCTGGAGACAGGATAATTCTGTTTTGTCGTCTTCAGCAATTCAATAAAGATCCGGAAGCATGACCGGTC
>Ga0105164_10002928_pt1 | contig 10444 bp, 14 predicted proteins | sample VDWuncwatermetaG_FD_89674 | JGI IMG/M metagenome (GOLD analysis project Ga0105164, IMG submission 89674) | Wastewater microbial communities from Netherlands to study Microbial Dark Matter (Phase II) - VDW unchlorinated drinking water | ecosystem: Environmental > Aquatic > Freshwater > Drinking... | reverse complement strand
GAATTGGTAAGATAATTCTATTTATGCTTTGAATGAGATGATTTGTGGGATATATAGTTCGCCAAAGCAATCAATATTATTCCAACTGCAAGGAACAAAATGCTCAATGGCGTATCGAATTTGAGGACAACAACGCTCTTGAAGAAATAAACCATCAAAATTATAATAATCACTTTAGTGAGCGTTCCTTTCAAATCTTCAAGAGACCTGAAAACAAGCCAGTTTGGATATGGTATGTCCTTGTTATCTATCACGTCTATTTTGCTGATAAATAATTCATAAATTCCCAGCGATATTATGATAAGGATTATTCCAAGCAAGAACTCATCAATTGATGAAATGAGATAAACCAGTATTACATTTGAAGGGGGTGATTTATTCAGTTCCATTGAATGCTTGATTTCTGCGAATGCCTCAAGAGTGCTTTCAACTCCAAGATAAAATGCCATAAGCGAAGAGAAAAGCAAGGCGATGACAACAACCAAGATTATGAACCTAAAATTCCATAATGATTTCTCGAATATTTTCTCCATTTTGCCAGGACTTTTCATTTTAGAATGAATTTCATTTTATGCTTAAAAAGTTTTCCTTTTCTGTTTCCAAGACAGAAAAAAACGCTTAATGGGGGGCGCTAAAAAACAAATTTTTGCCGGCATCCTAGTATGACTTGGAGGTGTTGGCCCCGGACAAAAAGAGGGAATTATCCGAGGCCTTGTATCGATGGATTTCTTATATTGAGATTGTTCCTTTGCTCACCTCCTGTTTTTTATCAATTGGATTGCATCGCCTCAATCCGTTATAATGCAGTAAAACGCCCTTGCTTATATATCGTGTGAAGCACACTTCTGGATTTATCTTCCATAAGATTTATAAAGCAAAATCAAGAATATAATGCTATGGTGCAGGTGGTTTTCAGCCCAAAGTGGTTTTGGGGCAAGGACATATTTATTGACTCTATATCGGCATTTGTGCTGATACTTATAGCTATATTTGTAACAAGGTATTATAGAATAAACAAAAGCAGAAACTATCTTTATTTCGCGATTTCTTTTTATCTCATGGCATTGTCGTTTCTTTCCAAGATACTCATTAATTTTACTGTATACTACCAGGTTCTTCATACGCAGGTGATAGGATCCATGCAATACACCCACACCATACTGAAGTCTTCTGAAATACTTGCCGTGAGCGGCCTGTTTTTCTACAGGCTGCTGACTTTAGCCGGATTGTTCATGCTTTATTCAATATATGAGAAGCAATCCAAGGCAAACATACTGCTGATGGCTTTTTTCATAATAACATCTGTATTCCTAAGCAAGGAAGAATACTATTTATTCTATGCCTTATCTTTCATTTTGCTTGGAATAATCACAAACAGGTACTACCAAAACTACAGGAGGAACAAAAAGAAGGAAACTGCGATGCTTGCGGCAAGCTTTACAGTCATTACGCTGAGCCAGCTTCCTTTTATGCTGGTTAGCTTCACAAAGCATTTATATGTTGCAGGGGAGGGAATGCAGCTTATAGGGTATGCCATTCTGCTTTTTACTTTTGTATCGGTGCTGAAACATGGGAGGGAAAAGGACAAGAAGCGACATAATAGGTGACATGCTTTCGTCGATAATTGAAAGAGGCGGCCAGATAAAGCCGACTCACTTGATGTACAAGTCTAATATGTCGCATGGCCAGATGAAGGCGTATATTGATGATTTGATAGGTAAAGAGCTTGTAAAAAAATCCAAAAAAGGCAACTATGACTATGTCATAATAACAGACAAAGGCCATGAGTTTATCCAAAAATTAAGGGAGATAAAGGAATTTGAAAGGGCTTTTGGATTATAAGATGGATTTAAAGCAAAAATATATATAAATAATCAAGAAACAGCTGGTTCTATGGAAATAGACAGGAAATTGCTTGAGCACGTGGCTGATGTTGCAAGATTAAATCTTACAGAAGAAGAAATAAAAAAATTTCTTCCTCAATTGAAAGAGGCTTTGGAATTCTTTTCGCAACTGAAGGAAGTCAATACAGAAAATGTAAAGCCGAGCTTCCAGCCCGTTGAGATGAAAAATTCTATGAGGGAAGACAAGGAAAAAGAATGCCTATCGCAAGAAGATGCGCTTTCACTGGCAGAGCACAAGAAAGACGGCTATTTCAAGGGGCCTAAAGCGGTATGAAAAAAACAGTAATCATGGCATTGCTGCTGCTCCTGATTCTGGCAGCGTGCAAAAATGAAACAGCCAAAGAGGTAAAAATGAAGATTGCAGTAATTGAAACAGGCAAGGGAACAATAAAAGCAGAGCTGTACACTGACAAAGCGCCGATAACGACAAAAAATTTTATTGAGCTGGCTGGCTCGGGGTTTTATAACGGATTAACTTTCCATCGTGTTGAGCCGGGATTCGTTGTCCAGGGCGGCGATCCAAAAGGAGACGGCACAAGGGGATCTGAAAAGAATATTCCGCTTGAGACAAACCAGGAGCTTAAGCATGTCAAGGGCGCCCTTGGAATGGCGCGCTCGGAAGATCCAGACAGCGCAAGCTCGCAGTTCTACATAACTTTGGCGCCTGCGCCGTTTTTAGACGGCAACTATGCTGTGTTTGGGAAAGTTATTGATGGCATGGAAATAGCTGAAAAAATAAATGTCGGAGACAAAATGAATAGAGTTTATATCATTGAAAAATGAATGTTCTTGAATTTGCGGAAAAAATCAGGAAAAATGAGATAGACATAGTTGAGCATACAGGGAAGATAATTGAAGAGTGCAATAAAATAAACAAGGAGTATAATTATTTCAACACGATTTCAGGAGAGCTGGCATTGCAGCAAGCGCATGAATTGAAAAAACTCATAAAAAACAGGGACAAGTCAATAAAAAACAAGAAATTGCTTGGAGCTGCTATTTCTGTAAAGGATTCAATTTGCGTAAAAGGCGTTGAATCAACTGCAGGCTCAAGAATTCTTCAGGGCTATAAGCCGCTTTTTAATGCAACTGTGATTGAAAAAGTGATAAAAGAAGGAGGAATAATAATAGGAAAAACGAGCCAGGATGAATTTGGATTCGGCAGCTTTTCTACAAATTCCGGAATAGGGTTTAAAATTCCAAAAAATCCTATTGATAAAGAGAGAAGTTGTGGGGGCTCTTCAGGAGGAGCTGCGGGGCTTGCAAAAAAAGCTGATTTTCCGCATATTGCTCTCGGAGAAAGTACGGGTGGCTCTATAGCTTCCCCTGCATCATTCTGCGATGTTTTCGGGCTTTGCCCAACTTACGGAAGAAACTCGAGGCATGGATTATTGGATTATGGAAATTCGCTTGATAAAATAGGCCCTATAGGAAAAACATGCTATGAAACAGCCTTATTGCAGGAGGCTATTGCAGGGCATGACCCAAATGACAGCACTTCGCTGAATGTTCAAGCTGATGACTGCACCCAAGTTTTAGGGAAACCTGCCAATGGAATGAAAATCGGAATAATAAAAGAGGCGTTTGGGGAAGGCAATGACGAGCATGTTGAGAAGCATGTCAATGGCGGAATTGAAAGGCTGAAGGAGGATGGAGTTGAATTTGAAGAAATCTCCCTTAATTTGCCGATAAAATACGGCTTGGCAACTTACTACATGATTGCAACATCTGAAGCAAGCACAAACCTTGCAAAATACTGTGGCATGAGATATGGCGCAGCTGAAAAACTGGAAGGCAGCTTTAACGAGTACTTCACAAAAGTTAGAAGCGCTAATTTTGGCGACGAGGCAAAAAGAAGAATCATTATGGGGACTTTTGCGAGAATGTCGGGATTCAGGGATGCATATTATATCAAGGCAGCCAAAGTAAGGACACTCATAATAAATGAGTACAAAAAAGTTTTCAGGAAATTTGATGCCTTGGTAAGCCCAACAGTTCCTATACTGCCGCCTAAGTTTTCAGAAATAGAGAAATTAACGCCGCTGCAGAATTACATGATGGACATAATGCTGGTCGGCCCGAATATAGCGGGCTTGCCTCATCTGAGCGTTCCGGTTGGGCATGAAAAAAACCTTCCTGTCGGGATGCTTTTGATTGGAGACCACCTGCAGGAAAGTAAATTATTGCAATTAGGGAGCGTGTTTGAGAGGTAAAATGGATAAAGAAAAACCTAAACTGGCATTAAAACACTTAATAGAAAGGTATAACTCTAATAAGAGCATTAAGGAATTCGCAAGCAACGAAAATCAGATAAGAAGAAGCCTGGTTGAGGGGAGCTTAAGATGAAAAAAGAATTAATATTGAAATTAAAAAAATCTTTTGAAGAGTCAGCTTATGAAGAACAGGGAATTGAGTATTGGCTTGCAAGGGATTTACAGAAACTGCTGGATTATGATGAATGGAGAAATTTTTTGAATGTCATTGAGAAGGCAAAAATTGCCTGCAAGAATTCAGGGCAGAATGCCGATAATCATTTTGTTGATGTCAACAAAACGATACCAATGCCCAAAGGAGCGGAAAAAGAAATCGGCGATTTAATGCTTACTCGCTATGCTTGTTACATTATTGCGCAGAACGGAGACCCTAGAAAAGACAGCATAGCTTTTGCCCAAAGCTATTTCGCAATTCAGACAAGAAAACAGGAATTGATTGAAGAAAGGATTGCGTTGATTGAAAGGCTGAATGCAAGGCAAAAATTAGCAGCATCTGAAACTGAATTGTCAAAATTAATATATGAAAGGGGCGTAGATGAAGATGGGTTTGGAAGAATAAGAAGCAAAGGCGATGAAGCATTATTTGGCGGGCATACTACTTTGCAGATGAAGCATAAATTAAGACTGCCTAAAAGCCGCCCACTTGCGGATTTCCTGCCAACAATAACTATAACCGCAAAAAATCTTGCCGCAGAAATCACAAATTTTAATGTTAAAAAGGATAATTTATTCGGAGAACCGAGGATTACAAAGGAACATATTAAAAATAACAGAGATGTCAGGGAATTGCTTGCAAAAAGCGGGATAACTCCCGAAAACCTTCCGCCTGAGCAGGATATAAGAAAATTAGAAAGAAAAGTCAAATCAGATGAGAAAAGGATAGTTGCAACCGCTAAAAAGTTACCGTCAAAAACAAATTCGGATAAGTAACAACCAAAAGAGTGAGCGCGAACTTGCAATCTAGCCTATCAATTATACGGGATAACAGAAGATGAAAAGAAGATTATTGAGGAGAGCTTGAAATGAAAGAAAAAAAACCGCTAATTGCCTTCCAGGATAAGAAAATAAGAAGAGTTTGGTATAACCAAGAGTGGTTTTATTCTGTTGTCGATGTAGTTGAAGCCCTTACAGACAGTCCGACTCCTAGGCAGTATTGGGGGAAAGTCAAAAACAGGGAGTTTATTGCTCTTGAACTGTCCCCAATTTGGGTACAGTCGAAATTGCCTTCGACAGACGGCAAATCTTATGAAACTGAAATAACAAAGAAAGAAATTAAGTGATGCTTATGTTTTGCAGAATCTGCGGAAATAAATCTGGAGATGAACGGGAATGCAGCAGGTGTATCTATTTCCTTGACCGCGGGGATGATGAAGATTCAATAAAAAGAATGTTAAGCGATGACAAAACAAGAAAAATTTGGATTGAAAACGAAGAAATTGCAGAAGATCTTGCAAAAACATACTATTATTATGTGATAGAAAGCTATAACAAAGAGCAAGTAAAAAAGCACTCAAAAGAAAATTTTGGATTTAATGCCTTTGTTGACGGGATAAGGCTGGGGCTTGATATAATTATGCCTATGATTAGCGAGGAATTATGGACAGAAGTTGATGATAAGGTAAAATCAATGATTAAATCAAGAAAATTAAAAGAGTTAAAAGCTAAAAAATTATAAAATAAATATTGCTATGAAGATGACTAACCAATCAGACAACATTGCATGGATAATTTTAAGCGCAGTCAAGGATATTAAAGCTGGAAAGCACAAGCTGGCAGAATTCCTTAAAGGCTCAAAGGCAAAGGATGTTTCCCACTTAAGCGGCAGGCAGGGATACGGCGGCCTGCTTTGGCATGATATTGAAACAATCATGGGATTCGTAGAACAGCTTGAGCAAATGGGCTTTGTAAAGAGGATTAGAACAGCAATTGATGAATATTATTCTGTCCTTGAATTGACAGAAGCTGGAGAAAAAGCCCTGGAAGAAAAGATAAAGATCGAGCTTCAGATAATAAAAAAGGAAAAGCCAATAAATGTGGGAGAATCAGAAAAAACAACTCTTGAGCTGTTCAAAGAAGGCAAAACTATAGAAGAAATTGCGAAAATAAGGAATTTAGCAATATCAACAATTTATGACCATTTATACAGGCTCGTTGCAAACGGCTATTTATCAAGCGCTGAATTCATACCAAAAAATATAATAAAGAAAGTGATTGAAGCCAAAATTGAATTAAAGAAGGATTTTAAATTGAAAGAAATAAAGGAAATATTGCCTCAAGAAATAACATATAATGAAATCAAATGTGTTTTAGCCGACAATAGCCTTGAAAAAATGGAAGAAACTGAAAACGGCGAAGAAGATAATTTTTGGGAAGAGGGTTATTTTGCTGAAACGATGAGTTCCGCAGAAATGAATGAAAAAATGAGAACCTTCCACATGAAGCATGATGAAGAGATGAATTACAACTGCAAAAAATGCAACGATAAGATTTCGGCTCATAACAAAGACTGGCATGCTGGATTGTGCGACGATTGCTTTAATAAAGAGGTTTATGCGGAAAATGGCTGATTTAACTAATCAAGAAATAGGCAAAATCTACAAAATAGTTAAAGCCGTAGATGAAGGCTTACTTGTAAATCCTCAAGAGGGATGGGAACAGGATTATTATGAAGAAAAACTAATTGATAAAAAGGGCTTAAAGCAAATATTAAAAAAATTAAAATACTTGGTGCCGAATGGAACTATCAACAAAGCTGAAAAAGAGGTATTAGTCAGAAAATATGACACTTTCAGCAACATTATAGACGAAAATGTGGAAAGAAATGTTATAAGGGCATTCAACAATAAATTAACTCTTGAAATTGAATACTTTTCTATGGGGCGGGCTGAATTCAACAGAAGAAAGATAGATATATATGCAAAAAACAGCAAATACATTGCTGCGTATTGCCATTCAAGAAAGGGCATAAGGAAATTCAGGATAAGCAGAATAAGCAAAGCAAAAGTAACGCCCAATAAATATTTGATACCTGCTGATTTCAATAAAAAGGATTATTTATAGAAAATGAAAGATAATGAATATTTTTATCTAGATGAGGGTGTATTGGCAGATAGAGGTTTTCATGTTCCTACTCACAGAATAATAAAAATACCTCACTACAACGGAAACAGAGGAACCGGCAGAGGGTATGGTATAGGGTTAGGGATAGGATTAGGTATTTCTTTAAGCTTGCATTTGCTGTTATTGCTTTCTTTAAAAGCTCCAAGAGTTGCTGATATGGCTCATGCTCATTCAACAGCAACAGAACAGACAATGCAAGTTGAAATTGTTGATCAAAAAAGTTTAGAGCAATTGGTTAGAGAACCGCTCCATCTTCCTTATATTGTATATCCAAATCCAAAAGCAGAACTTGGAACTGAAACACAATATATGGATCCCAACAAAAGTGACAACAGGCCAAGATTATTGGAAAGGCTTATACTGCCAAATTACTTATCAGAAGAAAAATTACGTGATGTAATTTTAGCTGGAAAATCTCCTGATGAGTTGTATACCGGTGCAAAAATACTAAGTGAAGATGATTATAATGATTTTTTGCTATTATATGTGACAAAATATGTTGAGCTAAAGAGAAATCGGCTGCTTGTTACGGACAAAATCATTGATGATAATAAAGTTGATCTTGTAATGTATTTCAGAACTCAGGTTGATGAAAATGGGAAAATAAATTTACTTCGATATGAGCAGTCTCCGAATTTAACGAGACTTGAAAGCGATATTCTTAGTGACGCTTTAACCCACCTCAAACGAATACCTAATTTTATTTCCCCATCCAAAGCTAATTTAAAGGCACCACGTCAATTGGAATTTTGGTATTACGTGACATATAAAACTGCTGGGGGAGTGGATTTTCCTGTTAATAGTAGAAGTGTGGCACCCATTCGCTAGGTAAGTTGATAAAATAAAATATTTAATTAAAATTCCATTAATAAAGAATAATAAGAAAAATAACAACCACAAAATTTGATAAAAAACAATTAAAAAGTGATAAAAACTAAAATGACAAAATTCAATTCGGAAATAGTAATCGGCCTTGAAATCCACACAGAGCTAAACACAAACACAAAGCTCTTCTGCGGCTGCCCGACAAAGGGAAGCGAGGAGCCGAATACAAGAACCTGTGTGACGTGCCTGGGAATGCCGGGTTCAAAGCCTGTCCTGAACAAAAAAGCTGTCGAGTTTGCATTGAAGCTTTGCCTGGCGCTTGGCTGTGAGATTTCGCCTGAACTGATATTTTCAAGGAAATCATATTTCTACCCTGACATGGCGAAGAATTATCAGATTTCCCAATATGAGATACCTCTGGGAAAAAAAGGAAAATTAAACCTAGGCGATGGAAAGGAAATCGGAATAACGAGAGTGCATATGGAAGAAGACCCGGCTTCTTTGGTGCATCCTGCCGGAATGAAGGAATCTGCTTATGTCCTGGTGGATTACAACAGGAGCGGAAATGCCTTGGTTGAGATTGTTACAGAGCCTGAATTAAAAAGCCCGGACGAAGCCAGGGATTTCATGAAGCAGCTGATAACCGTTCTTAATTATCTGGAGATTTTTGATGCCAATAATGGAATAATAAAAGCAGACGCTAATGTCTCAATAAAGGAAAGCGGATATACAAGAGTTGAAATAAAAAACATAACCGGATTTAAGGAAATTGAACGCGCCTTGATGTATGAAGTGAACAGGCAGCAAAATGAGATAAAAAACAATAAAAAAATCCATCTGGAGACCAGGGCATGGGATTCGGAAAGAGGAATCACATTTTCTTTGAGAAAAAAAGAGGCAGAAGAGGATTATGGATATATCATTGACAGCGATTTGACCATTATTGAGGTAGGAGGAAAATGGCTGGATGACATAAAAAAACACATTCCGGAATTGGCGCAGGACAAGGTCAGGAAATTTGTTGAAAAGTATAAGATAAAAAAAGATGATGCTGAAATAATCGCTTCTGACAGGCAGCTGGCAGAGATGTTTGAGAAAGTTGCGAAGCAAGCGGACCCAAATCTGGCAGCAAAATGGATTAGGAGAGAACTGATAAGGGTCTTGAATTTCAATAAAAAGCATCTGCATGAAGCTGAGATTGATTATAAGCATATGGTTGATTTATTGAGATTGGTAGAAAGCAAAAAAATAACGGACAATGTAGCATCAAAAATTCTTGAAAAACTGGCTGAAAAGCCGTTTGACGTAAATGAATATGTCAAAAAAGAAAAACTGGAAGCAGTTTCTGATGTTTCCGAGCTTGAGAAATACTGCAAAGAAGCGATTAAAGAAAATCCTCATGCAGTTGATGATTACAGGAAAGGAGAGAAAAAAGCGCTTAACCATATTGTTGGTAAAGTTGTGCAGAAGACGAGAGGAAAAGCCGACCCCAGTATTGTAAGGAACCTGATTCTAGAAAAAATTGGTGAATAATGTCTAGCAAAATGAGAAGTACCGGAAGTTTGGACTTCTGCCTGGATAAGATTTATTAAAAAATGCTTATGTCAATAGTTTTATTAAATGATTGATTTATTTAGAGAATTCCTGAAAAGGAGAATAAAATCAGGGATAATAATGCAACTAGCATATTTGTTACTGGTATTAAAAATAAAACTGAGCAAATGTAAAAGTGTATATTGTCTTTTCCCCTTCCTTAATAATAAGCCCAGTTATATTACAACCATTAATAAAAATTGAGGGTAAAAAATTAGTAATTTTTTGCAATATTTTTCATTTTTAGGTTAAATATTTTTATTCTTTAAATTATTTAATTTCTCTTCAATTTTTTTCTTTTGACTATTGTAAGTAACTTTATTTATATAGCCAGAATCTAAATCTTCCTTGGCATTCTTTTTTTCTTTAGATATGCTCCCAATTTTTCCTAAAAATTCTTTTATTTTAATAATATATCTGAGTTCTTTATGCTCCTTCAAATTTGCAATAGTCAGAATTGTTAAAATTATTATTAGAACTATAAATAAACCAATTAATGGAAATTCAAATTCCACAGGCGCTAAAGATTTGTCTACTACGCTGAACAAATCACTGCTTATTGCAATGTTTCCATTATATGTTGCCTTTGCATAAAATATATAATTGCCATGATTTGCATTTTCTGGAATCCTTAGTTTTCTGATGATTGACAGCTCATCATTAACCTTCAATGCTACTTCGTCAAAACTGATTACATTTCCATCCAAGTCCCTGATGGCATAATATAAG
>Ga0105164_10002927_pt1 | contig 10444 bp, 6 predicted proteins | sample VDWuncwatermetaG_FD_89674 | JGI IMG/M metagenome (GOLD analysis project Ga0105164, IMG submission 89674) | Wastewater microbial communities from Netherlands to study Microbial Dark Matter (Phase II) - VDW unchlorinated drinking water | ecosystem: Environmental > Aquatic > Freshwater > Drinking... | reverse complement strand
GTCTACCTTATTTGAATTATCAGAAGACATTTTATTCGACTCTGCAACTTCTGCAATCTCTGTGGATCCAGATTTCTGTCTTTCTTCAAGTTCTGATTCTGTAATGATATCAATGTCCCACCCCGTTAAACGAGATGCAAGTCGTACATTCTGTCCCCGTTTGCCAATTGCTAAGGAAAGTTGGTCGTTTGGCACTACAATAGTTGCAACCTGATTTTCAGCTGATAAAATGATTCCAGAAACCTCTGCAGGTTTTAACGCATTTGGCAACAACGCCTCAGGTTTGTCACTCCACCTGATAATGTCAATCTTTTCACCGTTTAATTCATCTACGATATTTTTAATCCGAGATCCGCGTACACCAACACATGCGCCAACACAGTCAACATTTGCATCAGTTGAAGTTACCGCAATTTTCGTCCTATGGCCTGGCTCTCTTGCAAGCGCTTTAATTTCAATCGTGCCTTCTGCAATTTCAGGTATCTCTAATTCAAAGAGCCTGCGGACAAAATCAGGGTGTGTCCTTGAAAGTAATATTCGTACGCGAGTTCCTATCTTCTTTACGTCAAAAACGATGGCTCTGATTCGTTCGCCCGGATTATAATGCTCATCTGAAACTTGCTCCACTTTATTCAATATACCTTCTGTTTTACCCAGATTAACAATTATTGTTGAGCCTTCTAACCTTTGAACTGTACCGCTTACAATGCTACCCTTTCGGCTAATAAAATCCTCATAGATAACATCCCGTTCAGCTTCTCGTATCTTCTGGATAATAACTTGTTTTGCGGTTTGCGCAGTAATTCTGCCCAGCTCGGAAGGATCGATTTTATGCTCGCCTTCCATAGCCACAATTTCCCCTGTATTCCTATCAATTTGAATAGAAATTGCATTGGGAGATTTGAAATGCTTTCTGGCTGCGGTAGTCAAAGCAGCTTCTATGCCTTGAAAAACAACATCCTTGGCAATTTCTTTATCCCTGTGCAAACTATCAACTAAACGTAATAAACTTTCTCTGTCCATAGGTACTAAAGCTCACTAAATGTTTAGAAATTTCAGTAATTGGGATTCTTCAACCGCATCACCTCAGAATGGCAATGGAATAACATCTGTGTCGTTCTGCGTAGATACAACTTGGAATCAATATTTTAGGTATAAAACTTACATCCCTTAAAATAAAAAAGTGGGTTATCCCCACTTTTCATAATCCAGATTCCTCCCGCTAACCGTTTACTCCAACTACCTAGGATAACGCATCAAATTTATCCTCAGCTTCTTAATGATAATGAATACAATATGCAGGAATTCTAACAGAAAAACTTGTATTGTCAAGCTATTTCTGGTAAGGGTTTTTATTGTAAGTGGATACAATGTTTCATTTAATTACCGTTTAGGGTCTCTTTGATATTGATATTCAAAATCTATTTTGTTAATATTTGGACAAAGGAAACAATGAATAATTATGATTATTATTATTGATAATTACGACTCGTTCACTTACAACCTTGTGCAACAAGTTGGCGCATTTGGTACAAGGATGGAGGTTTTTAGAAATGATAAGATCAGTCTTGATGAGATTGAGGGGAAAAAGCCAGATCATATCATTATATCGCCCGGTCCTTGTACACCGGAGGAAGCGGGCATTTCCAATGAAGTCATAAAACATTTTTCCGGTAAGATACCAATCCTTGGAGTTTGTTTAGGTCACCAGTGTATTGCGTATTCGTACAACGCAGAGGTGATTCGTGCGCGCAGGCTTATGCACGGTAAAACTTCTCTGATTACTCATGATGGCAAAACCATCTACAGGGGGATTCCCAATCCTTTTGTGGCGACGCGTTATCATTCCCTTATCGTCAAAGAAGATACGTTGCCAGATTGCCTCGAAGTCACGGCAAGGGCAGACAGTGATGAAATCATGGGTATTCGCCATAAAGAATATCCATTAGAGGGAGTCCAGTTCCATCCAGAATCTTTTTTAACTGAAGAAGGTCCTAAGCTTCTTAAAAATTTTTTAGCAATTTAGTTTACCCAAGCCACAACAAAAAAGGGAAAAGATGACAGTAGCCTCTGACAGCTCGGAAAACTTTGCTGATCAGCTTATCACCACCATTCACAGGAAAAATAGTTGCGTGGTTGTGGGATTAGATCCTCACTTCAAACTCATTCCCGACGCAGTTAAGCAAAAGTTTTTAACCATACAGAAACACAGCCTTGAATATGCAGCGCGCGTTATCCTGGAATTTAACATACAAGTTATCGACCTCGTTGCGCCACTGGTAGGAATCGTTAAACCGCAGATTGCCTTTTACGAACTTTATGGCTGGTGGGGTGTCTGGGCCTATGCGGAAACCATTAAATATGCTAAAGAAAAGGGATTAATCGTAATAGGCGATGTTAAAAGAGGAGATATCCCGAGTACGGCTGTGGCATACGCTGAGGCTCACATTGGAGAGGTTCACATAGATAATGTTGTTGAAACCCCATTCGCAGCGGATGCCATAACCATAAATCCATTTTTAGGGACTGACAGTTTACTTCCGTTTATACAAACAGCCAAAAAACACAATAAAGGCATATTTGTCCTTGTAAAAACCTCGAATGCATCCTCGGGTGAATTTCAAGACCTCATGTGCGGGAGTAAAAAACTTCACGAAATCATAGCAGAAAAGACCCGTGAGTTGGGAAAAGACCTGACTGGCAAGTATGGATACAGCGCCATTGGCGCCGTTGTTGGAGCTACGTTTTCACAAGAGGTATCAGCATTACGAAAAATTATGCCTGCCTCTTACTTTCTTATACCTGGTTACGGTACCCAGGGCGCTACTGCAAAAGATATCAAATGTTGTTTTAACCAAGATGGACTCGGCGCTATTATCAACGCCTCTCGTTCTATTCTCTATGCTTACAATGTCTCTCCATGGGAGGAAAGATATGGTGTAAATGCGTGGAAAGATGCTGCCCGTGAGGCGGTAATCAAGATGAATGAAGAACTCAGGGAAGTCAACAGGTGAAGCAATACAAATAAATTCTCATGGTTTCATTGAGAATAGGAGTGCCGGAGAAGGGACTATTATTTGACTTTAAAAGTTTAGGCAACAGATATTTTAAGGGTAGGATACGAGATGAGCCGTGTATATCACTTAGACCTCGATAAGGAAAAAATCAAAGGCGCAAAGATTGCATTGTTGCCTGGAGATCCTTTCAGGTCTCAAATTATTGCTGAGGCGATTTCGGCAAATTATGGAACGGGTAATGAGAAATTAGCATGGAAAAGGGAATTCTGCACCTATTTGACAGAAGTAAAGGGTCATAAGTTCCTTATCACTTCTACGGGAATAGGCGGTCCTTCTACATCGATTGCCATTGACGAATTGGCTCAAGTGGGAATAACCACATTCATCAGGGTGGGGACGACAGGTGCCATCCAAGAGTATATCGATATCGGTGATGTAATTATCACTTCTGGTTCTGTTCGCCTTGACGGTGCCTCAACCCATTATGCGCCCATTGAATATCCTGCCGTCGCTCACTATACGGTTCTTAACGCCCTTATTGAAGGGGCAAAGAAGGTGAAGGTAAAATACCATGTAGGCATAACGGCATCTTCAGATACATTTTATCCTGGTGAGGAAAGAAGCGATTCGTTTACGAAATACGTACTGAGAAGGTTTCAAGGGTCTACGAAGGAATGGCAGAAGCTTAATGTGTTGAACTACGAGATGGAATCGTCAACGGTCTTAACGCTCACTGCTGCGATGGGTCTCAAGGGAGGCTGTATAACAGGTGTGGTTAACAGGGGAAGCATTGGAAATATAACAGCAGGGACGCTTAAGATCGGGCAGGACAATGCAATAAAGGCAGCCATAGCTGCCGTAGAGTGTTTGATATGACTTTTTAGGTATGCTCTATAAGTACTGCAAAACAGAATTTTTCTGAAGGATTATTGAGTTCGTTCCGGAAACAATTTGAATTACCCTCGGTCTCCCTTTGGAAATTGGGATTAGGGGGGATTTTCACAAATGGGTTTCGTAGGTTTCGAGGTAAAAAAATAACCTCTAATTTTATGTCTTAGCCATAAACAAAGGGAATCAGGGAAGAATAATGGAGACGTTATATAAAGAAGACACTTCACAAGGGTATGTGTGTATGAAGGAAGCAAGTCTACTCTCAATTCAGGTTGGCTTACCAAAGACAATCGTCAGGACAGAGAAAACAGACATAATCGACAAGCCATGGACGTCGGGCATTTTCAAAACGGCGGTTTCCGGCAAGGTTTGGCTGAATAAACTCAATCTGGATGGAGATGCACAGGCAAACTTAAAGGCTCACGGTGGCCCGCACAGGGCGGTCAATGTGTATCCATCTGAGCATTACCTTTATTGGAAACAAGACCTGCATCTGTCAGATATGCCCTATGGAGGTTTCGGAGAAAATTTTACAACGCAAGGATTGCTGGAAGATGAGGTTTGCATCGGAGACGTGTTCAAAGTTGGCGATGCCAGCGTTCAGGTTTCACAACCGCGCCAGCCTTGTAGAAACCTATCTCGTCGCTGGCAAATCAAGGATTTACCGCAACGTGTGAGACATACAGGGAAGATCGGCTGGTATTTGCGTGTTTTGCAGGAAGGCTATGTTGAATCGGGAAACGACCTGATCCTTATAGAGAGACTTTTTCCACAGTGGACTGTCGCCAAAGCGAACCTGATTATGCAATATCGGAGGACAAATTTTCTAGCGGCACAGACGTTATCCCGGTGTCCAGCGCTTTCACCAGACTGGAAAAAAAATTTAAGTATCGCGAAACAATTTTCCGAACTAATCTGTTTTTGGGATTATCGTCTTTGGGTTAAGGTCTTCAAATACGTCATGGAGAGATAGTTATGTAATGCTCTTTGAATTGGAAAGGCATAGGCAAGACGTCTTTCCGAAAACTGGAAAAACTCTTTACAATGGCAAGGACTTTAACCCTATGAGAAATTTGCTGAGACGATAGAAAGACACTGGGACGGAATTGCTGCATACAGTAAACCAGAGAATAAAGTTTCTTTGGGTTTCATAGAAGGACTGAATAATAAAATTTGGGTTATACAAAGACGTGCTTATGGTCTAAGAGACGAGCAATATCTTCGTCTAAAAATTCTAACGTGTATGCTTCCTGAGATATAAAGATGCAAAATTTACCCATTCGTTTCCACGAGACCCTTTTTTTTGAAGTGTTTTATGATTACCAGAAGGTCATTATTAAATGCTGGAATGTTTGGGGCGTGCAGCCTATGTCTTGGTAGTAAGCTCATGGCATGGGCTGAGGATGTCTACACACCCGAAACGCTTAAGGGCATTAATCAGGGATTCCCTGTCAAGGAGGCTATGCATTACAAGAAGCTGGAAGACCTTCGGGTGCAATGCGAGCTCTGCCCCAGAAAATGCACCATTGCCGATATGGAACGCGGTTATTGCGGTGTGCGAGAAAATCGTGGCGGTACGTATTACCCCCTCGTCCATTCGCGTGTCTGCGCCCTGAATGTAGACCCCATCGAGAAAAAACCATTGTTTCACTATTTACCCGGCACAAAGGCATATTCTCTGGCTACGGCGGGATGTAACGTTGAGTGTAAATTTTGCCAGAACTGGCAGATCTCTCAATATCGGCCTGAACAGGTTGAAAGTATCAAGTTGACGCCCGAAGATGTGGTAAGAGACGCTAAAATGAACGGCAGTAAGACGATAGCCTTCACGTATTCTGAGCCGGTGGTCTTTTACGAATATATGTTCGATACGGCTCGACTGGGTAATGAACACGGCTTAAAGAGCGTGATGATATCAAACGGTTATATTCAGGAGAAACCCTTAACAGAATTATGTCAACACCTCAGCGCTGTGAAGATCGACCTGAAAGGCTTTACCGAAAAATTTTATCAGGAGACCTGTTCTGGTGAACTGAAGCCCGTTTTAAATACCTTGATGACCTTGAAAAAAATTGGGATATGGTTTGAAATTGTTATGCTAGTAGTGCCTACTCTCAATGATAGCGAAAAAGAAATCAGGGAAATGTGTGCTTGGATTAAGGAAAATCTCGGCGCGGATGTGCCTGTCCATTTTACCCGCTTTCACCCGACCTACAAGATTAAGAACCTGCCGCCGACATCTGTGAAAACCCTGGAAAATGCCAGAAAAATTGCCTTGGATACAGGACTTCACTTCCCTTACGTTGGTAATGTGCCGGGTCATGAAGGTGAAAATACCTATTGTCCAAATTGCCAGCATATCGTAATCAGGCGGGCAGGCTTTTCCATATTAGAAAATCGAATTAAGGATAATAAGTGTAACGATTGTAACCAGCCGATACTTGGGCTTTGGAGTTAAGTGAAGTGCGTGCATTGGGACAATAAATGAATATTAAATTTATTGGCGCAGCAAGAACAGTTACAGGCTCGTGTTATCATATTCAAACACAAGAGGCCAGTATCCTTGTCGATTGTGGCGCCTTCCAGGGTACCAAGGACAATGAAAAAAGGAATGTTGAGCCTTTCCCATTCAAGTCATCAGACGTTCAATATCTATTGCTAACCCATGCGCATCTGGACCATTCAGGCCTCATTCCAAAACTCGTAAAAGACGGTTTCAGGGGCAAAATCCTTACCACAAATGCCACAGTAGATTTGTGTGGCGTTATGCTGTTGGACTCAGCCCATATACACGAACGCGATGCAGAATGGGAAAACAAGAGGCGAATCAGGGCCGGGAAATTTCCTGTGAAGCCCTTGTATACCATCCAGGAAGCTGTCGATAGTTTCGCTTATTTTCAGGGGGTTAACTGTGGCGAAACAATAGATTTGGGTAACGGCATTAGGGCGAGATTTCAGGATGCAGGACATATTCTTGGTTCTGCCATCATTGAGATATGGGTAAAGGGCGATACGTCGGAAAAGAAGCTGGTTTTCTCCGGCGACCTTGGCCAAAAGAATTTACCTTTGATTAATGACTTCACGCCCATTGAAGAAGGGGATTATGTCTTTATCGAATCAACGTATGGCAATCGAAAGCACAAGGGAATAAAGGAAACTATCGATGAATTTGCGCAGGCGGTCTCAGAGTCTTTGAGAAGGGGCGGCAATGTGGTTATTCCTTCCTTTGCCGTGGGCCGGACGCAGGACATTCTTTATATCCTGAATCAACTCTCCATGGAAGGGAAGTTAAATCGCCTTCAAGTCTTTGTAGATAGTCCCATGGCACTGCAAGCTACGCGCATTACGTTGAAACATCCGGAATGTCTGGACAAAGAGACCTTAGAACTTATAGAGAAGGGGCAATTCCCTAAAAGCACGCTTACCTTGAAGTTTACAGAGTCAATCGAGGACTCTATGGAGATCAACAAGATCAAGAGCGCCGCTATTATCATATCTGCGAGCGGTATGTGTGAGGCAGGCCGCATCCGCCATCATTTGAAGCACAACCTATGGCGTCCGGAGTGTAGTATCATATTTGTGGGATACCAGGCGCAGGGCACTTTAGGCCGCAGAATTGTTGAGGGGGCAAAAACAGTAAGGATATTTGGCGAAGAGATTGCGGTAAACGCCAAGATTTACACCATTGGCGGTCTTTCTGCCCATGCTGACCGTGACGAACTTCTGGACTGGCTCAGTAAATTCAAAAAGAAGCCACAGCGAGTTTTTGTGGTTCACGGTGAAGAAGAAACCGCTTTGTCCTTTGCCAAGACCGTCCGAGAACGATTAGGCCTTGATGCTTACGTGCCGAGGAGTCTGGAGGAGGTTCAGATATAAAAGCTTATTTTCCCAATTTCTCAACAATTGTATAGTTCTTCCTTTTTGGGAATGTTTCGGTTATGCCTTATTCTATTGTCAGAGTGAGGCGTTGCAGGTTGGTTTCCTTATTTCAAACCGTATTTGAATACACATCCTTTCTCAGCAGGAGATTTATCCACAATTCTGGACAATTAAAAGTCTCCCTTAAAAGCTCAATAATAAAAAAAGTTTGTTTTAAGTCATTAGGATATTTATAATTTGAACATCATTGATTTTAGGTTAGGCATGGTCAAACTTGTTTGTCCGTGCTGCCCTTTAGTCGTTAATTACTATGGTAATCCCAAAAAGTATGCATACCAAACTTATCAATCAGAACTTACCTTCCACATGCCCAGTCGATCTAATACCAATAAATGACGCCACACCAGCAAGTCAGCTACCCCCAAAATTATACGCAGAAGTGGTTGTCAATATTCCTTTAAATAAGGCATTTCATTACAGCATTCCTCCTTACTTAAGAGACAGCCTTACGGTCGGTATGCGGGTAAAAATACCCTTTGGAAATAAAATAATCACGGGGTTTTGCGTCGGGTTTACCGACATTCCATTTACAGGCAAAACAAAAGATATTATCAGTGTAATCGATACGTTTCCACTAACCGATGATCTTATGCTTAAGATTACAAAATGGCTATCGTCTCATTACTGTTGTGGCTGGGGAGAGGCTATCTCCGCAGTTATCCCGCCTGTTGTGCGCAACAGGACGAAGGAAAAGTGGGACACATTCGTTAAGTGTTGCGGTCGTCTCGCGGAACTTGACGATAAAACTCTCTTGCAAATAAAAACCCGCGCGCCGAAGCAAGCGAAGGCGCTGGAAATTCTCTTAACGATTTCTGGTAGAATAGGTGTGTCACGTTGCGATACGGAAGACAATAGGAACAATCCCCCCTTATCCTCCTTTAGTAAAGGGGGCATAGAAGGATTCCTTTGTGAAATAAGCGCAAAGGAACTGATCAATATGAGCGGCTGCAAGATGCCCGTCCTTCGTCAACTGGAAAAGAAGGGTTTTATTACCATTGAGAATAGACTCGTGGATGCTGTAAATACGTCTTGCAATGACCCATTGCAGCCTCATTTAATGTTTACACCTGAGCAGCAAAACGCCTACGATATCATCAACGAGAAACTCGCGCAACCCAAGCCAGGCGTTATTCTTATTCACGGTGTTACGGGCAGCGGCAAGACGGAAATCTATCTTCAAACCATTACGAAAGTGATTGAGCAGGGTAGAAAGGTCATATTCCTCGTTCCTGAGATATCGCTCACTTCGCAAACCATCCAAAGGATAAAGGCACGGTTCAACAATGTAGCCGTGTTACACAGCCACCTCCTGGGGACGTTTCACCATTCGCAATGGAGCGATATCAAAGAAGGCAAGGTAGATATTGTGATAGGCGCGCGATCCGCTATATTTGCCCCTTTAAAAAATGTCGGACTGATTATTATGGACGAGGAGCATGAGAATACGTATAAGCAGGAAAACAGTCCTCGTTATAATGCCAGAGATATCGCTATTCTTAGGGCGGGTTATGAGAACGCAATGGTCATATTGGGCACTGCTACCCCATCCCTCGAAAGTTATTACAATGCAACGATTGGAAATTACGAAAAAGTCGTTCTTTCCAAAAGAATCGGAGAGAGACAACTTCCTCCTGTTGATATTGTTGACATGACCGAAGAAGCGCACAAACGCAGGGGGTACAACATTATTTCCCAGCGATTGGAATATTACATGAATCAGTCATTGGCTAAAAATGAGCAAGTGATTCTGTTTTTGAACCGGAGAGGGTTTGCGCCGTATATTCACTGCAAACGGTGTGGATTTGTGTTAAAATGCAGCCGATGCGATATTCCCATGACCTTTCATAAGAAATTAAGTACAACTTTATGCCATTATTGCCATGCGGAACAACATCCTCCCGAATCATGTCCAGATTGCATGATCAATCGTATTAACTATCGTGGTTTTGGAACGGAAAAAATTGAGGATGAGATTACGTCCAGGTTCCCCAACTATAAAATTGTAAGGATGGACAGTGATTCTATGCGCGTGCGTGATGCACACGAAAAGGTCTTAACAGCTTTTGGGCGTGGAGAGATCCAAATACTGCTTGGCACACAAATGATTGCAAAGGGGTTGGATTTTCCCAACGTTACCCTGGTGGGAGTAATCTCGGCGGACACAATGCTTAACCTGCCCGATTTTCGCTCAAGCGAACGGACGTTTCAGCTCGTTTTGCAAGTTGCAGGCCGTACGGGCAGAGGCCCCAAAGGGGGGCGAGTGGTGGTGCAATCTTTTAATCCACGGCACTACAGTATCACGTATGCCGCCGCCCATGATTATGAGGGATTTGCAAGAAAAGAACTTGAATATCGAAAGCAATTGAATTATCCTCCTTTTGGAAAATTAGCGCGGATTGTCTTCCGCAGTCGACAGGAAGATAGAGCCAAAGAAAAATCTCTTAGTGTCGCTGATAAACTCAAAGAGATGGTAAAAGCAAATGAGAATCATCTGGAAATACTAGGACCATCGCCAGCGCCAGTGACAAGGATTAATAATATGTTTCGGTGGCATCTCTTGTTGAAGGCGCAGGATTACGAGAGTATCCACGATGCTG
>Ga0105164_10002925_pt1 | contig 10447 bp, 11 predicted proteins | sample VDWuncwatermetaG_FD_89674 | JGI IMG/M metagenome (GOLD analysis project Ga0105164, IMG submission 89674) | Wastewater microbial communities from Netherlands to study Microbial Dark Matter (Phase II) - VDW unchlorinated drinking water | ecosystem: Environmental > Aquatic > Freshwater > Drinking... | reverse complement strand
GGATTTAAAGTTACAAGATACTTTAATTATAAACAATTAGATATAAGATTTAAGAATGGTTATTCTATTATAAACAGAGTTGAATTATGTGGACATGATAACTATAAATTATGGATGAGGTTAATTGGTTTTAAGAACCCTAGGCATTTAAATAAATGCGAAATAGTGTCAAAGCAATACAATTGAACGCTTTTTTCCCAAACATTTTTATAAATCAAATAAACTTCTTATCTGCATGGTTTTAATCTGCGGCATTGACGAAGCAAGGCGCGGCCCAGTGCTTGGCCCAATGGTTATGTGCGGCGCATTTATCGAAGAAGAAGATTTGCCAAAATTAACAGCGCTTAAGCCAAAAGATTCAAAATTAATGACTTCTGCTGAGCGCGAGCATTTATACCCCAAACTCCTGTCAGTTTTGAAGCATTACAAGGTGTTTATCATTCAGCCGGATGAAATAGACAAGGCAGTCCATGGGCATGACGGATTAAATCTTAACAAATTAGAAGCGCACAAGCAGGCAGACATTCTGAATGAATTCAATCCGGAAAAGGCGATAATAGACTGCCCGAGCAACAACATAAAAAGTTATGGCATTATCCTCAAAAAGCTAATCGAAAACAAAAAGGTAGAATTGATTTTGGAGCACAATGCAGAGCGATATTCTTTGGTTGCAACAGCATCAATTATCGCAAAGGTAACCGGCGACAGGGAAGTCGAAAAACTAAAAAAACATATCAGCATTGACTTCGGCTCAGGCTACATGTCAGACCCCAAAACAGTGGAGTTCCTAAAAAACAATTTTGAAAATTACCCCGAGCTGTTCAGGAAAAGCTGGTTTCCCTATCAGGAATTAGTCAATAAAAAGTTCCAGAAAAGCCTGTCGGATTTCACGCAATTTTTGAAGGAAGAGAAAAAACACAAAAGCCATACCTTGGAAGATTTAAAAAAATTGGAAGATTTTGGATTTCACTTCGAGAAGCCTAAGACTGAGCACGAGCTGGCAATAATGAAAGGTTCCTGCACTGTAATTCTTTACAAGAATGGAAAATTATTGATACAGGGGAAGGAAGGGGCAAAAAAATCTGTTGAGAAGTTTTTAAACATTTAACAGAAAGTTTTAAATAACATCTAATTCCAAATTTCTCCAATGCACGACATAATAAAAAAAGACATTATTACTGTACTAAGCGAACTGGTTGAAATTCTGAAAGTAAAGGAAGAAACCGACATTGCGCAGATAAAAGAGCTTAGCAATCATGTTATACACAATGCAAGCGTTTTTCAGGATGAGGACTCCATAAGCATTGCAGTCCTAATCTATTCGCTCTCAAAAATCATAGAAAGAAAGCAGAAGGATTTGGATTACAAAAAAGTTATTTCCATGCTTGATTCCTGCATTTCATCTTTAAACAGCAATCAGGATGATATATTCAGGGCATCTGTAAAAAATGTATTTAATTTTATAAGGACAATTGACGAGAAGCTGAAGCTCTACATACATGAAGTCGTAAACCAGGCCCAGATTAAAAAAGGGTGCAAGCTTTGCGAGCATGGTATTTCGGTTGCAAGGGCTTCAGAAGTGCTCGGGATTTCCCAATGGGAATTAATGCACTACATAGGCAAAACCACATTGATTGACCAGCTCAGCGAGCCTGTAAATGTGATAAAAAGGCTGAAAATTGCAAGAGGCTTGTTTGAATGAAATCGCTGATTTTTGACGCGGGGCCCATAATAAGCCTGGCAACAAATAACCTTTTGTGGGTTCTCGAGCCGTTAAAAAAAGATTTCAACGGGAAATTCTACATAACAGAGCCGGTAAAGCATGAATTGGTTGACAGGCCGCTTGAAACAAAAAAATTCAAGTTTGAGGCCATCCAGATCGAGAAGCTTTTGGAAACCGGAGTATTGGAGATTATTGACAACAGCTTCATAAGGGAAAAAACACCGAAGTTGCTTGGCACGGCAAATGAAACATTTAAAGCATACAAGGATTATTACATGAGGATAGTGCATTTTGCCGAGATGTCTGTTATTGCAGCGGCTGTCAATTTGAATTCAGATGCAATAGTCATTGATGAAAAGGTAACGAGGCTTTTGATAGAAAACCCCAGAAGGATTTTGGAGCTTCTAAGGGCAACGCTCCACTCGCCAATAACCATAAACGAAATTAATTTAAAAGAGTTTAACAGCTTTGCAAGGAACATAAAAACCATACGCTCGGTAGAGCTTATGGTAGTGGCTTACGAGCGCGGGCTTTTGGACAATTACATCACAAAAATACCTGAGGCAAGGAAGAACCTGCTGGAAAGCGTCTTATGGGGAGTAAAACTAAACGGATGCGCGGTGTCAAAAGACGAGATAGAGCAGATACTGAAGATAGAAGCAAGATGACAGGCAATCCGGATACAGAAACAAAAACGGAAAAATCTGCGGAAATGCAGAAGCCTTCTTCTAATAATAGCTCAAGCCCCACTTTTTGTGTTGTGATGCTTAAAAACGGCAACACCATAAAGATTGAGGGAAAAGTGGATGAGTTTTTGCAGACGATAAAAGATGCCGATTTTGCCTGGATTAACGCGCAGGTGGATGACTTGAAAGAGGAAGGGGGCAAGGTAGCTTCCATGCTTGGCTTCAACCCATCGGTAGTCGATGAGCTCGTCTCGCAGAGATTTTCAGGCTATGGGGACTACACGACAGAGCTCGGGTTGCTGCTTCCGGCTGTGAAAGTGAAAGAGCTTGAAGTAGAGATCAACAAACTGATAATATTGATAAAAAACAACATAGTGGTTACTATTCACGGTGAGCATGTCACAAGGCTTGTCAAGTTTGCAAGATATGCAGTTACCTTCTTCAAAAAAGTGCCGAAAAATCTGGACGATATTGACAAGATATCCCTTGTGATGATAAGGATTCTTGACGAAAATAATGAAAGGAATTTTGACGGCATACGCGCTATACAGGAGCAGGGCGAGGAGATAAGCAAGTACCTGATAGAGACGACCGGATTCAGGCAGCAGCTAGGGGCAGACATATACAAGATGAAGCACGCATTGATAACCTATATGGAAGCATTGTGGGCAACGCTGGATGTTGTACAATATTTGAGATACGGCGATGCAGAAATGATTACAGACGATCCTTTAATCCTGCAAAAGATTGGAATGCTGTCCGGGGATTTAACAAGGCAAATCTCGATAAGCGAGCAGATGTCGTCAGTTCTGGCTTCAGGGCTTGAAGTTTTGCAGAGCATTTACAACAACCAGCTGACTGTATTAAACAACAGGCTTTCGCTGCTGGCTGTCTGGATGGCTGTTGTAGGCACTGCATTCATTGTGCCAAACACGATAGCCACAGTATTCGGCACGCCGGTTGGCGATCATGTTGAATGGCATACCCAATTGCTGATAATGATTGGGACAACTTTAATCTCAGTAATCTTTGTTTACTGGTTTGTTAAAAAAAGGAGCTTATTGCCTCCAAAGGCTGATTAAAATTGAGAAGGATATATACAAGCGGTTTACTTTAATCACGCATACATAAAAAAGTCGCTCTCGTTTTGTTTGAATTTGTAAAATGTTTTTATTGAAGTTTCCACTTCCATGATGTTTTATTTGCTGTTTGCCGCGACAATAGGGCATATACAATAATTAAATTATTTTTCAATCACTCACCCCCTCCATCATTCCCAAATATTTTATGGCAACTTTTATATATCCACCTTTGTTCTTTACTTTAGGGTGGTATGTTTAAAAACAAGTAAGTAAAAACTATTATATATCATTGTTTTTGAATGTCAAAAATTCCAATTTACAAAAACATAATGGAATTTTTGAGCATGCTCGGAAATTTTTGCAAATGTTAATATATAGTAAAAATTTCCGACATATTACGAAGCCACAACAAATAAATAATAGAATTTGTGGGTGAGTCTATGTTGATCAAGGGGCAGGTTATTTCTGGGTAGTTTGGCAGGATAATTGCAAGGCAGAAAGCCGGACAGTCAATTGAAATAGGTGAGCTACTTGTTGCCGACTCAAATGACGGAAAAATTTTATTGCAGGCTTATGATTTGGTTTACGGAAGCCAGATATCGCAGCAGAACCTCGAGCTCATTTCAGGAATGAAGCTTGAAGAAGAAACAGAGTTTGAGCTTTTTGACGCCAATCTCCGCAATTACATGCTTGCGATAATGAAAAGCTTGGTGACTATCAAAGGCAAAAATGCCTTTGTCAGCAAGTCACTGCCGAGCTTCTTTTCAGAAATCAGGGAAATAAAAGAAGAGGATCTGTCATTTCTCACAAAGCCAAAAAACCCTTTGTTTGCCGGCAATCTACGAAGCGGCTCAAAAGTGCTTGAGGTTCCAATTTATTTAGATGGAGAAAAAGTTTTTTCGCATCACATACTTATAGCAGGTACAACCGGAAGGGGAAAAAGCGTGCTTGTCTCAAATTTGCTGTGGAATGCTGTTGGAAGGGGATACTGCGGCATTCTTGTCCTGGATCCGCATGATGAATATTATGGAAGGAATAAGACCGGGCTGAAAGACCACCCCTACAAAGAAAACATTGTTTATTACACGGCAAGGAATGCCCCAATAGGCACAAACACACTCAAGATAAACCTGGACGTAGTCAAGCCGTTCCATTTTGATGGAGTTGTTGAATTCAGCGATGCCCAAAGGCAATGCCTGAACCTTTATTACAAGGAATATGGGGAAAAATGGATTGAAGCGGTAATACTGGAAAAAGAATTGGGAATCGGGAAGGTGTTTAAAGACGACACAATGGCTGTCGTCAAGAGAAGATTATTGTATCTGCTTGACTTGGAATTCTCCAACAGCCAATTATTCTGCAATGGGGTGTTTCAATTGAATTCCGGCTTCGCAACAATAAGCGACATATGCAAGCATCTTGAGGAAGGCAGGATTGTTGTTATTGACACTTCAAATTTTTCAGGAGCTGTTGAATTATTAATTGGAAGCTTGGTGGCAAATGAGGTTTTTAATAAGTATAAGAATTACAAGATGAACGGAATTTTAAATTTAAAACCGGTTATATCCATTGTCCTGGAAGAAGCGCCGAGAGTTTTGGGGAAAGAGGTTCTGGAAGCGGGGCCAAATGTTTTTTCGACAATTGCAAGAGAGGGAAGGAAATTCAAAGTTGGCTTGACAGCAATAACACAATTGCCTTCGCTGATTCCAAGGGAGATTCTTGCAAACATGAATACAAAAATAATTTTGGGGATTGAGATGAAGCCTGAACGGCAAGCGATTATTGAAAGCGCTTCGCAGGATTTAAGCAATGACGACAGGACTATTGCAAGCCTTGATATTGGAGAAGCCTTGATAACAAGCAACTTTGCAAGATTTGTCACACCAATAAGCATTCCCGATTTTGAGGATGTTGTTAAGAAAACTTTGAAGAGCAAGGAAGAAGAGGTTATGGAGTTTAGCGAGTTGGGGTAATTATACTACTTTATAAATAAATTTAAATATAACACTAGGAATTTTATCTTTATGGTTCATGAAAGCGTAAGAGAAAGGCAAGGCGAAGTACAAAAAACAGGAGAATCATGGGAAGATGAAGTTATAAGTATAACCTCCAAAAAATTAAACAAACATGAGATAAAAATTGTTAAAGGCAAAAAAGAAGACATAAAAAACTTCTTTTGGCAGCAACTTTATATTCCAACTAAAAGAAAAGGAGTTTGGGGCGATATTGATTTAATAGTTTATAATAAAAATAATAAAGTTATTGCTGTAATAAGCTGTAAAGTTAGCTTGCATGGCAGATTTACAGAAAGTTTGTTTTACTATTTGCTGTTTAAAACGCTTAAACGCCCATTTAGATTTGTTTTTGCTACTAATGATAAAGGAAGGGGGCAAGGCAAATGGGCGTCAGAATGGGGTACGAATGAAAAACCAACTAAAGACAGAGAATTGGCCGAGTCTTATACAGATGGAGTTTATGTAAAAAACCCCAACACTAAACTGGGAGGGATATTAAAATCAATAGGACAATTAGCTGATGATTTAATAAGTTGGTCTAAAGAATTAAAGTAATTTAGTCTGTGCTAATCCTTCCATTACATTATTCAATCTTTTTTCAGTTACCTTACAATATTCTCTTGATATGTCTATATGGATAAAATTCCTATTTGTTTTAGCTGAAACTACCGCTACTGTCCCAGTACCTCCAAACATATCCAAAACAGTATTATCTTTATAAGAATAAAATTTTACTAAGCGATATATCAATTCTTCAGGAAATGGAGCAGGATGCCCATTTCTTTGCCTCTCTGGTGGAATCTGCCAAAAACCATCTGAAAATTTCATAAACTCTTCATTTGTAATATCCGCATCTTTTGAGCTGCCTTCTAATTTTGGTTGAAATTTTGAAAAAACTAAGACGTATTCCCATGAAGGAACTATATGCGGGTTTGCAGGACTTTTCCAGCTTCCCCATGCAGTTCTTTTGAGCATAGTTTGCTTATACCAAACTATCTCAGCTCTAAATTTCATACCAATCCTTGTTAATTGATTAATAAAATCATGATGTATTGGAACGAAGTTGCTTATTCCAGTTGGAGCAATATTCAAACAAAACCTGCCGCCAGGAACAAGGACTCTTTTTGTTTCTTTCCAGACATTATTCAGCCATTTCAAATATTCCTTGTAGTTCATATTATCATTATGCTTGTCATACTCTTTGCCAACATTATAAGGCGGCGAAGTTATTGCCAAATGGACAGAATTAGAAGGAATTTTAGCTAATTCAATTAATACATCACCGCATTTTATGCCTTCGTATTTAAATTGTATTTGAACCATCTTTTATTAAACCCATTATTAGTAAAATTAGGATATATTTAAGCTTTATAAATCTTACACAAGAATGTCCAGTGGTATAAATACCTTTAAAAAACCAGTAATATTACCCCTATGCATGAAATTTGCCCATTTAGCGGACTGCCATATTGGTTCTTGGAGAGACCCAAAGCTGAAAGACACAAGCACTTTGGCTTTTTGCAAGGCAGTTGACAAATGCATTAAGGAAAAAGTAGACTTTATTCTGATAGCAGGCGATTTGTTCAACACATCATTTCCAAGACTGGACAACTTGAAGACAGTTGTGACAAAATTCAAGCAATTAAAGGATTTAAACATTCCAGTTTACATTGTGCCTGGAAGCCATGATTACAGTCCGTCTGGAAAAACAATTCTTGATGTTCTTGAAGAGGCGGGATTGTTTGTCAATGTCTTCAAGGGAAGCGTTGAAAATAACAAATTGAAATTAAATTTTACGGTTGACAAAAAAACAGGCGCTAAAATAACAGGCATTTTGGGCAAGAGAGGCGCTCTTGAAAAGTCTTATTACGAAAAATTGATTCTTGACAATCTTGAAAATGAGAATGGCTATAAAATATTCATATTTCATTCGGGGATTGACGAGCTGAAGCCAAAGGAGGTGGAAAATATCATCTCGCAGCCATTGTCATTATTGCCAAAAGGCTTTGATTACTATGCCGGCGGGCATGTCCATATTGTTGACGGCAAGCATATTGAAGGATACGGATTGATTGCTTATCCGGGGCCTCTGTTTCCTAACAGCTTTGCAGAGCTTGAGAAGCTTGAAAGAGGCGGCTTTTACATTGTTGAAGACGGCAATGCAAGATGGGAGCCGATCCAGATTTATAATGTTGAAAAACTGCAGGTGGACTGCAGCAATAAGACTCCCGATGAAATAAAAAATGAAATTTTAAGCCATTTCAAAAACAAGGAATTAAACAATACAATTGTCTTGATAAGGCTGAACGGGGCTCTTGCATCCGGAAAGCCAAGCGACATTGACTTCAGGGAAATCTTCAGCGAGCTTTATGAAAAATCAGCATATTTTGTCATGAAAATCTCCCATGCTGTAAGCTCAAGAGAATTTCAGGAGATAAAAACAGATGCAAGAAATGTTGAGGATATAGAGTCATTTTTGATAAAGGAGCATCTGGGGCAGATAAAATTAGAAAACTTGACTTTGGAAAAAGAAGAAGAGTTGATTAAAAATTTGATGGAAATATTATCAACAGAAAAGCAGGAAGGTGAGAATGTTCATGATTTTGAGAAAAGAGTCAAGGAGGAAGTTGGAAGGGTTTTGGAGATGGAGCTGTGAAATGGTAGAAAAAGAAGGACTTTCTGATTGGGAGTATGAAAGTAGAGAAAATATGATTAAAGGAAGGATAGCTGAAACTCTTATAGAGGAATTATTCTTAGCTCTTGGTTATAATGTTTTTAGATATGGAATGGAAAATACCGTACCTGGGATTATGGAATTATTAAAAGGTGTTAGAAGTGATGTTGCCAACAACATAAGGAGGATGCCAGATTTAGTGGTACAAAAAGGCAAGGAAGTCTATTTTGTTGAAGTTAAATTTAGGGCAAATGAAACATTTTCTTATAAAAATCTACCAAAAGATTATCCTTATAAAAATGCGTTTATTGTTATCGTTTCAAAGAGGCATATTAAATGCCTTAACGTTCAAGAATTAGAAGAGGGCAAAGAAATTACCCCCATATCTAAAAATTATCTAGGCAATCGTAAAGAATTTGATTTAGATAAGAACACCATAATAGATTTTTGTGATTTTGCTGTGAAGTTTTTTGAAAATGTTTGAAAAATTATCTAATGGGAATAAACTACTGATTTCCATAATAATAGATTTAGTTGGAGATAGTTTTTATTTTGTTCCAATTGTTGGGGAAGTAATAGACATTCCTATTGCAATTATAGAGGGAATTTGGATTTATTATGCATACAAGAGCAAAAAATTAGCAATTTTTGGCGGAATTGAAGAGGTTATACCATTTGTGGATATAATACCGACTTGCACCATAACCCACATATATTATTATTTTAAGAAAGATAAATCCCCTAAATAACTAAATTTATTTTCCAACAAATCTCAAAATAATCTCATTAACCTCTTTTGGTGTTGCTTTTCCTTTTGTTTTATTCTTCAAATGTGTAAGAACACAATTAATTTCATTAAAAGTTATAGAAGAATCATTTAATCGCTCTTTTATATCTCTTAATTTATCATTTAAACTATTGATATTATACAAAATCTTACTAATATTCTCTTTTGATAAAACTTCCCATATAGATAATTGATTATATTCAATAAGCTTAGCAAAATGCCACCAAACAGTTGATTCTTTTATATTCCTTTTCTCTGCAATCTCTTTAATGCGTAATTCTTTCTTAAAAAGGAACAGGGTTTTTTGTGAACTAAAAGGTTGACGGCTTATCTTTACTTTTTTGACAAAATTTTCGTACTTTTTGGTATTGGCAATCTTAGTATTCTTATCAAGAGGAAAGCATTGATTAAAAACCTTGATTAAGTATCTTCTGTACTTGTATGTGTCAGCATGTGAAATATGAGCTAACCAACTTTCAAAAGATTCAACAACTTTTTCTCTTGAGACAATCCCTTTTTTATATAGTTTATTAAATTTTTCAAATTTCCTTTCAAACTTTCTGATATTTTGCTTTCTGACAAGCTTATGAAAGTAGAATATCCTAAACCCTAAGAATCCTGCACCGTTATCAAGTTTAAAAATATTAGACTTATCAGAATGCAACTCCAAATCCAGATTTGCACTTAAAAATTCGTTGATTTTTGATTTATACTCTTCCAAAATTTTTCTTGAGGAATCTAATATCACAAAATCATCAACATAGCGAATGTAATATTTAGCCCTGAGTTTGTGCTTTATGAAATTGTCAAGCTCATTCAGGTAAACGTTGGCAAAAAACTGCGATGTAAGATTTCCTAAAGGCATGCCTTTTTCATTTTCTTTTGCTTTATGATTTGATAAAGTTAACTTTACTAACCACAACACTCTTTCTTCGGGAATCTTTTTCTTGACGATTGACAATAGAATTCTGTGGTTTACTGTCTCAAAGTAATGCCTGATGTCTGCTTTGAGAATGAAGCAATTCCTTGAATTGTTTTTTGAAACTTTTCTTTTGAAGTAATCAAACCTTTCAATTGCCTTGTGAGTGCCTTTGCCTATCCTGTTTGCATAAGAGTCAAAAATAAAATATTTCTCAAAGGTAGGCTCAATAATATTGCATAAGGCATGATGCACAACCCTATCCCTGAAATGCGATTTGCTTATCTTCCTTGTCTTTGGATCATGAACTATAAATGTTTCGAGCGGCTTTGGCTTGTAAGTATGAAATATTAGCTCATTTCTCAAATCAAGAAGATTTTGCTTCAAATTCTTTTCAAATTCTATGACATAGCGCTTTAGCGTCTTCCTTTTTCTTGCTTTTTTATAGGCTAACTCAAGATTTTCATAAGAACAAAGCTTATCGAACAAATTGTTTTCCATAATAACAATCCCAGCATGAGTAGCTTGGCTATTCCGACGAGACGGCTATTGTCATTATCC
>Ga0105164_10002924_pt1 | contig 10449 bp, 9 predicted proteins | sample VDWuncwatermetaG_FD_89674 | JGI IMG/M metagenome (GOLD analysis project Ga0105164, IMG submission 89674) | Wastewater microbial communities from Netherlands to study Microbial Dark Matter (Phase II) - VDW unchlorinated drinking water | ecosystem: Environmental > Aquatic > Freshwater > Drinking... | reverse complement strand
CTCCTGTGATAAATGGGTGCATCGCCTGTGCCCATTGTATCGGTTCCATCAGAGGATGCTTGGCGCATTTGCTTTTAGGACATTCATCATACAAGTCTCGGCCTGCGCATGCCTGCTTGTCCGCTCGAGCCCGCGGCGGCTAAGCACGCCAGGCCAAACCCCGCGCCGGGGATGGCCGGCGGAGCACGTGCGAGGCCGGAGCGGGCATGGAGAACAACGATGATCGCGGCGCTGATGATTGGCAGGGAGGGCAGCACCGGGTTCCCCGGGAAGAATACCGCCCCGGTGCTGGGCCGTCCGCTGATGGCCTATCCGCTGATGGCGGCCAAGGAATCCAAACAGGTGGAGCGGGTGTACGTTTCGACCGATTCCGCCAAGATCAAAGAGGTCGCCCTGGAATACGGGGGCAGGATCATCGAGCGGCCCGAGGAGCTCGCGACCGCCGAGGCGCTGGGGGACGAGGTCTTCGCCCACGGGTACCGCCATATTAAGGAAGAGGCGGCACAGGAGGGGAAAAGTCTCGAAGCGCTGGCGCTGCTCTTCTGCAACGCCCCGATGGTCACGGGGCACCTGATTGACGCCGGGGTGGAAGCGTTAAGGAAACATCCGGAGATTGATTCCGCCGTCTCGGTGTCGGTCTACAACATGTGGAGCCCGCTGCGGGCTCGCCGGCTAAACCCGCAGGGGCTGATGAGCCCGTTCGTTCCGTTTGAGGCGTTCGGGGATCCGGCGAAGCTCAACTGCGACCGGGATTCGCAAGGGGACGTCTACTTCGCGGACATGGGAGTGTCGGTGGTGCGGCCCCGCTGCCTGGAGGATCTCAAGCAGGGGCTTCTCCCGCAGCGGTGGATGGGGCGGAAGATCTATCCTCTCCGGCAATGGGGTGGTTTGGACGTGGATTATGAATGGCAGATCCCTCAGGTTGAGTTCTGGCTCAAAGCCAACGGGATCAAAGCGATGGAAGGAGTTTACCCATGAAGGCGGTGGTCTTCGGAGGTTCCGGTTTTCTCGGAAGTCACGTGGCGGACGCCCTGACTCAAGCGGGCCATGAGGTCACGATCTACGACCTGAAGGAGTCCTCGCATCGGTCCGGCTCGCAAAAATTCGTCCAGGGAGACATCCTGGACCCGGCCGCGGCGGCCCGGGCGCTGCGTGGCCAGGAGGTGGCTTACAACTTCGCGGGGCTGGCCGACCTGGATGAGGCGCACGAGCAGCCGGTCGAGTCGGTCCGGACCAACGTGCTGGGCAATACCATCCTGCTGGAGGCGGCGCGCGCGGCCAAGCTCCGAAGGTTTGTCTTCGCCAGCAGCATCTATGTGGCCGGGCACGCGGGCGGATTCTACCGGGCCAGCAAACAGGCCTGCGAGCTTTACATAGAGGAGTACCAGCGCTGGTTCGGCCTGGACTTCACGATCCTGCGCTACGGCTCCATCTACGGCCGGCGGTCGGACTGGAACAACGGCGTGGCCCAGTACCTGCTGCAAGCGCTCAAGGACCGCCGGATCGTGGTCAAGGGGACCGGCGACGAGCTGCGGGAGTACGTCCACGTCTCCGACGTCGCCCGAGCCAGCGTCACGGTCCTGGATCCGGAGTTCCGAAATCACCACATCGTGCTGACCGGACACCACCCGCTGCGGGTGCGAGACCTCGCGGAGATGATCCGCGAGATGGTCGGCTCCGACGTCCGGATCGAGTTCCAACCGGTGGATCCGAAAGAACGCCAGGAAGGGAAGACCACCCACTACTCGATCACGCCGTACTCCTTCCGGCCTCAGATCGCGAAGAAGCTGGTCAGCAACCATTACATGGATATGGGGCAGGGCCTCATCGACTGCATGGAGGAGCTGCACGCCCGTCTGCAGACCTCCGACTCGGGAAATCCTCGCTGACTTCATGTCTGAATCGCGGGTCCTGATCACGGGTGGAACCGGCCTTTTGGGCAAGGCCCTGCTGGAGACGGCTCCGTTCGGCGTCCGGGTGTTCGCTACCCATCATCGCTTGCCCCCGCCGAAGGAGTGGCGGGAGCGGTTCAGTCAGCTCGACATTCGGCAGCAACCCGCCGTCGAGGAGCTGCTGGCCGAAATCAAACCCAAGACGGTCATTCACACCGCTTCGATCGGCGGCGTGGACGAAGCCGAACAGGATCCCGATTCGGTGCGCCGGGTGAACGTGGAAGGCACCCAAAACATCCTTCGGGCGGCGGCCAAGATCGGCGCGGCCGTGATCCACATCTCTTCCAATGCCGTGTTTGACGGCTCCTCTCCTCCTTATCGGGAGGATGCTCCCCTCAAGGCGATCAACCGTTACGGGCAGATCAAGATTGAAGCGGAACGGCTGGTCAGCTCGAGCAGCGTCCCGCACCTGATCGTCCGGCCGATCCTGATGTACGGCTGGCCGCTGGAGGCAGGGCGCGGGAACGCGGTCACCCGGTGGCTGAAAAATTTGGAGAAGGGACGCCCGGTCGACGTGGCGGAAGAAATCGTCAGCATGCCTCTTTGGGTAGGGGATTGCGCCCGGACCGTTTGGGAAGGCATCCTGAAAGAACGCGAGGGCATCGTCCATGCGGCCGGGGCTGACCGGGTGAGTCTCATCCGCTTTGCCCAAGAAGTCTGCTCGGCCTTCGGCTGTGATCCGGGCCTGGTCCGTCCGGTTCAGAGCAAGGAGCTGGCCGGCCTCTGCGCTGAGGCGCGTGGCGGCGCTTCCTCTCGCGCCGGCCTGGCGCCGCGGCCCCGGGACACCTCCTTCCAGATCGATCGGATGCGGCGGGAATTCGGGATCGAGCCCCTCGGGATTCGCGAAGGCCTGACCTTGATGCGGGGGTGCCGGACGGTCCCGTGCGGATCCTGCTCGTAGGTCATTCTCTCCTCAGTCCCTGGACGGAGTACACCCGCCGCGCTCTGAACCGGCTGGGGCATCCGGTGGAGCGGTTCTACTGCACCAACCTCCTGTTCGACCGACTGACCCTTTCCGGAGAAAAAGATCTCGCGGTCAGGGAATCCGGCGCTCGTAACAGCCTGCAGGGCCTGCGCGACCGCTGGCACCACTGGAGGGACCGGCGCCTTCTCGGCACGGCAAAAATCTTCCGGCCGGACCTGATCCTGGTGCTGTGGGGAAACACGCTCTCTCCCGAGATGCTGCTCTCTCTGAAGGAAGAAAGCAAAGCCCGCCTGGCCACCTGGTGGGTGGACGATCCGTTCCGGCATCGCGCGGAGAAGCTGATCCCTCTCTACGATTTCTTTTTCATCTTCGACCGCTCGTACCTGGCCTCTCTGAAAGGAGCGGGCGCTCAAAACGCGCGGTTCCTGCCGTGCGCCTGCGATGAAAGCGTTTACTACCCGCGGCCGCTCAGCAGCCGGGAGCGGGCCCGGTACGCGAGCGATGTCGCGCTGGTGGCCTGGTACTATCCGGACCGGGCCCGGGTTGTTCAGGCCCTGGCCGGATTCGATGTGAAGATCTGGGGCAGGCACTGGCCCGGCCGGCTGGCGGAGGGGGACCGGTTCGTGAAGGACGCGGTCGCGGCCAAGATCTACTCGGCCTCCAAGATCGGACTCAACAGCCATTCCGACCAGAGCCGGCAGGGGGGCCTGAACACGCGATCCTTCGAGCTGTTGGCGGCGGGAACCTTTGAGCTGACGGACGCGGTGGGAGGAATGGAGGAGCTGTTGGAGCCTGGCCGTGAAGTGGCGGTCTACCGCTCTCCGGAAGAAGCCCGGTCGTTGGTCGAACATTACCTGAAGCATCCCGGAGAGCGGGAGCGAATGGCCGAGGCGGGGCGACGGAGGGTGCTTTCCCAGCACACTTACCTTCATCGAATGAAGACTCTTCTGCAGGAGATGGGGAATTGAACCGCCCCTCCGGCTGGCGCAAAGGGCTGTTCGGGCTGCTGCTGATCTACAGCCTGTTCCGTCTCCTTTACTCGGTCTGGACCTATAACCCGATCCGGACCCCATCCATCAGCGGCGATTTCCAAGCCTCCTATGCCGAGGCGCTCCACTGGAGGCAAACGGGCGAGTTCAAGCTGATGGGATTCACCAACGTCCCTTATCCGCCGTTCTTCTACTGGTGGCTCTTCCCGCTGACCCATCTGCCGTACCCATCGGTCTCCGCGCTCCTCTACGTGAGCCAGTTCTTCCTGTTCGCCTGGGCGCTGGCCTTGCTGGCAAAATCTGCCGCGGCCGATTCCCGGCTTCGTCTCATGGATCTGCTGGCCTGCGCTTTGCTGGCGGTCAACTTCCAGCCTTTTCTGGAGACCCTCAGCACGCATAAAATCGAGGGATTGGAGCTCTTCCTGATCTGCGCGGCGATCTTCGCCTTTAAAAAGGGAAGGGACCTGGGTGCCGGAGCGTTGATCTTTCTGGCGGCCGGGCTGAAGTATCTGCCCGGAATCCTGCTGCTCTATTTTCTTTTGAAGAAGGAAACACGGGTCGTCGCGGGATTTCTCCTCGCCGGCGCCCTCTGCATGGCGGCGTTCGCGCTCTCGTTCGGCCCCCATGCCGCGTGGGACTTAGGTGTCCGCCAAACCCTGTGGGTGGGTTTCCATCCCGATGCGGAATCGAACCATCCCATGGCCAACTTCGAGTGGCAGAGCCTGAGCCAGGTTCTCAACAGCTTCTTCGCGCAAGCAGGATCCTTCCGTGCGCTGGGAGAACGGCTGAACGCCTCCCAGGCGGTTCCGGTGGCTGTGCCGAAAGATCTGTTCTGGCTTGGGATCGCCCTGAAGAGCCTCTTCTTCGCGGGGTTCCTGTTCCTGGTCCGCCGGCGGCCGCGCGAGGATCGCGCAAGAAGGTGGCCGCTCATCCTGCTGGAGATTTCCATAACGCTTTTGATGCTGCCGATCCTGCTGCAGGCCTTCCGCATCCATTACGGGATCCTCCTCCTGCCCGCCTTCGCGGCAACGGGCCTGCTGATCCTGTCGAACCGGGATCTTATGCGGCTCAAGGAAAAGGTCCTATTCGGCTTGGGCTTTGCCTTGAGCGGCATGCTGATCCCCGGCGGGTTGCTGAACAAACTGCCGGCCCATCCCTCTTTCGGCGGCCCTTACGCGCGGCTCTACGAATGGTGGTCCCTCCCGTTCTACGGCTATATGCTGTTCAGCCTGTCCGTCCTGCTCTGCTATAAGAGGTTTCAAGGTGCGCTTCTTCAAAAGTAAATCGGGGCTTTTCCTCTCGGCCTTCGCGATACGCGTTCTGGCGGGTCTCTGGCTGGGCCACTTCTCCCATCCCGAAACCTGGGAGCCGGAAATCATCGCCAACAACCTGCTCGCGGGGAAAGGGTTCCTTTACAGCGAGCACCTGGGGATTTCTTACCGGGCCTATCTGCTGCCGGCCCACCCCTTCTTTTGCGCGCTCGTCTACGGGGTGACCCGCCACAACCAGGCCGTCCTGCTGATCCTCCAATGCCTGCTGTCCGCGGCAAGCTGCCTTCAGATCTACGCCATCGGCCGGTTGGCCTTCGCTCGGCCCGAAATCGCTTGGATCGGGGCCTGGCTGACCGCTCTGCACCCCGGCCTGGTCTATTACGCGAGCCTGCTTCATCCGCTGACGCTGGATCTCTTTTCCTACCTCTGGGTGCTGTGGGGCTGTCTCGCTCTTTTTCAGAAACCGACGGCAGGGAAGGCGATCTCTCTCGGTTTGGGAGCCGGTTTGGCGCTCCTCTCCCGCGGGACCCTTCTTCCTTTTCTGGTGCTGGCGATACTCCTTTTCTTGTTCAGGGCCGCGTCCCGCGGAACATTCGGCAAGGCCCTGCGCACGGCCGCGATCGTTACGGCAACAACGATGCTGGTGGTGACGCCGTGGCTTATCCGCAACGCCTCGATCTTCAAGCGCTTCCCCCTTTTCCTCACCACCGCTAGCCAGTCTTTCTGGCAAGGGAACAACCCTCTCTCGGAAGGCACGGCGCACCGGAACGGCCGGCCGATCATCGGGCAGCTTCCACCCCATCTCCAAGAGGCCTTGGCTCATTCCGGCGAGATCGGGCAGAACGATCTTTTCCGGCGGGAGGCGCTCGCGTTCATCCGCGAGAATCCCGCCGCGGCGGCGCGTCTCTTCCTGCGCAAATGGAGGATCTTCTGGTGGTCTTCCCCGACGACCGGGATCTATTACCCGGCCGCCTACACGAGGGGGTATGTCCTCCTCTACGGGGCCATCGCCGCCCTGGCGCTGCTCGGATTCTGGTTGATCCGGCGGCAGTTTTTTTCAATGCCGGTCCTTTTGCTGACCAGTTTCTTGGGATCCGTGGCGTTTTTCCAAAGCCTCTACTACGTGGAAGGGCGCCATCGCTGGGTCGTGGAGCCGGTCCTGCTGCTGTTTTCCTCTTTGGGAATCCTGGGCTTTGCCCGCGAGCCATCCACCCAAAGAACCTCCCGCAGCTACAGCCTCTTATGGAAGAGGGCCTTCCACCGGCCGATGGGAAATGAAACTCAGTCCTACCACCTGGAGGAGATTCAGGAGTCTCTACAGCTGGCGGCGCCCCAGGGAAGGATCCTGGACGCCGGCTGCGGGGAAGGGGTTGACCTGGCCAACCAGGGGAAACACCCCGGGGTGAAAATCGTCGGGGTGGAGCTGAGCGCCGGCGGATGCTGGGCCAGCGCGCAGCGGACCCGCGATCTCGCGGCGGCCCACGTGGTTCAAGCCGATCTCTGCCGGCTGCCGTTCACCGCCAACGCGTTTGACTTTGTCTATTCCTACGGTGTTCTCCACCACATGGCTTCTCCTTCCAGCGGCCTGCGGGAGCTCATCCGGGCGGCTAAACCGGGTGCCTGGGTGGCCCTCTATCTCTACGAAGATTTTGAAGACCGCAATCCCGTCTGGCAGTTCCTTCTCTGGCTGAGCAATCTGCCCAGACATCTGACCACGCGATTGCCTCATCGCCTGCTCTATGCGCTTTGCCTGCTGGTCTCTCCGCTCATCTATCTGCTGTTCACCGTGCCTTTTCGTCTCTCGCAACGGATCCCTTTTCTTGAGCGCCGAACCCGCCGGATGCCTTTCCGGCACGCCAGCAACCCCTGGGATCTGGCGGGGGATCTGTACGACCGGTTCGCCACGCCGATCGAACGCCGCTACTCCCGCTCATCGGCGCAAGCCTTCTTGCAGGAGGCGGGCCTCCGGCAGGTCCGGGTCGCGAACCGGAGGGGCTGGATGGTCGCGGGGGTCAAGCCGTGAAGATCGTCCGGATCATCACGCGCCTCAACATCGGAGGTCCCTCGGTCCACGTCGGCATTTTGTCCACGCTGCTGGATCCGGCCCGGTTCGAAACCTGTCTCGTCGTTGGAAAAACGGGCGGGAAGGAAGGGGATTGTGGTTCCCGGATCGCCGGCCGCGGAGCGCGGATGATCCAGCTTGCGAACCTCACCCGCTCACCGCATCCGATCCGGGATCTGTCGGCCTGGTTTCAAATCGTTTCCATCCTCCGGAAGGAGCGGCCGCGCATCCTCCACACCCACATGGCGAAGGCCGGGACGCTGGGGCGCCTGGCCGGGATTTTTTACAATCGCCTGGGGCCCGGCCGGGATCCCAAGGCCCGCTTTCTCTTGGTCCACACGTTTCACGGCCATGTTCTGGAGGGGTATTTCCCCGCATGGGTATCGAAAGGTTTCACAGCCGTCGAGCGTTGGCTCGCCCGGCGGACCGATTGCCTGATCGCGGTGAGCCCCCGCGTCCGGGACGATCTGCTGGGAAAGGGAATCGGATGCAAAGAATCCTGGAGGGTGGTTCCGCTGGGGCTCGATCTCTCGAACCTCCTGGATCTTCCCCTTCCCAACGGCACCCTGCCGCTGCGGTGCGGCCTGGTGGGAAGACTGGTCCCGATTAAGAATCCGAGCCTCTTCCTGCAGGCTTTGAGCCGCTTGACGGGGGAAGGGAATGCGGCGGCCCTGCGGGGGGTGATCGTCGGTGAGGGGCCCCTGCGCGACTCTCTCGAGAAAGAAGCCGAGCGGAAGGGTTTGAAGAGCCGACTGCATTTCACCGGCTGGCAGGAGGATCTGCGGCGCTGTTATCAGGAGCTCGACATCGCCTGTGTGACCTCTCTAAACGAAGGGACCCCCGTTTCCCTGATCGAAGCGATGGCTGCGGGCCGCGCGGTGATCGCCACCGACGTGGGCGGTGTTCGGGATCTGCTGGATCACGGTGCCGCTGAATCCGGCGCCATCCCATCCGGTGGTTTTCAGGTCACGCCGGTGGGGGTGCTGGTCCGCTCGCAAGACGCTCCGGGCCTGGCCGCGGCCCTTGCGCATCTGGCCGAGAATCCTTCTCTGCGGCAAACACTGGGAGAAGCGGCCCGACGGCACGTGAAGGAACGGTTCAACCAAGAGCGCCTGATCCGGGATATCTCTCAGCTCTACGAAGAGCTGGCTGCGCGGAGGTCCTGATGCCATTCCGGCTGCTGGCCCGCCAGACCGCCGGCGAGATTGCGTACCGATGCGGCGCCCGGCGCCCGGCCTCCAACTCGCTGTCCGTGCTGATGTACCACGCGGTAACCCAAGAGGATCTGCGGGACCCGGAGCAGCAGAGCGTTTCGGTGCGGATCTTCTCCGCCCAGATGGAAACCCTCCGAAACCTCGGCGTCCGGTGCGTCTCTCTGGAAGAGGGGCTGCGTTCGTTGAAAGAGGGAACCGGATCCGGAGCGATGGCCTCGGTGGTTTTCGACGACGGGTACGTAGGGGTTCATGACCTCGCCCTGGGGGTGCTGGTTCGATACCGGATCCCCGCGACTCTCTTCCTGGCAACGGGGCAGGTCGGAAACTCCTCCTTCCCCGGAAGCTCGCCGCGACTGGGGCGCCCTCTGACCTGGACAGAGGCGGGAAACCTGGCCCGGGAAGCCGGCTGCGTCGTTGGAAGCCATGGCCACAGCCACCGCGTTTTGACCCGGCTCTCTTCCGAGGAGATCCGGCGCGAGTTGAAAACTTCCAGGACGGCGATTGAAGAGCATTTGCGCCAACCCTGCCGCCTGTTCGCTTATCCCTATGGAGGGCAGGGGACATTCAACGCAGAAACCCGGCAGATCCTAAGCGAAGAAGGCATTGCGGTCGCCTGCACCGCCCTCTGGGGCCGCTGCCGCGCCGGAACCGACCCGCTCTCGGTGCCCCGGATGCGGGTTTCCTGGTGCGATACCCCTCACGAACTGACGAAATCGCTGGCGGGCTGCTACGACGGGTATCGCTTTTTCCAGCGCTTTGCCTTATAGTAATAGGCCATCTCATCAATGTCCTCATGGCAACGTATGGCATTAAGGAGTCCTCCAATGAAGGTTTTAATCACGGGCGGGTCAGGGTTCATCGGGTCCCACCTTACCGAGCTGCTGGTTCAGCAGGGGCATCAGGTGACCGCGCTGGACAACCTCTCCACGGGGCGGGTGGAGAACCTGTCGGGCTTACAGGGAAACTCCGATTTCCAGCTGGTGATCGGCACGATCCTGGATGAGCGCCTGGTGGACAAGTTCGTGGAGCGCTGCGATGTGGTGTTCCACCTGGCCGCGGCGGTGGGGGTCCAGCTGATCGTCAACCATCCGCTGGAGTCCCTGACCACCAACATCCGGGGCAGCGAGATCGTTCTGGAAATGGCCTACCGGTACCACAAGAAGGTTCTGATCACCTCCACCTCCGAAATCTACGGCAAGAACACCAACGGGCCGCTGAAGGAGGACGAGGACCGGATCCTCGGCTCCCCGCTCAAAAGCCGATGGTCTTATTCGACCTCGAAGGCGGTCGATGAGATCCTGGCCTACACGTACTGGAAGGAGAAGGGGCTGCCCACGGTGATCGTCCGCCTCTTCAACACGGTGGGCCCCCGGCAGACGGGGCACTACGGAATGGTGATCCCCCGGTTCGTCCAGCAGGCCTTGCAAGGAGAGCCGATCACCGTCTACGGCAACGGAAAACAGAGCCGCTGTTTCCTGCATGTCCGGGACGCGGTGCGGGGGATCGCAGATCTGATGAAAAACGCTGAGGCCGTCGGGCAAGCCTTCAACCTGGGCAGTCAGGAAGAGATCAGCATTCAGAATTTGGCCCAGCGGGTCATCGAACTGACCGGCAGCAGCTCCAAGCTGGAATTCATTCCTTACGACAAGGCCTACGAAGAGGGCTTCGAGGACATGGCTCGACGCGTGCCCGACATCTCCAAAGCCAACCGTTCCATCGGATTCTCGCCGACCATAAAGCTCGATGATATTCTTAAAAGCGTCATCGAGCATTGCCGCAAGGAATCGCCGGTGGCGGTCTCCAAGAGCGCGCGGTGAATTTAACCTCCTCTTTTCTGTACACCCTGCTGGCGGGAGTCAGCGCCTACGCCTTTTCTTCTCTGACGACCCCGTGGGTGCGCAAATTTGCCATTCGGGTGGGCTGCGTCTCCCGTCCGGCCAATGATCGATGGGGACGCCGGATCGTGCCGCGGCTCGGCGGGTTGCCCATCGCGCTGGCGCTGCTGGGGGCCGTCGGGGTTGAGGCGCATCAGGACT
>Ga0105164_10002923_pt1 | contig 10449 bp, 11 predicted proteins | sample VDWuncwatermetaG_FD_89674 | JGI IMG/M metagenome (GOLD analysis project Ga0105164, IMG submission 89674) | Wastewater microbial communities from Netherlands to study Microbial Dark Matter (Phase II) - VDW unchlorinated drinking water | ecosystem: Environmental > Aquatic > Freshwater > Drinking... | reverse complement strand
CCCATTTTTCTTAAGCTCTGAAACATTCACTTCAATAACTTCAACACCCTCTTGCTTTAATTTTTCATTAAATTTGTGACACCGGGAATCCGCTAAAATTTTATTTTCTTCGAGTAATAGAAAATTAGAGGACATATTCCAAATATCATCGTCAGTGAGTTCTATAATCTTTTTCCCTAGGAGAAATTCTTTTTCTGCAAGATATTTTGTATAAGCGACCACTAATGTTGGTGAAACCATGTTAAAAAAAGCATCTAAATGGTGCGAAGAAGAGTGATGGATAATATTGATTTTCCGATTCAGCAGTGGCTCGATTTCGCTGGGTCGCATATCGGTCCGCGGCCCAATGCCAACGACACATTGCGATTCATCGATAAAAAAGAAATCGCCACCCTCAAAAGGAATGCCATATTTGAGTATATTGATATCGTTCTCAACAGAAAACTTCAGAAAGGAAGCCAGTTCGCCCAAACGGATATCTTTTTTAAAATGTCCCGCGATTGCTCCACGCGAAGAAATGATGCCCAAGTCTCGCGTATCCTTTTGTTCTGTCGCGCCTTTCATCAGATCTAAAAAATAACATGCCACCCCTTCTTTTTCTAGGGCAGCAACCATGGCTTCGTGTTGTTTTAGAGCCAGTTTCTTATCGACATTTCCGACATGTTTTTCCTGCCACATGTTAATCGGCGTTGTGATACCATAATTTTCTGGTTTACAAACGAGGACAGATCGTAACTTTCTGAATAGATTGTCAGCTCCGAATTCCATAGTACTATGTGATATTAGTTCTCAACTTCTTCCACCACTGCTCATTCTCTTTATACCATTGGATTGTCTCGTGCAATCGTGCTTTGAAGTTTGATTCCGGAGCCCAACCTAGACGTTTGAGCTTGTCGGCATTGAGAGCGTACCGACGATCGTGTCCTGGCCGGTCTTTGACATATTCGATTGACTCTTTGCCCGCAGCGAACTCCCTGAGCACCATTTCGGTCAGCACCTTGTTCGTGAATCGCCATCCGCTGGCAATATTGTACACCTCGCCGATTGTTCCTTTTTCAAGAATGGTATCGATGGCGCGGCAGTGATCTTCGGTATAAATCCATTCCCGTTCATTCAGTCCATCACCATAGAGTGGAACTTTCTTTCCTTCGATAAGATTGGTGATAAATAAGGGCAGCAACTTTTCGGGGTATTGATTGGGACCAAAAAAATTACAGCTATGCGTGACAATGACTGGCACGCCGTAAGTGACATGGTACGCGCGGCAGAGATGATCCCCTCCCGCTTTGGAAGCAGAATAGGGGCTGTTCGGTTCAAATGGAGAGGTTTCGGTAAATTCGCCTTTTTCAATACTGCCAAATACTTCGTCGGTAGAAATCTGAATATATTTTTTGACGTTGTATTTTTTTGCGGCTTCCAAGAGTGTGTAGGTTCCAAAGATATCGGTTTCTAAAAATGCCTTGGGCGACAGAATAGAGCGATCCACGTGCGTTTCTGCCGCATAATTAATGATCACATCTACACCTTGACTCACAATGCCTTCCACGGTTTTCTGATCGGTAATGTCGCCCTTCACAAAGGTATATCGAGGGTCCTGCTCCACTTCTTTCAAATTTTCCAAATTACCCGCGTATGTCAGCTTATCAAGATTAACAACCTCGAAGTCTTTTCGAGTACGCAAAAGGTACCACACCATGTGCGACCCCATAAATCCTGCGCTACCGGTCAAGAGGATTTTCATATTCTGGTAGAAAGAAACGGCCGAACATCCTCAGGACGCAAAAGAAGAGTGTCATTACAAACTTTCGTCAAACCGAATGATTGTCCTTTAGGAATACCTACGTAATGGACACTCTTGCCCAACGACTTTACCTCTTCGACAGCCGCAACCAAATCGGTGTCAGAACTTACTAAAAAGGCAAGATCATAACGATCTTCTCGTGCAAAACGAACCATCTCAATCGCGAGGCGGACATCTACCCCCTTTTCATGAAACGTCTTATCAGGATGTTGAATCAGCTGGCCAAGAGTAATGCGAATGTCCTGCTGTTGCAAATGAGCGAAGAGCCGTTGTTGATCACTAAACATTTTTTCAGATTTCTCATTATTACGCTGTCTCTTCATTGCTCCGATGTAATATCGAACCTCGATAAGCTGAGAGGGTTGAGAAAGCCACTGCGAGAAACCCATAAAGTCGAATCCTCGCAAACTGACATAACCGCCAATGGTCAATGTTGTTAAATCCCTCAATTTAAAATAAAAGTTATTCCCATCAACAAACACCATTGCTCTAAACATATTCTTTTTATCCCTATTTAAACAAAACTGCCGTCCCGACTAACGCCGAGAAAGCAGTGAGATTAACAACACTAGTATATCATTACTATAATTATTGTCAATAGAGGATTCCATGTGCGAACCCATATACCCTGCGCTACCGGTGATGAGGATGGTCATATCGCTAGCGATAGATAGAATGACTGCCGACATCGATAAATGAGACCGCTCCATCACCTTCGAATACAAAAAGAACTCGGTGGGAGTACGTCAGTGAGAATGACCAGAAACCACTCAACTCACCGCTTAACTTATGGGTTTTTAACCTTGGATCAAAAGAGTTATTTTGGAAAATTTGAATTCGTGCTCTAGTGATTGCTTGAAATTTATTCGGAAGTTTCCTTAGTGAACGTTCAAACCGTGAAGTATAAAGAATCTTGTTAATCTGCATACTAGACCATCAGGTCTGCCAATGATCCCTTTAACTCCTTAAGCCGACCTTCTTTTTTTTCTTTTTTGTAAACATCAATCGCTTTGGCTGTATCTTGCCATTCGAGGTATTGTCGAAGGGCGGCACGAAGCAATTCCGACCTCGTCATGTGTTTTTCTTTTGCCAGGGTGTTGGTCCACGTGACCATTTTGGGAGGCAACGATACTGTGACCACTTCTGTTTTCCGAGCCATAGAGTTGAGTATTACAAAGTAATAACATTTCTATTTTACCCATTCATCTAAATAAGTCAAGGCTATCTACTTTTTAAAACTTCAAACACCAACTCATGAAGGCAACCAAGTGGCTACTGATTTAATTTTGGCTTCAACGCCTGCCTCATAGATTTCTCACCAACAAGGCCTGCTTTTTTTAGAGAAATGGACATAAGGGGATGATCGACAACCTCCACCATACTGTGAACAGACTCTAATGTCTGTAATAGATATGGATATTTTTTAAATATCTCTTGCTCCATGTCATCGCTATCCCCATCACTGAAGTACCAACGGATCAAATCGTTCTCATCAATGCCGTGTTCTTCGATGAGAATATCCAGCGCTCGTTGTTCTGTTTTGTATCCCTGTTTCTTAAAGGGTGTATTCGAGAATCGACCACTCAGTCGCTCTGTAATTGCCTCATTAAGCCAGAGATAACGCTGATCGTGTCGTTTCACTCCCACGCGCCTGGCGCTCCCAACACAATCCAACCTTTTTTCTTCTCCTTCTATCCTTCGGATCTGTGTGAATGCTCGCTCAAGCTTCTGACCATGCCCTGACACCGCATGAAACAGCTCATGACTCAGGTCCGATTTCGTCCTTTGGTTTTTCCGTCCAAATGCTGGAATGGACCCAGCAATTTCAATAAACGGGGGGTCATCCCTATACGTTCCACCGACAGTTGGTAGATGTTCCGGGGCGATATATCGATCCATCAAAACGACGGGTACCTGCTGCATCCGTTGAATAGCGGCATTGCTCACCATGCCAGGATATTTTACCTGAAGAAACCGAATCATTCCATTGCGCACCTGCTCCAAATCCGTCTCCAGCGCTTCGCGCTCGTCAAGCAACGCCTTGATTCGCATTTCTTTCACTCGGGTATAAATTGCTATCCAAAACTCGGACAATATCTTTTCTTTTTCTTGCTCTCGCCGAGCCTCATCCTGTATGCCAAATATTTGCGCGCTTTCATCTAAGAGTTGCTCAAGAAACAATGCGCGTTGACAAGTAATGTCCTCATTGGAATATTTACGCAATCTTTCTTGATATTGTCCAGTAATGGGTCGTTGTGTAAATAATTGCGCTTGCCGCGACTCTTTCCATTGATCAATGACAGTGCCGAATACGTCATCGTGGGCTAAGTCCCATGACATGCTCAACCACTTCCTGCTCCCATGAGCTTCTCGCGAATCGGACATTTCGGATACATAGTACGCAATCGTTGATTCGCAATATTCCGTTCTATTGATAATGTTATCGTATCCATCCTCATACTCTTCTTCTAAGTATGATTGCTGTGTTTCGCGGGGACTTTTTTTCTCTGCCCGATCAAGAACCGGAGGATTCAATTGAGATTGTTCAGACGGAGGTAATTCAAATGACCCCATACTATTTTTTCAACGCTTCAATCCCTGGCAACTTACGTCCTTCTAAATACTCGATCATCGCTCCTCCGCCGGTGGAGACAAAACTGAATTTTTCTGCAACACCGAATTTGATGAGCATGCTTACGGTTTCTCCCCCCCCCGCTAAACTGTACGCAGAGCTCTTCGCAATCGCCTGTGCAACTTTTTTACTCGCTTTGGCAAACGCCGGGTTTTCGGTAAACCCGAGTGGACCGTTCCACACAACTGTTTTGGCTTTTTGAATGAGGGGCAGAAGCATTCCTACGCTCTTGGGTCCAATATCCCCAATGACTTCGTTTGGGCGAACGTGATCAATCGCAATCGTCATGGTTTCTTTGGCATGGAGATCACTCCCGACCACAACATCCTGTGGAATTACTAAACCGTTGTGCTTGAGTGTGGCGCAGTAATGTTTATTGGAGTGTTCACTTAACGACTTCCCTACGTCAAAACCTTGGCATCCCAAGGTGGTGTTAGCGATCCCTCCACCCACGCCGACCGTATCGGCAATGGCACAAAAGCGTTTGACGAGTTCAGCCTTTCCTTCAATTTTTGCCCCACCCAATAAAAAGAGGTACGGATGCTTTGCTTTTTTGACCGCAAAATCTAAATTTTTCAACTCGTCCTCGAGTAACAGACCAGCAACCGACGGGAGTACTCGAGTGATGGCGGCGACCGATGCATGCGCACGGTGACTCACCGCAAACGCGTCATTCACATAGAGGTCCGCGCAACTTCCCAGCGCTTTGGCAAACCCCCGGTCATTGCTCTCTTCTTCTTTCCAAAACCGAAGGTTCTGCAAAAGAAAAAGTTGCTGTTTGGGATATTGTAAAAGAACATCACCAATATCTTTTTTGGTGATGTTGGCGATTGTAAGGATGCGCTTTTTAAGGAGTTGCTCTACCCGCGCACGGACGGGGTGCAAAACAAATCGCGGATCGGGTTTTCCCTCTGGCCTTCCCAAGTGTGTCGCCAGGAGCACTCGAGCCTTTTTCTTTAACAACCATTCAATAGTCGAGAGCGTTTTTCGAATTTTAAAATCTTCTGTGCGATCGACTCGGCCCGAAGAACCAATCGGAACATTCCAATCCACCCGAAGCAGAACGGTGGAACCCGCTTTGACTGGGTAGCGGCGAAGGAAACGAATAGGCACAAATTACTTTTTTGTTGATGGTTTATCGCTAAGAATCATTCCCGCAATCCAGACACTCACCCATCCCAACAGAATGTACAATATGATATGAACAGCAATAATCATCGGAGTGAATGCGGCTCCAGCAAACCATCGATGAAATCCGGTGCTTACCAGCGCAGCCGCAACCAACCCTCCTACCACAGCGGAAGGACTTCGAGAGATCATTCCAGAAATCGCCATGAGAACCACAAATGCTAACCCGTTAACGATTTCTGGACGCACTAAGGCATTCCATTGGCTACTATTGGTCGGCAGCGCACCAACGGCAACGATTTGGAGTATCGCATCTCCAATAACAAGAAACACCGCGGAAAGCAGTGTGAGTGAGATCATTCGCTCGGGCATAATTGAACGCGAAACGCGTGGTCAGTATTAAAACGTTTTTCCCATTTCAATAGCGAGTTGTACTAATCGATACGAATATCCCCACTCATTATCATACCAAGCGATCACTTTTAAAAGGTCTCCGTCGACCACGCTCGTGAGGGCCAAGTCAACAATCGATGAGTGCGTGTTGCCGATAAAATCGCTCGAAACGAGTGGCTCATTGGTCACTCCAAGAATTCCCTTGTATCGTTTTTCATTACTCGCGGCTTCAAGATACCCATTCACTTCTTCGATGGTCGTATTGCGCTTGAGAACAAACGTAAAGTCTGCCAGTGAAACAACGGGTGTGGGAACCCGAATGGAAAGGCCATCAAATTTTCCTTTGAGGTCCGGAATGGTTTCGGTTGTCGCAATGGCGGCTCCCGTTGTTGTGGGCACTATGTTTTCGGCAGCCGCGCGCGCGCGGCGCAAATCATTATGTGGGCCGTCTTGAAGCACTTGGTCCGCTGTATATGAATGGATCGTGGTCATCATGGCTTTTTTAATACCAATCTTCCGATGAATCACTTCCGCTACAGGGCTGATACAATTGGTAGTGCAAGAAGCGTTGCTGACAACGGTCATGGAAGAATTGAGCTTGTCACCATTCACTCCTAACACCATGGTTGGCACTCCATCGCCTTTGGCCGGAGCAGAGATAATGACCCGTTTCGCACCAGCTTTTAAATGCAAAGAAGCGCCAGTAGAGTCCGTAAATCGGCCGGTGCATTCAAGCACAACATCAATATTGAATTTTTTCCACGGGAGAAGGGCGGGGTCTTTTTCTGAGAGTACTACGGTGGAATTCTTCCCCACGACAATAGCTCCTGATTTTACACTCACTGTTTTATCGTAAACGCCATAGCTGGTATCGTATCGAAGCAAATGAGCGAGTGTTTCCGGGTCAGTAAGGTCGTTGATCGCAACGATGGTGGCACCCTTCAACTCTTGCGCGATCTTAAATGCTGCTCGACCAATACGACCAAACCCATTGATGGCAATACGCATAGCCGTTAGATATGAAATCGAACAAACTTTCCCACTACGATCTTTTCCCCAATTTTTTGAATCGCGTTTTGAATGAGTTGCTCGATCGTAAGTTCCTCGTCTTTAATAAATTTTTGACGCAATAAACAAACATCGTCGTAAAACTTATTGAGTTTGCCTTCGATGATTTTTTCCTGAATCGCCGCGGGTTTCCCTTCTGCGACAACCTGTTCTCGATAGATTGCCTTCTCTTTCTCGAGCACTTCAACCGGAATATCTTGAGGCAGTTTATACTGAGGGTTCGATGCCGCAACGTGCATCGCGAGGTCCTTTGCTAATGTATGAAAATCGTCGGTGCGGGCCACAAAATCCGTTTCGCACAGCACTTCTACTACTGCTCCCACCTTCCCATTAGAATGAATATACGAACCCAAAAATCCTTCTCCGGTGGTGCGGTCCGCCTTTTTTGAGGCGGCCTTCATTCCCCGAGAACGCAAAATATCCGTTGCTTTGGCCATATCTCCCGAAGCTTCATCAAGCACTTGCTTCGCTTCGACCATACCGATGCCCGTCAACTCACGGAATTTTTTTATTGTTTGAATGTCAACCATACAAAAAATAGTCTAATTTCTAATTCCTAAAAATAGGTCTTATGGGTTTGCCGTCATCCTGAACTTGTTTCAGGATCTCCGTGTACTAAAAATGTTGAGGTTCTGAAACAAGTTCAGAATGACGACGATGGGTAGTAAATTTATACTGTTGCCGTAGATACTCCCCCTGGCAGCGGAGTTGCTGCGACTAGGGGTTGCGCTGAGAGGTTTTCTGCTGCGGCTTGATTCTTTCCTTCCATGTACGCTTCGGCTAAAAGCCCAATGATGATCTGCACAGAACGCGTTGCATCGTCGTTGGCGGGAATGGCATATTGCACCTTCTCTGGATTCACGTTTGTGTCGGTCAGAGCAATCACCGGGGTATTGGTTTTTTTCGCTTCGGCCAACGCGGTGTGTTCGCGTTTTAAATCCACAATCACCATCGCGTCCGGCTTTCGAGTCAACGTGACGATGCCTCCGACGGTTGATTGTAATTTCTCCATTTTACGCGTGAGCATGAGCTGTTCCTTTTTTGTATAGCGCTCGCGTTGCGTGCTCTCCATGGTTGTTTTTAAGGAAAGAAATTGCTGAATAAGACTTCGAATGATGGTAAAATTCGTGAGTGTTCCACCCAGCCAGCGCGTTGTGACAATCGGAAGCCCGGTCTTTTTTCCGGCATCTTCGATAGCAGCCACGGCCTGCTTTTTTGTTCCCACAAATACGACAAGACCTCCTTGACGACCAAGCTTCTCCATATGCTCTAAGGCGCTCGCAAGCATCTTGACCGTCATTTCAAGATTGATAATATGCACTCCACCGCGTATCCCAAAGATATACTTGGCCATCTTTGGATGCCATTTGCTCTTTACATGACCAAAATGAACACCCGCTTGGAGAAGTTCGAGCAGGCTCGGAGTTTTTACCATAACAGAAGCTGATGATGTTGAAGGATTCATGAGTTCAACAACAATTACGAATAAGTGAGGGTAGTATACAAGAAAAGGGCAATGAATGCAAGGGGTGGCTCAGGACTTCCTCCTATCTGTTAATTTTTTAACCCAATATAGGCGGCCATACCCTGTAATGGATTGCTCCGGTCATGCCGCGCTGAATAGAATGTGGCTGCTTGGCAATATGTACACTGCGAACTCTGTACGATCTGAGAAATACCCAGCGTGGTGAGTCGAGTGGTCGCTTCATGTGCGAGGCTCACGAAGAGTTTGCCATCTCGGCGCTCTACGCTTTGCGCCTGAAACTCAAGAGCAACATTCTCTAGTACTTCAAAATGACACGATCGGATGTGCGGCCCGATAATCACTTGGATTTCGCTGTTTTTTGCTTGAAGTGTTTTTTGAAGCGCGTTGATAATATTTTCGATCGCCCCTCCGACCATGCCCCGCCACCCTGCGTGCGCGATGCCGATACTGTGCGTGCATGGATCATAAAAATACAATGGCATGCAATCCGCTGCGGTGATGGATAAAAAAAGATTGGGAATGTTCGTGACGAGCGCATCAATATTCAAAAGATACTGCCCGGCCTCTTTATCGCTAACCCGTGCGACATCGGTTCCGTGAACTACCCCGCCAGCAATGACGCGCGAGGGGTCGATCCCCTTCTCTATAAAAAATCGATCTCTGTTTGCCCTCACTGTCTCGTCAACCGGAAGTCTGTTCCCCCATATCATGGATCCGTCGTTGCGCTGCGAAAGCCCCACGATCACCCCGGAATCCTGAGCGAATGCAACATCCATAACACTAAATCTTTAACAACTTCTTGAGCCGGCGGAAACATTCTGCCCGGTGGGAAATCTTGTTTTTTACCGCACGGCCAAGCTGCGCCACTGTCTTGTCGTATCCTTCTGGAACCATGTAAAAGTCAAAGCCGAAACCATCGTCTCCTGCGCGTTTCACCAACTGACCCTTGAACTCCCCTGTTGCGATGGTGGTCTGGTTACCATCGGTATAGGCCGCCATTGCCAGCGCACGGCACGCCGATGATTTCCCCGCGATAAACTCGATGAGCGCATCGTACCCCACCACCTTCTCCCACCACTTTACGAGCGGCCCCGGAAAACCATTCAGAGCCTCGATCTCAAAACTCACATCTTCGACAATCAGTGGGCGCTGGAGTTGAGCGTAAGCCTCTGCCGCTTTTGCGCGCACGACTTCCTCAAGGCTCATGGATTGAATTTCTTTGAGATCGATCGATTGAATTGTGAGGGGCATCTCGAGTATGGCCTCAATCTCTTTTTGTTTGTCTTTGTTACCCGTGACAAGAGTGATCATATGGTATTTCGCTACTGCGCAAACGGCATTAACAGTCTTTTAACAATGAGTGACTTTGGGTGTTTCAATATCTCCTTCAAATTTCCAGATTGCTCAATCCGTCCATCGATCAAGATGGCGAGTCGCTCAGACAAAAACAGGGCGTCTTCATGATTATGCGTGACTAGAATGATTGGAATATCAAGTGTGGCAAATAAATTTTTCATTTCTGTCGCGACATCAAATTTTGTCATTTGATCAATGTTCGACAATGGTTCGTCTAAGAGCAACAGGTTGGGTTCAATCGCCAACGCTCGTGCAAGTCCCACGCGCTGGCGCTGCCCACCGGAAAGTTGCTGAATCTTCTTTTGTTCCATCCCTTCCAGCTGAACCAGCGAGAGTATCTTCTGTGCTCTCTCGCGTTGCTCTTCGAGGGACTGGCCACGCACGCGTAAACCATACGCAATATTATCCAAAACATTCAGATGCGGAAATAATCCGTAATCCTGTGGAAGATATCCAATATTGCGTTCTTCCAGAGGAATGCCATTGAGAGCCATTCCATTGAGTTCTATTGTTCCACTGCGAGGCCGCACTATTCCGAGAATACTCAAAAGGAGTGTTGTCTTACCACTGCCCGATGTTCCCATG
>Ga0105164_10002922_pt1 | contig 10450 bp, 9 predicted proteins | sample VDWuncwatermetaG_FD_89674 | JGI IMG/M metagenome (GOLD analysis project Ga0105164, IMG submission 89674) | Wastewater microbial communities from Netherlands to study Microbial Dark Matter (Phase II) - VDW unchlorinated drinking water | ecosystem: Environmental > Aquatic > Freshwater > Drinking... | reverse complement strand
ATACTCTACTTTACCTACAGGGAATGAATTAGAATTAAGTTCTAATCCAAGCAATGAACCTGCAGAACATAAGTGTAATTCAGGCATCACTTCATAGAAATATTTAAGACTCGTTAATGCTCTTGGGCAGTTTTGAATTTCATCAAAAATTATCAAGTCTTTTTTAACATCAATCTTAGTTTCTAATTTAAAATTAAGGGAAGTAATAATTTGTTTTGGATCTAAATTTGATTTGAAAATCTCATGTAAATCTTCTCTTTGTTCAAAATTGCAATAATGATATTTAGGAAAAAATGTTTTGCCAAACTCTTTTAATGTATGTGTTTTTCCTACTTGCCTGGCCCCTTTTAATATAAGAGGTTTCTTCTTTTTTTTATGCTTCCAATCGTTTAAATTATTAAAGATATTTCGTTGCATTCATGTTTATCATACCAAAAAAGTAAGTGTTCTTAACGTTATTCATAGGAAAAACATGAATTATCTTAAAAAAGCCACAAAAAAGACCATTTGTAGACGAATATCAGATAGCTCGCAGGGGTTTTGAAAGAGCTTGATTTAGTTTTACTTATCTACTGAAAGATTCCATGCTCAAGACCACCGATTAAATTTCGAACTTCTTCTTGCCCTTTCGAAGTTCTTACATGATTACGTGGAGTATTATAACCTAAAGCCCTATTTGGGGAATCTAACCAGGACGTGAAAGCAGCTCTTTTATTATCAAAGAGACTCATTGCTGTTGCTAAAGTTCTGCCAGGGTCTGTCCTGAATTGAAGTCTTCTTTGATTTTCTTTATTCTTCCATTCTATGTGACCACCTAGAAACGGATCATTAACTCTACTTGTTATTCTCATTTATTTCTCCTTAAATCTTTATTTTTAATATAGCTTAATCCATAACCTAATTCAACACCAAATCTAAAGAAAAGATTATAAATTCCCGCCAAAAGGCGGGTCAGAAAGATAAATTTTATTTAATGTTAAGGGTATAATTTAATAAATGCTTGAAGATTTAGTAAAAAGTATAAGATCTTTGTTTAAGCTGAAAAAAGTAATTCTTTTTGGCTCATATGCTTGGGGAAATCCTTCAAAAGAAAGTGATTATGACCTTTTTATTATCATGGATTCAAATGAAGAAAGGCCTGCTAAAAGAGCTATTGAAATTTTAAAGAAATGTCATCCAGGAAATATTTCATTAGATTTATTGGTAAGAACTCCTTCAGAGGTTAATGAAAGAATAAAAATAGGTGATGTTTTTATGAAAAAGATATTAGAAGAAGGAAAGGTCTTGTACGATGACTCATCAAGATGAGTGGATAAAAAAAGCATTTGATGATTTGGGCTGTGCAAAGCTAATAATTGATTCCAATAAAGAGTATTTTAATCAGATTTGTTTTTTATCCCAACAAGCCATAGAAAAATTATTAAAAGCCTATCTGATCAAGAAAAGCCAGTCTATATCAAAGACACATGATTTAACTAAATTAACCACAGATTGTTCTAATTTTGATAAGGCTTTTGAAGAGTGGAAAAATGTTTCTTTAATATTAACAACTTATTCTGTAGATTTTAGATATCCTGGTGAAGAAGCCACAAAAGAAGAAGCATTAGAGTCTTACAAATTAGCTAATGATTATTCTAAAGTTATTTTGCAAAAGCTTCAATCATGAAACCCCACACAGAATATCTAACTTTTAAAACAAAAAATAAGCCTAATTAATTATCCTTCCATCGCATCACACTAAAAATATTTGAAAAATCATCTGTCCAGATACGGACTGTTTTATCTGCAAGTGGTTTCCATCTTTCATCATTTATAACCTCACCAATATATTCACGATCACGAGATAGTAAGACCCAGACGGAACCATCTTTTTTTTGTTTTATTTCAGCAGCTGTTGTATTTAAATCATATTGAATCAAGCCAAAAAGATTTGCATCTTTTGAAAGAGCAGATAAAACAGGTTCAAGATCTAAAAAATGATTTGAAATATGAAAAGCTAGCACCCCTGTAAATCTAAGCTTTGAGAGATAAATCTTCATCATTTCTTTCGTAAGTAAATGAGCAGGAATAGAGTCAGAACTAAATGCATCAATAACTATAAGATCATATTTATTCCCTGGCTCTTTATTTAAAGAAAGCCTACCATCTCCAAGAATTACATCATAATTAGTTTTTGCATTACTTAAAAAAGTAAAATATTCTTTATCTTCTGCAATTTTTAAAACAACAGGATCAATTTCATAAAATCTCCACTCTTGTCCTGGCTTTGCATACTCTATTAGTGAACCTGCACCTAGTCCTATTACGCCTATTTTTGATTTCTCATTTAAAAGGTTTTTACTCTGTAAATATTGTCCAATGGGACCTGTTTTAAAATAATAAGTTAATGGCTCATGTTCAGTAGAAGCATTTAAACCTTGCGCTCCATGTTTTGTTCTTCCATGTATAAGATAGTGATAATTCCCATCTTTACTTAAAGTCACTTTATTCACACCAAAGAAACTTCTACTTATGTATAAGAGTTTTTCATCTTTATTAGCATAAAAACCACATCCAAGAATTATGGCACCGACTGAAAGTCCAAATCTTACGGATCTTGAGCTAAATATTAAAGCAAGAATAGCTGGAATCCCAAAAAGAATAAGATTTTCTAACATTGCCGAACCAAGTTTTAATTTTGGAAGATAAATCGTAAGTCCAAATATAAAAAAGAAAATAAAAATAGGAATAATGAAATCTAGATATTTTGCACCAGCGGATTCTTTCTTATTTAATCTTGGTATTGCAAAACATGCAAGAACAATTGCCAGAGGATATTCATAAACTGACTGAAAAATAATAGGAGCAATAATACTATTAAAAAGTCCACCGAAAAACCCACCGATCGACATCCAAAGATAAAAAGCTGTAAGGTGTTTTACATTAGGCTTTAGCTTTACTAACTCACCATGACAGACCATGGAACAGACAAAGAAGCTAAATAAATGAATTAAAATTGTTAAGAAAATATTTTTTGTTTCAGCAGTAATTAATTGGAATAAAATTGAAATTATTAAAAATGGCATAGCCTTTATCATTAGCTCATGGCTGAAAATAGGCTTTTCTGAAAATACAATAATAAAAGTAAGGAGATAAAGTATAAGAGGTAAGATCCAAAGAAGAGGAACTGTGGCTATATCTGTAGTTAAATAAGTAGTAACTCCAAGAAGTAAGCTAGATGGTATGAAAGAAAGAATTAACCATTTGATTTTTACAGACCATGAAATCTCAATAATTTTTTCAGCTTTTATATCTTCATGATTTTCTTTAGCTTTCCAAAACTCTTTTGCACAGAAAAAAATAAGCCCACATAAAATCCAGTATAAAACCATCCAAAGCCGGCCCTGATCTACTACGCTTAAATTAGGCTCAATTAAAAAAGGATAAGAAATAAGTGCTATTAAACTACCTAGATTACTAGCAACATATAAAAAATAAGGGTTATTAGCATTTTGATGGTTTGTATGTGAAAACCATTTTTGAAGAAGAGGAGCACTGGTAGATAGTGCAAAAAAAGGCAAGCCCACTGTCATTATCATCAAACCAATTAGTGCTAATATTGGATTTTTTTCAACTCCTGGAGACCAGGAAGAAGGGATCATTATAGGCAAAAGAAATAAAGGCAAAACTAAAATTAATAAATGTAATTTTGATTGTTTGTTAATTCCAAAAAATGAAACTGATTTATGGGCATATAAATAACCTAAAAGCAAAACGCCTTGAAAAAAAAACATGCAAGTATTCCAGACATTTGGAGAACTACCGAGCAAAGGTAAAAGCATTTTCCCAAACATTGGTTGAATTAAAAAAAGTAAGGTTGAGCTTAGAAAAATAGTTAAGGTGTAAATTGAAACCAAAATTGCCCCCTTTGAATACTGTTAAATAGCTGCCAAACTATTAAATTTGTGCCCCAATCGACATATTTCAATTCTCATTAAAAAGGTTAAGAATTGTATCTTAAATATCAATTGTTTTCTTAACACTAGATTTTTAATTTTTATGTAACATGTTACTCAAGTTAAATCAATAAAAACATATTGATATTACAAGGAAGTAATAGGAGATTATACATGTTAGCTAACTCCTCAAATAAAGAGTTACAAAACCCACAACTAAGAGCTGATTTTGTTATTTATGAATCTGTACTAAATACGCTTAGTGATGGAATTGTAATAGCAGACAAAAGTGGTGTTTTTTTATATTGGAACCCAAGAGCAGTTGAAATAGTAGGACTTGGGCATTCTGATGCTAAACCAGATGAATGGTCTAGCCATTATGGATGTTTTTATCCAGATAAAATTACTCCTTATCCTTCCAATGAACTCCCTCTAGTTAAAGCACTAAATGGAGAAGAAGCACAAGATGTAGAACTATTTATTAGAAATCCTAAAAATGAAGATGGCACTCTTATAAATGTAAATGGAAAACCAATTTTAGGAAATGATGGGGATATAAAAGGTGGTGTTGTTACATTTAAAGAAATTTTTGTTTCAGAGCAAAATGAAAGAGTAAAACAAGAAAAAGAAATTAAAGACATTGATAAGCTCTCAGATATCTATAAGTCAGAAATAATGTCAACTTTACTGGATTTCATACCATTAAACAAGTCAGAACCTAAAATATTCATGGGAATTACCTCAAAATATACTAGTATTCTTGAGCTTTCCTTAATAGCAAATGATTATAACTGGCATGATTTGATTACAGATGAAATTAGATCTTTTGCTAAACAATTAGGTCATCTTAAAGCTGGGCCAGCAGATGTTTTAGATATTCATAAAACGGTTTTAAGAAAAAGAAAGGATAAATTATTTAATGAGTCCAGTAAAAGAGTTTTACTTGAACTTATGAGTTCACTGGCATCTTACTATAGAAATAACTCTGTAAACAAGAGAGAAATGGTTACATCTTTTAGGACAGAGATATAAGGAGGGGGTTATGAAGACAATGACGTCAAAAATTAAAACCATCCAAGAACTCGACAAGCATGAACACACATGTTTGATTTATAAATCAAATTTGGAATTCCTTCACTGTTTAATACCATTTATCAGAGAAGGATTTAAGAGAAATGAACGGTGTTTAATTGTACTTGATGAAATAAAAAGAGAAGACATCATTAGAAGCTTTAAACACATTTACAGAGAAGGTCCTATTCCTGCTGAAGATCTTTCTCCTAGCGGAAGAATACTAATAGAACAGTTTAAAAATATTTATCTGAGAAATGAAAAGTTTTCAATGGAAGAAACGATAAAGTTTTATATAAGCTCCACGAAAAAAGCCATTGAAGATGGATATTCAGGATTCAGGGCATTCGTAGAAATCTCTCAATCAGCAAAAGATCTTATTGGTTCTGATGAATTTTTAAAATGGGAAGAATATGCTGATAAGTGTCTCTCACAAATTAAAGGGGAAAACTTCCAGGCTGTATGTGCTTATAATAAAAAATCTTTCAGTGATGAATATATAGAACAAATAATAAAAGCACACCCAGTTCAAATAGATTTAATAGGGACGAGACTTTAGAACGGTTAATGGTTGGATAGTTGATGGTTAATAGTAAAGGGAATGTTTTTGAATTCATAGACTATATATAGTTTCTCTATTTCACAAGACTATATATAGTCTAACCAGAGATTCCACAATTAACAGCCCTACAACCCCATAAAATCAGGACCAGAACCTTCTGCTGTAGGTCTTACTCTAAGATTGATCTCAGGACAAACTATTTCACATGTTCTACATTGAATACAATTTTCTAATGACATGCCATGCATTCTTTTTCCAGTTACAACATCAATTCTGTGTACCTCTGCCGTACAGTCAGAAACACATGGAGTTTGTTTACCCAGGTCATCATATGTTTTTATACACACTTGATACAGACATCTGGACTAAACTCATCAATGTGTTTATTTCCTTCATGATATTTTGTTTTTGCATAAAATACTGCATCTTCACGAGAGTAAATAGTTTCTTTCGTATAACCATTTGTTTTGATTTCTGCACTTGGTTTAAAGTTAGGAACTATATGCTTATAATCAAGTTTATATTTAACAGGACCCACTTCATTTCCATCCATTAAATACTTAAGTCTTATAGCATCAAAAATAGCTTTGATAGGGTTTTCAGTAAGTCCTATATTTAAGAAACCAAAAAGTGGATTTGTTTTATCAATGCTATTTATTATTTTTGGCAGATAAGATTTTAATAGTCTTGGATTTTCCTGCCATGCCATTCTAAAATAACGACCTTCTTTTAATTCTTTTCCTACAAAAGTACCCATTAACTTTTCTTTATATGAAGAAAGTTTAGCTTCTGAAAAATCATTAGAAATGATGCACTCATGAATTACTTCTGCAGCCTGATAGCCTGACTCCATGGACTTATCAATTCCTGAGAGCCTCTCAATATCAAGAACTCCCAGAGCATCACCTAAAAGAATAGCTCCAGCTACTGAGAACTTCTTAGGTAAACTGTAAAAACCACCTTCAGGAAGAACAGCTCCGCCGTATCTTAATAGTTTTCCGCCCTTTATCATTTCTTGAACCCATGGATGTTTCTTTAAATCTTGAAGTTTTTGCTGAGGATTAATATTAGGATTTTCACTATCTAAAGAAATAACCATCCCTATAGTTAATTTATTATCCTTCATGCCATATATAAAGCTTCCACCAAATGATCCATCAAAAAGTGGGAAACCTAATGTATGCCATACTTTCCCAAAATAATCTTTATCAGGAGCCAATTGCCAAATTTCTTTAACACCAATAGACCAGATTTGAGGATTATCTCTCAATTTAAAATATTCAATTACATCTCTAGAAATAAAACCTTTATCACCAAAACAAGTAACCTTACCATAAACAACATTATCAATATCTAATCCTGAATTACTCTCTACAGTATGAACACCTACAACTGTATCCCCTTCAAAAATAACTTTATGAGCTGAAAAGCCAGGAAAAAAATCAATAGTAATGTTTGGATTATTAGCTGCTTTTTCTTTTAATTTATTATACATCCAAAAAACAACATGGCTTAAAGTCAAAATGGCACAGCCATTTTTAATTAGCCCTTTTGGTAGTAGAGCATTTGGAACATCCCATTTTTTCTTATTCCCAAGAACAGAAAAAAAACTTTCATTACAAATACCTTCAAGAGGGAAATCATTTGTTTTATAGTCAGGAAAAAGTTTTTCAATAACTCTAAGATTTGATACAGCTCCACTAACAATATGAGAACCAAACTCTTTTCCTTTTTCAAGGATAGCCATACTAAACTTCGTTCCATTTTTAGCTGCCAAATCTACAAGATGATGTGCAAGGGCAAAGCTTCCAGATCCGCCTCCCACAATTAAAACATCGTATTGAATTTTATCCTTGCTTGACAAGAGATTTCTCCTCTTTTTCACCAGATGACTTTGACTTAAATTGTTTAATCAACTCAGGAATAATATGATACAAGTCACCGACTATGCCATGATGAGCAAATTTAAATATAGGAGCATCAGGGTCTTTATTTATTGCAATAATAAGTCCTGATTTACTCATACCTACTCTGTGCTGAATAGCACCTGCAATTCCACAAGCAATATAAACTTTTGGTCTAACTGTTTTTCCTGTCTGTCCAACCTGATGTTGATATGAAATCCAACCAATATCCACAGCTTTCCTAGAAGCTCCTACAGCTGAATTTTCAAAACAAGCTGCAAGTTCTTTAATAAGGTCAAATCCATCAGCCTTACCTAAACCAAATCCACCAGAAACTATTACATCAGCTTCAGTTAAGTTTACAGATTTATTTATTTCATGCACAATTTCTATTAATTCTGTTCTGTAATCTTCAGGTTTTAAATTTACAGAGATTGTTTTTACTTCACCTTTTCTAATGTAGTCAGGAGGAAGTGGAAGCATAATTCCAGGTCTTACTGTAGCCATCTGTGGATTTTTCCATGGTCCTAAGATTCTAGCTTTTAAACTTTCACCAAAACTAGGGCGGATGGCATATAAACAACCTGGATAAAGACCTACTTTATCTGGATCCATTTTATTCGTATGTTCATAAGGTCCTATATCTAGCTCAGTACAATCAGCCGTCAACCCTGTTTCAAAATGTGCAGCAATTCTAGGAGCAATGTCACGCCCTGTAGTAGTAGAACCTAAAAGTACAATATGTGGAGGCAATGGAAAACTTTCAAGGAATTCAACAATTACTCTTCTATATGGAAGTGTCTGATAGTTTTCAAGGATAGGATTATCAGCAACATAAACATTATCTGCTCCATAAGCAATGAGTTTTTTTATAGCTTCATCAAGTTTACTTCCAAGCAAAATACATGAAAGCTTTCCACCTAATTTATTTGCAAGATCTCTACCAGCACCTAAAAGCTCTAGAGCAACAGGCTTAACTTCACCTTTATTTTGTTCACAAATAACAATAACCTCTTTGTTGCTAGGAGTTATTATCTCTTTTAATTTTTCTTGTTCTTCTGCCATTTTTTTGTACATTTAGGCGTTGCGGCGCAACGTCTCTACCGAACGAATTCTAAGATATTCGTCCCTCCAATAACTTCTGCGACCATCTGCTCTACTGGCAAACCTTGTTTTATAATACAACTTCCACCTAGTTCTGAAACTTTATCTGTTCTAGCCACAATAGTAGGTGATCCTTTTAATCCACATTTTACAGGATCGGCACCCACATCATCAAGAGTAACCGTTTTAATATATTTATCTAATTCGGTTTTATTTCTTACTAAATTTTGAACCATTCTTGCTCCACGCAAACTCTTATATTCAAGAGGATGATAAGAATTAGCCACAGTAATAAGAGCAGGTAATTCCATTTTTACGGTTTCATGTCCACCTTCTACAACTCTTCTGGCAATTACTTTTCCATTCTCTATCTTAAAGTCTTCACAGTATGTGGTTTGGGGTAAACCTAAACGTTCTGCAATTTGTGGACCAACTTGTGCTGTATCACCATCTGTAGTTTGAAGTCCACAGAAAATAAGATCAAACTTTCCAAGAGATTGAATAACTTTATGTAATGCATAAGCTGTAGCGAGCGTATCTGAAGCTGCAAGTCTTTTATCACTTAAGAGACAAGTAGAATCAACTCCATTTTCTAATGCTTCAAGTAAAATTTCTGTAGCTGCTGGAGGCCCCATAGAAATAGCTGTAACTTTTCCGCCATATGTTTTTTTAGTGTGCAAAGCTGCCTGCAAAGCAAATCTATCAAAAGGATTTAACATTCTTTTTGCTTTAGCTCTATCAATAGTGCCATCAGGATTAATCCCTGCCTTTGCACTTTGGTCAGGAACTTGCTTTATTAAAACAAAGATGTTTTCTATATTTGCCATAGTAATTCGGGATATCTCTAATATCATTCCCTCTAGATTATTAGCAGAAACCAGACTCTTAATATAATTTAGTATTTAAGTGGTTAAATAGCCAGCAAGTAGAGATAAAGCCTTAAACGTACTTCTTTGTACTTATTGGGATATAAAAATTGCTTTATATCTATTAAAGATTATCATAAAATACTCATATTGACTTATAGACTTATTTTATGTCTACACAAAAAAAGAACAATTTTTCACTTCTTGAGCTTTTAAAATATTTCATTTATTTAGGTTCTTGCTGTTTTGGTGGACCAATAGCTCTGGTTGGACATATGCAAAAGGATTTAGTAGAAAAGAAAAACTGGTATTCCGCTGAAGAGTTTCAGAACGCTCTTGCTTTTTCAAAACTTACACCAGGACCATTTGCTGTTCAGGCAGGTATGTATCTTGGATATTTACGTTTTAAAGTAACTGGTGCAACTCTTATACTTTTAGCTTTTGTAATTCCACCTTCTTTTATAGTTTTAGTTATTTCATTTTTTTATGTTAAGTACAAAGGACTAAGCTGGATAGAGACTTTTCTCTACGGAATGAGTCCAGCAGCAATTTCAATAATTTTTAAAGCAGCGATTAATCTTACTAAAACCTCTATTCAAAAAGATAAAGTTCTTTGGCTTATTTTTTCTATTGTTTTTCTTGTAAGCATTTTTTCTAAGACTGAGTTAATAATTTTAATAGTCATAATTGGCATAATTTATATGTTTTTTAACAAAAAGAACTTGAATAGTTTTTCATTATTACCAATCATTGGATTAAATATAAACTTTGTAAATCCAGCTCTAGTGAAGCTTTTTATTTATTTTTTTAGTGCAGGTTTATTAGTGTTTGGCAGCGGACTTGCAATTGTTCCATTTTTACATGAAGGAGTAGTAGAAAAATACCAATGGATAACTGAGAAAGAATTTATAGATGCAGTATCTATAGGAATGGTTACACCAGGACCAGTTTTAGTCACTGTAACTTTTATTGGATACCTTATAAAAGGACTACCAGGAGCCATTGTAT
>Ga0105164_10002921_pt1 | contig 10451 bp, 5 predicted proteins | sample VDWuncwatermetaG_FD_89674 | JGI IMG/M metagenome (GOLD analysis project Ga0105164, IMG submission 89674) | Wastewater microbial communities from Netherlands to study Microbial Dark Matter (Phase II) - VDW unchlorinated drinking water | ecosystem: Environmental > Aquatic > Freshwater > Drinking... | reverse complement strand
GTAATGGTGCGATTCATCCATCAGTAGAACCAGATCCTCAAGGTTCGACAAATAATTAAAGTAAGAATCTCCGAGGCATTCCGATAATCTCTTGATCCGGGGCACCTTTCCACCGCGGGTCTCTGCGTTGATTTTTGAGATATTGAAGATGTTGATATGAATCTCTGATTCAAATAGCTCCTGCCCGCGGACCTCATTGTAATTATCCCCCGTGACAACACGAGGCTGGTTATGGACAAATTCCCCGATGCCCTTAAAAACATATTTCGGATGGGACATGTCGGAAAAGTCCTGAATGAGCTTGTTGTAAATAGTGAGGTTGGGAGCCATAACAAAAAAGTTTCTGAATCCTTTTGCCAGATAAAGATAAGCAACGAATGCCCCCATCAGCCGGGTTTTACCGACACCGGTAGCTAACGCAAAACAAAGGGAGGGAAAACTCCGCTCAAAATCGATACAAGTGGGGTACAAGTTCCGGACTTTTTCAAGCTCAATAGACAAATCAACGGTCTTTTTGAGAGATAGTTTGTCCGCTAAATCCGCCAGAATATTTAAGCTTTCCTCCTGTGGGAAGCGAAGGCTTAGGCGGTTCCTGATTGCAACGGCGATTTTGTTCATGATCCTGGATGAGCAAAGAGATCGCTTTGATTCTTCACGGTACCTTTTTTTCTTTTTGTTTCTTTTTTGCTTTCCTTGCCAGCGGGCTCTTTTCCGGCCAGCTCAGGCTCAACGGCGTCATCTTCGGCAGGCATATTCACGATGTTCAGACTGTAATCCTCTTTGCCGAATTCGCACCGTCCCAAAAGCATGTTCGGAATTTTTTTGACCGTGATCTCCGGATAGCGGTTGGCACAGGCCTCCTGGAACGATTTACAGCAAATCAGAAGGCTCTCGCCCGGCTTCATTTCATCTTTGATCTTATTGAGATGTTCGACCGTAATGAAATTCGTGGTCGTAAAAATGAAATCCTTTTCCGTAGACTGCCCTTGTTTCCAATACAGATTTTCGTCGGGACTGTATCTAAACCCTTCATGCTTCGCCATTGCAGCGGCAAGCATATTTGCGTTATAGCGCTCATCAATGATCCAGTTGTCGTACTTATCTTTCTTCAAAAGACTGGGGGCAAGCTCGTAAAATTTAAATCCGCCTCCACCTTGCCAATTAACAGCCTTTGACACGCCGCTCTGATCATCACCGTCACATACCTGTTTCAGTCGAGGTAAGCAATGCGTATAACAATGATCTCCCAATTCTACCCCAATCCATCGTCGCCCCATCTTATGCGCCACTGCGGCAGTTGTCCCTGATCCCAAGAAGGAATCCAACACAATATCTCCCGCATTTGTTGTCATCAGAAAAATCCTTCTAATTTGACTTTCCGGCTTTTTCCCTTTAGGAAAAGCAACATTTCCTTCCCTAGCCGTTCCTTGATAATTCATATCCAACCAAATATTGGTAACTAATTCAGTCGTCACTAATTTCCCATCAACTTCTTTCATCTTATCCTTATAAAAAAGGATCCTGTCCCCTCTCCATAAATATATATCTGGGTATCCGTCCCTTGTGAGCAAATAAATCTTCTTTGGGTTCTTTTTAGATTCGTCGATCAATTCTCGTGTCTTTTGTCCAACTCCTGCATAATTTGGCTGGGCAAACCTAATAATCCTGTCTGCGTATTTCTGCAAAGCATCATCCAACGTAGTCGAATATTTCTTTAACGCATCATTTAAAGAAATGAATTTCCAAGATTCATAATGATCTTCAAAATTATCGATGAATTTTGAATAAGCTTTATCATAAGATCGCTCTTGATAAACTGGCTGATATTGCCAACACGTTTTATCTTTTGCATATGTGAGCATATAGTCACAAACCTGCACCGGGGTCGGATTGATAGCCTTATGTCCAGTAGCCGCTCCTCGCTGAATGGCTGTTTGAATTATAAAATTATTCCTACCAAATATTTCATCGCACAATACTTTCAAATAATGCCCTTCATTCTCATCTATTGATATCCAAATACTCCCATCTTTTGAAAGCAAATTCTTCAATATTTCCAACCGAGGTTTCATTAACGATAACCAAAGAGAGTGCTCTAACCCGTCATCGTAATGTTCAAAAGCATTTCCAGTGTTATACGGAGGATCAATATAGATACACTTAATTTTTCCCGCAAAATCCTGCTCGAGCGCTTTTAATGCCAGCAAATTATCCCCGTGGATCAGCATATTTTGAGTGCCTCTTTCACCATACGATTTCTCTGAATCTTCAATGAGAACCCTTGGCTCAAGCTTAGGCCGATCTTCCTTTCCAACCCACGTCAGTTCAAGTTTTTGTTTTTGTGTCATGTTAACCCATCTCTGGCTTTAAAGGTTGAAGAGCAACGGTGCGATTAGTTTTCAGATTTTTCCGGCGATCCCTAATTGCCTTACGTAGCTCAACAAGCCGCTGAATATCACAGCGCAACTCCGTCGGTGAAGGTCGGTTGACATCAAGCGTCTTCGACTTGTCATGCCCAACCATCCATTCCGAAGACTTTTCCATAGCAAAATGGATGGTCCTATAGTCTTCAGTAGTTACCTCAACTTCTTCAAGCCGTTTAGTTTGGACGGCGGGCCCGTGCCGCCGCACTACATGATTAAGTAGATCCTCTTCCACCAAAGCTTCCCATGTTTCCCGAAGCATTCCATAAATGTTAGCGGCAATCTCGTTATATTTTTCCGCGTCCTGATTGTATAGAGGTTCTAGCTCAGAAACCTTTGAGTTTAGAAGTTCTAGACGCTCTCCGACCTTCATCACATGCCATGGGTTCCCCTTGGCAGACAAACCGGGGATTTGACCTTTCCGCCGAATGGTTTGTGCCGCAACTTTTATGTTTCCAATCTGCGCAGCTTGCCCCTCCAGCTCAACTAAGAAAGCAATATCATGGGTAAAAATGATCACTTGTCGCTTTTGGGCTTCTTCGGCTAATCGTTGTGCAATCCGATCACGGAATTTGTGATCTAATGAACTAACGGGGTCATCAAATACAATGGGCGACCCGCCACCAAAGATGGTTTGTTCGGCCAGGAAACCAGCAATCGCTACAACTCTCTGCTCTCCCTCACTTAAAATATCTGTGAGCAACACTTTTTTTGGTAACGCGCCTTTGGTGAAAACCAATTTGTGAAAAACCTCTCCACCCACCCTTATCGGCTTATGTTCAAGCGGTAGATAAGAAGCTCCCAGTTTATTTAATTCGCTTCTCAGGCCATCTTGCAGGGCGGGCGTAGTCGACTCGGAAATAATTTTTTTACCCCGCGCGGAAACTGCAAAAAGGTTTGTCTCTTCGATAGCCCGGTCATACATCGCTCTTTTTTTCAGTTGTTTGACATGGTTATTAATTTCGTCTTTTCTTTTACTTAGAAGTCTACGCGCCTCCAAATCTCGGAATGACTCTTTCATAGCTTGCAAATCTTCAGGTTTTATTACATCTTCAAGTGCTTTAAGCTCACGCTGAAGGCTCGCGATAACCGCGTCGGTTGCAACCAGCGGTGGGGCCACAGGTGTTTGAGTAACGGGCGATGGAATTTTCGCTTTTGTCATCTCACCCAGTTCGTCTGCTCGCTTCTTCATTGTCGATGAAAAAAGACAAATTTCTTCATGCACAGCGGTATTCCGCTCTTTCATTTCTTGCATTGCATCACCGGCCTGTTGAAATTTGCCAAAGTCCAGAGCACTTATCTCATCCAGCAAGCCGCGAAAAATAGAAGAAGCGCTATCAAACGCTTTCTTCACTGATTGCTCCATAAAATTCTTAAAACGTCGGAAGCGTTCACGAGCCTGTGGATCAAGTGGCTGCATGCATAAAACACAAAGATCGTTCTCTTCGGCGCTGGGAAAACTCTTACCCGGGTAGGCATGCGAAATCGAATATTCCTTTGCAGCAAGGTATAACGCTTGCCAAACTGGGGTGCCCACACCAGCTAAAGGCTCATTGATTGCAGACTGTTGTGTCAGCAGCTCCAAAGCTTCTTTCGCGGTAATAAGATTCCTTGCGGCTTCAATTATTTTGTTCTCATTATCCTTAGCGAGCAGACCTTCGATTTTCACCATTCCGGTGCGCAACGCAGTCATTCCATCGGCTAAGGTCTTTAGCCGGCGTATCTTGCTGCTTCGTTCAGGCGATTCATAATCAGCGATACGTTGCTTTAACTGTTCGTGTCCCTGTCCATCTTCGACAGTCCATTTGGTTGCGCTGTCGATTTCATTCGAAGTTGTTGCGTCAGAGATAGAATCGATAAAGTTTCCGCTCTTCGTTTCAATCGGTATCTCTGAAAATAATAGTTTTTGAACAACGGGTTTTTCGCCGTCCAACCTATCATGAAACTCTTTGATCAACTCGCCCAATTCCGTAAACGCATGGGTGCCATATGGTCGAAAGCTGATGTCATTTTCTTCGTCAACAATGACGCGTGCTCCTCTAGCGTCAAATACAACAATGTTTGCTAATACATCCTTGCTGACCTGCCCATCTACCCATTGGATATCCTCATCGCGTCCTTGTACGGCTATTTTGAATGTCGCTGACGCCGGGTCCGCCGATGCCTCGTAAACATTTGGATGAATCTGCTGGGTCGAATCTTTTGCGCTACAGGCGCGCTTGAGCACGCGAGCATACCCGGATTTTCCAGCGCCGTTTTCGCCATAGATAATAGTCAACCCTTCGTGCCCAAAGGGAATATAGGATCCACTCGGTATAGCATTGACATTCTTGACCTCATTAAGCGCTTTCAAAATTACAGCTACTTTGTCTTTGGGAGCGCCGGATATCTGCCCTGCTTTGATGGGTTTTGGCTTTGGAGCGGGTACTTGAGGGTCGCCCAATCCGTGACTTTCCTTTAGAATCGCAAAAAGTTCAATCTTATCAACTGTTGTCAACTCAGGCTGGGTAAGTATCCGCCTCACAGCATCTGCTTGCCATGCAGGGATCTCGTTGTTCGCCCATTCTATAATTTGATCAATTGCGGTCATGTACGCTTATTCTTCCTCACTGTCATGGGTAAGCTTTTTATCGATCTCCTTGGAAGCCTTCGCGCCTAAGATCTTAAGAGATTCAATTTTCCCAATCAAATTTCCTCGACCAGTGCTGATTTTTTTGATCGCTTCCTCGTAGCTGTCCTGTGCCCCCTTGAGCTTACTTCCGACATTTTCCAAATCTTCAAGGAATCCCACGAACTTGTCATATAAACTCCCTGCCTGTTCGGAGATCTTTAATACGTTTTTACTGACCCGTTCCTGTCTCCACAATGCCGCTACGGTTTTCAGCGTATATAAAAGTGTCGTCGGGCTCACGATAGCAATGTTTCTATCCCAAGCGGCAGAAAAAATATCCTTATCAGACTGCATAGCAAGTGCAAACGCGCCTTCCAAAGGAATAAACATCAGAACAAAGTCAGGCGTGTTAAGCTGCTCATTGAATTCGTATTTCTTGCCGCTGAGCCCGCTGACATGTTTCCTGACGGAATCCAAAAATTCTTTCAAATATCTTTCTTTTGTATCGGGTTCGGTTGTGTTGACGTAGGCATCATAAGCAGTCAAAGAGACTTTCGCATCGACGATAATATGTTTTGCTTTCTCTGGATCAGGAATATTGACGATCACGTCTGGTTTTTGAGTTTCACCTTCAACGCCTTTGAGTCCCAAACCCTTACCCTGAACCGTGTATTCCTCGCCTTGCCGAAGTCCTGATCGTTCCAGTATCTGCTCTAAAACCAGTTCTCCCCACCTACCCTGGGTCGTCGAATCTCCCCGGAGGGCGAGGACAAGACTCTCGGTTTCTTGTTTCATTTCCTGGTTTAGAGCTTTTGTCTCAATGACATTTTCCTGAAGTTCGCGGAGTCTCTCTTTGAGAGGGTCAATGATCGATTGAATGCTTTTCTCTCCGCTTTCCTGAAACTTCTCACACTGCTTATCCAAAATGTCTTGAGCCAAATTTTTAAAGCGTTCCTCAAGCTTTTGCTGAAGGTTATCGAAATCAGCCTTACCGGTTTCGAGCTTTTCCAAAAGCGCCTTTTTTTCAGCTTCCAAACGGCTTGTATCTTTGGCCAGTTCCAAAACCCTATTATTCAAATCCGTCTTTTCTTTGGCGAGGGTCTCATATTGGCTCCTGAGCATTCCTTGTGATCGCCCACACACAAACCACGTCAAAACAAAACCTGTCATGACACCTATTATTCCGGCAATCAATATTTCCATCTTTTACGCCTCATTCGTAAACCTTCTCGCAAATCCCCGCCCGTCATACCAACCGCCATCGCAAGGTGAAAAGTGGCTCGAGTTTTGTCTTTTGTTTGAGCTGGGCCTCCACGCGGGCGATCAAATCCTCTTTTCGCGTGTCTACTTCATCCTGGGCCTCGTAAAGCTTCTTCCTCATTTCGTTGCGCTTTTTTTCCATCTCCTTGATGCCGCGCTGGGTTTTTACTTTTTCTTCTAGGTTAAGAATTCTTTTGGCCTGCGTCTTGGCTGTTTTGATATCGATATCCAGCTTCTTTAACTCCAGCTCAAGCGCCGTTTTCATATCATCCGCCCACTTATCAAGCTTTTCAACTTCATCGTCAAAAAATTCGCTGTTACGCTCGGCGGCCCGTGCAGTGATATCGTTCATGATTTCTTTCTCAAGCTGCTCCAATTTCATACGTTCCACGTCCGAAATACCCGCATTTTCGTTTTTGACTTCAGCCGCTAAAGCAAATAACTTCTTGGCAATGTCTTGTGGAATAGCTTTGCCCTTTTCGTTGATGGCTGATACCAGCACATGATCTTCCGCTTCAAATGCCTCGACCGTGTAATGGCTTACTTTCATCATTCCGCTTTTACCCACAAGCGGTTTGAGGACGGAAATAAGGGCTGAATGGTTGGAATAATCAAAAGTAAGTTCCGTATGCCCCAGCGGCCGTGCCTTGATTTCATTTAAAATCCGCTGGGCAAGCGGATGGCCGGGGCGGTAGATATGGACGTCCTCAAGATTTTTGCCGATTTTATAGGGACCCGGATGAATTGTTTCCCCAAGAAACGGGTTCCGCTTGAGCATAAAAGAATACTCATCGTTGGAAAAGTCGGCGTCACCGCCCAGGAAGAAACAGGTTATCTCCCAAAGCCAGCGCTCATAAATGTCAAGATAGGCTTTGCTTTCGCGTATATTTACCCGTAATTTCTCGTGCACTTCCGCATCAAAATTTTCCAGGAGTTTCTGGCGCGTTTCATGCAAATTATGCCGGATGGTTTCATCCATCTCGCTCTGAAGCGCATCAAAGGCGGTATTGATCTCCTCCTCACTCCGGCAGGACTGGTAAATGGCAGCGATTCGCTTTTCGAAATCGACGCCGGATTCAATGGTCCCAAGCACTTCATCGCTTGCGCCGAATACGCCCTTGAAGAGATTAAATTTCTGATCAAGCAGTTCATAGACACGCTGGTCTGCCGCGTTCTTTCTGTTAACAAAATTAATCACCACCACATCATGCTTCTGCCCATAACGATGGCAGCGGCCAATACGCTGCTCTATGCGCTGGGGATTCCACGGGAGGTCATAATTGATAATGAGCGAACAAAATTGCAAATTGATCCCCTCGGCCGCGGCTTCGGTGCCGATCATAATTTCTGCTTCGTCTTTAAAAAAATCGACAAGAGCGGCGCGCATATCCGCTGTCTTGGAACCCGTGATCTTGTCGCTGTCTTTGTGCCTCTCAAGCCAGGCTTCATAAATCTCTTTTGACCAATCATCATTGTTTGTGCCGTTAAACAGGACGATCTTATCCTTGAAGCCATTTTCCGATAGGAGCCGGAGTAGATAATCCTGCGTGATTCTCGATTCCGTGAAAATAATGGCCTTTTTCCCGGCGCCAAGCTCCGCAGTCATTTCAAATCCTTTTTGAAGCGCAATAAGGAGGGCTTCCCCTTTCGAGTTTTTCCAGATTTTCTTCGCAAGCTCCCGGAATTTCTCAAGGTCGGCTTTCTCGAGCTTCATGAGCTTGATATCCTCGTCGGTATAAAGTGGCTGTTTCTTATTCTCTTCTGCGCCCTCACTTTCTTCATTATCATCCCACTCATCCGAGAGCTCATCATAGCTCTCAAAATCCTGCCCAAGCCCCTGGACGCCCAATTCCTGAATCGCCTTGTTCTTCTCAGCCTCCTCGATGAGTTTTTCCAGCTTATACACGAGACTGTTCAACGTGCTTGCGATTGCAAAGGATGAGGAAGCAAGCAATTTACGCAGAATCAGCGTAATAAGCTGTCTTTGGCTTGAGGGAAGCGCAAAAAGCACGGGTCGTTGGAGATATTCGGACATGCCGTTGTAAAGCTCGATTTCAAGTTCAGTGGGCACATAATCCTGCGTGAAGGGAATGCGCTTCGTATACTTGATGTATTCCAGAACCTGTCTTCGCAGAGTCCGCGTACAAACCGGCTTCAGTCGGTTGCGAAGTTCCGTAAACATCTCCTGGCGCGGTTCAACCAAACCGGTCTCGTTTTCATAAATGTCCTGCTCACGGGAAACGCGGGCATACTTGGCCTTAAAGCTCTTGATATCCCCGAAAAGATGTTCATCGACCACACTCACGAGCCCAAAAAGTTCGAGCAGCGAGTTTTGAAGAGGGGTCGCCGTGAGCAGGATCTTTGGAATTTCGAACAGCGCCTCTTTTATCTCACGGGCTATTTTATTACTCGACTTATAAACATTGCGAAGATGATGAGCTTCATCAATCACCGCGAGATCCCACTTGGTTTGCTTAAGATACGGGGATTTAGCCCGGGCAAAATGGTAAGAGCAAATGACAATCACATCCGTTTGATCAAAGGGATTCAGATTGCCGTCCTTGATGGACTGGTTGAATGATTTCGTTTCCAGGATAATGGATGGAAGGAAAAACTTCTCTTGCAGTTCCGCGTTCCATTGCTTTCGCAAACTGGACGGAACAATGAGGAGAATCTTTCTTTTTCTCTCCGCCCATTTCTGCGATAGGACGAGACCGGCCTCAATGGTTTTACCAAGACCGACTTCATCGGCCAGAATTGCACCTTTTGAAAGCGGAGAGCGAAATGCAAAGAGGGATGCTTCGATTTGATGCGGGTTAAGATCCACCTGTGCGTTGGAAAGCGTGGAAGACAGCTTCTCCAAGCTGTCCGAAGCGCAGCGTTTGGTCAATTCATACGCAAAATACTTCGCGTGATAGTCAGTAATCGCTTTTTCTTTGGCAGACGTATACTCAACCATTTTTTGTCTTCTTCGTTTTCTGCGGACGCTGCATTCTGAGCCATTGGTCAATTTCATTTTTGTCAAATCGCCACTGGCCGCCGAACTTCGAAGCGGGCATTTTGCCCCTTTGGCAATGCTTGTAGATTTTCTCTTTTGATACTTGGAGATATTCCGCAATTTGATCAATTGTAAGCCACTTATCAGTCATATAATTATTTCCAGAGAAGAACAGATTATACCAAAGAAAAGGCAAAGTCTGAAGGATTAATCGGGGAAACCCTTAAGGTCATATTGCGGGATGACGGACCGCCGTCTGGCAGACCGAAACTTATTCATATGTTCCCCCTTTGTCACCAATCGTAGAGGCCAGGAGCTCCACCAGATTTTCGAACATTGCTTTTTTGTCTTGGAAGATAATCCACGTATGGTCTTTTGTCGTCTTCAAGGTACAGTTGAAATTCTTAGATTTTGTTTCGCCTGTGATATTTTTAGGTATCCGCTTCTGTCCCTTCCCCTTTCTCAAATCGTACGGAAGCTGTACTTCGATCTTGTAAAAAACCGTGACTTCTATCTCAGGTTCCTTGATCTTTTCGAGATAGTCTCTGAAACTCTCTTCCGAATCTTCCTGACACGTAAAAAATTGCCCATTGACGATCATCTCGTAGGGCGCCAACTTTTCGGTTTCGGTCCCAACCTCTTTCATGATCGCCGGCATTCCATCATCCAGAGTAATTTCCTTCATGCCGACCTCCTCTAATTTAATGATACCCTTTTTCAGTGAGTTATGTGAAAGTTGCTATCAGGAAGGGCTGATAACACCTTGAAAATATCACTCGAAAAAGCAGCTCTGTTGAGCTGGTATGGTCATTCATAAATTCCGATCGTAATGTTACAAAAACCACGGTGTGTTTGAAAGAGATTCATGTAGTTTAAACGGCTGCCCATTTTTCATAAACATATTAACCAAGTAAGATATATCCCCAGCAAATTTTGTTGTTATTGGCTCATGACAAAACGACTTACTAGAGGCCCAATTCAGCTTGGTCAATGCGAGCATGTGTCTCGCTAATAAATCGTGTTCAATGTCGATCTTTTCTGGAGAAGTAAAAACATTAATTTCGAGCAACTTTGGCGTTCCCATCGCTTTTTGTTTTAATTGATTCTGTCCAGTTGTGGAAATGTAGAAGACTTTTTCATCTGTAACAACATAATTACC
>Ga0105164_10002920_pt1 | contig 10461 bp, 11 predicted proteins | sample VDWuncwatermetaG_FD_89674 | JGI IMG/M metagenome (GOLD analysis project Ga0105164, IMG submission 89674) | Wastewater microbial communities from Netherlands to study Microbial Dark Matter (Phase II) - VDW unchlorinated drinking water | ecosystem: Environmental > Aquatic > Freshwater > Drinking... | reverse complement strand
GTGATATTCTGAAGTTTCCCAGTCTGTATGAGTCACAGATTCGGCATTGGCCTCTAGGCTGGATTGAATATTTGATTGAATATTCAAAGCCGATGGCCCACAAGACATTAATGAAAATAAAACTGTTGTAGAAAGTATTAAACGTACCATAGTAAAACACTTTTGCGATTCTTAAGCCAACTCAGATCAAATATATTTATTTATATCGTTAGTTTGTGTCGAAGTGTTTTACAATAAGACACAAACTGGGATTTTTTATGATTGTTTAAACGAGTTTTATAAAAGACTCCCCAATAAATTTTAATAAGTAGGGCAAAATTTGTATCGATTGTAAATTGTTTGACAGTTAAGTCGAACATAAGATGTTTGATCGGGAATAAAATATGCTGAGTCTTAATATAAGTAAGTATTTTAACCTTATATAAAGAGGCGTGCATGAAAAAAATGAGCTTGTTAAAAACTATTTCCGTAAGTTGTTTGTTTGTTGGCCACCTTGCTCAGGCCCAACAAATACCTGCAACGTCACTTGTTTTGCCAACAGCAGTACCCGTTGTGGCTCATGTTAAGCCTCCTATTGATTGCACAAAATTAACATCCCGAACAGAGTTTTTTAATGGTGCTTTATATACAAAATATAATGTTGTCGACTCTGCCTATATGAAGTGTCAGCAGGTTCAGGCAACTCGGCCAGTAATGAGTTGGAAAGTTAAAAAAATAGCTTGGGATGTACAAGATAATTTAAACTTTGGATTATTTTTAAAAAAATTAGGCCAAAGCACGTGTAATACTGTGGATAAATGTCTAGCGGGTGTGGATAATATTTTTCGATCTACAGAAGATATGCTTTTTACACATTATTCAGACTGTGCAGATTTTCCGTATTACTTAAGATCTTACTTTTCTTATAAAAATAATTTACCATTTTCAATGGTCACATCTTTTCAACAAGCTTTATATACTGAAAATCAGTTGATTCAGCTATCAGCAGAACGAGAAAAAATTCTGACAGAAAAGGGCGAAGAGGCCGCTGCAAAATTTGACGAGCGATTAAATGACACCAGATACTCACGAAATGGAAATGTTCCGACGGCTAAAGTAAATATACCCTCGTCATCAGGCGCTATTCGTGATTTTGCTATTCTTGGTCCAAAAATCAGAGATCAGATTTCTTCAGGAACATTACGAATGCTAAATGGCGATGGCGGCATTGTTGAATCTGATTTTTATTCTCCAGCAGTAACAAGTGATTCAATTAAAGCGGGGACTGTTTTATATAATGTTTCGGGTCATGTTGCCATTGTTTACGATGTAACAGCAAAGGGTGAAATTTTATTTATTGATGCGCATCCTGATAATTCAGTTTCCCGCGGAGTATTTAATCAAGATTTTAAATTAGTTAAATCAGCCTATGGTGGTAATTTTAAAAACTTCAGACCACTTCAAGTTGTAAATCCTGTTTTTGATAACGACGGTTATATTAAGAAGGGTCAAGTTGTTGCGGCGTCGGATTTACAAATTTCAGACTTTTCGTTGCAGCAATACGAGGGGTATGGAAGATCTGCATCAAACGAAATTATTTTCAAACGATCTGAATCAGATTCTAAATCTTTGAATTTTTTTGATTGGGTTAAATTTAAATTATCAGGTGGAACTTATAAGTTAGACCCTATTCAAGAAATGAAAAGCGAGATGAGTCAGCTTTGCTTAGCGGCTCAGGATCGTATTGCGGCCGTGCAGGTCGCTATCGATAATCAAGTACATACCAAGGATCATCCTGAAACTTTACCACAAAATATTTTTGGAGCAGACGGAGAATGGGAAGCCTATTCAACGCCAAGTCGTGATATGCGTTTAAAATTAAAAATATTAAGTATTCCCGATTTGGCACATGGCTGGATGGGACGTTATTTAGCCAAAGATCCATTAATTTCTTATCGTGGTGATAATTTAAAGGCCGATTTAATTACCGCTTACAAAGAGTCAGTTCTTGCGTGTAAAATTACATTTAAAAATTCTGCGGGTATTGATACAACAATTGGGCTTGAAACTTTAATCGGTCGTATTGCAAGAATTTCATATGATCCCTATGTCTGCCCAGAAATTCGTTGGGGTGCTTACCGTGAAGCAGATTTGGCAACCTGTGTAGATTCGCAACAAAAGCGTGAATGGAATGATCTGCAGCAATTTTTAAGAAATAATTTAGTCAAAGATACAGATGCATTTCATGGATTTACGTTAGATCAGTTGCGGGCAATGAGTGAAAAAGGCGAGGTAGATAATAATAAATCCTCTGAAAGGTATAGAATCACACCAAAGCTTGAGGCGATGTAAAAAAATAGATGTCTCTATATGAGACACCTATTTTTAGATTTACGATATTTTTTATAAATCATTCAAATTCGCTCATATCATCAGACCTAAAGGCCGATCAATGAACTGTGAAGCGAAGATATAAACCTCTTATTTTTCCGGCCTTATTTTTATGCGCCTTAAGCGCCTATTCGGCGTATGCGATATTTTCACCTGTGCAAAAAAAATCACGAATGATAGCCTCTATTGAAAGTGAAAAAATAAAAATACCAACAACAGTTGCTGCGGGTCGAGGAACACCACCCAATACACTTCATTTTAATTGTCAATCAGAAGACCAGTCGGCAGAGGTTCCATCGTCACAAGTTTTTATTAAATTTGAAAATTGTTTTTTTTATCAAGAACAGATAAAGCTACAGACAACCGAATTTAAATTAATCAACCAAACCAATCAATATATGGCTCAAATTTTTCAGCCGTCAGAAGATGTCATCGTTACAGATTTTATACAGCTTGCGCATGGAGAAAATATTTTAAAATTTGAATTCAGCCTAAACAGCAAGCAAAAAATAACAAAAACAATAAAAATACAACGAATCAATTCTGAAATTCAGTGACATCAATCATAGGGTTTTCTAAATTCAAGCACTTGTGATGACTGAAGTTAATAATACTCACAACAATTTTTTAGCAGATTATAAAAAAAGATCTGACGTGCATTTTGCTCGAAAAATTTGGCATGTGACGACAGTTTTTTTAATGTTCTTGGCGTGGCTATTTTTGCCATTCTGGGTCTGCATAGCCTTGCTTGTTTTGGGTTGGATTGCTTTTGTTCCTGCAGATATTATTCGTTTAAAAAATCCAGACCTTAATTTTCGTCTGACAAAAATGTTTAAATTAATTATGCGCCAAAATGAATTGGATCGCCTTGCTGGGACAACGTACTTAATTACCGGAGCCATTTTAATAGCCTCAGTTTTTCCAAAAGCCATTGTGGGCTTAAGTTTATTATTTTTAGCTTTTGCAGACCCGATCGCAAGCTATATCGGAATCAGGTATGGCAAAGATAAAATTTTTGGTCATAAATCAGTTCAAGGTTTTATTGCGGCCTTTGTTGTTTGCAGTAGCTTAACTTACATTTATTTATATTTAAAAAATGTCAGTGATTATATTTTAATTGTCAGTCTTTTGTCGGGCCTCATCGGCGCATTGGCTGAACTGATTCCTGTGGCTAAGCTAGATGATAATTTTACGATGCCTGTTCTTTCAAGTTTAGGCCTATTTATTTTATTTTATTTATTTAATGTATCTATTTTTTTGAATTAATTTCTTTGAAGATCAATTCATAGTCTAAAATTAACCCATAGGAAATAATAAAACGATGCAAGATTTTAACGAACTCGAAGAAAAAACATCATCAGGAAAAAAAATCGGAATGTATATTTATATTTTGCCAAACATGATGACCATCGCAAATTTATTTTGTGGATTTTACTCTATTCTACAAACTTTTGCTGGTGAATATAAAATAGCTGCCATTGCCATTGTTATCGCGGCTATTTTTGATCAGCTAGATGGGCGTTTGGCCCGGCTCACTCGTGCCACCAGTCAGTTTGGCGCCGAGCTAGATTCGTTGTGTGATGCTGTTAGTTTCGGAGTCGCCCCTGCTTTGTTGGTTTATCAGTGGGCTCTGTTGCCCTTTGGGCGCTTAGGAATGATGGCTTCATTTTTATTTGCAGCTTGTGGTGTTTTGCGTTTGGCTCGGTTTAATGTGCAAGTGGGCGTTGTTGAAAAAAATTACTTTCAAGGATTGCCGATTCCTATGGCTGCAGGAATTGTGGCTTCTGCATTTTTAGCTTTTGATGATATGGCTTGGGAGGCCAAGGGCGGCTACAGTCTTTTATTTATGATGATTTTATTGGGTCTTGTGATGGTCTCAAATTTCAGATACCGATCATTTAAAGATTTAGATCTTAAGCAACGGTTGCCATTTAGGTATTTAATTTTAGGTTTAATTATTTTATTTTTAGTGGCTCTTCGCCCCGAGGCGATGCTGTTTGTTTTGTTTTTTGGTTATGCGGCAACCGGTGCTATTTTCGGTATTTTACGTTTAGGTAAAAAATATAAACAGATTCCCACCAGCGTTTATTCTCCGGCACAGGTGGACGAAAAAGATTTGCAAGAAGAACACGAGGATTAGCTTTAACGAAAAAAATTAACGAGGATATCAAAATGAAAATTTGGAATCGCCCTTTAAAAATTGGCCTCGTCGGCGCAACAGGTGTTGTTGGTGAAACGTTTATTAATTTAATCGAAGAATTTAACCAACCTGTGGCCGAGCTTCGCCCATTTGCCAGCTCAAATTCTGAAGGTCAGAAATTAAATTTAGGTGGTCAAGATTGGACGGTTCAAGTTTTAAAGCCAAATTGTTTTGATGGGCTTGATATGGTTTTTTTTAGTTCCGGAGATGATATTTCAAAACAATGGGCTCCTTTGGCAGTTCAGGCAGGTGCAGTGGCTATTGATAATTCAAATGCATTTCGTATGAGTTCAGAAATATTGTTGATTGTTCCTGAAGTGAATGGTCATTTATTAAATTCTTCAGCAGATTCAAAAGCGACTACAAGATTAGATATAAAGCCAAAACCACAAATTATTTCAAATCCAAATTGTTCAACAATTCAGTTGGTCGTTGCGCTGGGGCCCTTGGCGCAAAACTTTGGCCTTGAGGAAGTGATTGTTTCAACCTATCAAGCAGTCAGCGGAGCGGGACTTCCGGGGTATGAAGAGCTGTTAAATCAAACTCAAAATTTTCAAGATATGGATCACCAGTCTAAGGCTTTCCCGAAACAAATTTTATTCAATTGTATTCCGCAAATTGGTTCGTTTGATCAAGATGGCTTCTGCACCGAAGAAGCTAAAATCATGAATGAAACAAAAAAAATTATGAATTTGCCAGATTTAAAAATCTCGGCATTTACAGTTCGCGTCCCGGCCCTAAACAGTCACTCTGAGGCCGTTTGGGTGACATTAAAAACAGAAGCTATTTCAAAGCAACAAATCTTAAATGCATTAGGAGACTCTGAAGGCCTTGCGGTTATGGATCAAGACTACCCAACACCGCTTGAAGTTTCGGGCGAAGAGCCTGTTTTTGTTGGGCGTATTCATCAAGATATAGCCAACCCCAAGCGTTGGTTAATGTGGGTTGTTGCTGATAACCTTAAAAAAGGCGCCGCACTGAACGGCCTGCAAATTGCCGAATTGTTATTTTGCGATTAAAACCTTTTTTGACAAGCCGACAGCCTCATGATGCAATAAATCCGTGAGAACATTATCGGCTTTAATTTTTTTTAATATAATTTTAGCTTTAAGCTCTGCAATGTCTGCCGTAGCGTTAAAAGGTGTTGGTGGTGTCAGTTATTTTGACGCAACAGCCAACAAAATTTATGCTGGAACCACGGGGCCATGCTCTGGTGGTGGCAGTACTAGCTCAACCTGCAATACGTGTACAGATACAATCAGCGGAAGTCTTAAGCCCTGCAATCAAAAAAATATTCACGGTGCCCTAAGAATTACTTTTTCAGTTGAAAGCTCTACAGATTTAACAGGCAAAACAATTTTATTATCTGTGGGAACCAATAGTACGATCACACAGCTTAGTACAACGCCGGGTGGCCCTGCTGGGGCGGCGATTTCAATTTCAGCAACATGGTCACAGTTTTGTGCTCAGGTTACAGGTCTGGATAGCAGCTGCGCAATGACGACCGCTGCTGACCAGTTGGTTTCAACAGACAAATCGTTTTTTATTGACGTTGATGAAAACGGAAATGGCTCGATTGATACTGCCACTGAGCGTACAGGTGTTAGCGTCAGCCTTCAGGCGATCAGTACAACAAATACAGCTCTTCACAGTCAGAATTACTGCTCTGGCGGAGCTGGCGCTAGTTATGGCTTGTGTTTTTATTCCTTAGCAACAGGTGACCAAAAATTGATAATTTTAGGTAGCCCTGCACCACTGAGCAACTCAACGACACCCGGTGGATCTCCAGATTTTCAAGCCGTGGCTTTTTTTGCATTTCCACAGGCCGCAGGAATTTCAACCACTGGCATCAGCAATGGCTTGGTTTCACCAGTTATTAAAACATTTGTTTCAGCCACAGATCTGTCTATTCAGGGCGATCCTTATTTGTCGGGGCTTTCAAATTATCAGCGCTATTGTGTTTTTGCAGGTCAAATGAATTTGGCTCAAAATATTTTTGGATTCACAACGCTTACCCCCGATGTTAATCAAATGTGTAAAGAAACTTCCGAGGTTGTTGGTATTTTAGACGGCAAACATTGTTTTATTTCAACGGCGGCATTTGGTTCTGACATGGCCAAAGAAGTTCAAATTCTTAGAAAATTCAGAGATACTTTTTTGTTAACAAATCACTATGGAATTGAATTCGTAAAATGGTATTATAAATACGGCCCCAAAGCGGCTGCGTTTATTGCAGACTCAGAGGCTTTAAAATTTATTGTTCGTGTGACGCTGTATCCGTTTGTTGGTTTTGCATGGGTGGCGATCAATTATGGAATTTGATTTAATGTTTAAGATAAAAAAACTAATCAAGCCTACGTCTCTAATTCTCATCGCTATTTTAGTGACGGCGACGCAAAATAGTTTTGCTGTTGATTCAGGTTTAAAAAAAACACAGCATGCTGGTGCGGTCGATGGGCTTACGCGCATTGATTCTGACGGTGTGTATTTGTATGATGTTAAAAATGAATTAAAAAATCAATCGAGTCATATTCGCCTTGGTGCTGCGGATAATCCAACAATTACGGTTGAGGTTTGTCAGGTTGCCACAAATAATAACTGCGCAACGATAACGACAATTAATTTTAACGATATTTATGCGGGCTCTTCAAAATTAACTCTGGGCTATGACTATGAATATTTTTTTACAGTATCCGCTGGCAAGCTGGGCGCGCAGCTTGGGTTTTCGGCTCAATATGCTCAAGGTCAAGGGCGTTTAAAAATTGATCCAACCATACCCTCTGTCGAAAAATTTACGTTTTTAACAGTGCCATTGTACTTAGGTGGTGTTTATCGTTTTGAATATAAAGACAAACAATTATTTGCGCCCTATGTTTCTGGCGGGGGCGTCTATATGGGCCTTGTTGAAAAACGTGAAAATAGTTCAAAAATAACTATGATTGGCTCGCCGGGGTTTTATGGTGCCGGTGGTGTTTTATTTAATATCACAGCTATGGATCGCGAGATGGCCTCTGCGTTTGACAATGAATATGGTGTTAGTAATTTATGGATCAATTTAGAATTTAAAACTGTGAACGTGTCATCAAACGCATTTAGTTATCAATCCAATTATATTCAAAGCGGCCTTAGTTTTGATTTCTAAAGCCTTGGTTCCTGAAAAAAAAACTAGAATCAAATTCACATTAGCTTATGACGGCACTGATTTTTGTGGTTGGCAGCGGCAAAGTTTAATTCGTGAAAACAGTAAATCAGAAAAGCCAAGTCTTGGTCGAACTATTGAGACGGCGTTAGAAAAAATCTTTAAACATTCAATTCAAGTGTATTCTTCAGGCCGAACAGATGCTGGAGTTCACGCCCTAAATCAGGTTGCGCATTTTGATACAACAATGACGATTGAGCAATTACGAAGAATAAATTTTACTCGGGCAATGCAGGCCTTTTTGCCCCGAACGATTGTTGTTAAAAAATTTTGGCTGGCCCCGGCAGATTTTCATTCTATACATTCGGCTGAAAAAAAAACGTATAGATATTTAATTTATAATTCAAAATCACGCAGTGTTTTTTTTCATCGAACAATGGGCTATGTGTCTCAGCCTTTAGATCTTGATTTTTTAAATCAATGTTCAAAGCCTTTGATCGGTAAGCATGATTTTAAAAGTTTTCAATCTGTGGGAACAGATGTTGTCACATCTGTTCGAACTGTTTATCATGCCCAGTGGCGATGGCTTCGTCCGAACATTGCTGAATTTTCAATTACGGGGTCTGGTTTTTTAAAACAAATGGTTCGAAACATTGTGGGAACACAGCTGTTGTTATTTCAAAAACATGAAAAATTTGAAAAAATGTCTGATATTTTAGCAGCTCTAGACCGAAAACAGGCTGGACCACCCGCTGAACCCCAAGGTTTATATTTAATGAAGGTTTACTATCCTGTAAGCCTTGACAATAAGTGCCTAGAACTTTAAAACAATCATTCATTTTTGGAAGTTCCAAAAAAAATAAGTCAGTGTTCGTAAGTACTAGGTTGGAGACCGTATGAAAAGTTTTAATGCAAAAACAGAAGATTATATTAATAATCAAAAATGGCACATTATAGATGCCTCAGGACAACGTTTGGGCCGTATTGCAACTCATGTTGCTAATATTTTACGAGGCAAAAACCTGCCAACATATACACCGAATGCAGATGCGGGTGGTTTTGTTGTTATCATCAATTCAGATAAAATTGAAATGACTGGTAATAAGTGGACAGCTAAAAAATATTATCGCCACTCAAGATTTTTTGGTTCATTAAAAGAAAAATCGGCTGAGCAAATGCGTGCAGAGGATTCAACGTTTATTATCTCTGAAGCTGTTCGCGGAATGCTGCCGACAAATATTTTATCTAAAACGTTAATTACTAAATTAAAAGTTTATACAGGTGCTGAGCATCCTCATGCGGCTCAAAAGCCTGAGGCCTATACAATCAAGCTTAGATCTCAGAAATTACAGGAAAAGGAATAGAAAATGGCAGCTGCTGAAAAATTCTTTTATGCAACAGGACGACGTAAAACAAGTTCTGCTCGTGTTTATTTAAAACCAGGCAAAGGCAAAGTAAGTATCAACGGAAAGCAATCTGATGATTATTTAACTCGTCTTCAGTCACGCATGGTTATCATGCAGCCTATTGAGCTTCTTGGTCAGACTGGTAAGTTTGATTTAACAGTTATGGTTGCTGGTGGTGGTGAATCAGGCCAAGCTGGAGCAATTCGTCATGGGGTAACTCGTGCATTGATTGCATTTAATCCAGAGTTTAAAGGCGAATTAAAAAAAGCCGGATTTGTAACGCGTGATCCTCGTATGGTCGAAAGAAAAAAATACGGTATTCGCGGTGCTCGTCGACGTGGTCAGTATTCAAAACGTTAAGATTTTATAAATCTCAATATAAGAAAAAAGGTCTGGAAACAGACCTTTTTTTATTTATATACACAATAGTATTTGGTTTGTTTGAAATATATGTTAAGATTTTGTTAAGCATTAAACAAACTTTAAAAATACTAAGGGATTTATATGACAGAATCAGAATCAATTAAATTGGCGCATTTTTTAAAACAAAAACGAGTTATTTTGGGTTTATCTCAAAAAGATGTGGCCGAGAAAATGGGTTATTCAACATCTCAGTTTATTTCAAATTGGGAACGTGGCGTATCTCAGCCCCCGCTTCATGCAATACGAAAACTTGCAAATTTTTATAAAATTAATGCCGATGAAATGTTTAATGTTTTGTTAAAGGCGACAGTGGCTCAGGTTGAGGTTGATTTAAAACGAAAGTTTTACTCGAGCGATGCTTCGATTTGAGATAATTAAGACCTAATTAGGGCCTAAATTTTTAAGTAAATTGTTAAAAAACAAATAAAAATTTTAACAATTTACTTAAGGTTCACTAAAAATATGTCGATATAAAAATATGTCGAATGTACGTCAATTAAAACGCGGTGAATTTTTATTTAAAGAATCTGAAAAGGTTCAAACAATTTATATCGTTCAGTCTGGTCAATTAAGTTTACAGTTTTTAAAAAATAAAAAAAATATTGAAGTTATGACAGTCTCAACTGGATTTTTATTTGCTGAAAGTATTGTTATGGGTGTGGGGCAGTATTTTTATTCTGCAATGGCCGCACAGGATACCAATGTTATTGAAATTCCTATTGATGCCTTTCGGTTACAGTATGAAGGTTTTCATCAAATTTACCGCTCATTTATAAAAACGTCATGTGAACGGTTAAAATGGGCTATGACTGAAATTAAAAATAAAAAATCTGATAAGGATATGCTGGCCTGTAACGTCGAAGAAGTGCCGCGGCTATTTGGTATTGTTTACCATGCACTTAAGCACAAAGGCACCATTGATG
>Ga0105164_10002919_pt1 | contig 10461 bp, 10 predicted proteins | sample VDWuncwatermetaG_FD_89674 | JGI IMG/M metagenome (GOLD analysis project Ga0105164, IMG submission 89674) | Wastewater microbial communities from Netherlands to study Microbial Dark Matter (Phase II) - VDW unchlorinated drinking water | ecosystem: Environmental > Aquatic > Freshwater > Drinking... | reverse complement strand
GTCGAGCATCTGCGCCGGGTCGCCCAGGCGATCGAGGAGGGATGTCCGGTGCGGGGCTACTACCACTGGTCACTCGTCGACAACTTTGAGTGGGCGGACGGGTGGAGCCTTCGCTTTGGACTCCATGCGCTTGATCCCGTCACTCAGGTGCGCACGCCCCGTCCGAGCGCGGCGCTCTACGGCGAAATCTGCCGGCGCAACGCCCTTCCTTGACAGTCCTCGCCTCAAGCGTTGGATCGACGACGCAGACCGCGTTACCGCAGAGCGTGCCGCCTGAAGAAGCTCCAGATGACCTCGTTGGCGTCAATGTCCCTGCTGGTGCGGCCGACGACCCGCACGGGCAGGTACTGCAAGCCGCCGGGCCAGGTGTGCCCGCCGCCTTCGACGGCCAGCAGGATGACCTCTGTGCCGTCGCGACACGGGCCGTACGCCTCGCGGCGCACCCGCGTCCCGTCCTGAGGATCGCGGTCGGGTTCCATGCTGACTGCGGGTGGAGACGGACATTGGTTGTGGCTGGCCCAATACTTGACCGTCTCGGAGACAGAGAGCACCCTTCCTACTTTCTGCCCTCCAGCGAATCCAATCGCTCCCCCATCCCACGGCACCAGGGGATCCCTTGTGCCCGGAATCATCATCACCGAGATCGGCCGTGAAGGCGGGCGCATCTGCGCTATCTCCTCTGACATTGAGATGGCGACCGGCGCAACGGCCGCGACACGCATAGGCAGTTCCCGGGCCAGGCGGAACGACATCAGCCCGCCGTTGGAAATCCCGGTGGCGTACACACGGCCGAGATCGATGGTCAGCGTACGGGCCAGATGGTCGATCAACGCCGCAACGAATCCCACATCATCGATGTTGTCCCGCTGCGCGCGGTAGTTCTGAATCCCGCGGCCGTCGTTCCAGTGGCGATCGACGCCGTCAGGATAGACGATGATGAATCCTTCGCGGTCTGCCAGGCGGTTCAGGCCGCCTTGCGTCAGCTTCTCCATCCCATCGCCGGTCCCGCCGCCACCGTGGAACACCAGGACCGTGGGGAGCGGCCTGCTGCGGTCGTACTTGGATGGCACGTAGATGCGATAGGTCCGCTCGAGACCGCCATACTGGAGGAACCCAACGGACGAGCGGAGCGCAGTGTCCTGAAGGGCGATCGCGTCCACCGGCCACAGGATGGACAGGAGGACCAACGCCACGGCGCACGCCTTGTAGCGCATGCATGCCACTTCCTCTCGCATAAGGATGAAAGGACCTTCGGCTCACCAGTGTGACTTGCCCCGCTTGGCTGCAGTTTAGGTGAGGTTCACATCCTCCCCGGGCGGCTGCGGTGCACAGCATAGATGCCCGCCAGCACGGTCATCCCGCCCAGGACCTGTCCCGAGGACAGCGCCTCACCGAGCAGCGGTCCGGCCAGGATGGCCGTCATTACCGGCTGGCCCAGCATCGTCGGCGCGACGGCGGACGCGGGAAGATGGCCGAGCGCGTAGTTGATGGCCAGGTAGCCGACGCCCTGCGTCACCAGCCCCAGCGCCAGGAAGTTCAGGTAGGTGAGGCGGCTATAGCCGGTCAGCGGCTGGCCAAGGGCGAGGCTCAGGATGAGCAGGACCAGGGTGGCGCTGACCGCGGACAGCCACGTGTAGGTCAGCGAGTCGAGGGTGTCGCGGCCGCGCTGTGAGAGGAGGAAGTAGCCGCCGTAGAAGATGGCGGCCGACAGCCCGAGGAGCGATCCCAATCCAAACGTCGTGGCCCGGAGGGTGTCGAGGCCCAGGATGACGGCTGCCCCCGTCATCGCCAGCAGCAGGCCCGCCCAGAACATCGCGTTGAGTCTCTCCCGAAAGAAGACGAGCGCACCCAGGCCCACCCACAGCGGCGCCGTGTTTGCGAGCAGCGTGGGGTTGGTGGCGCCGCTGAGGACCACGCCGGTTGTCCACAGGGCGAGATCGCCGGCAAAGAACAGGCCGCCGAGCACCGCGAACCGGATCCCCGCCCGCGGCAGGCGCTCCCTGGTTTTGATCCTGCGGTAGAACGGCCAGGCCGTCAAGGCAACGGCGATCGCCATGCGGTAGAAACTGGTGACGACCCCCGGAGCGTTCGCCCACCGCACGAAGATGGCGGAGACGCCCAGGCTGAGAATGCCAATGCCGAGCGCCAGGTAAGAGGGGAGGTTAGGGGCGCGGCGTCAGGCCCAGATGCCGGGGATCGGTTCTCCGCAGCCGGGACAGCGGCCGCCCGTGTCGGCCAGGCGGTTCTGGAGCACATGGAACCCCCACCGCTCCACCAACGCGGCGCGGCAGCGCGGGCAGTACGTGTGCTCGTACGGCCCGACCTGCCCGGGAAGGTTGCCGGCATACACGTAGCGCAGCCCCGCCGCCTCACCGATCCGGGCGGCCCGTACTAGCGTTGAGGCGGAGGTGCTGCTGTACTCGGTCATCTTGTAGTCCGCATGAAACGCGGTGACGTGCCAGGGGATGTCTTTTGAGGTCGAGGCAATGAAGCTGGCCGCGGCTGCCAGCTCTTCATCAGAATCGTTCCAGCCGGGGATCACCAGCGTCACGATCTCCGTCCAGAAGCCCATCCCATGGACCATCCGGATCGTGTCGAGCACCCGCTCGAGCACGCCGCCCAGGTACCGGTAGTTCTTCTCGCTCATGCTCTTGAGGTCGATCTTGTAGCAGTCGCACCACGGCCGCAGAAACGTCAGGGCTTCGGGCGTCGCATTGCCGTTGCTGACGAAGCAGGTGCGGAGCCCGGCTTCCCTGGCTTCCCTGAAGACCGCGACCGCCCACTCCGCGGTGATCAGCGGCTCGTTGTAGGAACTGCCCACGAGCTTCGCACCCTGCCGCAGGCCGATCCTGACGAGATCGCCGGGCGAGGCGAGCTCTGGGGCAATCCCCGCGGCCGGATCGCGCAGCGCCTGCGAAGTCACCCAGTTCTGACAGTTGGCGACCAGGGCGAAGTTCGCGAGGTAGTGATGCTCCTCTTCCACTTCCATGTTGAACACTTCACCGTCGTATTCCACCGTCCCAAGAGACCGGATGGGGACGAGGTAGAAGTCTTCAGTCACGACCGCCTTTCGCCGGATGGCCGGGTTGTCATACCATACGATCGTGAATTGTCTGGGCGACTGCTTCACCCTCCGACCGGCAACCAACCGCTCGGCTTCCACCTGGTTCTCGTAGAGCGACGATAGTCGCCCGGTCTTCAGGCCGAGCCAGGCTACCCCATAGGCCAGGGCCGCAGATTTCGTTGTCACTGTGACTTTCCCATTGGGATAGCGAAAGCCGTCGCCCCGGACATATGCGTCGAGGAAGGCTTCGACCACGGGGCGTGGTGCATCGAACAGGACCTGCGGGACGCGCTTTGCCGTTGCGCCGGTGCCGCAGAGTGACTTGAAAAGCAACGCTGCTGAGGCCTTCTCCACAGTAACGATGAGGGAAGTCGGACGTGGTTGGACAGAGGCCTGAAGCCTAAGAACTGACGCGATCAGGCGGCGGGTCTCGTCGGCCAGGTCAGCCTCCTGAGGACCGAACGTGAAGGCCAGGGTGTAGCTGTTGGGCCGACGAGTGGATTTCTGAACCGAACCTTCGGCGCAGTAGTAGCCGAGGAGTCGCGCGAAGTTCCGATCCACTCGGATAGTCGCCGGGATACCGGGTCGATGTTCTTTCGAGAAACGGATGGTCCTGCCTTCGACGATAAGCTTGGCGGTCTTGCGCTCGGTCCAGAGACCTCGCCGGACCTTGCTGCGGACATGGCGGATGTGCGAGCCGCTTTTGCCCAGCTCGACGCCGAGGGCCCGCGATGTCACGCCGGCGGCGCTTGCCGTCATGATACGCTCGACCGTCTTTGCGGACAGCCTGTGCGGCGTTTCGAACTCCGACCGGTGGACCGCCAGCTCCTCACGTACGTCCGTCGCTTGCGGCGAAGAGAAGTGAAAGCGACGAGGCACGGCCAGGTAGTGCCGCTCGGTCAACCGGTAGGCCTCGATCTCCTGGGGATGCTGCGCCGGATCAGCCGTGGCGTACACTCGATGGTCGGGCGTGCAGCGTAGGGTGGGGAGATAGTATGGCTGGATCACGACAAGTTTCCCGACGTACCGGTGTTTGAAAACCTGCACCACGGGGCGCGCCTGCCCGCTGGCCGTTACCGCCTGTAGGTCCCTCGGATGGCTGATCTCACCCGCCGGTGTGCCAAGAACGTGCGCACCCAGCATGAACACCTCAGCGATCGGCAGGACTCCTCGATCGGTGACGACACGCGTCTCTGGCGTGAAGCAGTACGGGCAATGGTAGTCACAGCCCAGCATCCCGAACGTCAGGGTTTTCGATCCCGGCAGGACGTGATAGAAGGGCTTCTTCTCGGTCGGGTCGCACTGCAGGGCGGCCACGTAGCCCCAGGGGACGCGGAGCCTCCCTCCATCATTGAACCGCACCTGGCAAATTCCACGGTGGCCGGGAAAGATGACGCACCGGTGCCCGCAGGCGACGCAGCGCAGCTTGCCGTCCGAAAGCCGCTCGTAGAGCGCGCCCTCAGCGGTCTGGGCGTCGAGGATCGTAGCGAGATCCGGGACAGTGGTCACCACTGGACTCACCGGCACTATTGTAACAGGCGGGGCCTGATGCCCCACGGCTGCCTTCACAAACAATTCATGGGCGCTTCACGGCCACTCCATTCCCACCCGCTAGTGTAGGAGGCGAGGATCGAGACCAAACTCCGAAGGAGATGAGGATGATGATGCGCACGATCACGATTGTGGCCGCCACGGCGATTCTCGCAGCCGTTGCCGCGCCGGCGTTCGCTCAAGGGTGGGGGCCCGGGTTCATGCACGGCTACGGTCCGCAGTCCGGGACTCAGCTCGCCGGACCGGCTCTGTCAGTCGATGCGGCGATCGCCCGCGCCCAGCTGTTCCTCGGCACATACCGAAGCGCTGATCTCGTACCCGTCGAGGTGATCGAGTTCTCGAGCGTCTTCTACGTCGCCGTGCAGGAGAAGAGCACGGGCAAGGGCGCCTTCGCGCTACTGGTCAACCGGTTCAATGGTAATGTGTCGCTCGAGATGGGCCCGCCGATGATGTGGAACCTCAAGTACGGGCACTGGGCCGGCGGGTTCCAGGGCCGTCCGATGGGGATGATGGGCGGCGGGATGATGGGGCCGGGGCATGGGCCCGGCGCGCAGCCGGCGCCAGGCGCTCCGCCTGCCGGCCAGCCCGCACCCCCGCTGGATGAGGCCAAGGCGCGCGCCGCGCTACAAGCCTGGGTGAACCAGGCATTCCCCGGCGCCACCATCGGCAAAGCGGTGGAGTATCCCGGCTTCTTCACCTACCGCCTCCAGCGTGATGGGAAGACCTTCGCGCTGGTCAGCGTCCACGCGTTCGGCGGCCGGGTCTGGTATGGGTGGCATTACGGCACGGTCGTACAAGAACAGGTCATCAGGTAGGTGTGACATAATCCAAGGGGGAGCGGGCCCGGCCCGTTCCCCCAGCAACGTGAGGTGAGGGCAATGAGCGGTCGTGACATCGGTATCGTCGCGCTGGTGGTGGTCGGTATTCTCATCCTGCTGCCGGTACTCGGCGGCATGGGCATGATGGGCGGCTGGGGCATGGGACCCGGGATGATGGGCCCGTGGGCTGGCGGGCGTTGGGGATGGGGCGGAGGCATGCATCTTCTCGGAGGGCTCTTCTGGTTGCTCATCCTGGTCGGTATCGTGCTTCTGATTACCTCGGCGTTGCGGCATCAGGGCGCCGCGCCTGCGGGTGGGGCTCAGGAGGCGCCGCTCGACATCCTGAAGCGGCGGCTGGCCAAGGGTGAGATCACGCGCGAGGAGTACGACGCTCTCAAGAAGGAACTCTCGTAGGGCGGTGGCGACCATGAAGAGGCAGACCACCGTCGGCATTGTACTGATTGTCATCGGGATCGCCGGGCTGCTGTTTGTCGGCGCCTCCGGATGGGGAGGGCGTGACGGCCCCGGGTGGCGCTGGCATCACGGCCCGATGATGCGCGGCTTCGGCCGGTATCCGATGCATGGGCCCTGGTGGGGTCCGGGTCGGGGACCGGGTGCCGGAGGCCAGGCGCTCCCGCCCGTGGCCGGCGCTAAGACCTTGGACATCGTGGCGACCGATTTCTCGTTCAAGCCGGCCGAGGTCTCGGTAAAGGCCGGCGAGGTGTTGAATCTCCGCCTCGTCAATCAAGGGGTGACCGTGCATGACCTGGTCGTGCCGGGCCAGGGGATCTGGCTCGTGGTTCCGGCCGGACAGTCGGTCACCACGGGGTTTCGGACCGACCGGCCGGGCGAGTACGCGTTCTTCTGCAGCGTCCCAGGACATCGTGAGGCCGGCATGACCGGAAAGATCGTGGTGACGCCGTAGGGGCCCCCGGGACACGCCGGAGGATGGCGCGAAGGTGACCCGCCGCACGATCCTGGTCGTCGACGATGAGCCCGAGATCACCGACATCGTGCGCCGGTATCTCGAGCAGGACGGCTACCGCGTCGTGAGCGCGGCCGATGGCCGGGCGGCGCTCGCGGCCTTCCAGCGGGAGAAGCCATCCCTGGTGCTGCTCGACCTGATGCTGCCCGAAGTCGACGGCTGGGAGGTGGCCCGGCAGATCCGTGCCGCGGGCGGCACGCCGATCATCATGCTGACTGCGCGCAGCGAGGAGGTGGACCGGCTGCTCGGCCTGGGGCTGGGCGCCGACGACTACATCACCAAGCCGTTCAGCCCGCGGGAGGTCGTTGCGCGGGTGCGGGCCGTCCTGCGGCGCGCCAGCGGAGAAACCGTCTCCGAGGTCCTGGTCGTCGGCGATCTCGAGATCGACCCGGGCCGCATGGAGGTGCGGCGCACCGGCGTCCCCGTGGCGCTGACACCGACCGAATTCAAGCTGCTGGCGGCGCTGGCCCGCTCACCCGGCCGGATCTATACGCGCCTCCAATTGATCGACCTGGTGCAGGGCCACGCCTTCGAAGGCTACGAGCGCACGATCGACGCCCACGTCAAAAACTTGAGACAGAAACTCGAACCCGATCCCCGCCGGCCGCGGTACGTCCTCACCGTCCACGGCGCCGGCTACCGCCTGGCCGAGCCGGGCCGGGATCAGCCATGAGCCTCCAGAGCCGCCTGATTCTTGCTTTCGCGGCCGTCGCGCTGGTGTCGATCGCCGCGGTCGCTGCGATCACGAGCAGGGCGATCCGGTCGGAGTTCGATCGCTACCTGTTCGGCGCGCCAATGATGGAGCCGCTGCCGGGGAGGCCGGGGGTTCAGCCTCCGGGCGCCGTGCCGCCTCCGGGGATTCTGCCCCCGCACATCCGCGATCCGGGATCGATGCGCACGATGATGCGCCGGGTCATGGGAGCGCCCGAACTACTGTTCCTCTGGCAACTGCGCCGCGCCACGTGGCTGGCGGCGTTCGCCGGAGGCATAGCCGCCGTTCTGCTGGGCATTGTCGTCGCCCGCTACCTGACGGCGCCGCTGCGGCAGATGTCCGCGGCCGCGGCCCGCATCGGCCAGGGCGATCTCGCGCAGGAGGTCCCCATCCCGTCGACCGACGAGTTGGGGAGCATGGCACGGGCGTTCAACAGCATGACGGCGGACCTCCGGCGGCTGGAGGACAGCCGCCGCCAGCTGGTCGCCGATATCGCCCACGAGCTGGGTACCCCGCTGTCCGTGCTGCAGGCCAACCTGGAAGGGATGCTCGATGGGGTCGTGGCGGCCACGCCGGACCGGCTGGCCGCCCTGCACACGCAGGTCCGGTTGCTGGCGCGATTGGTCAATGATCTCCGCGACCTCTCGCTGGCGCAGGCCGGCAAGCTGGTGCTCAACCGCGCGCCGGCGGACCTGGGCGCGCTGGTGGCGGAGGCCGCGGCGGCGGTCGCCCCGTACGCCAGGGAACGGGGCGTGGCCCTGCAAAGCCGGATCGCGCCGGGACTGCCTCTCGTCGCGGTCGACCGCGACCGCCTGATGCAGGTTGTGTACAACCTCCTCGATAACGCGATCCGCCACACCCCGGCAGGTGGCTCGGTGACCGTCGAGATCGAGGCTGGGATCGGCGAGGTGCGCCTGTTGGTGGCCGACACCGGCCCTGGCATTCCGCCCGAAGAGATCGGGCGGATCTTCGACCGCTTCTACCGCCTGGATGCAGCGCGGTCCCGGGCCAGCGGCGGCACCGGGCTCGGGCTGGCGATCGTGAAGACGCTGGTGGAGGCGCACAACGGGCGGGTGTCGGTGGCGAGCCGGATGGGGGACGGGAGCACCTTTACGGTGACCCTCCCCGTACGATAATTCTGTCGCGAGCCCTCGCTACTGAGATTCCCTTTGGAAAATGGCGAGGTCCAGCAGGTCTGGTAGCGACTGGACGCAGTAGTCGGCCTGCGTCCCCGGCTCGTAGTTCACCGCGACGGTGAGCATCCCCACGCTGTGCGCGCCGTCCAGTTCCCGCTTATCATGGCCGACGAAGGCCGCCTCAGCGGGCGTGAGTCGGGCCTGCGTCAATGCATGCTGATAGATCGCCGGATCGGGTTTGTGCACGCGCACATCCGTGGAGCAGGCGATGACATCGATGAACTCCGCCACGCCGACCCTGGCCGGCCACTCCATTTTCCACTTGAGGGGGTACATCGTGTCGGTCACGATGCCGAGGATGAAGCCACGCTGTTTTAACGCGGCCAGCGTGGACCCTGCCCCGGGCAGCCCGAAGACCTGATGGGCATGCTGCAGGATCCGCTTGACCAGCAGGGTTCGCTCGTCCGGGGCAGCCACGCCGTGTATCGACAGGAAATCGTTCCAGAACCCCTCAGGGCTGATCCGGCCGTCGAAGGCCTGGACTTTCAAGGCATCCAGACGCTCGCGGTCCGGCGCGGCGGGTCCGGACTCCTGACCCCGTTCAGCAAGCAGTCTCGTCGCGTAGCGGCCGGTGGACTCGTGGCGCTCGTAGAGCACCCCTGAGGCGTCGAACAAGATACCTCTAACCACGAAGGCTCTCCTGACGTCCGCCCGTGACGAGCGTGACGACTTCCCTCAGGTCATGGATCAGGGCGTCGGGCGCTTCGACGTCTGTTTCGCGGTCAGACTTGCCGGTGAGGAAGGACTTGATCTGGATGGCCAGCCCGTAGCCTGCGCGCCGCGCGCCGACCACGTCCCGCGACACCGTGTCTCCCACGTAGGCGCAGGCGCATGCGGGCAGGCCCATCAGCCGCGCGGTCTCCAGGAAGATGCGCGCGTGAGGTTTGCGGATGCCCAGCCCCGCGCTGGTGACGATGGGATCGAAGTAGTGGGCCACTCCGTAGGCAGCCAGGTTGTGCGGCACCAATCGCCGGCTCACGATGTTGGAGATGACGGCCAGGCGCAGGCCGCGCTCGCGCAGGGAGGCGAGCGCCTCGGGAACTTCGGGACGCAGCGTGCGCCTGTAGAAGCTGTTTTCGTAGTAGAAGGTCAAGTCCTCGGCAGCGGCTGCGAGCCGGTCCGCGGGTAGGCCGCCGTCGCGGAAGATGTACTCCGTCCAGACCCGCTCCGGCGGCAGCTCGATCTCGGTCTGCTCACGCCAGCGCTGATACGCGGACATGCCGGACACGACGGTCGCATGCAGATCTGACACCGCAAGCCCGGGATCAAGGCCGAGGCGGCCCAGCCGCTCCTGAAGGCTACGGGCCGCCTCGAGCCGCAAGGCATCGTCGTAGTACACATCCTCCAGCGTGCCGCCGAGGTCGAAGGCGACCCCGCGGATATCAACAGGCTGTGAGATCGACGTCTACCTCCTTCGCTGATTGGCCACCCAGAACTCCAGGGTTTTGACGCCCTGGTCGTACGCGTAGTCCGGATCCATGATCCACGATTTCGCCCTCAAGACCGGGAACGGCACGGCCCCTGCGGGCAGGACCGCCATCGCCCGGCGCACTGAGTAGTCGCCGGGGACGAACCACGGCGCGTACCCCAGGCCGCCCTTGTTGTCGCCCATCAGCCAGCGGATCATCAACTTGGCCGCGTTGGGATGCGGCGCCTGATTGATGATCCCGATATAGGACTGATAGAAGACGCAGCACACCGGTTTCGAGTCGAGCACGGGCTCGAACGCGAACTTGCCGGTCAGCACGTCGCGGTACTTCGCGTAGTCCACCAGCCCGATCGGCGCATCCTTCTGGCCCTTGGTCCCCACGAACTTGGAGACGTCGCCGTCGCTCCCGGCGAAGACGGGATCGTTCCTGAGGAAGCCCCTGATCCACTGGTAGGCGGCGTTCGGGACGTCCTTATCGAGGACGATGTCCTTCCCGAACTCTTCCTTGTAGGCTTTCGCGAAATCATCGGTGTGCTGCACGAAGGTCACAAACGTGCTCAGGTTCTCTCCGGACTCGAAGATGTCTTTCATGAGGATCTTGCCCTTCCACTCAGGCCGGATCAGGTCCCACCAGGAGTTGATCGGTGGCTTCTTGTGGACCTCGGAGTTGTAGATCATCACCCGGGTCCCCAGACGGTGAACCAGC
>Ga0105164_10002916_pt1 | contig 10464 bp, 6 predicted proteins | sample VDWuncwatermetaG_FD_89674 | JGI IMG/M metagenome (GOLD analysis project Ga0105164, IMG submission 89674) | Wastewater microbial communities from Netherlands to study Microbial Dark Matter (Phase II) - VDW unchlorinated drinking water | ecosystem: Environmental > Aquatic > Freshwater > Drinking... | reverse complement strand
TCTTTAATGCGCACGCGGAATCGGGCGTTCACATCGCCGGTATGTTCCGTCGCGATCACGGGTGCGATCTCGGCATATGCGGCATAGGGGCGATTGATGCGCACGTCTTTCTCAATCCCGCTCGCGCGCGCGCCGACGCCGAGCGCGCCATAATCGAGCGCGACCTTCCGCGCGAGCTTGCCGGTATTCTTGAGGCGATTTATCAGGGATGCGCTCGCATCGGCGACACGGATGATCTCGGTGAAATCTTTTTTGAGCACGGAGAGCGATTTGAGCAATGTCCGGCCTTGCCCGGGCGCGATGTCCGCGGTCACACCGCCGTGGACATTGATGCCGCGCAAGAAACGATTGCCGCCGAGCGATTCGTTGATGCGCCGCATATCTTCGACCAAGCGGAAACCTTGCGATGACATGAAGGAGAAGCCCGTACCGTTGCCGGCGATGTTGCCGATATCGAATATATGCATCGTGAGGCGCTCGAGCTCGGCGAATATCAGGCGCACGTATTGCGCGCGCCTCGGCGCCGGCGTATCGGTCAAGGTCTCCAACGTCTGGCAAAAAGCGAGCGAGTGCGCGAACGAGCTGTCGCCGGAAATATGCTCGGCGAGCCGGACGCCCTTCTGCGCGGGGAAGGTTTCGAATAATTTCTCCGCGCCTTTGTGCACCCAGCCGAGGCGCGCCTCGAGGTTCACGATCTCTTCGCCTGCCACGCTGAAGCGGAAATGCCCCGGTTCGATGATGCCCGCGTGCACCGGTCCGACGGGGATCTCGTAGATACCTTCGCCGCCGAGTTTCTGGAATCGATAATCGCCGGAGTGCGTATCGGGCATGCGCGTATTCCAGATAAAATCCTTACGCAGAGGATACGCGCCCCGGGGCCAATTTTCCTCATGGAGGATGAGCGACCGAGGATCGGGATGTCCTTCCGGCGTGAGGCCGAACATCGTGTTGATCTCGCGCTCGTACAGCGCGAGCAAGGGGAATTCGCGAGCGAGCGAGGGGAAGACGAGAGTGTCGGCGATTTCTATTCGAGGCGCGATAAACATGTTTTCATTCGAAACACCCGCATCGCCGGCGGGCAGGCCGAAGACATAGTGAATATGGAATGCTTTGCTGTTTTTCCGTTCATCGGTCGCGAAGACGGTAACGAGCGGGAGCTTGTTCTCAAAGAGGTGTCGGATCGTGCTTGCGAGCGCCGCATGTTCGGTCGGTACGATGACCGCATTGGCGCGCGTCTCAAAACTCCTGCCGGGGAGATACTGTTCGATGATGGCGTGCGGATCTTTTTGCATAATGAATGGGATTAAGTGATGAGTAATGCCGCTTGATCGACGAGCGCGGAAAGCGATCCGGGGATCCACACACTCAAGACGATGAAGATGACGGAAAGGAAGCCGAGGGAGACGAGTGTCCAATTGCCCGCCTCGCCCTGCCGAAGCCTTGCGCGGAGGAGGGCCTCGCCTGCGGGGATATCTTCGGGCGGTTTGCCGAAGAGCATGTTCATCGCGTGCTTGATGAATCCGGCGAAGACGATCACGAAGGCCAAAAGCGCGATCATCATGATCCACGGATACAGGCGCATGCCGGCGGATAGGATGGCGAGCTTGGTGAAGAATATGCCCGACGGCGGCGCGCCCGCGATGGAGAAGAGCGCGCCGAGAAAGACAATCGACGTGAAGGGTACAAGCGTAAGCGCCCCGCGCACGCGCTCGATCCGCGTGGAACTGTATTTGAGGAAGAAGTTGCCCGCGCAGAAGAAGAGGATCGGCTTCAGGAGCGCATGGTAGAGCATGTGGAACAATGCCGCGACGCTCGCCATGCCGCCGATGCCGAAGCCGAGTCCCAAGACGCCCATGTTCTCGATGCTTGAATACGCGAGCATGCGCTTGTAATTTTTCTGCGCGAAGATGATCAGAGCGGCGAGCAGGATCGATACGGCGCCGAAGAGAATAAGGAGATGCTGGGTGAAGCTCGGGTCGAGGACGGCGTCCGCCACCGAGCGGAAGCGCAGTACCGCGATGAGCGCGACGTTGAGCAAGACGCCCGAGAGGAGGCTTGAGATCGGCACGGGCGCTTTGCTGTGGGCGTCGGGGAGCCACGTATGCATCGGCACGAATCCGACCTTGGTTCCGTAGCCGACGAGCACGAAGATGAACGCCATCTTGATAAGATTCGGATCGAATGAGGGGCTGAGCGCATGCAGTGTCGTCCATGATACGAATGTCCCCGCGGCTCCGGCGACCGCCGCCGCATTGAGGAAGAGGAGCGTGCCGAGGAAACCGATCAGGAGTCCGACCGAATTGACGATGAGGTGCTTCCAGCCCGCTTCAAGTGCGGACGGTTTGTTGTAAAAGGTGATGAGAAACGCCGTGGCCAAGGTCGTCGCTTCGATCGCGACCCACATGATGATCGGGCTCGCGGTCATGGCCGCGGCGAACATCGCGAAGAAGAACAAATGGAAGAGCGCGTAGTATTCGCGGACGCGGCTGAATCCGATGATATCCTTGTGCATTTCTCCGCGCAGATGTCCGATCGAATGCATGGCCGCGGCGAATCCGACAAGCGCGGTGAAAAGGAGAATGAATGCGCCCAAGGCGTCGACCGCGAAGAGCTCGCCGGCGGCAAGCATCCCATGAAGAATGACTGCGCGTATGATCGCAAGCGCCAAGACAAGCTCGAGGGCGGCCGCGCCGAAGCTCAGATATTCAATCGTCGATTGGCGGCCGCGCGGCAGGAGCGCGCATGAAAACGCGCTTGCGAGAGGGACAAAAAGCAAGAGAATGATGGTCATAGAGTATGTATTATTCTTCCGTCAGATGAGTCATGCTCAGTATCGCCGTCTCGATCGCGCCGTAGTGCCGGTACATCATGGTGAGGAACGCCGAAGCGATGGCGATCCACACGGCGATGTCGAAGGTGATCGCGAATTCAAGGGCGAACGAATGCTCGACTCCGAGGAATGCCGCGAGCAAGACCACGCCATTTTCAAACGCGAGCACGCCGACGATGTCGGCGATTGCGCCGCGCCGGTTGACCATGAGAAACAAGACGCTGAAAATACTCGCGATAAGTAGAGGCGTCGACGGCGAACGGTTGAATATCGGAATGACGGAGAAGACGCTCGAATATGAGAACGCCGTGACGGCCGAAAGCGCCAAGAGCGAGAGCGGCATGTTGAGATACGAAGCGGTGGAAAAGCGGGCGTCGTATCTTTTGATCAGGCGCAGAAGAAACGCCGGGGCCATGACGGCCTTTACCGCAATCGTGAGGAGCGCCGCATACAGAAGCCCCGCGGCCCCGGCATCGTATGAGAGCGCCAGAAGCGCCCCCGCCACCGCTATCGATTGAATGATGTACAGCAGTACCAAAGTCGAGTTTTTGCGCGCGATGTTCATGGCGAGCGCTGGCAGGTACACTGCGGCGGCGAATATCGTAAGTGAAAGAATCGGAAGATGCATACGTTTTACAAGACAATGATAAGAATACCGATAACGCTCAGGACAAAAGAAGTAATCAAGAGGTCGGGTACGCGGAAGATGCGCAGTTTCGCTATCGATGATTCGATCAGCGCGATCGCGCTTGCGGCGACCGTCACTTTGACGAGGAAGATCGCGAGCGCCGAGGACTGCGCGCCGATTGCAAACGATTCCGCGAGACCCCACGGCATGAGTATATTGACGAAGATGGCGATGAAAATAAGGAGCTTGTTGTACGACGCCCATTCCATGAGCGCGAGGCGCTTGCCGGAGTATTCGAGGATCATGGCCTCGTGCACCATCGTGAGTTCGAGGTGCGTTGCGGGGTTATCGACCGGCATGCGGGCGTTCTCCGCGAGAAGCGCGATACCGAAGGCGGCGAGCGCAAGCAAGAGCGGCGCCAACGCTCTTCCGGACGCATCGAGGAGCGCCGCAGGCATAAGCCCGAGATTGGTCGTCCCCGCGATAAGGCTTATCGCAAAGAGCGAGAGGATCAAGCCTCCTTCGGTCAAGGCCGCGATCGTCATCTCGCGGCTGGAGCCGAATCCGCCGAACGCGCTTCCGGTATCGATCCCCGCAAGCGCGGTGAAGAATGCGCCCGTCGCGATGACGTACGCGAAGACGAGAATATCGCCCAGCGGCGTAGAGAGCGGACTGATGAGCGGGATGCCGAGCGCGAGCGCGACGGTCGTACCGAAGACGATATACGGCGCAGAGCGAAACACCCACGATGCATCCTCTGAAATCACTTCGTCCTTGCGGAAGAGCTTGGCGAGATCGCGGTACGGTTGGAAGACGCTCGCGCCCACCCGCGTTTGCATGCGCGCCTTGACCTTGCGTATGAGTCCGATGACCATCGGGGAAAGCCCTAGGACGATCGCGATCTGCAGTATGTAGGTGATCCATTCCATAGATTTTATGACTTAGAAAATTGAATACGGTTCGAGGCGCGCGAGGAAAATATCGTGAGCCGTACAAGGCGTACGGTGAGCGATATTTTCTGATGCGCAACGAAGAAATGTATCAATTTTGTAAGTCATATCAGTGGAGCGCCCAGAAGAGGAGGACGATAAGAGTCACAAACGTATAAAGCAGGTATGTATTGAGATTGCCGGTCTGCACGCGCTTCGCCTTATGCGCCCCGAGCGCTACCATTCCCGCCGCCGGCGAATACAGATACGCGCGGTAGATATCGGGGAGCGACAAATGAACGGTTTTCGATTTGGCAAGATAGGGCGCCGTATCGTCGTGATATTCCGTGTCGGTCTCCGTGACGGGGCGCAAGAGCGCCTTGAATATGGTGATGATCGTGCGCGAGAAACCCGTCGGCGTGATCTCCGATCGCGAGGTCAAGGGAGAGCCGCAATCCCATGTGCGACGAATCACGACGCGCCGCGCGCGCCCTGCGAGCCGCGCGCCGAGCCATGCCGCGGCGATCCCGACCGCGATCGAGAAGGCGATCACCGGCATGGAGAGCGACGAGAAATCACCCAAGCCGATCGATCGCGACGGCGCGGACAAGACGAGCGGCCCTGCGGATACGCCGATGAGTCCTTCCGCGATACGCGCGAGCAGAGGGATGATCGTGCCTGCGCCGACGCCGAATACGAGCGTCAACGCCGCGAGAAATCCCATGCCGAAGAGCATCGTGAAGCCTGCTTCGTGCGCGTGCGCCCCCGCCTTGCTCCTCGGGCGCGCGAGGAATGAAATGCCGAACGCCTTCACGAAGCATGCGGCCGCAAGCCCGCCCGTGAACGCGAGCGATGCCGCTCCCGCGAGGAACACGATCTTCGCCCAAAGCGAGAGCGAAGCGATGCCGATGAAGAGGCTCTGGAAGGTGAGCCATTCGCTCGCGAAGCCGTTGAAAGGCGGCAGACCGGAGATCGCGACGGCGCCGATAAGGAAAAAAACGGCGGTCCACGGCATCGCCTTGATGAGGCCGCCGTACTTTTCCATATTGCGCGTCGCGGCCGCATGCACGACCGATCCGGCGGAGAGAAAGAGAAGGCCCTTGAAGATCGCATGATTGATCGTGTGGTAGAGCGCGGCCGAAAGCGCGATTATCCCGAGGATCGGCGCACCCTCGGCGAAAAAAACGATCGAGGCGCCTATTCCCAGCAGGATGATGCCGATATTTTCCACGCTATGGAATGCAAGCAGGCGTTTGATGTCGTGTTCCGAAAGCGCATAGAGCACGCCCAACAGCGCCGAGATCGCGCCCAGCAAAAGAATGATCAAGCCCCACACCGACGAGACGGCCGGGAAGAAACCGATGAAGAAACGAATGATCATGAAGATCGCCGTCTTGATCATGACGCCCGACATGAGCGCGGATACATGAGAGGGCGCCGCCGGATGCGCCTCGGGGAGCCAGATGTGGAGGGGAATCATGCCGGCCTTTGCGCCGAAGCCGACGAGCGCGAGCGCGAGAATGACGTTTTCCAAAAGCGGCGAAACGGACGGAGCGGCGGCGCGCATTGAGGCGAAATCCCACGATCCGGAGTGCCGATACAGCAGGAGAAACGCCGCAAAGAGAAACACCGTGCCGATCTGCGTGATGAGGATATAGAGCATGCCCGCTTGTATATTGCTTTCTTCGTGCCGTTCGAATATGACGAGGAAGTACGAAGCAATCGCCATTATTTCCCATGCAAGGAGGAATAAGAGCGCGTTGTCGGCCGCGACGACGAGGAACATGCTCGCGATAAATATATTATAGAAGAATCCGAACGAGCCGAGGCTGTAGATGCCGTAAAATTGCTTCTGGTATCCGATGCCATAGACCGACGCGGCAATGGTCACGATCGAAATGAGAAAGATGAAGAATGCCGCGAGCGCGTCGATGCGGAGACTCAGCATGAGGGGGGCGATGCCGATGCTCGACAGTGCGTGCATGACCACTGTCGTCCCCGAGAGAATGATCGCGCCGCTTGAAAGCAGTCCCGCGAGTCCGCCGAGCGCGGCGAAGGCGTGCGCGACAAGTGAGGAAGAATGCCCCTTGCCCGGTTCATCCGCAATGAGCGATGCGACGGCGCCGCCGACGAAGAGCGCAAGCGCCGTGAGGAAACCATACTGTATGAGGATGTATGACATAGTATTCTTAGCTCTTGGCTTTTTGTTTCTTTCCCAGCATTTCCATCATCGCGAGCAAGGCGGTGATGATTGCTCTTGGCGAGGGCGGGTCTCCCGGGATCTCGAGGTCGACCGGTATCACATCCTTCACGCCGCCCGCAATCGCGTACGAGTCCTTGAAAATGCCGCCGTCGATCGCGCCGTCTCCGACCGCGACCACGATCTTGGGGTCGGGAGTCGCCTCATAGGTGCGCCGGAGCGCCTCGGCCATGTTGCGCGAGACCGGCCCGGTTACGAAGAGCGCGTCCGCGTGCCGGGGTGAAGCGACGAAGTGGACGCCGAAGCGCTCCACATCGTAGTACGAATTGCCCAGCGCCGTGAGTTCCCATTCTTCGGCATTCGACGATCCGGCGTCTACGGCGCGAATGGCGAGCGATCCCTTGAGAGAAGAAAAGACGGCGTCGCGCAGACGCTCGCCGGTCTGATCGACTTCGGGATTGCCGCCCGCAAAAGCGCTTCGCGGGAGCAAGGTCTTCGGCGTCGTCAGTATCTTTTTGAAGATGGAATACATTGGCCAAAACTTTACACCCGTACATTTAATCGTGCAATATAGAATAGGAGCCCTATGCGTGCTCTAATAGTCATCTCAAAGAATGAGACCCGTCGGCGCGATGCCGGCGGGTCTTTTTTTGCGTTAAGCTACGCTTCGTTTACGCGCTCGAAGGCAATCTTCGATGTAGGCGGCGGCTTGATCGACCATGACGTCGATCGACTGCGAAGAAAGCCAACAAGCATCTTGCTGATGATCGATCTCTTCGAAGTATCGTACGATCGTGCGTTCTTCGTATCGGATGAACGCAAGCCTTTCTTCCATCGGGATGTATCCCATTCGGGGATTTACCCGCACCATCCCCCTATCAACGCTTTTTACGTCCGCTTGCGTGATGATGTACCGTGGAGCCGGAAGCTCTTGTTTCCGAAGTCGCGATCCGACCATCTCGTTGTGGAAATCGAAAGCACCCTGATTTTGTTTGAAGCAGGTACTGCATGCCGTAGCATGCAGGAGAGCATTGATCCCGAACCCGTCACTGACGGCTATTTCGCCGCGTTCCAAGGCGGGAACGAGTTTTTTTGAACAAAATTCATTCATCTCCGCCCAACGCAAGAGCAATCGGGAGGTGGGGTCCAGACTTCGCTCCTCCTCATCCCACAAAAGGGGAAAGGAAAGCTTCGGGAATGGATCTCCAAGAAACGCAAAGGTTTGGTCCGGAAACATTTCCGGAAGCAAAAGTCTGAGTTTCTCATACAGTTCAGTTCGGAATGTATAACGCTGACCGGACACCGAAAAATAAAGATCTCTTGCCGGCATAAGTCGCTCCCTTGTTTGGAATGGCTATATATGCGAGGTCACCAAGGGGGAATAGTACACCTCTTTACAAGAAAGGCAAGGGGTTGTGTACACAAGGGCACTTCCGATTTTCTGACGCGGCATACCGCGAAGAAAAGTCGGGTCGCACAAGTGTTATACTCGGCGCATGGCAAAGGCAAACCCCCTATTTCATGCCGCGTACAAGGGCCTCAATCCTGCGCAAAAGGAGGCGGTGGATGCCATCGAAGGGCCGGTGATGGTAGTGGCGGGGCCGGGGACGGGGAAGACGCATATCTTGACGCTCCGCATCGCCAATATATTGAAGAAGACCGACACGCCGCCCGACGGCATATTGGCGCTTACCTTTACCGAGGCGGGTGTGGATGCGATGAAGCGGCGACTCCTCAAACTCATCGGCCCGACCGCGTACAAGGTTAGGATCCATACTTTCCATGGATTCTGCAACGACATCATCCATTCGCATCCGGAATATTTTCCCCGGATCATCAGCTCCCAAGCGCTCACCGACATCGAATCGATCATCTACATTCGCGAGGCGATCACCGCGCTTCCGCTCGAAAAGCTCAAGCCATTCGGCGATCCGTATTTTTATGTGCAAGCCGTGCGCAGTGCCATCAGTACGCTCAAACGCGAGCATAAAACGCCGCGCGAGGTGATCGAGAAGACCACGCAATTACTCCAAGATATCGAGAACGATTCGGAATCGTATCACCAAAAAGGCGCGTACAAGGGCAAGATGAAAGGCGCGACGCAGACGCGCGCCGACCGGCTCAAGAAAGAGTGCGAGCTCGGACTCGTCTTCGAGTGGTACGAGGCGAGGCTTGCCGAGAAAAAGAAATTCGACTTCGAGGATATGATCGGCGAAGTGGTGCGCGCTTTGTCTACTGATGAGGAGTTTTTGCTCGTAGTGCAGGAGAAATATCTCTACATCCTCGCCGACGAGCATCAAGACGCCAACGGCGCGCAAAACACGCTACTCGAATTGCTCACCTCATACGACCCGTCGCCCAACCTTTTCATCGTCGGCGATGAGAAGCAGGCGATATTCCGATTTCAAGGCGCGTCGCTCGACAGTTTCGCGTATTTCCGGCAAAAATTCCCGGCGGCGCGGTTGATTCCGCTCGTCGATTCATACCGCTCGGGCTCGACGTTGCTCGACGCGGCGCACTCGCTCATGCGCGAGTCCATTCCTGCAGAGCGCCATCCGCGGCTCGAGAGCAAGGTGGCACAGCCGCATCTCGCCGTGCTCGAAGAGCGTACGTTTACGAGCGAAGAAATGGAAATTGCGTGGGTCGCGCAGAGCATAGGGGAGCGCATCGCTGAGGGAGTATCGCCCGGCGACATCGCGATCATCTATCGCACCAACGCCGACGCGCTTCCGATCTCGCGCTCTCTCTCGCAGAAGGGCATCCTTCATACACTCGATTCCAAGAGCAATATCTTTTCCAATCACGTCATTCTCCAACTCGTCACCTACCTGCGCCTGTGCACGCACATCGGCAACGACGAATATCTCGCGCATGTCCTGCACTTTGCATGGGCGGGGATAGACGCGCGGGATACCTACAAGATCCTGATCCACGCGCAAAAAAAGCGCCTGCCGTATCTCGAAGTGATTTCGTCCAAGGATCATCTCAAAGAGGCGAAGATCTACGATGCGGACAAGGTGCACGAGGTCGCGCAGACGATCCGCCGCCTCGCCAAGATCGCACAGGAAGAATCCGCCCGCGATTTTTTCGATCGCGTGCTGAACGAAAGCGGCTTGCTCACATATATTCTTTCACGGCCGGACTCGATACCGATTCTCAATGCCGTGCGCGGGCTGGCGAATACGCTTGAGACGTTAAGTTCCACGCAGACGCTCTACACGGGGCGCGATTTCGTGCGCGACATCGGCCTCTACGAAGAGTACGGCATCGAGATAGAGCCCGACACCCAGCCCAAAGAGCGCGCCAATGCCGTGCATCTCGTGACCGCGCATCGCAGCAAAGGACTTGAGTACGAATACGTGTACATCATCCACGCGCGCGACGGCAAATGGGGGAATCGCACCGCACGCGATAAGTTGCCGCTCTCAACGCTCGCTGTAGTGTCGGATACCGATATCGAAGATGAACGCCGGCTTTTTTATGTGGCGCTTACGCGCGGAAAGCTCTCCGTGGCCGTCTCCTATGGCGTGACCTCAAGCACGCGCGCTAAGGAGAGCACCATCACGCAATTCATGCTTGAGATCGATCCGGCGCTCGTCATGCGCGTTCCGACCGACGCTTTTGAAGCGACGGTGGCGCCCGAGCACGCGTTCCATCTCGCGCCGGAAGGCGCGCACTCCTTGTGCGATCATGCGTATCTCGTTGACGCGTTTATCGAGCAGGGCTTATCTGCGACCGCGCTCAATAATTATCTCGAATGCCCGTGGAAATATTTTTACCGCAATCTCATCCGCGTCCCCGAGAAGCCGACGCCCAGCTCGCTCTACGGCAACGCCCTGCACAACGCCCTGCGGCTCTTTCGCGACCGGTGCGCTTC
>Ga0105164_10002915_pt1 | contig 10465 bp, 12 predicted proteins | sample VDWuncwatermetaG_FD_89674 | JGI IMG/M metagenome (GOLD analysis project Ga0105164, IMG submission 89674) | Wastewater microbial communities from Netherlands to study Microbial Dark Matter (Phase II) - VDW unchlorinated drinking water | ecosystem: Environmental > Aquatic > Freshwater > Drinking... | reverse complement strand
TACCGAGACGGGCCCCCAGAATGAGGATGACATCGGGGACGCCGCCCTGACCGCCGAGGGCGGAGCTGACCATAAGGCCGTAGCCGTTGAAGCCCAGGGGGCCGTCCTCGGGTACGGCGCCCCGGGCCTTGGAGTTGGCGAAGACCGGGGTCTCGGTGATTTCGGCGAACTGGCGCAGTTCGGCGGTGGCGCCGGCGAACCAGACGCCGCCGCCGGCCATGATGGCCGGGCGCTGGGCGGAGGCGAGCAGGTCCAGGGCCTGGGCCACGGCCTCCGGCTGCGCGGCCGGCGGGGCCTTCGGGATGAACTGGGCGGGCCAGGAGATGCGCTCCTCTTCCACTCCGCCGAAGAGGATGTCTATAGGTAGCTCCAGATAGACAGGGCCGGGACGGCCGGTAGTGGCCTGACGGAGGGCCATGGCGGTCAGGTCGGGGATGCGCTGGGTGTGGTAAACCGTGCGGGACCACTTGGTGATGGGCCGCATCATCTCCAACTGGGGCATCCCCTGCAGGGGCAGCGTCTCGTCGTCCAGGAGGGGACTGCGGCCTCCCAGGACCAGCATCGGGACGCAGTCCAGGTAGGCGTTGGTCACAGCGGTGACGACGTCTGTAGTGCCGGGGCCGGCGGTGACGGCGCAGACCCCCACGCGGCCGGTGGTACGGGCCCAGCCGTCGGCCATGTGGCCGGCGGCCTGCTCGTGTCGCACGTCGATGATGCGGAAGCCGTGGCGGTCGCAGGCCTCCAGGATGGGGTCGAGGTGGCCTCCGTGGAGGGTAAACAGCTCGCGGACGCCTGCGCTGGCCAGGACTCGAGCTACCATCTCGCCGCCGTTGACTCTACTCATGGCGCACCTCCTACTGCCTCAGCGGGGCGTGTGCATTATAAGCCCATTGGCTGGCATGGAAAATGGTCTGATCGAGGCGCTGAAACGGCGACGTTGGGGAGGGGCTAGTTGCCTGGAACGCCGGAAGCGATCTCAGCGATCGAAGAAGAGGTGTTCCGGTACTCTTCGTGGTCGTGGGGGCGGATCAGGCCCTGCCGCGCAACCTCGAGGAACGTGTGCACGACATTGGGGTCGAACTGGGTGCCCGAGTTGCAGGCGATCTCGTCGATGGCTAGCCGGTGGCTGCGTGCCCGCCTATAGGGGCGATGTGAAGTAATGGCATCGTAGGTGTCTACGACGGCGAAGATGCGGGCTCCTTGGGGGATCTCGTCGCCACGCAGATTACGGGGGTAGCCGGCGCCGTCGTAGCGTTCGTGGTGGGAGTGGACGATCTCGGCGACGCTCTCCAGTCCCTCGATGTTGGTCAGGATCTGGAAGCCCAGGCCGGGATGACGTCGCATCTCGGCCCACTCGTCCTCGGTCAGGGACTCTGGTTTGGAGAGGATGGCGTCGGGCACGCCGATCTTGCCGATGTCGTGCAGGGCTGCCGCCTGCTCGATCTTCTTGGCGTGCGAGTCGGGCAGTCCCATGCGCCTGGCGACGAGGCCGGCCAGGTGGGCGACGCGCTGGGAGTGGCCCTGGGTGGCGCTGTCGCGCATGTCCAGGGCGCGGCACAAGACCTGCATGATGGACTGGTATTGCTTCTCGTTCAGGCGCATATTCTCCAGGGAGAGACCAATGACCATGCCGATGGACTCCAGCAGCTTCCGGTCGCGGAGATCGGACCCACGTCGCGGCCCGACGAGGGAGAGAATGGCTGCTACCCGTTCCCGGGAGACGAGGGGCACGTAGGCTACGACATGGTCGTCGTCGAACAGGCCGGACCAGTACGGACAACGCGACGGCCGGCCTAAGACGGCCCGCTGTCCCTCCAGCACCGCGTGTAGGGGCCCGTGGTCCCGCGCGAGTGGCTGCAGCCGCTGTGTCCAGCCGTCAGGCATGCCGTAGCTGGCGACGGGCAGCGATCGGTCCGATGATTCCACCCAGGCCAGGAGAGCGGCCTTGGTTCGTAGGTAGGAGCTGGTTAGGCGTAGGGCCAGGTCGCAGGCCTGACGCAGGTCGAACACGGCGCTGAGCTGAAGGGCGATCAGGTGAGGGTAGGCGCTTTGCTTGCGTAGCTTGAATATTACCCGGAAGGCTCCTTCTATAGAGGCGGTACCGATGAACATGGCGACTACGAATGGGATTATCAACTCGGACAGCGTGAATTCGAGGGTGAGATAGTACAGGGGCTGGACGGCGCAGATGGCGGCGTACACCGCCGCCTGCACGGTGCGTTTGATTCTAATGGCTTCCCGAATCGGCTCCGGGATGCTGTTGGTTCGGGAGCTCAAGGTTACGGCACCTGTGGGTCGAGCTGGTTATCGCTCATGGCGTCGTCTGTCCTCCCGAAGATCGTAGGAACAGGGGCTGTCTCAGCGCCGTTGTTGCCGTCTTCGGGAGCGGTGGAATAGGCCTTCTTGCGAGCCTGCTTCTGGGCGTACATGGAGGCATCGGCCTCTTGCATGATGGCGTCCACGGAGTCGCCGGTCCAGGGATATCCGGACATGCCGATAGAGGCTGCCAGACGCAGGGTCAGACCGTCCTCGTCGATGATGTTGAAGTTCTCCAGCGCCCGCGTAAGGCGTTCCATCATGGTGCAGCCACCGCGTTTGGAGGTGTCGGACAGAATGATGGCGAACTCGTCGCCGCCGATGCGAGCCGGCACGTCGGTGGCGCGGGTGTGGTTCAGCAGGAAGCGGCCGAAGTTGGCCAGGGCCTTATCGCCCATGTGGTGCCCATAGGTATCGTTCACCGCCTTGAGGGAGTCGATGTCAATGGTGAGCACGGTCAGCGGGCGCTGGAAGCCACGTGCGGTCTGGAGTTCGCGCTCCAGCCGGTCGAACAGGTAGCGGCGGTTGAATAGCTGGGTGAGGTCGTCGCGCATCGCCATGTTCTCCAGCTCCATGTTGTGCACCAGGAGCTGCAGGCGCAGCTTCTTCTCAAGGTTGACGGCCAACCTCCGGCCGAAGGCGGCCGCCAGGAAGGCGTAGGCTGCCAGGACCGCGAAGACCAGGGTATCGAAGATGAACCTGGTGGAGCCGCGGTCGTGAAAGCTGACGACGAACCAGCCCGCAAGCAAGAAGGCTCCGCCCAGGAGACGTAGAGACCAGATCAGCCGGTTGATGCTTCGAGAGTCGCCTGCGTTCCTGACCTCGATGGCCTCCGCTGGGCTGTAATCACTTGGTTTGGTCACTGGAGCCGACCCTTCAAGCCCTAGGGCTCGATGAGGCTAGATTTGGGAATCAAATCTGCCTGGATGTGTGTCCACTGGATGAGACGTTGCCTCCGCGAGCGCCGTTACAGAAAAGAGCGCTGTTCGTGTCTGGGTGCTGCTGATGCTGCCCATCGTGGCGTCTCGGTTGAAAGGCTGCATGGCAGGTTATACAATCCCGTTGGGCGGGCCCGTAGCTCAAGGGCAGAGCGACCGGCTCATAACCGGTTGGTTCCAGGTTCGAATCCTGGCGGGCCCACCAGTTGTTTGTCTGGAGCAGCCATGCTGGAAGCTAAGATCGAGGCCTACCTCAAGGCCAAATTGCCGACTGCTGAGGAGCTGGCCGTCGCCAATCTCTGGCGCATTCCCGGCGGCGCCTCGCGGGAGACCTGGGCGTTCGATGCACGCTGGCGAGAGGGCGGACAGGAGGTTGTCCGCGGCTTCGTGTTGAGACGCGACCCGGACGCCAGCCTCCTGGAGACGGAACGCGACGTGGAGTTCCGCGTAATGGACGCCGTGTGGTCGCAAGGGGTGCCGGTGCCCAAGATGCACTGGCTGGAGCGGGACGGCGCCTGGCTGGAGCGGCCGTTCTTCATCATGGATAGGGTGGACGGCTGCGAAACGAACCCTCAGAAACTGCTGTTTGAGCCACGTTTCGTGCAGGCGCACTCACGTATCGCGCGTCAGTTCGTGGACATCCTGGCTAAGATCCACGGACTGGACTGGGGGGCCCTGGGCCTGGATTTCCTGGGGGTGCCGGCCAGCCGGAAGGATTGCGCGGAGATGGAGATCGCTCGGTGGGAGGATGTGGTGGCGCGGGATTCGCTGGAACCGCAGCCGGTTCTCAGGGGCGCCTTTCGATGGCTGAGGCGGCACCTGCCGCCGCCAGCGCAACGTATTGTCCTCGTCCATGCGGACTATAGAACGGGCAACTTCCTGTTCAATGCGGAGGGGGAGATCAAGGGAGTCCTGGACTGGGAGCTGACTCACCTGGGCGACCCGATGGAGGACGTGGCCTGGGCCTCCATCCGGCCCTGGCGCTGGGCGGGTGACGAACGAGTCGGCGGGCTGATGCAGCGGCAGGAGTTCTACCGCATGTACCAGGAAGCGACGGGACTAACGGTGAACGACGAGGCAGTGCGGTTCTGGGAGGTCCTGGGAAACGTGAAACTGGCGGCCATATTCATAACCGGCGCCCGCTCCTTCTGTGAGGGCCGCACGGGTAGCGTAATGATGGCCCTGTTGGGGCGCAACATCAGCCGCCTGGAGCTAGAGATCATGGACCTCATGGAGGTGTAGCCTTGCGGCCCAACGCGCTCGAGGCCATCCGGGGGGTACAGGGGGCCCTCATGGGGGTAATCGCGCCCGAACTCCAGTCGCTGTTCGTCCAGGATACGGGCCAGACCGTGCAGATGTTGCTCGAATCGCTAGCCAACGAATGGGACACGGCCGCCGAGACGCTGCACAACGACAACCGCAGGCTCAGCGGCGTTCTGTCGGCGGCGGCGGCAGCGCTGCGCTCCTTGAAGGGTCCTGACGATGCGCTAAGTGCGCTAGCGGAAGACATCGGGGCCGGCCTGAGTGCTGAGCCGGACGAGTCGCTAGCAATTTCCAAGCTCAGGGCGCGCAACGTACAACTCCTGGCGTTTCTGGAGCGCACGCTTGAGGCTTGTGAGGATGGGGTGGGAGAGCGCGGATTCGAGCCGCTGGCGCCGGTTCGGCAGGCTATCTACAACCATCTTAGGGAGGTGGCCGGCCGGGGCTGGTCCTTCTGGGACGTAATGAGCTTCCGCGAGCGGATGGCCCGGCTGCGGGCCGGACTTGTTTGACGTGACGGACTATCTCGCCTGCGGTAAGATGGGTTGAGATGGCGGGAGACGTACTGCTGGAGCGAATCGGACGGGCGCTGGCCGAATATGCGCCGCGTCATGTCGACGATCCCACCGCCACGCCGGCGGCGGTGCTCATCCTGGTCTACGAGCGTGACGGAGAGGCGCATATGTTGTTCACGAAACGCACGGACCAGGTGGAACACCACAAAGGACAGATCTCGTTCCCGGGCGGGGCCAGCGACGAAGAAGACGACTGCCTGATGACCACAGCGCTACGTGAGACCTACGAAGAGATCGGAGTGCGGCCCGAACATGTGGACATCCTAGGTCAGCTAGACGAGATGGTCACCATCAGCGACTTCCGGGTCACTCCTTTCGTGGGCATTTTGGCCTTCGCGCAGGAGTACCCTTTTGTCGTCAACGAGCAGGAGGTAGCGCAGGTAGTGCAGGTCCCTCTGGCTTACCTGTTGGATGAGGGGAATATGGAGCTGGAGCTGCGGCAGCACGAGGGTCGAGAGGTCCTGGTGCCCGCCTTCTCGTATGACGGACACCGCATCTGGGGGGCGACCGCCCGCATGCTCCACCAGCTCATCGAGCTTCTGCGATAGGTGACCTTAGAGAGATCCGCCACTGTTGGGGCCGCTCGTCGCGAGGAGAACGGCCCTCCTTGCAAGCGGTGCGGTGGCAAAGCGTGGCGGGTGGAGATCCGGCCCAAGACTGCGCTGCGCTGGCTGCTGGAGACGGCCTTCGCGGCACCGGACGTCTTGGTATTCCAGAGCGAGTCCGGCGGCTGGCCCAAGAAGGAGTACGAGCTCTGGAGCTGTCTGAACTGCGGCCGCCGGGTGAGAGTGTAGGTCAGTGTTATTCGCACGGACATGCGTCTGCTCCTGATCCGGCATGCTGAATCACAGGGAAACCGGGAGATGCGGCTTCAGGGGCGGCGTGAGTTCCCCCTGACCGAGCGCGGCCGCCGGCAGGCACAGGCGCTGGCTGATCGGCTGTCGGGGCGCGGTGTAGCCGCCGTGTACTCAAGCCCCATCCGGCGAGCGGTTGACACCGGCGAAGCTATAGCGGCTCGGCTAAGCCTCACAGTCCAGACGGAGCCGAGGGTCCAGGAGTATGACTTCGGGGAGGCGCTATCGGGCCTCACCTGGCCGGAGATCCAGGAGAGGCGCCCCAAGCTGGTGCAGGCGCTCCTGGCCAATGCCGACGAGTTTCCCGACTACCCGGGCGAGGAGGGTCGGGAAGGGTTCCAGCAGCGGGTCTGCAAGGCGGTGACCGAGATCGCTGAAAGGCACCAGGGGGATGGGGCCGTGGTGGTGGTGACCCACGCCGGCCCGATCGTGGTGTTCCTGCTGGACGCCCTGGCCCGGGCCTACCGGCGCCCGGTACCGTTCGCAGTGGACAACGCCTCGGTTACGACGCTGGAGTTCAACGCGACGGCGCCGCCTGGATTCCCGCGCGCGGTGGTTGTGGGCATCAACGACACCTGCCATCTGAGAGGGTTGTAGCGAGCGGGCGCCGGTCCCGCGCCCTGGCGGGGCTGATGCGAAAACGATCGGAAGGAGCAGTATGGCGGAGCCGCAGGTCAGCGAGATGATCATCCGAGGGATAGTAGTGGGCGTGTTCGCCGAGAACTGCTGGATCATCGGCTCGCGGCGGACAGGGGAGGCGATCGCCATCGACCCGGGCGACCAGCCGGAGGAGATCCTGGCGCTGGCTCGGGACATGGGGGTGAAGATCAAGCTGATCGCCAACTCCCACGGGCATCTGGACCACATCCTGGGGGTGAGGGGCGTGCAGGCAGCCACGGGCGCCAAGTTCCTGCTGCACAGCCAGGAGGTAGCTGTGGCCCGAGGTTCGGCGAGCAGCGCAGCGCTGTGGCTGGGTCGGGAGGTGGAGCCGCCGCCGGCGCCGGACGCCTTGCTTTCGGATGGGGACGAGGTGGAGGTCGCTGGGGTGAAGCTGAGGGTGATCCACACGCCGGGACACACCCCCGGAAGCGTCTCCTTCTATACCGAGGGGATGCTGTTCAGCGGCGACACCCTGTTCCAGGGCTCGATCGGGAGGACAGACCTGCCGGGCGGCAGCTACGAGCAGGAGATGGCCAGCATCGTGGAGCGGCTTCTGGCGCTGCCCGACGAAACCATCGTGCTGCCGGGGCATATGCAGGAGACGCGGATCGGCATCGAGCGGCAGGCGAACCCGTTCGTCCTGGAGGAGCTGGCCCGCCGGCGGGGGCGGTAGGCGGAGACCGAAAAAGCGCGGCTACGGTACAGGCACCAGCGGCGCCACGGCGAAGAGGACCGAGAACTCGCGGCACCAGACGATGGCGCTCTTGAATTGAGAGACGTCGGTGCCGGGAGGGACGTCGTAGTTGAAGGCGCCGTCGGTGGCCTTAAGTCCGCCGAGATCGATGGAGCCTTCCGCGTTGCCCCCGGCGCTGGGGGAGAGGTAGACGAAGAGATCGGGGCCGTTCCGGACGGAGAAGTCTTCGAAGCGCAGGGTGTGGCGTCCGGGCTCGGTCTCGATGAGGAGGGCCTTGCCGCGGCCGAAGTGGAAATCGTCGGCGCCGTGGAACTCGCCCTGGAGGGTGACACGGGGGCCGAAGGTGGTCTGGGGCGTCGCGGCCGGCCGGCCGGCAGTGACGTCCGGCGTGGGAGAAGGAGAGGCAGGCGCGCCGCCGGTAGGAGAGGGGACCGGGGAGGCGCCGCCGGGATGGGCGCCGTCCATATCCATGACAATGTCCAGAGGGCTGGCCTCCTCCAGGTAGGAGCGCTCCCAGAGGGGTGACAGGAGGTAGTCGCTGGCGGGGACGGCCACGACAAGCAAACTGGCGGCGGCGACGACGGATATCAGCTTGTGCCGCCAGAGGACTAGGTGCCAGCCGCGCCTCCAGGCGAAGGCTATGGCTCCAGCCAGCAGCAGCGCCAGACCGATGGTGATGGGCCAGCGGTAGGGGTAGAGGTCGGCGGCGAAGCGCTCCAGGTCACCGAAGATGGGCATTTGTGGCTCCTCTAATGGGTCTGGGGCCGCCGGGCATGGGTGAAGGGCTCACTACTACCTACGCTGTGGCTCGAAGGCTGGATGCGCGGCGGGCGACGGGTTCGCGGCCTACGGGTGGCCTGCTGTCGGGTTTACAGCGTCGGCTCTTCGGCGGGACCGCGAAACAGGCTGTAGCGCAGGGCGAGGCCGAAGAGGATGACGGCGCCGCCGATGAGGGTGGCTGTCGATGGGTCTTCACCGTAGACGAGGCTGACCCAGATGGGGTTCAGGACGGGCTCGATGAGGGCCAGGAGGCTGGCCTCGGCGCTGCGAACCCCGTGCAGGCCGCGGCTGAACAGCACGTAGGGCAGGGCGAACTGGACGGCGCTCATGAGGGCCAGGAGGCCGAGGTCGCGGGCGCCGACATCCCAGACGCCGGGCCAGGCTGCCAGCAGGACAGTGACGCCCAAACAGTTGGCGAAGGTCACGGCGATGGGGTCCGCGTAGCGGAGGCGTCGCAGCCAGAGGAGGAACAGGGCGTAGAAGAAGCCGCTGCCGGCGCCCATCCAGAGGCCGAGAGCATCGCCGGAGCCGCGGTTCCCCAGGAAGAGCACGAGGACGCCCGAGAGGCAGATCAAGAGGGTGGGCAGGTCCTGGCGGCGCAGGGGTTCGCGCAGCAGCCAAGGGCCGAGGGCGATGACGTAGAGGGGTGCGGTGTACTGGAGGAAGATGGCGTTGGCGGCGGTGGTCTCCTTGACGCTGCCAACGTAGAGGCCGAGGAGGAGGGCAAACAGGGCTACGCCGACGGCTATGTCGCGCGGGCGCGGGAAGCGCCGGCCGCGGACAAAGGGGGCCAGCCACAGGGCGGAGAAGAGGCAGCGCAGGACGGTGATGGAGGGGGCGCCGGCGGTGATCTCTTTGATGAACAGTCCGCCGGAGCTCCAGAGGGCGGCGCCCGCCAAGAGCTCGGCTCTGGCGGGGTCGACAGAGTGGGCGGCGGACGTCGAGGCCGGGGTCGTCATGGTGCGTGAGACAGGATCGAAACTCGAAACCCCAAACTCTAGACTCGTTGGCTGTGGGGTTCAGTTTACAGAAAAGGGGTCGGGCGCGGCTCCTAACGGTGGGGCCGTTTGATTGACACGCCGGCGGAAGTGTGGACAATAGACCCCACGGGAGGGCCACCCATGACAACTGAATCCGAGCGTGAACTGCGACCGCTGGAGGTCGTCTGGCGGGGGTTCGAACCGATCCTGCGCTCGCTGGCCGTGGCGATGCTGTCGGGGTTCGTGGCGGGGGCGATCGCGGGCGGCGTTGGTTCGCGGATCGCGATGCGTATCGTCGCCATCACGGCGGGGGACGCCGACCAGGGGGCGATCACGGACGCGGAGGCTACGGTGGGGGAGATCACGGCCGGCGGCACGATCTTCCTGATCATGTTCGGCGGATTTATCGGCGTCCTGGGCGGCGTCGCCTACCTGGGGGCGCGCCGCTGGCTGGCCGACGCTGGGTCCTGGCGAGGGCTGGCCTTCGGATCGCTTCTCCTGGCGATGTTCGGATGGGTGATCATTGAGGGGGGCAACCCGGACTTCGAGAGGTTCGGTTCGCGAACCTTGAACATCCCTATGTTCGCGGCGCTGTTTGTCCTGTTCGGGCTACTGCTGCCGCCGCTGTTCGATCGGGTCGAGCGGGGGCTGCCGCGACCGTCGCTACAGTGGCCGGGCGTGGGCTCCCTGCCCGCCTACGGATTGGCCGCCCTGTTCACGCTGCCGATGGTGGGGGCGATCGGCTCCGGCTTCGGGGAGGGGGACGGGACCAGGCGGTTGTTCGGCACGCTGCTGCCGGCGTACGCACTGCTGGCGCTGCCGGTGGCGGCGGCGCTGCTGGCGCACGCGAACGGAGGCTTCGAGAGGCTATCGGAGCTGTGGGAGCGCCCGCTGCTGCTGGCAGCGGCGGTGGCGTTGCTGGCGCTGCCCGTTATCGCCGGCGTCACGCTGGACGCGAACGCGGTGCGGGACATCTACGAGGCGCGTGGGTAAGGGTCTGGCGAGGGAGCGCGAGAGGAGGACTGTCGTGACGAGACCGGTAGTGCACTTCGAGATCAGGGGGAGGGACGCGAAGCGGCTGCGGGAGTTCTACGCGGCGCTGTTTGGCTGGAAGATCAACGCGGACAACCCCATGGGCTACGGCTTGGTGGAGCACGGGGTGGGCGGCCCGCCGGAGGGGATCGGCGGCGGCATTGCGCAGTCGGACCGGCCGCTGGTGACGGTGTTCGTGCAGGTGGCGGACCTGAACGAGACGCTGCGCAAGGCCGAGGAGATGGGTGGCAAGCGGGTGATGGAGCCGTTCGACGTCCCCGGCGGCCCCACCATCGCCCAGCTCGAGGACCCGGAGGGGAACGTGATAGGGCTGGTGAAGCAGCAGGAGGGCCGGAGGTAGGAGGTGGGACGTAGG
>Ga0105164_10002914_pt1 | contig 10466 bp, 9 predicted proteins | sample VDWuncwatermetaG_FD_89674 | JGI IMG/M metagenome (GOLD analysis project Ga0105164, IMG submission 89674) | Wastewater microbial communities from Netherlands to study Microbial Dark Matter (Phase II) - VDW unchlorinated drinking water | ecosystem: Environmental > Aquatic > Freshwater > Drinking... | reverse complement strand
TGAATTTCGTAAAATTAAGGATAATCAACGCATTAAAATATGCTTAACATTTGTAATAGCAATGTGTTACAATAAGAACGCTTTTGTAAAGCAAGCACAAATAAAATAAATTTTAACAAAGTACTGACGTTATTAATCCAGAGCCACTTCAATAATATTAATACGATTATTAGATAAAGAAAGGAAGTTTTCGCGGCTTATCAAAAAGTGCGGCTGTTTGAGATTTTCAGCGATAATTTTTCCATTGAACTTTATTTTGCTTATTGAATATGCGCCAAAATTTTTCTTGCCCGGATTTAGAAATTTTACTTCTATAGGCTTGCCGGAGAAATATGCTGTTATCCCGGTGGTATTGTTATTGTTGAACTGAGCTGCCATAAGTTTAGGTTCTATTACAAAGTCTCCATATTCACCCTTTATCCCGAAGGCCTGGGTTAATAAGGTAAGGATGAACCAGCTGGCAGAACCGGTTAGGTAGCAATACATCCCCTGGCCTTGGGCATTGAAATATTCCGGAAGGCAGGGGTAAATTTTGCTTCTTTGCAAATCAAGGGCCATATTATAAATAGAGCTTAACACTTCGTAGCCTTCATTGACAAAGCCCTGTTTATATAACGCATAGGCCAACATTACCGTCATATGATTGAAGAAAGCGCCGTTTTCCTTATCACCGTAAACAAAGGAAAATGCCCGGCCTAAATTCAGCTGTTCTTCTTTAAAGTCGGTATTTAAATGGAAACCCCTTAGTTTTTTATCTTGCAAATATTTGCGCACATTATTATATAAAATTTTAATTTGAACAGGCAATGCAATACCGCTCATAATAGGGAAAACCTGTCCGGTTAAAGTCATGCGTATTACGCCGTTGATATTGCCTTCAACCCTTTGTTTATCATTATCGTAGTAGCCGTTGAAAAACCCTTCTTTTAACCACTCGTTATTTCGTATATGCGCGTACATCCAATCGGCCTTCTTTTTTAGGTCGCTGATCAGGCCGGATTTCTGTATGGGTATTTTTTCTCCCGAGACTTCATATTTGGTGATTTGGAAATATCTTTCTAGAAGTTTGCGCTTCGCATTTATAGCAGAGTAGTCTATCTTATCTTGCGATAAGGTATCTATAAGCATAGTTAATTCTTTCAATATAATTATATTTTCTTGGTTTAGCCGTTTGATTAATTCGCATAGACTCATTAAATTCTGTGCGTACATAGCGCTGAAGGCAACGCTCTCTCCGTATTCGGATGCCATATCCAGGCCATCATTCCAGTCTGCATTTTCTAAAAGTATATGGTTGTGCGGCCCGACATTGAAAAATTGAACTAAATTTTGAATTAAAATATGTTCTAATATAGTGCCTTTGTATATTTCTTTATTTCTAGTTTTAAGGTTTTTGCCATAATCGGGTTTCCAGTTTCCATCTATTTCTTTGCTCCTGCATAATTGATGGTCTCTAAAATAAAGAGCCTCTTCAGTTAGTATTTTTAAGTCAGAGGTTTGATGTATATAAAGATGCGTGGTAAACAAGGGCCAAATGCCATGGTCCATCCAAACGCGGCTGATATTATTACGGTCAGCAATAAATTCACCCTGAGGCCCGCTTACAATAGTGGCATTAGAGCCATCGATACGCACCCCGGAGAAATTATTTATCAATAGGGGCCGGACTTCTTGCGGGTTGTTTAATATAAGCGAAAGGCAATCCTGCCAGAGGTCGCGCCAGCCTTTGCCGCCTTTGCCATAGTCAAAATCCGGCAAGAAAGAACAGCCGAATATTTTTCTTAATACCGGCTGTATATTTACCCATTGAAACCAGCTATCCAAATTACGGTTATGGGTTTTAATTTGAATCGTGGAACTCTTTTTTTGCCAGTATTTTTTATTTTCCTCCAGCGATTCTTTCGCTTTAGTTGTAGTATTAAATTTTTCAAATATAGCTTTAATCTTTTGCTTATCGTTTGTTATCCCCATTGCGATGATATAAGAGGTGGATTGTTTTGGTTTTAAGGTATGGCGAGGGAACCTTAGGCCGGCCATGGCTTCTTTGCCCTGAACAGCATTATTTTTTCTAGGCAGAAGATTATTAAATACGACAACCGGAGCTTCTAAATCCGAATCTTCACCCGTAAATTCTTCTTGTGTGGGGTAGATATATTGAGGAGGGTTATGTTTTTCATCTACAGAGAAGACAAAATAGGAAGTTGCATTTTTTCTATGACCGGATTCATCAAAAATAAGAGTAGGCGTTAAAACAATGCCAAATTCCTCTTTCTGCATGCGGTTTAGGAGAGATGTGACATGCCGGTGGTCGTGTATATTATGTGCAGACCTGCCAAATATAGGAATAGCTGCGGTAGGGATAAATTTAATAGGCTTTGAAGAAATATTAGTAATATCTACAAGCATCAATTCTACCGGTTCATCCGATGCCGGGACAAATGAAGTGACCTCTGCCTGCAAACCGATTTTTTTATTCTGGCGGATTATTTTCTGCCATAGTAATCCTGCCTGTAGGCGGGATTGGTCTTCTTTTAGATGAAGCGTATTCTTGGATACCCCGGTTACTGACCATATTTTTTGCGGATTTACCCCGCACCTGCGTGCAGGTGCGGGGTTTATGTATATCCAGAAGTTTCGGCTCGATTTTAGGTTGTTTAAGGAGATGCGCGATACCGGCTCTAATAAGAAAGAGTTGAAATTATTCTTTATATCTCCATGTAAATCCGGAGAAACCGAAGACATAATCATAGAATTGCATAAAGGAAAATAAAGATTTTTTATTCGGTGGGCAGTGTCAGACGTAAAATTTCCTTGGCTATCTATAAATTTCCAAAGATTGTTTTTCATAGTACTTCTCAATTTATCATACTAAAATTGTTTTGGCAAGATTTTTTGTCTGTGGTAAAATATCACTGTTATGCGCGTAGCAATATATTATAACAATCAGGATATAAGGATAGAAGAGCGCCCTAGGCCCAGGGCCGGCCATGGCGAGCTCCTCATTCGTGTTGAGGCTTCGGGTATCTGTGGCAGCGATGTGATGGAGTGGTACCGTATTGACAGGACGCCGCTTGTATTAGGCCATGAGATTGCAGGCAGCATTGAAGAGGTCGGAGAAGACGTAAAGATTTACAAAAAAGGCGATAGAGTAGCTGCGTCACATCATGTCCCTTGCGGTAAATGCAATTATTGTCTGGATGGCCATGAGACAGTCTGCGACACTTTGCGTAAAACTAATTTTGACCCCGGAGGGTTTTGTGAATATTTGCGCCTGCCTAAGATAAATGTAGATTACGGCGTTTATCCTCTACCTGGCTCAGTATCTTTTGAAGAGGCTACGTTTATTGAGCCTCTGGCTTGCGTAATAAGGGCTCAAAGGCTGGCAGGGATGAGGCCGGGCCTTTGCGTATTGGTTATAGGGAGCGGCATAGCCGGGCTTTTACATATACATTTGGCTAAAGTAATGGGCGCAGGGCGGGTTATATCTACAGATGTTTCAGCTTATCGCCTTAAAGCAGCCCAGAGATTCGGGGCAGATGTAAGCATAGATGCAAGAGAATATTCGGCTGCTATGCTGCGCAATTTAAACCAAGGACGGCTTGCGGATTTGGTAATAATCTCAACCGGGTCGCCTTCAGCTATTGCTCAGGCGCTGGAATCTGTGGAGCGCGCAGGGACGATACTTTTTTTCGCGCCTACAGATAAAAATGTTACCATACCGGTTTCTATAAATAGCCTTTTTTGGCGTAATGAGAAAAGATTAGTTTCATCGTATGCAGGAAGCCCTCAGGATCACAGGGCGGCTTTGGAATTGATACGTAGCGGTAAAGTTCGCCTTAAAGAAATGATTACGCACCGTTTAAGTTTATCTGAAACGGGCGAGGGTTTTAAATTAGTTGCGCAAGCACAGGAATCCATAAAGGTAATTATTTATCCACAAAGATAAGTGAGGCCATAAGTTATGGAGCTTGCTAACAATATAGCTAAGCGACATAACTTATATGGCCGAACTTACCCAGCACTAATTTTTGTAATTAGGATGGGCTATAGATATGGGTTTAATAGCGAAATACAGTTTTATTTCAACTCAAGCACTAGTTCAAAAATTAGTGCTGGGTTAAATTCGCAGACGCTTATAGACAAGTAGAATGATGGACGCTATAACCCAGCACTTATTTGAGTTATGTTCAATATCTTACAAATAAGTGCTGGGTTATCTGCTCATTTAAGGAGGCTAAACAATGGACTGGGGTTTGAAGAATAGGATGCAGCATATATTTAAGGAAGATGGTAAAGCTGTAATGTTAGCAGTAGATCACGGGTATTTCTTGGGGCCAGTGAGTAAATTAGAAGAGCCGCGTAAAACTATTGAGCCGCTTATTCCTTACGCTGATTCGCTTATGCTTACCAGAGGGGTATTGCGTAATTGTATTGAGCCCAAATACAACATCCCTATTATCCTGAGGGTATCAGGTGGAAATAGCATTATAGGTAAAGATTTGTCCTGCGAAGGAATTACTGTTTCTTTCGAGGATGCGATTAGGCTTAATGCGGCTTGCGTGGCTTTATCTGTCTATGTAGGCACGGAGCACGAACATCAGACCTTAATTAATTTAACCAAGCTTGTTGATGAAGGTCAGAGATATGGGATCCCTGTATTGGCGGTTACTGCCGTAGGCAAAGAATTAGAAAAACGCGACGCCCGGTACCTTTCTCTGTCTTGCCGTATAGCCGCAGAATTAGGCGCGCATATAGTAAAGACATACTACTGCGAAGAGTTTGAAAAAGTAGTCCAGTCTTGCCCAGTTCCCCTGGTGATCGCCGGCGGGCCTAAACTAAAGAACGAACTCGATGTATTAGAGATGGCTTATGCCGCTATTTCTGCAGGAGCCAAAGGCGTGGATATGGGCAGGAATATTTGGCAGTCGCGCTGGCCCATAGCGGTAATTTCAGCTATACGCAGTATTGTCCATGATAAGGCTTCGGTTAATAAGGCCCATGATTTATTTAACAGCTTGAAAGATAAAACGCAGAATCTTAAATAATCTATGCGTATAATAATGGCAATTTTATTCTTTGGTTTAGGAATATTTCTAGTCTGGAGGCCGTAATGATTAAAATAAAAAACATTTTCGCTGCACGCTGCACGCTGCGCGCTGCGCGCTTCAGGCGTCAGGCCGCAGGCTTTACCTTAAAACGCGCAGCTTACAACTTGCAGCTTGCAGCTGTGTATAGTATTTTATTTGCAGTTTTTTATTTACAAGGTTGTTATGCGCAAAATCAAGGGAAGATCGGAAGTCAAGCAGATATAACTGATCCATACGTTTGGAATTTTGGACAGGTGCAGGCAGGGGAAATTTTAAAACACAACTTTATTTTAAAAAATGAATCTAAAAAAATTCTGACGATAAAAGATGTGAATACCTCTTGCGGCTGTACGGTTTCTAAAGTGAAAAAGAATATTCTCCTACCGGGAGAAAATACTTTAATAGAGGTTCGCTTTGATAGCAGAGGTTATTCCGGCCCAGCGCAGCAGTTTATATATGTGCATACAGATAGTCTTGATGCTTCGGCTTCGCTCAGCATCAATGGTGAGGGTAATCGAACCATTGACAACACAATTATAAGGTATATAATTAAAGCAGAGGTTAAATGAAGGCATAACTTACGGAGCGCAAGCGAACGTAAGTTCTATGCCTGAATTTGACCCCCCACCACTTTTTGAATGAATGAAGATTGTAAATTTTACATTTATGTTTTACAAAGCGAAAAGGATAAGAGTATTTATATCGGCTATAGCAATGATTTAAAGAGGAGGTTTGAAGAACACAATAAAGGATTATGCCCTTCTACAAAAAATAAGGCACCTTTTCGCATTGCTGCTTACGAAGCCTATTCATCAGAAACTGATGCACGGACTAGGGAAAGAAGACTTAAGCAATTTAAAAATGCATATAGAGAATTACTAAAGAGAATAGACAGCTGCATAGAGAAATAAAAAGTGGTGGGGGGTTCAATTCGCACACGCAAGTTACAATGAAAACGAAGTTGCTATAACTTATGTCGCACTTCGTGCTCCATAAGTTATGTGCTCATTGAAGGAGGTATTTAAGATGTGGACTTTAAAATTGAGAATGTGGTTATTAATTACTATATTGTTTGGGCTTATCTATGCGGTGCTTACTATTATAGGGACCCAATTTCTACATCTATACGGACTTTCCTTTTATTTAATTCTATCTTTTGTGATGATATTTATCCAGTATATGATTGGGCCAAAGCTGGTAGAATGGAGTATGCGGGTTAGATATGTCAAAAGAGAAGAGTATCCGCGTTTATTTCAGATGGTAGAGAGCCTCGCTATGAGGGCAGAGATTCCAGTGCCAAGGATAGGTATATCTGGAATTGACCTGCCTAATGCTTTTGCTTTTGGCAGAGGCAAAAGAGACGGCCGAGTCTGTGTCACCGAAGGCATATTAAGATTATTGAACGAAGAGGAATTAAAGGCTGTACTTGGGCATGAATTAACCCATTTAAAAAATCGCGATGTTTTAACCATTACATTACTTTCGGTTATACCTATGGTTATGTATCGAATTGCCTGGCAATTCTTATTTTACGGACGCAGGCGCGATGAAAAAGGAGGCAATACTGTTTTGATAGGGTTAGCAGCTTTCCTCCTTTATTTTATTACCAATCTCTTAGTGCTTTACGCCTCCCGTATACGCGAATATTTTGCCGATAAGGGCTCTGTGCTTTTAGGGAATCAGCCTTCAACTTTAGCCTCAAGCCTCTATAAACTCGTCTATGGGGCTGCGCGCATGGATAAGGAGTCTTTAAAGGAAGTGGAAGGCCTGAAGGCATTTTTTGTAAATGACCCTTCGCAGGCCATAAATGAAATTAGAGAATTAAGAGAGCTCGATTTAGATAAGAGCGGCACAATTGATTCTTCTGAGCTGGAGGCATTACATACCAAGAAGATACATTTGGGTTTTGGAGATAGATTGTTAGAACTATTAAGTACCCACCCTAATATGCTCAAGCGCATAAAACAACTCTCCGAATATAAAGTATATAAAGCCTAAATAATACCGCAGAAGACAGAATGGAGTCAACCTTAGGCTATAAGCCCTTAGGGGTTCCTTTTTTTCTTGTTTCTTCGGGGCTGAATCTCGACCGACTCCATCCGTCCCGCTTCTAGCGCGGCGGTTTCGAAGCGTCGGGATAAAATCCCTGCGCGTAAAATTCTTTCCAAATGCTATTTTTCCGCCTTTCGTTAAATATTTGAAAGAGCAAGGTTGACATAACTTCAATTGTATTATATAATTATCCCGAATGTAGAAAGATGTTTTTGTGTTTCTTCGGGATCCCGAAGAGGTTATTCGAAAAGGAATTTCATTCGGGACTGATCTATGGAATTAAATGAGATTATTTCACAAAGAAAAGCTAAATTAGAGTCTCTTAAGGCAAAAGGCGCTGCTGTGTATGAGAGCGCAAGCTCCTCTCATATTGACATCATAGAGGCGTTGAATGATTTCCGAGAGGGCCGCAGAGTAGTCTTATGCGGCCGGATTATGGCTAAACGTTCCCATGGCAAAGCGGCATTTTTGGATTTAAAAGATTCTACCGGCAAGATACAACTTTACCTTAAAGAGGATCTCTTAGAAGGCGCGGGTTTTAGCCTGTTTGAAGACACAGATATTGCAGATATTATAGAGGCAGAGGGTGAACTTTTTAAGACCCGCACCGGAGAACCCACGGTTAAGGTAGAAAAATTCCTGATTTTGACCAAGGCCTTAAGGCCGCTTCCTGAGAAATGGCATGGGTTAAAAGATGTAGAATTACGTTACCGGCAGCGTTATTTGGATTTGATTGCCAATGAAGAAGTAAAAAAGGTATTTGTGACGCGTTCCCGCATTATTAAAGCCATACGGAATTTTTTGGATAACAAAGGCTTTCTAGAGGTAGAGACGCCAATGATGCATCTTATCCCGGGCGGCGCAGCAGGCAGGCCTTTTAAGACCTTTCATAATGAATACGCATTAGATTTATATTTAAGGATTGCCCCGGAATTATATCTTAAAGAGCTTTTGGTCGGCGGCCTGGATAAAGTCTATGAGGTAAACCGCAGTTTCCGTAACGAAGGCGTATCTACAAAACATAATCCGGAATTTACTATGCTGGAGGTTTACTGCGCATATGCAAATTACGAGGATATGATGAATTTAGCTCAGGATTTGATTATTGCTATAGCCAAAGATGTAATTGGCCAAACAAAAATTATGTATCAGGGCGAGGCCGTAGACTTAAATTTGCCTTGGCAGAGGCGGTCCTTTTCAAGCGCAGTAAAAGAGAAGTTCAATATAGATCCTGGCGATGAGCCTGAGATTATGTTGAGGAAACTAAAAGATAAGGGTTTTGCTTTGGAGGGCAGCCGGCTTAGCCGTTCGCAAGTTGCCAAGGTAATCGAAGATATGTTGGAACAGGATATGAATCCTAACCCCACATTTGTTACGGATTATTTTACCAATTTATGCCCTTTGGCCAAGACAAAGAAGGATAACCCGTTAATTTCAGAAAGATTCGAATTGTTTATGGCGGGTTTAGAAATAGGCAATGCTTATTCAGAATTAAACGACCCCGTTGAGCAGAAGAGGCGCTTTGAGGAGGAAATTAAAGAAGCGGGCAACGATGAGAAAAAAACGGTTGATGACGATTATGTATTGGCCTTGGAGCATGGTATGCCTCCTGCAGGCGGCTTAGGCATTGGCATAGACAGGCTGACGATGTTATTTACAGACCAACCGTCAATCAGGGATGTAATCTTATTTCCTTTGTTAAGGCCCCAAGCATAAAGTATATAACTTATGTTTACTGAATTATGGATAAGCCAGCGTTATTTAAGGGCTGGACAAAAAGAAAGAATAATTTCTATTACGGCATTTATTTCTATTGTTGGCGTGGCTGTAGGAGTTATGGTCCTGATTGTGGTTATTGCAGTAATGAGCGGTTTTGACAGCTATTTGCAGGATAAAATGGTGGGAACTGGCGCGCATATGTCTTTGGAATTTTATAACGGTAATAAAGACCCATACGGCCTTATGGATAAAATAAAGAAAATACCGCATATTCTGGCCGCCTCTCCGTTTATTGCCGGCCAGGCATTTATAAAACAGAATGCAAATATAATCGGAGTAGATATTCGCGGAATTGACCCTAAACTGCAGACAGAGGTTACCAAGCTCAAAGAGTATATTACGCAAGGCAGCCTAAACGTTGCAGGCAATGAAATAATATTGGGCGGGGAGTTATCTGCGAGATTGGGCGTGGGTTTGGGCGATAAGATTACTTTGATCTCGCCGGTTACCTTGATACCCGCAGAATTTAAAATCAAAGGCATTTTTAACAGCGGTATGTATCTTTATGATTCGGGCCTGCTCATGACCAGCTTAAAGGGCGCGCAGGATTTTTTTAAAATAGGCGCTTTGGTAGGCGGCATAGCCATAAAGGTGGATAATATTTATAAAGTAGACAGCATAAAGCAGGATATATACAAAAATCTCGCCTCTCCCGGATTATATGAAGTAAAGACGTGGGTGGACGCGAATAAGAATTTTTTAAACGCATTGAAATTAGAGAAAGCCGTTATGTTTATTGTCGTGACTATGACTACAGTGGTTGCGGCATTCGGCATAGTCAACACTTTGATGATGTCTGTGATGAGCAAAATAAGGGATATCGGCATCTTAAGGTCAATAGGGACAAAGGCAAGGAGTATATTGGAAATATTTATCTTCCAGGGTTTAAGTATTGGCATTGCCGGGATTTTCTTTGGATTGTTAAGCGGGATAGCGCTTGCGCTGTCTTTAAACAGGATCATTGATTTTATTTCGCATATTATCGGCAGGAGTTTGATACCTAAAGATATTTATTATTTTGACCGCATCCCCACTAATTTTAATATTATGGATATCACTGTGATTGTGGTTAGCGCATTAGCCATCAGCCTATTTGCCAGTGTTTACCCTGCTTATTATGCGGTGCATATTGAACCAAATGATGCCCTAAGGCATGAATAATTATATATCCGAAATAAAAGCACTCTATAAAAGCTATAGGAATGGCGCGCATAACTTAGAGGTGCTAAAAGGCATAGATTTAAAGATAAAAAAGAATGAATTATTAGCCATACAAGGCCCTTCAGGAGCGGGCAAGTCTACGCTTTTGCATATTTTGGGCGGGTTGGACCGCCCGACAAAGGGAGAGGTTTTCTTCGCAGGCTTAAATTTATATAATTTAAGCGAAAATGAACGCACGCTATTTAGAAATCAAAAAATAGGATTTATATTTCAATTTTACCATCTCCTGCCGGAATTCGGCTCTTGAGAATGTGTTATTGCCCAGCCTGATAAAGTCGTGGTGGGAGAGAAAAAAGGCAGCTAATAATGCCAAATCCTTATTGGATA
>Ga0105164_10002910_pt1 | contig 10469 bp, 8 predicted proteins | sample VDWuncwatermetaG_FD_89674 | JGI IMG/M metagenome (GOLD analysis project Ga0105164, IMG submission 89674) | Wastewater microbial communities from Netherlands to study Microbial Dark Matter (Phase II) - VDW unchlorinated drinking water | ecosystem: Environmental > Aquatic > Freshwater > Drinking... | reverse complement strand
CGTGCGGTACGCGTCCCAGCACGCGCGGACCGCGCGGACGTAGTCGCGCAGGCGCGCCGCGGGCCGGTCGGCCTCGACGCCGAAGCGCGAGAGCAGCGTCGGCCCCACCTGCGAGCCGAGGCCGAGGACGAAGCGGCCGCCGCTGTAGCCGGCGAGGTCCCACGCGGCCTGCGCGGTGGTCACGGGCGTGCGGGCGAAGGCGATGGCGACGTCGGTGCCGACCGTGACGGTCTGCGTCGCGCGCAGCGCGGCGGCGCAGACGAGGTACGGCTCCCGTCGGAGGTCGGTGACCCACACGCTCGACGCGCCCGCGGCCTCGGCCTCGGCAGCGAGGCGCTCGGTCTCCGCCATGGTCACGTTGCCCGGCAGTCCGACGCCCGGGCGAGCTGTCACGGGATGGGAGCGTAGACCGCCGCGCCGGTGCTCGGCGGCGACCGGCGCCGGCTCGTCAGCGCGAGCGTCGGCCGCCGCGGACCGCGTCGGGATAGCGTTACGCCCGTGAGCACGTCCGAGAAGAGCGAGCGCCTCGCCATCGTCTGCCGGGGCCCCGACCGCGTCGGCGCGCTGCATCAGATGACGGGCGTCATCGTCCGTCATCGCGGGAACATCGTGACCGTCGACATCCTCGAGCACGGCGACCGCAGCGCGGTCCACTTCGAGATCGAGCGCATCGCCGACGCCGAGGCACTGGTGCGCGACCTGCTCGCGCTCGACGTGGTCGACCAGGTCGACCGCGTGCCGAGCATGCTCCAGGTCTACGGGAAGCGGATCATCGTCGTGGGCGGCGGTGCGCAGGTCGGGCAGGTCGCCATCGGCGCGATCTCCGAGGCCGACCGCCACAACATCCGCGGCGAGAAGATCAGCGTCGACACGATCCCCGTCGTCGGCGAGCGCGAGCTCGCTGAGGCCGTGCGAGGGGTCGCCCGCCTGCCGCGCGCCGTGGCGGTCGTGCTCGCGGGCGCGCTCATGGGCGGCGAGATCACCGAGGCCGTGCGCGAAGTGCGGAAGCTGGGCATCCTCGTCGTCTCGCTGAACATGGCCGGCTCCGCGCCGCGCGAGGCCGACCTCGTCGTCAGCGATCCCGTGCAGGCAGGCGTCATGACGGTGATGGCCGTCGCGAAGACGGCGCGCTTCGACATCGAGCGGCAGCGCGGCCGCAGATACTGAGCCGAACGGCGCGGCACGACGGCGACGCTCGGCGGCGGCCGTGGATCAGACTGACGTCGTGCCGCACTGGAAGCTGCACCGCCTCGAGGACAAGCCGCGCGAGCAGATGATCGCGGGGGTCGAGCGGCGCTTCGTCTCGGGCGAGCGCACGACCGTCGGGCAGATCTGGCTCGCGAAGGGCGCGCTCGTCCCGCGGCACACGCACGAGAGCGAGCAGGTCTCGTACATCGTGAGCGGCGCGCTGCGTTTCCGGCTCGATGACGCGGACGACGTCACGGTGCGATCGGGCGAGATCCTGGTGATCCCGTCGAACATGCCGCACTCGGCCGAGGCGCTCGAGGACACGTACGACCTCGACCTGTTCGCTCCGCGCCGCGACGACTGGATCAGCGGCGACGACGCGTACCTGCGAGGGCCGCGCTAAGCCCGCCGACCACTATCGTTCCCACGCCCATGGTGAGCGTCGCGCGGCTCGTCGGCGATCGGCTGCGCGCGGCAGGCGTGCGGTACGTCCTCGGTCACCCCGGCGGCGAGGTCGTCGAGCTCATCGAGGGCTTCCGCGAGGCCGGGCTCGAGTTCGTGCTGACGCGCCACGAGACGTCCGCGGCGTTCATGGCCGAGGCGATGGCGAGCTCGACGGGAGTGCCCGGCGTGTGCCTCGGCACTCTCGGTCCCGGCGCGACGAACCTGGTGACCGGCGTCGCGCATGCCTACCTCGACCGCGGGCCGGTGCTCGCGTTCACGGGACAGCTGCCCGCCGACCGCATCGACATCGCGACGCACCAGAAGCTCGACCTGCGCGCGCTCTTCGCGCCGATCACGAAGTGGCAGGCGACGGTGACGCCCGCGAACGCGGCTGCCGTCACGGAGCGAGCGCTGCGCGTCGCGCTCGCGCACCGGCGCGGGCCCGTGCTCATCGAGATGCCGAGCGACGTGCCGAAGAAGGAGGCCGTGGACGTTGCGCTGCCGCGCTTCCTCACGGAGCCGACGCTCGCGCTCGACCGCGACGCGGTGCGTGACGCCGCGGCGCGGCTGCGCGAGAGCAAGCGCCCGCTGATCCTCGCCGGCATGGACGCGAATGACGACGCCGTGTGCGAGCCGCTGCGGCGGCTCGCGGAGGCGTGGTGCGTGCCGGTCATGGTCGGGCCGAAGGCGAAGGGGATCTTCCGCGAGGACCACCCGCTCTTCCTGGGGACGATCGAGGGGCTCGGCACCGCGTACCTCTACGACTACATCGACACCTGCGACCTCGTGCTCATGGTCGGGTTCGATCCGGTCGAGTTCGACCGCGACTGGACCGCGAAGGCGGCGGTCGTGCACGTCGGGCCGCTGCCGAACGACGACCGCTACTACGGGAGCGAGGTCGAGGTGGTCGGCCGCGTCGACGACGCGCTCGAGCGCCTGCTCCTGGCCGCGGCACCCGAGCCCAAGCTCACGCTCGAGGACCTGCGCGCGTTCCGCGACGCGTTCACCGCGCGCGCGCGGCCCGAGCGCGCGCAGCTCACCGCGCAGCAGGTGCTGGCCGCGCTGCGCGAGGAGCTGCCCGAGGACGCGCTCGTCACCTGCGATGTCGGCTACAACAAGGCGGTCGCGGTGCAGTGCTGGCCGGCGTACCAGCCGCGCACGTTCTTCCTCTCGAACGGGCTGTCGTCGATGGGCTACGGCTTGCCCGCGGCCATGGGGCTCAAGCTCGCGCACCGCGACCGCGCGGTCGCCTGCGTCATCGGCGACGGCGGGCTCGGCATGGTGATGGCGGAGCTCGAGACCGCGGCGCGGCTCGAGCTCGGGGTGCTCGTGCTGGTGCTGGCGGACGAAGCGCTGTCGCAGATCAAGTCGGGGCAGGAGCGGCGCGGCTATCCGGTCACGGGGACGACGTTCGGCTCGATCGACTACATAGCGTTGGCCGGATCGTTCGGGATCGACGGCCGCGAGGTGACGACGCTGGACGAGCTGCGCGAGGCGATCAGCGGCGCTACGGCGCTACGGCGCCCGCGCCTCGTCGCGGCGCACGTTGACCCGAGCGCCTACCAGGTCTAGCGGGTGTAGGTCGTCGGGGTCGCGAAAGCAACGCCGGCGCTGCAGGCGCCGCTCTGCCTCTCGACCCTCAGCTCCTTGGCGCTCGCGAGCGACACGAGGAGGCGCAGCGCGGGGCCGGGCGGGCCCCCCTGGAACTGCCGCGCCAGGTCGTAGCAGTAGAGCGCGCCGTCGCTCACCTCCGCGAACTCGCGGTCGACGCGGCCGTCGTGCTTCGGGACGAACGTGAACTGGCCGGGCTCGGCGATCACGCCTCCGATGACGATCGCGCCTCGCGTCGGGTCGAAGTTGTCGTGCGCGAGCGCGAGGCTCTTGCCCCAGATCTCCGGCTGCTGCGCGTACCCGGGACCGGCGAACCAGTTCCCCTGGAGCGTGCCGGGCTTGTCCTGGTAGATCGTGCCGCAGCGCGGCTCGACGGTGCGGGGCTGGCCGGAGCGGCCGAGGCGCGAGTAGAGCTGCTCGCGCACGGCGGGCGCGAACAGGTCGAGCGGGCAGATGACGTGGAGGTCGGGTTGCATGTAGCGGCTGGGCTCCGCGACGACGCCGGCGGCGGAGCGGTCGTCGTTGGCGCCGATGTCGATGCCGACCGCGTTCCCCGCGCCCCCCGTGCCGATGGCCTCGCCGGGCTCGAGCGTGAGATCCACGCGGAAGCGGCAGTAGCGGTAGACCGCGGTCGGGCGCGGGCGCGACTCCTGGCAGTCGCCGCTCTGCCCCGCGATCGCGGCCGCGAGGCGAGGCGCGATCTCGTTGATGTGGTCGAAGGACATGCGCACCGGCCCGCACGGGCGCAGGTCGAGCTTGAAGTCGTCGGTCCGCGTGACGCCGTCCTCGTTGGCGGTGACGCGCATCATCGACTCGACCTTCACGCGGCCCGGGGACACCACGGGCGCCGCGAGGGTCGATCCCAGGCCGCCGCGGCTGCCCGGCTTCGGGCGGAAGTTCACGTAGATGTGGTCGGTCGGGATCGTGTGATCGGGCGCGTTGAAGTTGCCGAGCGGGGTGATGGACTCGAACCCCTCGAGCGCGACAGGGAGCACCGTGAGGAGCGGGTCCGCGCACGCGGCGACCTCCGGGCGAGCGGCCGCGGGCGGCGCGCCCACGGACGCCGGGGGTGCGCTGGCCTGCGCCGATGCGGCCGGCCGCGCGCTTGCCGCCGCCGAGGCCGTCGGTGGTGCGCTGGCCGGGGCGGAGGCCGCCGGTCGTGCGCTGGCCAGGGCCGAGGCTGCGGGCGGGAGATCGCGCGCGACGTTCGCGTCTCCGCAGGCGGTCGCCGTGATCGCGACGAGGATCGCGACGACGGCCGCGCGGGGCGGAAGCGCCGTACGTATCGCGGCCGCAGCGACGCCAGCGATGGCCAGGATCGCGACGAGCACCGGAAGCCCCGCGAGGTGGTCGCCCCGGCCGATGAACAGCGCCGCGAGGACGACCCCGGTGATGGCGCCGAAGTAGCGGCTCGTCGACACGGCGCTGTGCGGTGCGTCGGATGGCGGTGAGAGGGCGATGACGGCCGACGACGCCGCGATGAGCACGACGCCGGTGCGGAAGATGGCGTCGGGAGCATCGGCGAATGCGAGCGGGATAGCGACGAGCGCACCGAACAGAACGAGGCTCGACAGCGCGGCGATCAGCATCGGGACGCCGAACGCACGGGTCCGGATCAGCGCGGTCGCGACGGCCGGGTCCGAGCGGCGCTTCTCATAGCGGAAGAAGACGATGAAGCCCGCGTGCATGACCACGAGGAGCGCGACCTTGAGCGGGCTGAGGCCGGGCTCCATGCCGACGAGGATCCAGACCGGAAGGGCGAGCAGCGCGCCGAGCGCGGTCGCGCCGACGGCATCGGTCGACGCCGCCCCACGCGCGGGTGCCGGCGAGAGGTCGCGCCGGCCGATCCAGAGGACGACGGCGACCAGCGGGGCGTCGACGAGGAAGACCCACCGCCAGTCGGTCACCGCGAGGACGGCACCGATGGTCGCGCCGACCGCGAGAGCCCGGAGGCCGAGCGCGCTCGGCGCGATCACGGCACCGGCGATCGCCTGGAGCAGACGCGCCCCGACGAGGACGGGAAGGCTGGTCGCGAGCGCGGCCCCGATCGATGAGACGCCGAACACGACGAGCCCGCCGACGATGCTGCGGCGCGCACCAAAGCGCTCCCCTGGCCATGCAGCGATCGGCTGCACCGCAGCCAGGGCGATGAGGTAGACGGCGACGACCCATGAGACGCCGACGAGGTCGACGCCGAGGTCGCGCGCGACCGCGGGAAGCGCGGCCACGATCGTCGTCGCGTTGAGCGCGACGAGGACGGATGCGAGGGCGCCAGCGCGCGGCACTAGATCTCGGCCAGGCGTGCGCGCACGATCTCCCCGATGTGACCGACCGCGACGCCGGCCGCGTCGATGCTCGCGAAGCCCATGAAGCCGTGGATCATCCCCGCGTAGCGGATGACGGTCGCCTCGACGCCGGCCTCGCGGAGGCGCCCGCCGTAGAGCTCACCGTCGTCGCGAAGGGCGTCGAACTCGGCCGTCACGATCAGCGCGGGAGGGAGCCCGCGCAGGTCCTTCGCGAGGTACGGCGAGACGAGCGGGTCGTTCGCGTCGTCCTCGGTGCCGATGTAGTGGCGCGCGAACCACTCCATCGTGGCCGCGTCCAGCCCATAGCTTTCCCCGTTCGTTCGCATGCTCTCGGTCGCTCCCGTCGCCATCCACAGCGCGGGGACGATGAGGACCTGCATGGCGAGGGGTGGGCCGCCGCGATCGCGCGCGACGAGGCAGGCGGCGGCCGCGAGGTTGCCGCCCGCGCTGCTGCCGCCGATGACGAGCTTGCGCGGATCGATGCCGAGCTCGTCGGCCTGGTCGCGGACCCAGCAGAGCGCGGCGTACGTGTCGTCGAGCGCGGCGGGGTACTTGTTCTCGGGCGCGAGGCGGTAGTCGACCGACACGACGACGGTGCCGGTCGCGTTGGCGATACGGCGGCATCCGCCGTCGGCGGCCTCGAGGCTGCCGATCACCCAACCGCCGCCGTGCAGGTAGACGAACGCGCCGGGACGGTCGCCCGTCCGCGGCCGGTAGACGCGCACGGCGAGCGGGCCGCCGGGTCCGGGGATCCATCGCTGCGTGACGCTGGCGACGGCCTCGGGCGCGGCCGCGAGGATCGTCGTCAGGCGGCGAGCGTCGTTGGTCGTGAGCGTCTCGATCTTCGGGAAGCCGGCCATCGCCTCGAGCGCGGCCTCGACCTGGGGATGGGGCGCGCCGAGCGTGCCGACGACGTTGTACCCGCCGCGCTCGATCGCCATTCGCACCATGTATACAGGCGGGGAATGGGTCGGCAGCGGATCCGCTTCGAGCTGAACGGCGAGCGGCGCGAAATGGACGTCGAGGCGGACCGTCTGCTGCTCGATCTGCTGCGCGAGGACCTGCAGCTCACGGGGACGAAAGAGGGATGCCGCGTGGGGATCTGCGGCACGTGCACGGTGATGGTCGACGGGCGGCCGATGTCGTCGTGCCTGTACCCGGCGGCGTACGCGGACGGCACGAAAGTGACGACGATCGAGGGGATCGCCCGCGGCGGCGAGCTCACGGCGCTGCAGCGCGCGTTCATCGAGCACGGTGGGTTCCAGTGCGGCATCTGCACGCCGGGGCAGATCGTCTCGGCGACGGCGCTGCTCGCCGAGCGGCCGAAGCCGACCGACGACGAGATCCGCGAGTGGATGATGGGCAACCTCTGCCGCTGCACCGGCTACTTCGGGATCGTCCGCGCGATCCGCGCGGCCGCAGACGGGGGTGGCGGGGGGCGCCGGGTGCGGGGCCTGACGGGCCCTGCGACATCGGCCCCGCTGCGAGGAACAGGCGCCGCATGAGCTACGAGCTGCATCGGCCGCGATCGGTGGATGAGGCGCTCGACCTCGTCGGCCGGTACGAGGACGCGCTCGTGATGGCCGGCGCGACCGCGCTCGTGCTCCTGATGCGGCAGGGGTTGGTGCGGCCCGAGCGCGTGGTCTCGGTCCGCGACGCGGGCCTGGGCGGCATCCGCCGCGAGGCCGACGGGTCGCTGTGGATCGGCGCCACGACCACGATCCGCGAGGCGGAGACGAGCGACGTCGTGCGCTCGCACTGTGCGGCGCTGGCCGAGGCGTTCGGCCGCGTCGCGACAGTGCGCGTGCGCTGCCAGGCGACGGTCGGCGGGAACGTCGCGCACGCCGATCCGGCGCAGGATCCGCCGCCGATGCTCGTCGCGCTCGCTGCCGAGGTCGAGCTCGCGCGGGCGGGCGGCGGCAGACGGCGGATGGCGGTCGAGGACTTCCTCGTCGACCAGTTCGCGACGGCGATCGAGCCGGGCGAGCTGCTCACCGGCGTGCGCGTGCCGGCGCTGGCGAAGGGGACGCGCGCGACGTACGTGAAGTTCCTGCCGAAGACCGAGGACGACTACGCGACGGTCTCGGTCGCGGTGGCGGTGCGCATCGAGGGTGGGCGGATCGCCGACGCGCGGATAGCGCTCGGAGCAGTCGGCCCGAAGGCGATGCGCGCTCGACGCGCCGAGGAGGCGCTCCGCGGCGCCGACGCGCGGGCGATCGGCGAGGCGGCCGCGCTCGTGCGCGACGAGATCGAACCGATCGACGACATCCGCGGCAGCGCCGCGTACAAGCGCGAGATGGCCCGCTTGTGGACGGAGCGCGCGCTCCGCTCGCTCATGGCGTGATGCGTGGAGCGCCGGTCTAGATGCGCTTCGAGCACACCATCCGCGTGAACGCGCCGCGTGACCGGGCCTGGGCGCTGCTCATGGACGTGCCCGCGGTCGCGCGATGCGTCCCCGGCACCGAAGACGTGACCGCGACCGGTCCGGACACGTACCGCGGGGCGGTGCGCGTGAGCGTCGGGCCGATCCGGCTCCGGCTCGAGGGCGACATCACAGTGACCGAGAAGGATCAGGCCACGGGTCAAGCCGCTATGCGGTTGGACGCCGCCGACCGGGGCGTGGGTGGGACCGTCCGGGCCGAGCTGCGCATGACGCTGACCGAGGCGGAGGCGGGCAGCGAGCTCCGCCTGGTCACTGAAGCCACCCTCGCCGGCCGGATCGGCGATCTCGGCCAGCCGCTCATCAAGCGCCAGGCCGACAAGATCGCCTCGGAGTTCGCCCGCTGCCTCGAGCGGACGCTGGGCGTCGGGGCATGACGTCGAAGATGCCGGCGTTCCCCGATCGGGCGGTCCCACGTCGAGCTTCGGAGGACCGCGGATGACCGACGCAGGAGCCGCCCTCACCTCACCCGAATCACGCATCGAAGGCCGCGAGAAGGTCACCGGCGCGGCGCGGTACGCGATGGACGTCGCGGTGCCCGGGGCGCTGTGGGCGGCGTTCGTCGGCTCCCCGTACCCGCACGCGCGGGTCGTGCGCGTCGATGCCTCGAAGGCGCTGGCGATGCCCGGCGTTCACGCGGTCATCAGCGGCAAGGACACCGCTCCGGCGCGGGTCGGGCGGCGGCTCCAGGACTGGCCGGTGCTGGCGCATGACCGCGCGCGGTTCATCGGCGAGCGTGTCGCGGCGGTCGCTGCGGACACGCGCGAGATCGCGGAAGTGGCCGCGCGCGCCATCGAGGTCGAGTACGAGGAGCTGCCGGCCGCGCTCACGGTCGAGGCGGCGCTCGCGGAAGGCGCGCCCGTCCTCCACCCGGACCGGTCGACGTACTTCTCGTTAGGGGAGCCGACGCCGGTACCCCACGCGAACATGCAGGGCCGCGTCGTGCACGAGCATGGCGACGTCACGGCCGCCTTCGCGGCTGCCGCTCGCGTGTTCGAGCACACCTTCTCCTATGGGCGCGATCACCAGGCGTACCTGGAGCCGCGTGGGTCGGTCGTGTGGCTCGAGGGCGACACGGTCCACGTCATCACGACGAACAAGGCGCCCTTCTCGCTCCGCGATCAGATGGCCCGCACGCTCGGGATCGCACCGGAGCGGATCGTCGTCGATGCGCCGTACATCGGGGGCGACTTCGGCGGGAAGGGCCTCTCCTTCGACGAGTACTCGCTGTACTTCCTCGCGCGGGCGACAGGCCGGCCGGTGCGCTCGCTCATGTCGCTCACCGACGACTTCCAGGTGACGAACCCGCGGCATGGCGCGACGATCGCGCTGCGCACCGCGGTCGACCGCGACGGCAGGATCGTCGCGCACGAGGCGCGCGTCGTCCTCGACGGCGGCGCGTACGCGGCGGGCAAGCCCGTCGTGGGGCTGATCCCCGGCGACTCGCAGCTCACGCTCGCGGGCTATCGCGTCCCGGCCGCGCGCGTCGAGGTCATCACGGCGTACACGAACAGCGAGCCCGCGGGTCACGTGCGCGCGCCCGGCCAGCCGCAGAACGCCTTCGCGGCCGAGTCGCACGTCGACGAGATCGCGCGCGAGATGGGCATCGACCCGCTCGAGCTGCGCCTGCGCAACGCGATCGAGCCGGGCGAGCCCGACGTGCAGGGCCACGAGTGGCACGACCATCTGTCGCGCGAGGTCCTGCTGACCGCCAAGCGCGAGGGCCGCTGGGGCGAGCCGTTGCCGAGGGGCCAGGGCCGTGGCATCGGCTACTGCGTGCGCCACGTCGGCCGCGGGAAGACGAGCGTCGTGCTCACCGTCGCGAAGGACGGCGCGGTCGAGGTCCTCACCGGTGCGCCCGACCAGGGCGGCGGCGCGCACACGATGATCCAGCGCGTCGTCGCGACGGAGCTCGGCATCGCGCCCGAGCGCGTCCGCGTGCGCCAAGGCACGACGGCAGAGGCGCCGCGCGATCCGGGAGTGGGCGGCAGCCGCGTCACGCCGGTCGCGGGGAACGCGTCGGTCGAGGGCGCGCGCAAGCTGAAGGAGGAGCTGGCCAAGCGGGATCCGGACATCGACGCGGCGCTGCGCGCGTCTGCGGGCCTCAGCGTGACGGGCGAGTCGGCGCAGGAGAAGTCGCGCTACAGCGTGTGCGCGTACGTGATCACGGTCGAGGTCGACCGCGACACCGGACAGGTGCGCGTCCTCGACGCGCTGCTCGTCGCCGACGTGGGCACGGTCATCAACCCGGTGGCGCACCGCGGGCAGCTCGAGGGCGCATTCGTGTTCGGCCTCGGCCAGACGCTGATGGAGGAGCTGCGCATCGAGGACGGACGCGTGGTCACGACCAACCTCGACAGCTACAAGATCCCGACCATGCCCGACGTCCCGCCGCTCCGGATCGTCCTGCTCACCAATGACCCGGGGCCGGGTCCGTTCGGCGCGAAGTCGGTCGGCGAGCTCGGGAACGCGGCGGTCGG
>Ga0105164_10002909_pt1 | contig 10471 bp, 11 predicted proteins | sample VDWuncwatermetaG_FD_89674 | JGI IMG/M metagenome (GOLD analysis project Ga0105164, IMG submission 89674) | Wastewater microbial communities from Netherlands to study Microbial Dark Matter (Phase II) - VDW unchlorinated drinking water | ecosystem: Environmental > Aquatic > Freshwater > Drinking... | reverse complement strand
TTTCATCGATGACAAGAAAAGACGCTTTGAACAGATCCTCCCAGAGCTGAAGCAAAAGCAATCATTCGCGAAAGAGAAGAAAGAAGCGACGATATACCGCGGCAGGCGAGGCATCAATGAGGTATATACTCGCCTGCTCAATTCCGACGGAAAAGAGTACAATACCTACGGCGGCGGAAAACGGGTGACGTATGACGCTATGGAAGAACATTGGTGGAAAGGCCTTCATACAAAACGAATTGCAAAAAAGATTCCTGCACGACAAGTTTTTGATGAGACCATCCGGGAATTTGGTGAAGAGTTGAATAGGCGCCCCTTATCGAAGGTCAGATTCCTTTCACAGGATTTTGAGCAATTGACCGAGACAGTCATCATCGGCGATTGCGTCGCCATCGTCATCTTCACGGAGGATCCTTACGGGCTCTTCATCGAGGATAAGACGGTCGCCGATGGGTATAGGAAGAATTTTGAGGTATTGTGGGAGAAGGCGAAACGATAAGGATTATCATTTCCGAGCTTATTCTCCAGTTTTACGATGTGAACTTGAGAGCATGGAGTATCCTCCTGGCCGCCCGCCGCTCTTTCTCACTCCTTTTTTCTCTGCTGCTACTGCTTTCTTTTTTCTCCCCCTCGAAGGGTGAGGGGGAGAAAAAAGAAAGCAGGTAGTGGTAACGACTGAGGGGCGACGGGAGGCCGTCTATTAATCAGAGAAGAACTATCTATTTTTCATCAGTGCATGAATCTCCGTGAGCTTCCCCATCCCCCGCGCCCCGGCTTGCGTGCATGCGTACGCACCGCAAGCGTTCGCGAACAGTCCTGCATCACGCAACGGCATCCCTTTCAAGAGAGCATACGATAATCCTCCCATAAAGGCATCACCGGCGCCAGTGCTGTCAACGCAAGAAACGGGGAAAGCTGGACATCGGATTGTCTCCTGTTTATTGGCGATGACGCATCCATCCTTGCCCAGCGTCACCGCGACGATTGTCGCGTACTGCAAGAGATCGCTGATGGCGGCCTCAAGCGAGGTTTCTCGTGCAATCTGCCGAGCGGCAGCTTCAGATAATTTTACGACATCCGCCAACCGGAGAAGCTGCATGACTTCCTGTCGGGTGCCTATCTTTCCGACAGTGGTCAGGTAGTCGATATCCCCATCAACATCGAGAAAAACTGTCGCACCGGCTTTCTTGGCAATCTCTGCTCCACGAATAGCTGCAGCAAGCGGAATAACCGCGACCTCCGTGTGAAAATGCCTTGCTTGGGTGATGGTACGCTTAAACTGTCTCTCCACCATGGCTGGCGTGAGCTGATTTGCCGCATTGGGAAACACGTAAATCTGCCTATCGCCATGCTGATCGACGATGATCCAGCAGAATTGCGTTTTATCGACGGCTTTCGCAAAAACCCCGATATGGTTTTCCTTGAATGTTCGGAGAAGATGCTTTCCCGCATCATCCTTGCCTAAAGCGCCGCACCACGCTGCCCGCAACCCGAGACGGGCCGCCTGGACGAGATTGTTCGCGGTGACCCCGCCGCCATGGAGCGAGACGTTATCGCACGTCACCTTTGTATGGGCATCGGCGAAAGAGGTGACGGCAGTGACATAATCTGCGCCACATGAGCCCAGTCCCACTATGTCGAATCGTTTCTTCTGCATGGCGATACCGAAGCAAGATAATCCTGCAAGCTTTTTATACTTTGTGCATCGGCGAGAGAAGGAAGGACAAGGCTTGCTCCGCACGTATATAATTCTGTTTCTGTGCTTTGCCCAGTCAAGACACCAATGCCCTGATAGGTTGGAGAGAGCGGTTGTCGCTCGGCATTGCATACAGCGACTGCCTGCATATCCTTTACTGCATCGCCGACGTACACTATAGTCGAGGGCATAACCCGATGCACCTCTTCGAATTTGGTGAGAGAGACGCGCAACAAGTCCTCCTTCGTGCTCCCTTCATCGCTGAACGTGCAGAGGCGCTCATCGAGGACTGCAGGATGATAGCCTAGATGATTAAGCAAGTAGGAGGAAATCGATCGCTCTCCGAATGACACAACCCCAACTACAAGATCAGGTGTGGTGCTTACAAGCCCCTGCAATGTTTGCGGATCAAGATACTGTATGACTGACTCCAGAGCCTGAGGCGTACGTTGCACATAGTCAAGCGTGTCGATACCGAGTTGCGAGACCAACCGGGCAAGATCAACCTCGGCTACCGAAGCAAGAGGACGCGTTATCCCATCCACAGCCATCTCAAGCCGCTCACCAGCGTCTATGATCTGCGAAAGCTTGTACCGCCAGATCTCCTGATTTGAATGCGTGGAGAATGCGGTATCCGGTTCTCCGGTGATGGGATGCGAAAGAAGATGTATCGGTCTCCCAAAAATCGTTTGGCTCGCGCGCCTATAGCCTTCATCATCTACCGCTTGCTTATCCCAGATGGTATTGTCCAGATCAAAGATGAGGTGGAGCATGATTGCCTGAATAAAGAACTGCTTATAAACCTTCGGCAATAAATCTACTCCCAACCGATGCGATCCCCTGCCTTCATCTTGCTCGCTTCAATCATCCCAGTAGGCAATTCTATCACGAACTGTGCCCTTTCCTTTGGCGTTATCGCGGAAAACGGCCGTAGATTTTTCTTGAGAGCGACAATCCTCCGCGTATCGTCCAGCCAAGCCACATCGATCGGGAAGAAGACGAACACCATATGGATACCGATCCGCTGCATCGTCGGGAATACCATCAGCAATGCCCTTGGCTTCCAGGAGAACATCAACCCAAACATCCTAGAGATGAACGAATCGCACCGGTCATATGTGTATGCAATCACGGTTTTCTGCGTTAAATCCTTGATCATAGGCCACCATCAAAAGAGCGGAATGCGGCAATAGCCTCTCTTGCACCTGAATCTCCATCGGAAGTGAAGGAGGTTCATCCGCGTGGATGTATAGTTCTTAAAAACAAAGTATTTATAAAGGTTCTCTCCCTTATAAATCGTATTTATATTTCACCGATTGGGGGTATAAAAATGACCAAACATGACATAAAGGTGGTAAATATAGTCGTTTCCGCCTCGTTAGGGCACGATATCCCGCTCGAAAAGATGGCAGCGACGCTCTCCAATACTGAATATAACCCAGAACAGTTCCCCGGCCTTGTTTTACGAATAAAAGAACCTAAAACGTCCGCTTTAATCTTCAGTTCCGGTAAAATCGTCTGCACTGGTGCTAGATCGATGGATAAGGTCAGGGAATCCGTCGAAAAGATCATCAAGAGTCTCGAAAAGATTAACATAAAGATTACGATAAAACCGGAAATCAAGATCCAGAACATCGTCGCCTCGGGCACGGTCGGCATGGACCTGAATCTCAACACGCTAGCCATGAAGCTTGAGAATACCGAATATGAGCCAGAACAGTTCCCTGGCCTCGTCTACAAGCTCAAGGAGGCTAAGGCGACCTTCCTCCTATTCAGCAATGGAAAGGTCGTATGCACCGGCACAAAGAGCGAAGAAGAGGTCCATAAGGCATTGGAAATGCTCATCGAGAACCTGAAAAAAATTAAGTAAGGACCGAAAAAGCTCCTTTTAATCCGTAACCTTTACGAAAAAATGGGGGAAACAAATATTAAGCCCAGATAGAGTCCTCTAAAGATGGTGATCGCGCGAAAGAGATGGTGATGTATGGAAGCAGTTGAACAGATACGGCATTTCGCGGAATTTCTCCAGTTGCATCACCATACCGAGCTGCTGGAGAAGATCACGAAAGGCGAGGAATTTCTCAATGTCAACTTCGCCGAGCTCTCCGCATACGACCCTGACCTGGCGAACGAGATGCTCGACCAGCCGGAAGAGGTCATGAAAGCCGCCGAGCTCGCGATCCATGAATTCGATCTCCCTGCCAAGGTCAAGGATTTCAGGATACGCTTCTTCGGGCTTCCGGAATCGCAGACTATCATGATCCGCGATATCCGGAGCGAGCAGATTGGCAGGCTCGTCTCCACGACCGGCATCGTCCGCCAGAAGTCCGATGTGCGGCCACAGGTCACGAGCGCACGATTCGAATGCCCGAGCTGCGGCAATGTCATATCCGTGCTGCAGCTCGACATCAAGTTCAAGGAACCGAGCAGGTGCGGCTGTGGGAGGAAAGGGAAGTTCAAGCTGCTCAGCAAGGAGCTGGTCGATGCCCAGCGCATCGTCCTTGAAGAGGCCCCCGATGAGCTGGAAGGCGGTGAGCAGCCGAAGCGCATGGACATCTTCCTGAAAAAGGACCTGGTCAGCCCGCTCAGCGACAAGAAATCCAACCCCGGCACGAAGATCCTCGTCAATGGCATCGTCAAGGAAGTGCCGATCACCTTGCGCGAGGGCGGCCAGTCCATACGCTTCGACCTCATGATCGAGGCGAACTATCTCGACGCTGTCGAAGAGGATTACGCCGACATCCTCGTGACGCCTGAAGAAGATGCCAAGATCAAGGAGATTGCCGCTGACCCGCAAGGCTTCCAGAAACTCGTCATCTCGCTCGCCCCGTCCATCTACGGCCATGACCGCGTGAAAGAGGCTATCCTCCTGCAGCTCGTCGGTGGGGTAGCGAAGATGCGCGATGACGGCGTCAGGACGCGAGGCGACATCCATATTCTCCTCATCGGCGATCCTGGCGCTGGAAAGTCCCAGATGCTCAAGCGTGCATGCATCGTCGCCCCAAAGGCGCGATACATCTCTGGCAAAGGCGCATCCGGGGCAGGTCTCACCGCTGCGGTCGTGCGCGACGAGTTCCTCAAGGGATGGGCGCTCGAGGCAGGAGCCTTGGTCCTCGCCAACAGGGGCTTCTGCATGATAGACGAGCTGGACAAGATGTCCAAGGAAGACCGGAGCGCGATGCATGAGGCGCTCGAGCAGCAGACAGTCACCATCTCTAAAGCGAACATCCAGGCGACGCTTCGTGCAGAGACCACTGTCCTCGCCGCGGCGAACCCAAAGCTCGGCCGCTTCGACCCGTATGATCTCATCGCCAAGCAGATCGATCTTCCTCCGACGCTCATCAACCGCTTTGACCTCATCTTCCCCATCAAGGACCTTCCCGATACAAAGCATGACGAACGGATGGCGACATTCATCCTCGAGCTTCACCAGAACGCGAATCGTGGAGAGGCGATCGTCCCCACTGGCCTGCTCCGAAAGTATATCGCCTATGCGCGCAAGAACATCAAGCCGCAGCTCACGGACGATGCGGTCTTGGCTATCCGTGAATATTATGTCTCTATGCGCAACTCCGGCAGCGAAGAAGGCGGCATCAAACCCATCCCCATAACCGCAAGGCAGCTTGAGGCCATCGTGCGGCTGGCAGAGGCCAATGCGAAGCTTCGCCTTTCAGATACGGTGGTGAAGAAAGACGCGCAGCGAGCGATCGAGCTCGTCGATTACTGCCTGATACAGATCGGATTGGACAAGGAGACTGGCAAGATCGACATCGACCGCATCTCCGGCGGCATGCCGGCATCGCAACGAACCAAGATCATCACCGTCAAGGAGATCATCGCCGATCTCGAGGCCCAGCATGGAAAGACCATCCCGATCGATGTGATCATCAAGGAAGGGGAGGCAAGGGACCTCAATGTGGAGCAGGTCGAGGATGCCATCGAGCGCCTGAAACGAAGCGGCGACATCTTCGAACCGCGAAAAGGCCATGTCCAGAGGATATGATCATGGAAAGCGTGCAATCGCCGCAAGAACGGAAACCTGCTGAACGGCATACGGCGCTGAAGGTATGGATCCGGTGGCTGACCGAGGGAAAGTTCATCTCAAACCCGGGCTGGGAGTCCAACCATATCCTCTATGATGATATAAAAATAGGGAGAGCGAATATCGTCGGCGTCGTCGTACAGAAATCAGCAAGCAAGGTCCTGAACTATGACTATATCGTGGTCGACGACGGCACGGGGAGAATCGCCGTACGTGCCTTCGAGGAACGCCAGATGCTCCAGGACCTGCAGATCGGCGATCTCGTGAATGTCATCGGCAGACCTCGGGAATATGGCGCTGAGGCCTACCTTGTTCCGGAGATCGCGAGAACTATCGAGGATCCATTGTGGGCAGAGGTGCGGAAGCGAGAGCTGGAACATGTACCGTCAACACCACTGAAGCCGGCGCAGGAACGCATAGCGACCGAGACTGTTCCGTGGCAACCAGACAGCAAAAAGGAAGAGGATGACGCGATTATCACCCCGAGAGATAAGCTCTTGGCGACCATCCGGGCCCTTGATGGTGGTGATGGCGTCGATGTCGAGACCATCCTGGCGAAAACCGCCGATGCGCAAGCCGGAAAAATGCTGCAGGGGATGCTCTTGCGCGGCGATATCTTTGAGGTCAAGCCCGGTCGGATAAAGATTCTGGAATAAGCGGCTCTGTCCTGAATGAAGCCGGTGCCGATACTGGTTTGTGGTTTTGAGTAATGGGTTTGGAATAAAAACAGGCTCCGATGGCTGACGCCGTGTTTTTACCCCGAACTCCAAACCCCTTACCCTAAACCGATTAGAAAAGCATCGGGGTCACATAGATCTCCAGTATAGCGGCCAAAAATAACACGCCGACAGAAACCAACAGGAGGGTGGCGCTATCGATAAGGATCTTCTCGAAGTGTTTTGTCCTGAAATCATGCCTCACGACGGCGACAGAGATGATGCCTCCGGCCAGACCGCCAATGAAGTAAGAGATGATTTCCGGGATGCCATGGACCATATAGCGCAGCAGGCCTAAAGAGAAGACATGGAAGTACGCACCGACTTTCGCGATGCCGGTGGCCGCGGAATAGAGCGCGAGGCCGTTCCGCACGAACGCACCCATGGCGACCGCGATCACCGAAGCGTTCCAGACGAGGATGAATATCATGCCTGCACCGTAGAAGAAGGCGAACAGGACGCAGAAGAGGAGCACCTTCACATTGTTGAGGAAGATGACGCCGAAGACATCGAGACTGGGGATCGCGCCGGAGACCGAGTTAGTGTTGATGTTGCGGATGGTGTCTATCTGGATGGCGAAAAGGTCGTTGATGATCTCCGGCGGCAGGAAGACATACCAGAGCGTGAACGCGACCATGATGCCGAGGAACAGGAACAGGAAAAAGGACAAGGCCCGCCAATGTTCCCTGAACAGGAGACGCTCGCCGATGTTGAGTGTGTCTTTCTCCTCCTCCAGCTTCATGGCGTTGAGCGTGATGGGAATGCACGCCATGACGGTGAGGAAGACCGAGATGAGACCTGCCATCTTCTCGAAAATCTGCATACTGATGAAAAGGGCAACAGTGGCGTAGAGGATTCCGACAAAGAACATCTCCCAAGGGTTTTTCTCCGCCTTGAATGGGGTGACGAGGGATTCGAGAACCATCCTGCACCAAAATGAGGGATAGAGGCTATATAAACCTTTCTATGCCCTTTAGAGGTTGGATTTCTGCTGGGATTTCGCTGGTGCGGCTCTGTCCTGAATCTCGTGCCTTCGGCGCCCAGCAGGTGCCATCAGGCGCTGACTGCAACGCAGCCTCGCCGCATTTTCGGCCTTCCCCTTCCATGAGGAAGGCCGAAAATGCGGCTCAGGTTAAAGCCTGTAATCCTGCGGAGCGCTCTTCTTGCGCAAAAAGATGGCACCGGCCATATTCAGGACAGAGCCTGCTGGTGCATTAAATTTATAAACACCGCCAGCTGCCGCATACGAATGCCAACGTATGAAGAGCTTCTGGAAAGCGCGTACGCGCGCATGCCCCAAGCGGTCGTCGAGAAGCATCGCTTCGAGATCCCAAAAGCTAAGGGGCATCTGCAGGGCAGCCGGACTGTCGTGAGCAATTTCCTGCAGATCGTGAGCCTCTTCCGGAGACGCCCGGAGCACATGCTCAAGTACATCCTCAAGGAGCTTGCGGCGCCTGGCAGCGTCAAGGGCGGCCTGTTCATCATCGGAGCGAAAGTGCCCGCATCAAAAATCAATGAGAAGATCGAGAAATACGCGCATGAATTCGTGCTGTGCAGCGAATGCGGCAAGCCGGACACGGAGCTGGTCGAAGAGAAGAGCCTCAAATGGCTGAAATGCACCGCATGTGGCGCCAAGCATCCGATACGGTAAAGCATCTGAATGGCCTGCGCTTCTCCCCTCAATTAAGGAGAAGGGTAGGCGACGAAGGCGGAAACCACGGCGATCATCGTCAAGATCCACCGGAGCCATGACGGGAAGAGGCTCATCGCGATATGCGACGCGGAAATCCTTGGCAAGCGATTTTCTGAAGGCAACCGGCAGCTTGATCTCACTGGGCCGTTCTACCGAGGAGAACTATCTTCAGAACAGGAGCTCCGCAAACGGCTGACAGGCATATACATGCTGAATATCGTCGGCAAAGAGGCAGTGGTGATGTTCGTGCGTCTTGGACTCGTGAACAACGGGGCCATCATCACTATCCGTGGCATCCCCCATGCCCAAGCGACAGTAGGAGCGTAGGATCTACGAAAAAAGCGGATTCGGCGTGCTCTCTTTCACCAGATGGATGATCTCCACCTCTTTTATTGCCGGGTGCGTCCGTTTCAGCTGCTTCAGGAAATCTTTCAATTGATAGACATCCGTCATGTGCGTCTCGACCTCGATGTCCACATCACCGGCAAGGTCGAGGATGAGCGTGACGTGCCTCTGTTGCTGGAGATAGGAGACCACCTTGTTCTTCTGGGACAGATCATGCAACCAGAGGCGGAGGATGAATCGCTGCAGGCCGAAGAGCGAATAGTTCAGCTCGAGGCGATAGCCGCGGATGACCTTTTCCTCGAGCTGCCTGAAGTGGTAGTTCACCGTGCTGACTGGCTTCTTGAGCTTCACGGCGAGGTCAGCGATATTCATCCGCGCATCGTCGAAGAGGGCACCGATGATCTGGCGGTCGACCGCGTCCAGCTTTCTCGCCTGCGGCTTGAGGAAGGAGACAGTGATTATCTTCCTCTCCGCGGCTGGAAAAAGATAGGCATGGTCGAGGAAATGGATGCTCTTGACGAGCGAAAAATTCTTCTCGGCGATGAGCTGGCCATACCGCTTCACCAGGGCATCATACGCAGAGAGGAAACCTGCCTCATCCCTGCTATGGAAGAAGAATCCGAAATCCCAGTTCTCTAGGAAATACCGGATGCGGGAGATATGCTCCTTCTGGCCGAATGACTCGATGTCCTCTGTCTGCTGGCCGGAGAAATGATGGAAGTTGAGGAGCAGGTAATACATCTCCATGCCCAACACGGAAAAATCAAGGACAGGATGGAAGCCGAGGATGACCTTATCTTTCAGGAGACGTTGCACGCGATAGCGGGCCACCTCCTTGCTCACCTGCACCTTCCGGGACAGCATAGAATACGGGATCCTCCCCTCCTGGTCAAGGATACGCAGGATTCGGGTGTCTTTCTTGTCAAGTTCCATAGCGATCAGGTAGGCTGGGTGTACCTGTTTAGTATATAAATCTTTGGCATTTTTTACCTTTTTTCAATAATATACACAATAACATACGTTTTGATAAATTATCGATGCCAAAGTTTTATGAATTTCTTAGGCGTATAGCTAGAGCAAGAAGAGGTCGGATGGAGCTGATGAACATGAAACTGATTCAGAAATTGAAAGATGTCGCGCATGCCCTCACCAATAACTGGGGAGCGCTGACCCTTGACCGGACTGTTGAGGATGTCATGGAAGGAAGGGCAGCGAATGTAGATAACGAGGATCGACATGGCCGAGGAGAACGTATCCATGATTACCTCCGTACCCTGCCCGTGATCGCAAGACGATATGGCCAAAAAGAAGCGGAACGCGTCGTGTGGGACACACTCTACTGGAAGGCCCCTTTGGAAGACCAGGCGCTCATCTGCAAAGGCGTCGGCTTCTACAAGCTCGCTCGTCAGCTGGAGGAAGCGGATGGAAATACTGATCGCGCAAGTGAACTCTATTGTAGAGAACATCGCCCAGACATGCTGCCCCAGATCCTGAGACAGATAGCAGGAATACGGCGAGCGGCAGTGAGAGAGAGTGGACGATATGAAACTGCGCCGGCAGCTCCCTCTATACGAGGGCATCCCGTGATGAATTGAAGGAATCAGCTAGAAGAGACCAACCCCCGAACACACGACGTTTTGTTTTGTCTCCTCTTCTCATTGTGGGGAAGAGGGGACAAAACAAATAGCTCTTCCTTATCCGAACCAAGCGCCCAAGCCTATCTGGCGGTCGCGTTCCTTGCCGAAGGTGCTCTCAATCCTTCGTTTAGTGATCTCGAGCACCTGCTGCAGATAGGCGGAGACATTATGCTTCTTCGCGAGGCTGATGGACGGTTCGAGATATTTCACCACCGAGCCCTCCGTTACCGTGAACGCGATATTCCCGCCGCATTCCGTGCACTTGCCGACGAGCGGCGGCCTGCGGAACTTCTCATTGCACTTGAGGCAGCGGAACTGCTGCGTGGAGAATTTCCTCAGATT
>Ga0105164_10002908_pt1 | contig 10477 bp, 9 predicted proteins | sample VDWuncwatermetaG_FD_89674 | JGI IMG/M metagenome (GOLD analysis project Ga0105164, IMG submission 89674) | Wastewater microbial communities from Netherlands to study Microbial Dark Matter (Phase II) - VDW unchlorinated drinking water | ecosystem: Environmental > Aquatic > Freshwater > Drinking... | reverse complement strand
CGGTACCGGTTCTGGCCGGAATTCCTGACTCCCACGGTCTTCGGGAAGCACTTCGAGAACCCCCAGCTTATCGCTATCGTCCGGGGAGAGCAGGTGTGGCTCAACGGGCTCATCCGAGAGGCTGAATTCGCTGGCGGTGTGCTCACCAACCTGGAACAAGAGAATCGACAACTTTACCGGATCACGGCCGGCCTGGCCTACAGGCCGACCCCCCTGGTCGTCTTTCAACTGGCCTATGAGTATACGAAAACCAACTCGGGACGAAGCCTGGCCGAGGTGACGAATTTCCTTGTGGCCCAGGGGAGCGAGGACGAAGCCCATGCGCTATTAGTTGGTGTTGCCTTTGGGTTCTAAGGCAGAGACATGGGGTCGCGGAGGACTCCTCCTTGGCCCTCACCCCACCTCCTATGCTATAAGGATGGCCATGCTTTCGCGACGCCGCTTCCTAACCTCTATCCTCACGCCAGCCCTCCTGGCCCTGGCCCCCGATCTCATCAATGCCCAGGAGGGAGTCTTCCTTGACGAGGACGAAGCCCCCCAGGCGGTCTTTCCAGAGGGGACTCACTTCGAAAAGAAGATCATTCCCTCAACAGAGGCGCTGCGGGAGAAGATAAGAACCCTCCTCGGCCGGACTCGACCGTCCATTTGGGAGGATGCCTATGTGACCTATTTGGTCCGCCGGAACGGAGAGCGACTTGGCTTCGCCGTCATCGTGGAAGAGATCGGGAAGCACCGCCCCATCACCTTCATCGTCGGCATCAAGCCCAATGGGAAGGTCAAGGATGTCGCCCTCATGGTCTACCGTGAGGCCTACGGGGGGGAGGTTCGGGACCGGCGCTTCATGCGCCAGTACGATGATAAGGATCTCGCTGCCCCACTCCTGCCGTATCGAGACATCGTCAATATCGCCGGCGCGACCCTCTCGGTCCAGTCGATTGGCCGAGGGGTCAAGAAGGCCCTTGCCCTTGCTCAACTCGTCCTCCTCGATGGGTCTCATCGGCCATGAGACCTCCGCATCTGCGGGCCGGAGTTTGCCCCCTCACGCGTTCCAGGCGAACGTGGACCGTCGCTCTACGAGAGATCCACTATGTCATGGGCACCCTGTTGGACATCACCCTGCATCACGAGACAGAGCAGGAGGGCAAACGGGTACTGCGCGAGTGTTTTCAGGAGGCCCGGCGGCTGGAAGAGGTCTTCTCGACCTTCGATGATGGCAGCGAGCTGAGCCAGCTCAACCGGCTCGCCGGCCAGGGGCCGCTTGCGATCCACGGGGATCTCTGGTCGGCCCTCGAGATCTCCCTGCGCCTCTGGAGAGAGACAGAAGGGGCCCTGGACATCACCATCGGACCCCTCATCGACCTCTGGGGGGCGGCTGAAGAACATGGTGGCCTGCCCTCACCCACTTCCGTGGTGGAGGCCCTGGACCGTACAGGGATCTCGAAGGTCCATCTCCTTCCTGATGGGAGGGGAGAATTGAGACAGGCCGGGATGCGACTGGACCTGGGTGGAATCGGCAAGGGGTATACTGTGGACCGACTGAAGGGGCTCCTTGTCCAGGAGGGCATTGAGCGGGCCTTCATCAACTTTGGGAGGAGCAGCCTCGCTGCGCTCGGGTCACCCCCGGAGGGCGCGGCCTGGCCTGTCCTGCTCTACAACGACGATGGCGAACCTGTTGGCGTCGCGCACCTGAGAGATCGAGCCCTCTCCGTGTCTGGCAGCTTCGGTCACTCATACGAGATCGAGGGGACTCGCTACGGCCATCTCATCGATCCCAGGGACGGCTTCCCGCTCTGCCACCGGACGCTCGGCGTGGCTGTGGCCCGGACAGCCACCGAGGCCGAAGCCCTCACCAAGGCGTTGGTGATCCTCGGGCCCGAGCGAGGCTTCACCGTGGTGGACAGATTTCCTATGGCTGAGGCCTTGCTGACTGATTCCAGTTCCAGCGGACCGATGATCAGCACCTCCGGGTTTACTGAAGCCGTCAGATTTGAGAGCTACGTGGCCACTCGCAGAGGAGACACACGTTGAAAAACTTCACTTATCCCCAATACAGGCTCTCCGCTGCCACCCGGGAGGTCAAACTCATCTATACCGGCTTCCTGATCTTCGCGGCGGTCGGCATGCTGACCATCGGCCTCTATCAGTTCAGGCGGATCGGCACGAGCTACGACCTAGTCGTGGCCTACTATCGCGGCGGAGAGTTGGGGCAGGAGATGGCCTTCCCGAAGACCTTCGCCCAGCTCCTCGAGACCACCCATTTCCATGCCTTCATTATGGGGGTCTCCTTCCTCATCCTCGCCCACCTCTTTATCGCCACCTCGCTAAGTCCGCGTGTGAAGTGGTCATTCATCGGCCTTGCGTTTTTCTCCTCCCAGGGCGATATCGCGGGACCCTGGCTCATTCGATACCTCTCTCCCGCCTTCGCCCTTCTCCATCTCGTCTCATGGCTCGCCATGTGGTTGGGCTATGGGGCTCTGATCCTTATTCCGCTCTATGAGATGTGGGGAAAGGGATGGCGGCAATCGGAGAGGAAAGGTGCTTACCAGGGGGAGGAGAATGAACGGATTTAGCGATTCCTTGGTGAAACTGCCTCCTCCAGGGCGCTCAGGGCACAGGCCTCCTGGGGCGGGCACGCATCGGCCTCGAGTTGGATCGTCGTGTGGGCGATGCCGAACCGCTCTTTGAGCATCTGGCTGATTCGATCGAGAAGCTGGTTCCCTTCGCTCACCGGAAGGTCGTCCACCTGGAGGTGGCAGCTCAGGGCATAGACATGAGAGCTGAGGCTCCAGACATGCAGATCGTGCGTGTCCCTGACCTCCGGAAAGCTGTGCACAGCGTGCAGGATACGCTTCACATCGACCCCCCGCGGAACCCCTTCCATCAGAACATTCAGCGCCTCGGCCACGATGTCCCAGGCTCCAACCAGGATCAGCAGCCCGATGACCAGGCTGAGGAGCGGATCGACTGGGCCCCAGCCGGTGAACAGAATAATGGCCCCGGCCGCCACGACGCCGAGTGAGACGAAGGCGTCGCTCATCAGGTGCAGGTGGGCGCTCCGGATGTTGATATCTCTGATCCCGCGCTTAAGCGAGAGGGCGACCGCAAGATTCATCAGGAACCCGATGCCCGCCACCGCCAGCATCACGGAGGCCTCCGGCAACTCGGGTTGTCTCAGCCGTTGGATCGCCTCGTAGAAGAGCCAGAGGGTGATGCCGATCAGGGCGACTCCATTGCCCAGCGCGGCCAGGATGGTGGCCCGGTGATAGCCGAAGGTTTTGCGCCCCGTGGCGGGGCGCTCCACCTGTCGAAGTGCCACCCACGAAATCCCCAGGCCGATGACGTCGCCGAAGTTATGCCACGCATCGCCCAGGAGGCCCAGACTGCCGGCGGCCAAGCCCGCGATTAGCTCGATGAAAGCGAACAGGAGGTTCAGGACGATGCCGATCTTCAGGCGGCGAGCGACGCAGCGCCCGCTGTCCTGCCGGCTACCTGGATTCACGCCTCTACCCCAGCTCACCGCGTCGTCACGAACTCCCCGTCGCCAGGCAAGGTGAGATCCCGGATGACTTGACTCCGGCCCCTTTTGAGGGGCACCTGCTTGCCATTCAGCGAGAGCAGAACCCCCTCGGAATTACCGATCGTCACAACAAACCCCTTGTTTGCCGACCACTGCTCTGCTTCCCCCCGACGCAGCAAGGTCTCCCGGCGAGCGGAACCATCCACCGAAACCGCAAGCCAGGTTGTCTCCTTCGCCTCGGCCTTTAGCGTATAGCGGGAGGGCTGCCTCTTTGGCTCCCGCACGCCGGGAGCAGTGACCGATTGAGCCGCGTTCAACCCTTTCGGCTGCATCGTACCGAAGGAGGCCGTCTCCGGGCTGGGCGGGGCGACCACGCCGCCCTGTGAGCGCTGCGGGGCGGCCTCCTGAGGCGGCGGAGCTTGCGGCTGGCGACTCGACGGCAATTCTGGCGGCCGCCCGGAGAAGAGGGAGAGCACGATGAAGATCAGGGGGGTCAGGGCCGCCGCCGGCAGCAAGTACACGAGCAGGCGCCGGAGGTGGATCCTCGATCCTCTTGAAGCGGCCGCTTGCGGTGGCACGCTCGCCCAGGTGGATTTCACCTGACGGCGGAACTGCGCCTCAACCTGTTTCGGGTCAAGGCCAAGAGACGCGGAATATTCCATAAGAAACCGCACGATGTACAATGGGTCCGGGAGCAGGTGGAACTGCTCCTCCTCCATCAGCCTGACGAAGGAGAGCGAGACCTTGCTGGCGGTGGCCGCCGATTCGATCGTAAGCCCCTTTGCCGACCTGGCCTCTTTCAGAAGCCGGCCAATTGTGATCGTCGAGCTGGTCGCGCCGTTACTCATCGTGTTCTCTTTCGGAGATAACCTGCCAAGAGCATCGTCTTTGCTGGCAGGTGTACGCTACCACACCACAGTGCCGGAGGCAAGCAGGGCGGCGGCCGGTCTGATGGCGGCTCTTACCCTTCTTGACCCCGGCCGGGAAGCGCGCGGCGGCTTTCATCATCGAGGTAAAGGCTCCCCGCCCCGTGTCGGGCCCGGGACAATTGGGTCCGCAACTCACTCCGGCTATTCTCAAGCTGTGTCAGTGATTTCGCCAGCCGCCCCTCGACCTCATTCTCCATCTTCTCGAGGGCGTCGGTGATCGTCTTCAGAGCCGAGCTGAGTCGTGCCACATCGATCTTCGCCGAGAAGCGAAGAACCATCTGAAGGAGCGAGAGCAGATAAGGGAGTGCCTGGCTGTAGCTCACGATCATGATCCCTTCCTTGAACGCCTCCACGTGCACCTCGAGGCAGAGATCAAAGACGGCATCGGGCACGACCACGACACCCAGTTGGATCGTCCGCTCGGGATCGAGGTACTTCGCCGCCTCTCTCACCTTCTTCTTAACCTCCCCCTGGATCGCCTCGATCAGGGGTCGGCGGGCTTCGGGATCGTCGGTATCGGCCAGCTTCTCCAGTGTCGCCATGCTGGGCCATTTGCTGTCGATGGGAAGCACCTTGTCGTTCGGCAGGCGGAAGGCAAACTCCACGACCTTATTGTTAATGGTAAGATTCGTCTCGAGGAGTTCCGGGGGCAACTGAGCCAGGATCCCGCCAAGGATATTCTCACCCGCCGTCCCGCGGCTCTTTGTCCCCGCGATGACGTGTTCCAGTCGTCTCAACGACTGCAGCGCCTCGCGTACTGCTGCCTCCCGAACCTCCTCGGCTGACTTCATCTGAGCCAGAAGCTCTCGGGTCTGTGTGATCTCTTGACGAAGACTAGTCTGTGCCGACACAAGATTTGCCTGAAGGATCTCCTGTACCTGCCCCAATGTCTGGGCGAGCCCACTGCGAGCGCCGGCCGTTGTTTCCACCACCTTCGTTTCCAAGGACTGGAGCCCGCGCCCCGTCTCCTGCGCCTGACCCCGCAGGCTCTCCTGCTGCCAGGCGATCGCCTGGGTTTCAGCGGCAAGAAAGCTGAGCTTTTCAGTCAGTTCACCGAGGCTCTTCTGAAAGCCTGCCGCCAGTGTCTCGACCAGGCGATCCTGCCCCCTCCCGGCGCGAAGCAGGACGATGAGCGCCACCACAAGTAAGAGCGCCAGAATCGTCAATGAGACAAGCAGCCATGGTGCCGGCATCACGAAAACTCCTGCCTGGATGCGGAGGGCCAGCGCATCGGGAGCCGCCTAAACCTTTCGGCGCCTCCCCTCTCTAGCTCAGTAAACCACATGCGGGCCCGACCCGCTAACTGAAAGGAGGATCGACGTGAACAGATACATGGCAGTCTTCATGACGGGTGCCCTGCTCACCTTAACCCTGACCCAACCGTTCCTCGCCAGGGCGGGGGAGATCGAACAGCGGCAGAGGCGCCAGCAGAGCCGCATCGCCGAAGGGATCGAGAGCGGCGCTCTCACGCCGAAGGAAGCCACACGACTTGAGGCCGAAGAGGCCGCGATCCAGCGTGAGAAGCGGCACTTCAAACGCGACGGCAAGCTGGGACCCAAGGAGAAGGCGAAACTTAACCGCGATCTCAATAGAGCTTCTCGGCACATCTACCGGGAAAAACACGACTAATTGGACCCACTCCTTCTCACTTTCCCAAGGCGAGCGGCAGCCCGTGCAGGCTGCGGATGACCACATCAGACTAGATCGTCCCCGGCCCTTCCCCTTCCCTCTCCGCCGTTCAACTTGGCGACCTGCGTCAGCACCTCAGTCCAGGAGCGGACCCGGCGCAGATTGCCAGGAAGCACCCCCCGATTCCAGGGCTGGTCGTACAGTAGCACTTGAATGGCTGTCTTCGCGACATCGATCGCCACTGCCAGCTCATCCTCGATAAAGAGATCAAGCCGCAACTCGGAGGCGGCCTCCGACTTGTGCCGACCCACCGGCGCTCGCGCCTTGTGGATGACGGCTTCAAAGCGGGACAGCAATCCAACATGAGTCAGCCAGCTTCTGGTAATCGCCTCGTCTCTCGACGCGCGCCCGGTGATGATGAACAGGCGATGACCGTCTTCGGCCAGACGTTCCACAGCCTCCCTGGCGCCAAGCAAGAGAGGGCGGGACGAGAAGAAGCCGGCTTCGATCAACTTGGTGAAGAAATCATGAGCCTCCTGACGAGGGATTTGGGGGAACCTGTCGGAGATCTGCCATGCGGCGTCAGCGAGACCGATGGTGAGACCGAAGCGCCGGCTAAAGGCCTGCAGGTAGTGGGGCAGGGAATCGGCCAGAACGTCGTCGAGATCGATGCCGATCTTCATCCTTCGCGCTCCCCGGTCCAGGCGGTGGCGGGACAAATGGTCCTGAAGACACAAAAGCCGCATACCCAAGGGCTGGGCGTCGCCTGAAATAGGCCGGCCAGAATCCCGCCTGCAGCGGTCCGGATCCGATCGGCGGCCCGTTCGAGCTCCTTTTCCCGCTTGAGAGCCCGCCCGACGACGACGCCACCTGGGGTGAGAAAGTGCAACTCCACCCGATCAGGCAAGCGGCCGACCACCTCTCGGTAGGCCAAAGCATACAGAGCGAGCTGCTGGCTCTCCCGGGTCTCTTTGTCCGCCTCTTTTCGATCTCGCACTAAGGACGACTTGTAGTCGATGATCAGCGCCTCGCCATCTCGTTCGTCCACTCGGTCCAGAAAGCCGGTGACCGTGTCATGACCGAGCTGGAACCGGAACTTCTTCTCGACGAAGGACGGCGGCGGCGCGGCCTCAGCGAAGGCATGGAACTGAGCCAGAGCCTCCCGGCCTTCCCGCAGCCGCGCCTCTTCATGCGCCCGGGAGATGAACCCCTCGTTGACCCAGTGGTCTTCAAAGGTGTCGATCAGCTCCTGAAGCGGCATCGTGTCGCCCTGAAGGCGGCGGCTATTGTATGCCTGAACGGCCCGGTGCAGCGCAGCGCCATAGACGACCGCCTGATCCCTCAGGACAGGCACCCGCAGGATGTGGACGTACTTGTACTTCAACGGGCAGGTCAGATAGTCATCGATCTTGTAGTGCGAGAGGTTGAGAGGGATGTCGGCCGGGACGGCGAGATCGGGCTCGACCTCCGGGAGTGGCGCGGCCCGGCCGATAACCGCCTCGGCCACGCCTCGCCAGGGATGTTCCTCTTCCTCTTTCGGCAGCCCCAGCGCCTCCGCCAGGAAGCGGCTCCGCTTCCACTCCCGCTTCGTCCCGTAATCCCTGGCCCGCGTCAAGAAGAGGTGCCGCTTCGCCCGGGTCATGCCGACATAGAACAGGCGCCGCTCCTCCTGCAGATGAAAGTCCCCGGAGGGCAGCAGGTCTTTGACCAGCTCGTCCGGCAGCGGGATCGCCTCCTTCCGATCGAGCGAGGGAAACCGTTTCTCGACCAGACCCGCGAGGAAGACCGCCTCGAACTCCAGCCCTTTGGCCTTGTGCAGCGTCAAGACCTGAACCGCCTCAACCGCCTCCTCATCCTCCGCTAATGGGGGATCCTCCCCCGCCTCGATCAGCATGGTGAGATACGGGACGAAAGCGGCCACGCGATCCTGCGGCGCCACCTCGCCGAACCGCTGAACCAAGCCGAAGAACGTGGCGAGGTTCCCGATCCGTTGATGATCGCGGGGAGAGTTCGAGCGGACCAGCCGCTTGCCGTAGCCGGGGCGCTCCATGAGAAACTCGTAGAGGATGCGGCCCGTCGCCTCTCGAGCTGCCTTCCCGAGGTACCGGTCGAGGTCTGCCAGGAGGGCGGTGGCGGTTGCAATCCCTTCCAACGAGACCCCGGAGAGCTCAGGGACGCTCCCGGGTCGCCTCGTCAAATCGAGGAGCACTTCGTAGAGGCTCCGATGTTTTCGGCCAGCATAGGCGTTGCAGAGGACGAGATCGGCCCCTGGCATCCCGTAGATATTTGAACCAGCCAGATGAAAGAGGCTCAGAGAGTCGTGTGGATCAGCCAGCAGCCGGAGGAACGAGACGACCAGCCGGATCTCCTCCCTGTCGTACAAACCCCTGGCCCCGCTGAAGCTCCATGGAATCCCCTTCATGTTCAGCGCCCGCAGGTACGGATCGGCATCGCCGTTTCGGCGGACCAGGATGGCGATGTCACCTGGCGCACACTGTTTCGCCTCGATCAACTCCTGGATCTTCCCGGCGACCCAGTCGGCCTCCTCCTGATAGGTTTGGAACACCACGCTCTCAACGGCGGGGCCATCGGCATTCTGCGGCATGAGTCGCTTATCCACTCGTTCCTGGTATTCCAGGCGATCCGGATTATTATGCTGGATCAGACGATATGCTGCATCAAGGATGCCTGGGGTCGAGCGGTAATTCTCGACGAGGACGACCGTTTCCGTCTCGGGAAAGTCCTTTCGGAAATTCAGGATATTACTGATAGAAGCTCCCCGGAACTTAAAGATCGATTGGTCGTCGTCACCCACCACGGTCACATTCCGGTGCGTGGCAGCGAGAAGCTTGATGATCTGGAACTGCGCGTAGTTGGTGTCCTGGAACTCATCAACCAGGATATACCGAAACCGCTCTTGCATCTGTCGCAGGACAAGCGGGTGTTCCCGAAGCAGCGTCAGTGTCCTCGTCATCAGGTCCCCGAAGTCTAGCTTCCCTTCTCGGGCCATCAGCTCCTGGTAGCGCTGATACGCCCGGGCAATCTCCAACTCCCGCTTCGCGCATTCCGCCAGAATCCCATCGTCGGGAGCAGCGATCGCCCGCTTCTCGAGTTGCTCGGCAAACGTCGCGTACTCCTCCGGACTGACATCTTCGTCCTTGGCTCGGCTGAACAGTTGCAGTAGCGCCTGGACATGCTTCATCGGATTGCCAAGCGGTCGGAAGTAATCGAGCGGAAGTTCGAAGAGATGCTCCTGAAGGAAGATCACCTGCTCCGCCTCCGTGAGCAGGCGGAAGTCCGGGCTCACCCCGAGCACCAAGGCGTGCTCCCGAAGCACGCGGTCCCCAAAAGCATGGAAGGTGGAGATCCAGGTATCGGTGAACCCGTACGGGACCAGCAGGTCGACCCGCCGCTCCATCTCCGCCGCCGCCTTTTCGGTGAAGGTCAGGGCGAGGATCTGCTCCGGCCGCGCCCGTTTGGTGTTGATCAGGTGCGCGATGCGGTGGGCGATGACGGTGGTCTTCCCTGTGCCGGCACCGGCGATAACCAGCAAGGGGTCATCGCCGTGGGTGACCGCCTTTTGCTGAGCGCCATTGAGCCCTTCCTGGACCATTGCGCCAGCGTCCGATGAAATAATTGTGGCCTGCTCTGTCATCCCGCTTCAGGTCTCCCAGATACCTCGGAAAAATCCAGCTCATGATAGCATGTATTCTCGTCGCCGACCATAGGCAGGATTGACCCGACTCACCGACCTCGCAAACAGGGTAAAGCGTCACGACCAGACACCAGACACAAAAAACTTGACAGGGCGGAGGGTATCCAGTAAGCAGGAATCGCCGCGTGCTTGAAGAGATCCCAGGACGAGATCATGACCAGGATGGTGGAAATCGGCCGAGCCGCCTGGCCTTCCCCTAGATGGCGGGATTGGCGAAACTAAGCTCAGATAATCCACCTCAGGTGAGGGACTCCCGAACCTCGGACGGGAAATAAACAAGTTAGGCGAGCCCGCATGTGAAAACAGGAATCAGTTCAAGCACAATTGACTCTCTCGTAAATTCTATCTTGACGCAGATCCGGAGCCTATCGAGACTGACCACGTACCGCTTTCGAGCGAGACCACTTTGAGGTTCCTGTTTGCCTGGCAGTTCGGCCGGGCCTTGGCTTTCCCGAAGGAGTACTGTTTTGATTTCGAATGGAACGCCTACTCGGCCTTGGATACAGATGACCGATTCCTCGACCTTCTCGTCTACACGGATCCCCGTTTCAAAGTGGCCTTCGAGTTCAAGTTGCCGAAGTCATCGTCACGCCACAGGACGAATTCTACGCAGACACGTGCGAAGATTTGCCGAGACATTTCAAGACTTCATTACCTCGTTGAGAACACAATCAACTTCATCCAGGT
>Ga0105164_10002907_pt1 | contig 10478 bp, 10 predicted proteins | sample VDWuncwatermetaG_FD_89674 | JGI IMG/M metagenome (GOLD analysis project Ga0105164, IMG submission 89674) | Wastewater microbial communities from Netherlands to study Microbial Dark Matter (Phase II) - VDW unchlorinated drinking water | ecosystem: Environmental > Aquatic > Freshwater > Drinking... | reverse complement strand
GAAGGCTACAGAGACGGAAGGCATCCGACCCGCGTGCGGTTTACGAGCGCCAAAGAAGACGCGCTACGGCGCGATTTCACCGTGAACGGGATTTTTTATGATCCGCTGACCCATCGCGTGATGGACTGGGTGGGTGGTGAAAAAGATCTTCGCAGAAAAATCATCCGTGCCATCGGAGATCCCAAGAAAAGATTCACGGAGGACAAGCTCCGGATGCTGAGAGCCGTGCGGTTCGCGAGTGTGCTGGGATTTAAGAGCGAAGCAAAAACTTTTGCGTCCGTCAAGCGCCTCGCGCCTCAAATTAAAGCGGTGAGCCAGGAGCGGGTCCGTGATGAGCTCATCAAAATGTTCACCGGCCCGCATCCGGGACTGGCGCTCAAACTTTTGGACAAAGCCGGGCTTTTAAAGGAAGTATTGCCGGAAGTGGCGAAAATGAAAGGCGTACAGCAGCCGCGTGCGTTTCATCCGGAAGGGGACGTGTTTCGCCACACCCTTTTGCTTTTGGAACAGTTGAAAAACCCGACGCCTGTTTTGGCTTTCGGCTGTTTATTGCATGACGTCGGCAAGCCTGCCACATTTCGCCGCGCGGACCGCATCCGTTTCAACGGCCATGACCGCGTCGGCGCCAAAATGTCGGAGCAGATTTTAACGCGGCTTCGGTTTTCGAACGACTTAAAGGATAAAATCGTCGCCTGTGTCGACGGCCACATGCGTTTTAAGGATGTGAAATCGATGCGCGAAAGCACTTTAAAAAAATTCATGCAGCGCGGGACATTTGAGACGGAGCTTGAGCAGCACCGGATAGATTGTCTGGCGAGCCACGGCGATATATCCAATTGGCGATTCCTCAAGAAAAAAATTCGGAGCCTCACAAAAGAGGAAATCCGGCCGAAGCCTCTAATCAGCGGCCATGATCTTTTGGCGCTAGGTTATCGTGAAGGCCCGGTGATCGGTAAAATTTTAAGGGCGGTGGAGGAGGCGCAGCTTGACGGAAAACTTTCCCTAAAAGAGGAGGCGCTTCGATGGGTCAGGAGGGAAAAATGTTTCCATTAATTCAAAAGGGCGGTCCTATTATGTGGCCGCTGATGCTCACTTCGATCATTTCAATAGCCGTCATTTTGGAACGCATCTGGTTTATTATTTATGTCACGAGTAATCGCGAGCCAAGGATTGTCGAGAGAATCCTGGCGAATGCGGAGCGGGGCAGTATCGAAGCGGCGATCGGAACCGGTGAAAACAGCCGGGATTTCGTGGCAAGAACGCTCGTCTACGGTTTGAAACAGCGCGAGCGGTCTTTGTCCAATGCCCTGTTAAGGGCCGCGAATCAGGAGCTCAAGCACTTTAACTACGGGTTGTCGGTGCTGGATACGGTGATTACGCTGGCGCCTCTCTTAGGTCTTTTGAGCACCGTCACGGGGATGATCCACGCCTTTGGTGTTTTGGGTGCGAAAGAATTGGACACGCCGACCGTCATTACGGGAGGCATCGCGGAAGCCTTGATTGGAACTGCCTTCGGTCTGGGCATCGCGGTGCTGGCACTTATTCCCTTTAATTTTCTCAATGCGCGCCTCGAAGATGCACGGCATGAGATTGAGGACGCTGCCACGCACCTGGAACTTATTTTAAAATCAACCCGGCAGCTATGATCATCCTTTCTCCCCGATCAAAACGCCGGGCCAGGATAGAGATCATTCCCCTCATTGATATCATTTTTTTTCTCTTGGCGACATTTGTGATGGTGTCTCTCTCGATGGTGAAGAATCAGGGTGTCGACGTGAATCTGCCTCAAGCCTCCACGGGCGCCCGTCAGGTCAAGGACAGCCAATACACAGCGATCACAGTCACTGAAAAGGGGGAAATCTATTTCAACAAGGAAAAAATAACCATGGCGGAATTGCCCGAGCGTCTTAAGCAGCTTAAAAAAGTAAATAATGACCCTACCTTAATTTTAAACGGAGACGACCGGGCCTCTTATGGGCGGGCGATCGCGGTTTTGGACGAAGCAAGGAAATTGGGAATCAGAAAAGTGGCTTTGGAAACCAAAAATCCGCGCTAAAAACCCCTCCAAAAATCCTAGTTATTTTTGATTAAAATTAGTTGAAATCTTATAAAAGAATGTGGTAGAGTATTGGTGTTGAAAAATAAGCTATAGAAAGGACAGCCTTTATGGCAGAAGAAAAAAGACCGCAGCGCACACAGATCATGACCTTGAAAGAGGTCGCAAAATATCTCGGCGTTCATTCGATGACTGTGTATCGTTTGCTTAAAGAAAGAAAATTGCCCGGTTTTAAAGTCGGCGGGCAATGGCGCACGAAAAAAGAAGTGCTGGATAATTATCTGTTGAGAGAGATAGACAAGGGTCCGGCCGAGCCCAAAAAGAAATAGTTTTTTTACCCGATGAGTTTAAACGGGAAACGGGTTTTGACGGGGTCCGGGAGAGTTCGGGAAGTCGCCGTTGTTCTTTGGGTCACGCTGGGTTTAAACTGGACGGTCGCGCTTCTTAAGCTGCTCTTGGGTTTAGCCACCCGATGCATGGTGATTACCGCGGATGGCCTGCATTCATTTTCGGACGGCACTTCGAATATTGTAGGTCTGGTCGGTATCACGATTTCCGGACACCCCGCTGACACGGGCCATCCTTACGGACACCGGAAATACGAGACCTTCGCGTCTGTTTTCATTTCATTCCTTCTATTCATGGTGGCCTTCCGGATTTTCCTGGAGGCGGCCGTGGCCTTTATCCATCCCCGATTGCCGGAAGTGAATGCGATGAGCTTCGCCGTGATGGGATTTACTTTTTTGGTGAATATTTTTGTTGTCTGGTATGAGAGAAAAAAAGCCGGGCTTTTAAAAAGCGATCTATTGCTGAGTGATTCCTGGCATACGTTGACGGATATTTTTGTGACGGCGTCGGTGCTTGTGGCGCTTGTCGGCATCCATTTCAAAATTCCCAAATTGGATTCCATTTTTTCAATCGCGATAGGAGGCGTCATTGTATGGACCGCGATGGGGATTCTGAAGAAAAGTTCCGACGTCCTGTGTGATAAATCGGTCATCAAAGCAGAAAGGATTGAAAAAATTGTCAGGGCTGTAGCCGGCGTAAGAGATTGTCATGAAATCCGCACGCGCGGCAGGGTGGATGACGCCTACGTGGACTTGCATGTCCTGGTGGACAATGCCATGACGGTGTCCGAGTCCCATCGGCTGGCCAATGTGATTGAACACGACATCCGCGCCGGCATCCCGGGCGTAAGCGATGTTGTCGTGCACATTGAACCGGTTTCCCACGAGCACGAAGAACTTTGAACCCTCTTTTTTCTTAACACTTCGGAAATATCCCCGTTATATTTCTCTTTAGAATAAATAGTCCTAAGGAGGACTTGTCATTTATGAAAAAAATAGAGGGGATCATTCAGAACAAAAAAGTGACCGCGGTGGAAGAGGCGCTCCGAAAAGAAGGCGTCAGCGGCATGACGGTGTATGAAGTCAAGGGTTTCGGCAATGAACAGACGCGGCCGGATTCTTACCTTTTTCTGCCCAAAACTAAAATTGAGATCTACTGTGACGACGACCAAGTCGACCACTTCGTGGAAGTGATCATGCAGACCTGCCGCACGGGCCAGTTGGGCGACGGCAAAATCGCGGTGCTCGACGTGCAAGAGCTTGTCCGCATTCGAACTGGTGAAAGAGGCCAAATAGCGGTTTGAACTAGATTCTCTTTAACTTTCCCCCCAGGTTTCTCCCTAAGCCTCCTTTTGAAAAAGGCAAATGAGTAAGGTCTTTTTCTTTCTTTTTTAATTTCCAAAAACTGAACGGTGAGCTAAAGTAGTGAGAAGTAAAACTATTTGTTCTATCTTTTATCATAGGAGGAGTAAAGATGCGTAGATCATGGATGTTGGCACTGGTGTTGGGAGTCGTGAATTTTGGCTGGTTAGGAACGGCAAGCGCTCATGAGGGTATGGAAGGAGGAAAAGATGTGATCATTAAAGGAGAACTTGTCGATTCGCTTTGTTATGTGACCATGGCCTCAAAAGGTTCAGGCCACAAGCAGTGTGCGATAGACTGTGCGAAGGCCGGGATTCCAGTGAGCATCGTGGAAGACGGAACAGGCAAACTTTACACTGTGCTGCCCAAAACGGACAAAACAAGTTATCCTGAGAGCGTGATTAGCAAAATGGGTGATAAAGTAACGCTTAAAGGCGATCTCTATGAAAACGGCGGCAACCGCTACGTGGCCGTCGAATCGGTGGAGTAAACCATGTTAGAGGGGGCGCGGCATCTTCAAAATATTCATCCGTTGGTGATTCACTTCCCAATTGCTTTTTTGATGGGTGCCGCGCTCTTTTATTTTGCGGCATGGGTTTTTAAAAAAGACGACTTCGCCAAGACAGGATTCTGGGTGCTTTTACTCGGGGCCCTGTCTTTGGCGGTTGCTATAGGGACAGGCCTTTATGCGGAGCAAGGAGTTATGGTAGCACTTGATGTGAGACAGAAAATTCTTTTGTCTCATAAACAGTACATGATCGCTACGGCGGTCTTGTGTACCATTGTGACCTTGTGGGCTCTTATCCAAAGACCATTCCCAAAGAAAGGGAGAGTTTTCTTTCTGGCATTGCTTCTGGCGATGGTTATCACAATGACGATTGGTGCGGACTTTGGAGGAAGGCTTGTTTATGACTACAATGCAGGTGGAAATGCCTGTTCTCAGCCAATTCATTTTAAAAAATAAAATAATTCTATCCTTGACAAGTACCCCCGGGGGTATATACTTATACCCGGTGGGGGTATTCTATGCTCAACGAACAATCTCAGAAACAGGCTTTGAAGCGCCTTAAGACCATTGAAGGCCAGATCCGCGGCCTTGAGAAGATGGTGGGGGAGCGCCGTTACTGCATCGATATTTTAAATCAGGTGGCTGCGGTGCGCCGCGCGCTTGACAGTGTCAGCATGCTCGTATTGAAAAAACATGTGGAGACTTGCGTGTCGGAATCCATCAAGGCCAATAAAGGCCACAAAGTCATCGACGAGATGATGGAGTCGGTGGGGAGGTTTGTGCGATGAAACGGCTCTTTTTTTGTGCAGCTCTTTTTCTGGCGATGAGCGTCGAAGTTTCCCATGCGGCAGAATTGGACGCTCTGGTCGGGCAGGCGCTCGAGAAAAATCCCGGAGTACAATCCAAAAAGAATAGTTATGAAGCGGCCAAGGGTAAGGTGATTGACGCCTGGCTCCTGGAGGACCCTGAGTTTGGCATCGATGTCGAAGGCCAGCCGTCTTTATTTAATTTTGACCGCCGTACCGACAACGAGTATATGGTCCTGCAGAAAATTCCTTTCCCGACAAAGCTTTTTTTAAGGGGCTTTGGGGCGATGAAAGAGGCGGACATCGCGTTCCAAAGATTCAAACAAGAAGAAAGAGAAGTGGTCTGGCACATGGAACAGCCTTACTATGAGCTTTTTTTAGCCAGAAAAAATATCGAGATTTTAGAGGACGTCAAAAATTTAACGGAACAGCTTTTAAAATCTTCGAAGGCGCGTTACGAATCCGGGCAAGCTCCGCAGGGCGATTTGTTGAAGGCCCAGATTGAGTTGGCCAAAATAAACGTCGAAATTTTTAACTCCAAACAAAAAGAGCATCTGGCCCAAGCGCATTTCGCCCATATTTTAAACCAGCCGCTCGGCACGCATTATGACATTTCGCCGAAGCTCGAGCGTGAAAAAACGGATTGGAATCTGGATGAGCTTGAAAAGCGGGCGATCGAGAAGCGGCCCGAGCTTCGCGCGCTTTTTCTCGCGGCCGATCGCGCCAACATCCATAAAACGATGATCCAGCAAAGCTGGCTTCCTGATATTACACTGCGGTATGAGGGCCGGCAGTTGAACGGTGACTCCGGCATCGCGGAAAATGACACGTTTATAGGCGTCACCGTGCCGGTGTGGTCAATTTTGAAAGGTCTGGGCGGCGATTGGCGCGCGGCGGAGCTCGACGCAAAGGCCGCCGAGGCCGAGGCCGTGCGGTTTAAAAACGAAGTTTTTCTAAAAATTCATGAAGCGTACTCCAAGTGGAAATCAGCGGACAATGCCCTCACCGCCTATGAAACGATGATTGTTCCGCAGGCCCGCCAGATGACGGAGGTGGCGCTTGCTTCCTATGAGGCGGGGAAATCTGATTTTTTGACCGTGATAGACGCCGAGAGGACTTTAAAAGACAGCCAGATGGAATATTACCGCTCTTTGGCGGAGTCAGAGATGGGGTTGTCGGATCTTAGGCTCGCCGTCGGCGACGATCTTTCGCATAAATAGGGAGTGCTCTTCATGAAGATAAATAAAAAAATAACTTTAATGTTATTGGCGGCCTTCATCGCCGCGGGTGGGTTTTTCGCGCTCTCCGAAAAGTCACCGATCGCCGCGGAAAAGCCCAGTCAACATAAAAGCCATGCCAAATACGTTTGCCCGATGCATCCTAGTTATACTTCCGATAAACCCGGTGACTGCCCAATCTGCCAGATGCGCTTAGTTCCAATTGAAGATCAAACGATTAACCGCCCACCGGTAGCCAGCAAAGCCAGCAAGAAAAAAATACTCTTTTACCGTCATCCCATGCGGCCGGATGTGGCGTCTCCGACGCCGGCTAAAGACGAAATGGGTATGGACTATATTCCTGTGTATGAAGAGGAGACGGTTTCTCAGGATCCCAACTCGATATGTATCCTACATGATTGTCCGATGGTGAAAGAGGGCACGTCCTGTCCGATGCTCATCGTGGCGGAAAAAGGCGAGAAACTGGAATGCCCCATTTGCAAGTCACGCATTGATACCAGCGGCGCTTCGAATGCGGGCAGCGTGCCTTTGGGTTATGTGTCGGTGTTGATCAGCCCGCAAAAACAACAGCTCATCGGCATTCGTACGAGCATCATCGAGAAAAAAGACGCGAAAACACTGATCAAGGCCGCCGGCCGCATCGCGTATGATCCTGAGCTCTATCAAGCCCAGGCCGAGTATATTCAATCCATTCATTCGTTAAAAAATAACCCGGACACAGCGAGTTCCGACTGGGCGCAAAAATTGTCGGAAAGCGCCAAAACAAAACTCACCCGCATGGGTCTTAATTCCCAAATGATCCAGGATTTGGAAAAAGAAGAAGGGCCGGACAAGAGTCTGCTCTATGCGGCACCGGACCAAGACGTGTGGGTTTACGCGAATATCTACGAGTATGAAATCCCGCTCGTCAAAGTCGGCGATGTTTTGAATGTGCAAACGCCTTCGAATGTTCAGGGAAACTTAAGCGGCATCATCCGTGCGGTGGACACCGTGGTGGATCCGGCGACGCGGACGGTGAGGGTGCGCGCGCGAATAAAAAATGAGAAGGGGTTTTTGAAGCCTGACATGTACGTCAATGTTTCGCTGGAGGCGGATCTGGGAGAAATCATTTCTGTGTCGGAAGAGGCAGTTTTTTACACAGGGACTGAGAATATTGTGTTCGTGGACAAAGGGAACGGCATTTTTGAGCCGCGCACGCTGACACTCGGCCAACGGGCGGGCGGGTTTTTGGAAGTCAAAGAGGGTTTGAAAGAGGGCGAGCGCGTGGTGGCCAACGGCAATTTCCTTTTGGACTCCGAAAGCCGTTTGAAGGCGGCCTTGACCGGCATGAAATGATAAAAAAGATCATAGAATTCTCCGCTCACAATAAATTTCTCATCTTGATGCTCGTGGGCGTGGCGATGGTTGGCGCCGTTTATTCCATGAAGCACGTGCCGCTGGACGCGATCCCCGACCTTTCAGACACTCAGGTCATTGTTTATTCCCGCTGGGACAGAAGCCCCGATATCCTTGAAGACCAGGTGACTTACCCCATCGTAACCGCGCTTTTGGGCGCTCCCAAAGTCAAAGACATCCGCGCCTTTTCCGATTTCGGTTTTTCCTATGTGTACGTGATTTTTGAGGACGGCACGAATATCTATTGGGCCCGTTCGCGCGTGCTCGAATATTTGAGTAAAATTTTGCCGAAGCTTCCCGAAGGTGTCAAAACCGAACTCGGGCCGGACGCGACAGGCGTGGGTTGGGTGTACCAGTACGCGCTTGTGGACAAAAGCGGCCGGCATGATTTGCAAAATTTGAGGAGTTATCAGGATTGGAATCTGCGCTACGCCTTGCAATCCGTGCCGGGTGTGGCCGAAGTGGCCTCCATCGGCGGGTTTCAAAAACAGTATCAGGTGAATGTCGATCCCAACAGGCTTCTTTCCTATAATATCCCACTCTCTGATGTTGTGAAGGCGATACGCGCCGGGAATAATGACGTGGGCGGACGGCTTTTAGAGTTTGCCGGCGCCGAATACATGGTGCGCGGCCGCGGCTATGCCCGCTCCGTGGAGGACATAGAAAAAATTGTCGTGAGTACCGATAAAAAAGGCACGCCGGTACTCATTAAAAATATCGCGGACGTGGTGATGGGGCCGGACATCCGACGCGGGCTTTCGGATCTTGACGGAGAAGGCGACGCGGTGGGCGGCATTGTGGTGATGCGCTACGGGGAAAATGCCTTGAACGTCATTAATCGAGTCAAAGAGAGAATCGAAGCATTGAAACCTTATTTGCCCCAAGGGATGGAAATCATCACGACCTATGACCGCTCGGAGCTTATCAAGCGTTCCATCGAAAATCTAAAGGATAATCTGCGCGATGAAATGATCATCGTGAGTCTTGTGATTCTTATTTTTCTCTGGCATATTCCTTCCTCGATCGTTCCGATCATTACCATTCCGATTTCAGTGATTCTTGCTTTCATCCCAATGTATTTTATGGGTATCACTTCCAACATCATGTCTCTGGCGGGGATGGCCATTTCCGTCGGCGTCCTGGTGGACGGCGCCATCATCGAGGTGGAAAATGCCTATAAGAAATTGGAACTCTGGCAGGCCGGCGGGCGAAAAGGGGATTATCACCAGGTGCGGCTCGACGCTTTAAAGGAAGTGGGGCCTTCGGTGTTTTTTTCTTTGCTCGTGATTGCCGTGGCCTTCATGCCGATTTTTGCCCTGGTGAGCCAAGAGGGAAGGTTATTTAAACCGCTGGCATTCAGTAAAAATTTCGCGATGGCGATCGCGGCGGTGCTGGCCGTGACACTGAATGTCTCGGTACGCATGCTTTTTGTGCGGATGGATGATTTTAATTTTAAGCCTCGCTGGCTTTGCCGCCTCACGAACGCCGTGCTTGTCGGCCGCTATTATCCTGAAGAAAAGCACCCCGTGAGCCGCGTTTTATTCAAAATCTATGAGCCCGCCGCGCATTGGGTACTGCGTCACGGCAAGGCGACGATTTTGGGGGCGATTATTTTATTTCTCGCAAGCGTTCCGATTTATTTTAAATTAGGTTCTGAATTTATGCCGCGCCTGAACGAAGGCGTCATCCTCTACATGCCGACCACCTTACCGGGAATTTCCGTCACCGAAGCGCAGAAATTAATGCAAATGCAGGATAAAATATTAAAGAGTTTCCCCGAGGTGGAAAGGGTGTCCGGAAAGGCGGGGCGCGCGGAAACCTCCACGGACCCTGCGCCCTTTTCAATGATGGAAACCGTGGTGGTGCTGAAGCCTGAAAAGCTGTGGCGAAAAATAAACGGACATCGCATCAGCGTCGATGATTTAATCAATGAAATGGATGAGAAACTGCGTTTCCCCGGCGTCACGAACGCGTGGACGATGCCTATCAAAAATCGGATTGATATGCTAAGTACGGGGATCCGCACCCCGATCGGAATAAAAATTTATGGCTCTGATTTAAAAGAGATAGAAGAAATCGGCAAACGCGTCGAAGGAGTCCTGCGTCCTTTAAAAGGCACGCGGAGCGTCTATGCGGAACGCGTGACCGGCGGCTATTTTCTTGATTTTGATCTTAAACGTGAAGAACTAGCACGGTACGGTTTATCCGTAGAGGACGCAGAAATGGTCATTTTATCCGCGATCGGCGGCGAAAATATCGCGACAACGGTGGAAGGAAGAGAGCGCTATCCCATCAGCGTGCGCTACGCGAGGGAATTCCGCCAAAACGTCGACGATTTGAAACGCGTGCTGGTGCCGACGCCGCAGGGCGCGCAGATTCCTCTAGCGCAACTCGCCGACATACGTCTTGTCCAGGGACCCGCTATGATCCGTGACGAGAACGGGCGTTTATCCGGTTATGTGTACGTCGACATCGCGGGCCGTGACATCGGAAGTTATGTGAATGAAGCCAAAAAAGCAGTTTTGAAAGAGGTGAAAGTGCCCGAGGGCTATTCACTTTTTTGGAGCGGCCAGTACGAAAACATGGTCCGTGTCAAAAAGCGCCTGATGCTGGTGGTGCCTCTGACGCTCTTTCTCATCATGATGCTTCTTTTTATGAATACGAGGTCCTGGGTCAAAACGGGGATTGTGCTTTTGGCGGTGCCTTTTTCGCTGATCGGCGCCGTGTGGTTTTTATTTATCCTTCATTATAATATTTCCATTGCCG
>Ga0105164_10002906_pt1 | contig 10483 bp, 11 predicted proteins | sample VDWuncwatermetaG_FD_89674 | JGI IMG/M metagenome (GOLD analysis project Ga0105164, IMG submission 89674) | Wastewater microbial communities from Netherlands to study Microbial Dark Matter (Phase II) - VDW unchlorinated drinking water | ecosystem: Environmental > Aquatic > Freshwater > Drinking... | reverse complement strand
GGCACCCCACAGGAGAGACCCCTTGACCGTATGACGTCGGAGGAGGCCAGGGGCTACCTTGCGGCAGGACATTTTCCGCCAGGTAGCATGGGACCAAAAATCTCTGCCGCACTAGAGTTTGTAGCAGCCACGGGTAAGGAGGTACTCATCACCTCCCCTGAGGTACTGGCATCTGCCCTGGAAGGCAGGACAGGGACAAGGATAACTAGGGAGTAGGGGGTAGGGAATAGGGAGTAGGGGCACGGCGTTGCCGTGCCCAGCCAGGGTATAGGCAGGTCAAAGGATTATGAAGAGAGAAAAGATAATTATCATGGGCGCCGCTGGCAGGGATTTTCATAATTTTAATCTCTGCTACAGGGATAACCCCCAATACCAGGTGGTGGCCTTCACCGCCGCCCAGATACCCAACATAAGCCCCAGGATGTATCCTCCCCTGCTGGCAGGGAAACTCTACCCCAGGGGCATCCCCATCCTTCCTGAAGAGGAACTGGAAGGACTTATAAGGAGGCACAAAGCAGGTATCGTAGTCCTGGCCTATAGCGACCTTGCCTACTCTACGGTCATGGGGAAATCGGCCCTGGTAAACTCCGCCGGGGCCGACTTCCTCCTCCTGGGCCCGGACCGTACCATGCTAAGGTCCAGGAGGCCGGTCGTGGCTGTAACGGCCGTGAGGACGGGTTGCGGTAAGAGCCCCACTACCAGACGGGTCTGCCAGATTTTAAAAGAGATGGGGCTGCACCCCGTAGCCGTCCGCCACCCCATGCCCTACGGCGACCTCAAGAAGCAGGTCTGCCAGCGATTTAAACAGATTAGAGACCTGGACCTGCACGGCTGTACAGTGGAGGAGAGAGAGGAGTTTGAGCCACTGATAGAGATGGGTGTTACCTTATATGCCGGCGTGGATTATGCAAAAATCTTGAGGGAGGCAGAGAAGGAGGCCGACGTTATCGTATGGGACGGCGGCAACAACGACTTCCCCTTTTATCTACCCGACCTCCACATCGTGCTGGTTGACCCGCATAGGCCAGGACACGAGGTCTCATATTACCCAGGGGAGGTCAACCTCCGCCGTGCCCATGCGGTTATTATCAGCAAGGTGAGTACCGCTAAGAAGACGTCCATAAGGCAGGTGGAGAGGAGCATCAGGGAGAAGAACCCCGTGGCAAAGGTCATCTACGCAGACTTGGAGATAACACTGGATAACCCCGAAACGGTCAGGAATAAGAGGGTACTGGTAATTGAAGACGGCCCCACCCTGACCCATGGGGGGATGCCGTACGGGGCTGGTGTACTTGCCGCCAAACGATATAAGGCCAGGATTATTGACCCCAGGCCCTATCTGACAGGTTCATTGAAAGAGACCTTCCGTAAGTACCCTCATCTTGGAAAGGTGTTACCTACTATGGGTTACGGGGAGGAACAACTACAGGAACTCAGCCACGTCGTCCGAAATGCCAGGTGCGATGCAGTAATCTCCGCCACCCCCATGGACCTGTGCAGGATACTTGCATGCACCAAACCCACATTGAGGGTGAGATACGAACTAAAGGAATTGGGCAGGCCGAATTTGAGGGAGATTCTAAAAGATTTTTCCTAGAGAGGTCTGTGGTCTGCATTTTGACTGAGGAAATGGCTGGGGAGCCAGGATTCGAACCTGAACAGGCAGATCCAGAGTCTGCAGTGCTACCGTTACACTACTCCCCAAGGCTAGATTATTCCTAACAGAAAACCCTGCCACAGTCAAGGTGTTGAGTGAAGGAAATGGAACCGACCTTCAGGTCTGTCCATTGATTAGGACAGGGCTAAAGCCCTGTCCCTACATTCCCATTGCGGGAGTTTGACATGATATAAACTGTAGTTGCCCCCGATCTATTTTTCTACCTTTACCTCAAAGAGGCTCTCCAGGGGCAATCTCTTGCTGGCGTCAAAGATTTCCATGCCAACTAGCTCGTCCTTCTCTGTAGTATCAAGGACTACCCCCTCCTCTATTTCAATGGCCCCATCGGGCTTTTTATCGGAGAACTGGATATAGGCTATGTCATGCTCCTTATCGTAGCTTACTTTCATGAAGTCTTCCTCCAGTAAGATTTCTTTAAGGGATAGGCTGAGAGTATCACAATATCTCCCATTTCCACCACGTAGACAACCTTAAGGGGCATTCCCTTAAATCGCTGTGCAAAAATCTTATACACCACTTTTCTATTAGACTCAATATCTATCTTGTCAGGCTTGGAGACAGCTTCTTCTACTTCTTCTCTACTTATATCATAGAGATCCATCCTCCGCCTGGCATGTCTGGTGAATTCCATCTACGGTAAAAATTTCTCCGGATGCCTTAGCTTCTCCGGCAGGTATTTGTCTATCACGTAATTAAGCCCGTGTTTGGCCAGGGCCTGCTGTTCCGCACGGACGCCCATCTTTATCATCTGTTTGAAGGCCTCCTGCCACTCCTTGTGGTGGAGTATGAAGGGGTCGTTCTTCAGTGCGTCCTGGGCGCGCTTGATGTCCACCTCCTTCAGGGGATGGGTGGGGAGCTTGTAATCTATGATGTCCTGCGGGGTAACGCCCAGATACCTTGCGGTGGGGACACAAAAATATTTATTTATATGGGCGGCGTTCCCGGAGCCTACCTTGAGGGTACGGTATATGTTACCGATACCGTAGGGGTCGCCGTCCACGAAGGCATAGACAGGTATCTTCTTCTCTTCGGCGAGCCTTCGGACAAAGCGGCGGCAGGCCCTGGTGGGCACTCCACCCATGGAGACCAGTATACAATTGGCCTTCTTCCAGTAGGCATGTTTGGCCAGTCGCTGGAACATGCCGGCCGTCTCTATTGCCAGGACAAACCTGGCGTCCGTCTCAAACTTCAGGTGCTCTACCGATATAGGTACAGAGTAGGCCCCAGAACCGAACTTGGTGCAGTCAATCCTGAGGGGCTTTCCCCTATCGTCCTTATCAATGACGACCAGCCTCCCGGCTATCTCACCGCCCTTTTCTTCGGGGATGAAGCCCAGTTGCTCACGGTTCATCTCAAACAGGGCCTCCAGGTCGTCAATGACGGTATCTGATTCGTCCTGCTCGTCAAAGCGGGCCTCCTCCCAGTTCTTTGAGACGTAATAGGCCTCTCGCTTGGTGGCGATGTCGTCTCCCTCTACCAGTTCCTTGGAGAGGGACATCAGCCTCAGTGTCTGTGCAAAGGTCTTGACGGTGTTGACCGTCAGGGTGCGGACCTTTTTGTGTCCCTTCAGTTCAAAGAAGCCGTGTTCCGGGCGGTACTTCACGTTCCCCAGGGTCCTCAGTGGGAAACTCATGGTAGGCTTCTGCTTCTTTATAATCTTGTTATGAATGGTAGCGGCCTCGGACTTTATTTCTTTAAGGACTTCTGTCATCTCAACTCCTTTCCGATTTTTTGGTAGCGTGCGAGTTTATCTCGCACGGCTTTTTACACACCCCTAACCCCTCTTTTTAGAGGGGAATTCACTAGGGGCGGACTGGACTCCATAGAGTTCGTGCGACACAACGCAGTATGACCAAAGGGAATAAGGTCGCACGCTACGTTCCTTTAAAACTATAACGGTTCCACTTTCCTTATAAGGTCTTTAATATTTTCTTCCTCTTTCTGCACACCTATTGACCAAAAGACCTCGTGTAGTATGCCGGTAACAATATTTTCTAAGTTGTCTTCTAGCTCTTTAAAGGAGAACTCTCTGCTAAATTGAATATCATTATCTATTATCTTACAGGAATCGGAACGGTATAGCCCTCTTATTGGCGGTATAGCACCCAGAATATTTTCTATTCTTAGTTGGAATCTTAAGACCCCCCAGTAACCCAGTTCTTTATAGAATTTTAAAGCTGTTTTAAAGGAAAGGCAAATTAGTGAGATAATCTTGGGTTCTGTTATTTCTGGAATTTTTGGTTTCTCTTGTCCTGCAATACCCAGCATGTTGGGCATCTCCGCTACGATACATTCTTTATGAAGGAAGAAACCAAAATGATTTAATTCCCAAAAATGTAAAAATGAAAAGTGCTTAGCCGCTTCTTCAGCTTTCCCAAACTGCGAGATACCTCCCTGTACCCTCTTTGCTTCATAAAAATAAAATGGATAGCCAGTACCAAAGTAATTGCTGTGGGTTTTTATTTTTTCGATTATTTTGGGAACTTCCTGATAAGTTGTTAATGGTTTTTGAGGGTACAATGGCATTATAGAAACCGAACAAAGTCCCTTAAGCCCTTCCTTTCCAATAGAATATAAACTACAGGCATTCGAGAAGCGTTCCTCTGCCTTAAAGCGTATTTGTTCCCTCAATTCCACAGACCTTTTCCTCCTGTCCATGAGCCATTCAATCTGTTCTGGTGAGGCTACTTCCTCTGGGTGGCTACTTGAGCCGGTGCGTACATAGACAGCCTTATCAGTATTCAAGTAATGTGCATCATTGCTTTGGGGGATTCTAATTACTACAAAGGCTTTTGATTTGTCTGAATTTGGAACTACTTGAATTTCACTAAATACTGGGGGTCTTACGTTACCTAAAATAATGTCTTCAACCCTCTCTTGAAGTTTATCCCTGTAATGGATACCTTCAAATGGTGTTACTGGCTTGCAATCTTTTTCGTTTACTCCTATCAATAACACCCCTCCCTGTGTATTCGCAAAGGCAACAATAGTTTTTGCAAGCTTTTCGTTATCTGGTGGGAAATCGGCTTTATAATCTAAAAAGACACCTTCCGATATTGACTTCTGACAAAAATCAATGACATCTTGATAAGTAATTTTATCTATAGGCTTGGTGAAGATTGTCATACCCTGCTATTCTCCAGCACCTCTGTCAGATTCTTTATGATTCTCTTTTTCTCTTTTAGACCTATCATCCTAGAGAAGGTTCTTATCCGTCAGGTACTTTTCTATTGCGTTAACAATAGTTTCAGCATCGGCAATGTCTTGCGATGAGTCCGTTTTACTTATGCTCTCCTCGTATCCATAATCCCCGATATGCCTGTCTTCAAAGATGCGCTCTATTTTTTGACTGAACTCTTTGGGGAACGTTCCTTTATGGATAAACTCTTTGTTGAAGTATCCTATAACGCTTGAATGTTTTGAAAAGCTCAAACCAAGCGTCAACAGTGCCGCCTGGAGTGAATGAAAGACGGCGTAGTAGGCCCTTGAGGCCGCCTCGTCATAGTTGTTTTGTTCGTGGTGTTGTTTTGCAATCATCAAACATTTCTTTGATTTTGCCAGGATCTTCTGTAATTTTCGGGCAAGCTCTGTGTTTTTCCTCATAAAGGAATACCCTCTTTTCGTACGTTCATAAATAGCGGTTCATATCTGTCTTTCTCAAAGCGGGTCTTTTTGTAGACAAAAATAGATATTAAAGCCTTATTTTCCCATCCTACCTCCCAAGCAAGCTTACGTATCTTGTCCCTGAGTACCCTGGTCTTTTTGTTCACTAGCGCAATGACATCGTAGTCTGAATCTTCGTAGAAATCTCCCCTTGCCCTTGAGCCGAAGAGGATGATGCCCTGGATTTCCTCTCCTAGTTTTTCCCTGAGGATCTTTGCCAATTGTTTTGTTACCTGGTCTAATTTTTTCATCTTTTAAACCTACTTTAAAAGGCAGAGCAAGCTCTGCCACTACAGCCTGTGAGATTACATCCTTATTTCTGTTCTTTATTTTTGAAGCGTGCCCCGTATATTTTCCCCTTAATGTCTTCTGCCCAAACATATTTTATAGCATTCAAGTCTAATTTCTCTTCTTCTATTGAATGACGAAAACATGGGTCATTTTCTGTAAGTACATATACTCCATTTGAAGGAGAAACTTCATTTTCGAAGTATTCGCCTTTAACGCCCACCTTCGTAATTGCTATAGGGCGTCTGCCTACATTGGTTACAATTATAATAAATCTGGCTGGCTTGTCTGAAAAAAATTTGAAGCCTTTTTCATAACTTACTTTAACCTTTGGGCGGTCTCTAGCAGTATTATAAATGTGCCATCCTAAGCTTGCACAAGCTACCGCTACACCTGCAATTGCTACATAAATTGTTATATCCATAGATAGATAGAGACTCATTTCTTGGTGGTACCCTACATGTTCATCCTATCTTATCCCCTACTCTTCTCCAGCATCTCCGTCAGGGTTTCTACTATCTTTTGCTCCTCTTTCTCCTTCAGGCCCAGTATCTCTCTCAGGGCTATGCCGATGTGGGGGATGTAGGTCTTGATGTAGGACTTCTTCTTCTCGGATTCCTCGTGCCTGCGTCTGCGGGAGAGGAAGGTGGAGAGCTTTCGTCCACATTCCTGTAAGGCCAGCCGTATCTCCTTCTCTATCTCAGGATAGTGGGCGATGGCCTCCTTGCTTTCGGAGGTGAAGGGTACCCAGACGCTTGCCACGTGTACCATGAGCACTAATGGCCCGCCTGGGAGGGCGCCGTTGGACTGCGGGAGGCCATAGTTCCTCCAGGAGTTGTCTATCACCGATTCAGTAATAATGCAGGCCGACTGCTGGTAGAGTAACGGCACGCGGTTGGCAAACCTAAATAGCCTGGCCAGACCCTCTTGTGGCAGTTCGCCCCCATAGGCCAGCCCTGCCTCCACCAGGAACGGATTCCCCCTGTATACGGAGGGGGTGCGTGTGGAGGCGGTGTAGAAATCTGCCTTGAATTGCCTCTCTAACCCCTTCAGTATGAGCCCCTCTCCGATGGGGACGATGCAGTCCGTGGGGGGGTTCATTATTTTGGTGGAGTGTATGGCCTTGAGGAGTTTATCGGCCTCCTGTCGGGCCACCCTATGGGGACGGGCATTCTCCGGGAGGCTGGCCTTCTCACAGATTTCTTTGGCCAGTCTTGAACTCACCCTGGAAAACTCCGTGTTAAGGAAGCTGGAGAGGGTGCGGGCCCGGGTGTCGTGCAGCATGTGTATAAGCATCCCTACCTCTATCCCGTAAGGGTGGGGCTTTATCTCTTTGGGTTCTGCGGGGAGTTCGCTGCTGGCACTTGGGAGTACGAGTTCCCCCTTTTCAGGGTTTATGTATTTAAAGGCGGCGTGCGGGTTGGCCACTGCGGTCTGTTCCAGATACTCGTCCACCGATTGACGCCCCTTCTGATACTTGGCCTCCAGCTCAATGACCACCTTTATCCCATGGGGCCTGTCCCATTCCAGTTCCTGCTCCTTTACTATGACGGGTTCGTTCTTCTGTGTGTCCATCATAAGCTCGCAGTAATAGGCGGGCTTACTGGGCTTGGTCCTGGAGGTGATGCATACAGGGCGGCCCGTGGTGAGCTGTCCATACATGCCTGCCGCAGATATCCCTATACCCTGCTGTCCCCTGGCCATCTTGAGGCGGTGGAACTTGGAGCCGTAGAGGAGTTTGGCGAAGATGCGTGGTATCTGGTCTCTCACAATCCCTGGCCCGTTATCCTCTATGGTTACCCTGAAGCGGTCTTCATTTTCGGTGGGGTCTATCTTGACGACGATTTCAGGCAGTATCCTTGCCTCCTCGCAGGCGTCCAGGGAGTTATCCACCCCTTCCTTAACGCAGGTCAGGAGGGCCTTCTTGGGGTTATCAAAGCCCAGGAGGTGGCGGTTCTTGGTAAAGAACTCACTGACGGAGATCTCCCTCTGTTTCTGGGCCATCTCATGGGCTATGTCCCTCGTGGTTATCTCAAGTTGCTCTATCTTGTTACTCTTTACAGCAATCTGCTGGGGCATTAATATCTCTCCTTTGAAATAATGGGCAGACACATAGGTCTGCCCCTACGACCCGCAATCTGTTGGGGCATTAGTATCTCCTTTGTAGTAGGGGTACGGTCCGCCTCAGGTTGAAAATCCGCCATCTTTTGGGCGGGCGGATGCCCCTACAAATACATGCCTGTCTTTATAAATACAATCCGCATTATATTGCTAAGCCCCAGGATGTCAACAAGGTAGGTGTACGTCTAGTAACTGTCACCCTGAGCGTAGCGAAGGGTCTGGTTTACGTTACTAGATTCTTCGCTTCGCTCAGAATGACAAATCGTGCTGTGTAGACTTTTTCAGAGGTCTCGTTATATCTAAAATACCTCCCTGATAGTCAGGTGCTCCCACTTGAGGGTCTTTCTGTGTCCTGTATCAAGTTCCATAATCACCCCACCCGTGGTGGAGAGGTCTATAATCCTGCCTGTGTATTCCACCCCCTCTTCCTCAACCAGTGCCCTATGGCCGATTATTGGGGAGAGTCGTACCCAGCGCTCTTTTATGCCCTTGTAATCGCCATCCTTAAGGTGTCCATACCACTTATCAAGGTGCTGGAGGACGGCCCTGGCCATGGCTATACGGTCTACAGGCTGTCCAAGTTCAATGAGCAGGGAAGTAGCCGGATAGATGACCTCCTTTGGGAGTTCTTTTCTGGAGAGGTTCACGTTGAGTCCTACCCCTGCCAGGAAGTAAGCCCCTCTCCCTTTGGGGGTCTCTGCCTCCACCAGTATCCCGCAGGTCTTTTTGTTGTTTATCAGGACGTCGTTGGGCCACTTTATCAGGGCCTCAAGCCCCAGTTCATCCCTGATAGCCTCTGCCACTGCCACCGCTACCATGCCCGATAAGAGACGGACCCTCTCGTAGGGCATCTTAGGCCTGAGGATAATTGACACGAGTAGTCCTTTGTATTTGGGGCACAGCCAGCGGCGATTGACCCTTCCCCTGCCCCTCCTCTGGAATTCAGCGAATACGCATGTACCCTCCCTTGCCCCCTTTTCTGCCATGGCCCTGGCAGCGTCCATGGTGGAGTCTATCGCCTCGTAGGTGAGGATGTCGCGTCCGATAATGCTGGTCTGTAGCCCCATCTGTATCTCGTCAGGCAGGAGCCTGTCAGGGACACCTCTCAGGCGGTAGCCGTAGCGGGGATGGTGCTCCAGGGAGTAGCCAGCCTGTTCCAGGTGCCTCAGTTCCAGCCTGAGCGACTCTGCGCCCAATGCGGTACGGGTAGCCAGCCCTCGCAGGGAGACCCATCTATCCTGACATTCATGCAGTACATCAAGTACGGTAACTCTGGACATATACTTCCACCACGCTCTAAGTTAGTGGTTTACAAGAGATTATAACTATAGGTCTTGAGGGCCGTCAAGGGTTATAGCTGTCTTTCTAAGGCGGATGTTACCCATCGCTGTATACTCTACAAGAAGATACACTTTTGTTGTTGACAAAGTTGCTGCCATCTTGTTTTATACTGTGGCGTCTAATGTAACCTGAATCCGCCTCAGGCGGAATAAGCCATGACAATAAAGGGATACGTTGATTACAAACGTAGGGAATTTTGTAAGGACGTGAAGTGTCCTGTGCAGTTGGACCTGGACGCCCAGCAGGAGGGGTCTGAGGCACATGAGAGGATAAGGAAGATATGCAAGACGGATTGTAAATATACCACGTATCAATTTCATCACTGGTTAATAGAGAGAGGTTATTTAATCGTTAGGCCCGCCCAGGGCGGGTCTGCCTGATGTACGACCTGAGGAATGAGCTAAAAGGAGGTATTGGAAGATGGATTGGGGAATGAAGAACCGCATGGCGCAGTTAATACAGCCAGATGGCCATTGCCTGTTCATGCCTATAGACCATGGATATTTTCAAGGCCCTACCAGCAAATTAGAAAGACCCTGGGAGACGGTTAAGCCACTCCTGCCCTATTGCGATGCGGTCTTCTGCACTAGAGGGGTATTACGCTCGGCCATAGACCCCGCCAATACGAAACCTATCATCCTCAGGGTATCGGGTGGTACCAGTATGGTGGGTAAAGACCTGGCCAATGAGGGGATTACAACCTCTATAAAAGAGGCCGTACGGCTCAATGCGTCGGCCGTGGGCATGTCTGTCTTTATAGGCAGCGATTATGAACATCAGACGTTGCTAAATTTAGGGAGGCTGGTGGACGAGGCCGAGGAGCATGGCATCCCGGTGATGGCAGTCACTGCAGTGGGCAGGGAGTTAGAAAAACGGGACGCCAGGTATCTTGGTATGTGCTGTCGCATTGCGGCAGAACTGGGGGCGCGTGTAGTAAAGACCTACTGGTGTGAGAACTTTGAGAAGGTTACGAATGGCTGTCCTGTACCGGTGGTTATAGCTGGCGGGCCCAAGACGGATTCAGAGCTTGAGGTATTGAAGTTTGTACACGACGGCATGCAGAAGGGTGCCATAGGTGTGAACCTGGGTCGTAATATCTGGCAAAATCCACACCCGGTGGCTATGGCAAAGGCCATCCGGGCCGTCATCCACGAGGACGCCACCGCCCAGGAGGCCCATGAGGTGTACAAAGAGATTAAGAGCGGGCGTAAGCCGGTAACTTCCGGGGTTTGATTAATCAGGCCACGGGGTGCGTCCTGACGCACCCTGCGGTCCTGTCCGCACGGGATATGACACGTGCAGAGCGAAGGAAGTATGAGGGAAAATAAAACTTCTATATCCAAGTCAGGGAGCTACCAGAAAATCGGTGAATTTTGGGACACACATGACCTT
>Ga0105164_10002905_pt1 | contig 10489 bp, 3 predicted proteins | sample VDWuncwatermetaG_FD_89674 | JGI IMG/M metagenome (GOLD analysis project Ga0105164, IMG submission 89674) | Wastewater microbial communities from Netherlands to study Microbial Dark Matter (Phase II) - VDW unchlorinated drinking water | ecosystem: Environmental > Aquatic > Freshwater > Drinking... | reverse complement strand
TACTCAACCGCTGAGACTTACGCAACTACGAAGACTTGGACCTTAACCACAGGAGACGGCTCAAAGACCGTCTATGTGAAATTTAAGGATAACGCAGGCAACTGGTCTGTGGCATATTCGGATACGATAATTTTAGACGCGGCTGCACCTACCGTTACAATAAATAACGTTACGTCGCCTACTACTATAAATAACCAGACCATAACAGGGACAAAATCAGCCGACGCGATAGAAGTTATTATTACAACCTCATCCGCCAGCGTTGGTCCTGTAAGCTATCCAACCTCAACCACATGGAGCTGTTATCTTGACTCATTTACCGAAGGAAATAATGTTATTAACGCAAGGGCAAAAGACGAGGTTGGCAATTTAAGTCCCATTGTTTCAAAAACAATAGTTTATACGCCAACCAGCAATATTAGTCCGAATATACGTATAACTACCGACACTGGCGACCAGATAAATCCTTCGGTAGCGGTGTATCAAAACACTGTTTATGCTGTCTGGCAGAATAACGCTGACGGGAAGATTTATTTTGATAAATCAACAGATGGCGGCCTTACATGGAATATATTAAGGAAGAGCATAGATACAGGCACATCTGCTGTTATAGACATAGACGCGGGCGGAAACATCTATATCGCATGGACGCTTTCTAACACGCTATATTTTGTAAAATCCATAGACGGCGGTGTAAGCTTTAGCAATAAAATAACAGTGTCCTCAGGCTATGCTCCTGATATGGCTGTGTCAAAATCAGGCAGCTATGTATATATAATAGGAAAGAACCCAAGCGCGAGCAATTCGCTCATATTTAAAAAGTCAACCAATGGCGGCATAAGCTTTGACTATGGGACTACTGTAACAGACCCAAAGGCCTACTATATACAAGCTGACCAGCCAAAGATTGAGTGCAGCGAAAGCGCAAGGTTTGTATATGTAGCATTTGCGGTTCACTATAATCCCGGAGCTATCGGCTCATATCACAGGGATAAAGCTGTTTTTGCAAGGTCCCAGGACTATGGCGCTACCTTTGAGACGCCAAAAATGATCGCGCCTGAAGAATATAACTCTAGGTATCCTGATATCGCAACTAGAGCCGATAACGAGGTATACATAACTTGGCAGCAGGATAGCGGCCAGGGGACTGGCTATTGGTATCTGCATAATTATTTCATAAAATCCACTAACAACGGCACAAACTTTAGTTCATGGGTAAGGATGGATGACGGCGATTATGCGTCAACGCGATATGATAAACCCGCCTTAGCCATAGACGACAGCGCAAGACTATACACAGCGTTCGTAAGTATTTATCCAAACCGCTACCTATATTATGACCTTTCAGAAAATGCGGGCTTAAGCTTTGGCGCTGACAGAAGGATTGACGAAACGGGAACAATTAATCCGTTTGATCCTCCAAAAATAGCATCTAATTCCCAAGGCAATAACATATGTATAATCTGGTCTGACAGCCGTAACGGAAACTACGACCTGTATTGCACGAAGATATCGAAAGGCACGACAATAACGCCAAAGCCAACCCTTGACTGGATAAAAAACCAAGTAAGCTCCTACGGGATTGTTGATAGCTACGAAGCCGACGGAAAATCTGTCGGCTGGACGTATGACCAGGCACTGGCGGTTTTAGCCCTGACAAAGGCCTCAGACACACAAAACGCCCAAAAGGTACTAAACGCCTTAAAGAATATACAAAATCCCGACGGGAGCTGGTATTTTTGTTATTACATAAGCGGACAGAACGCGGATACTACTTACACAAAATACGTCGGCACAAACGCATGGGTTGTTATGGCCACGGCCTATTATACCTATATAACAGGGGACAGGACCTTTATCCCCATGATTGAAAAAACCGCCAACTGGATCCTAAGTTATCAGGATACCAATTCGCAGAATCCTACCTTTGGCTCTGTCTCTGGCGGCGATAGAAACGGCGTTCCAATAGCCTGGCGGAGCACAGAACACAATATAACAACTTACGCCGTCCTTAGGTATTTAAGCGACATAACAGGCAACCCAGCATATAACACGAAAGCAAACCAGGTTAAAAATTATCTTTTAAACAGGATGTGGAATGGCACAAGATTTTTAACCGGCTGGAATGACACAACTCAATTTTTGGATGTAAATAGCTGGGCTGTTTTAGCGCTAGGTCAAAAGCCAAATGGCATTGATATAGCACCTTCTCTAGAATGGGCATATGATAACCTGGCCATTTATGACAACTGGGACGCCACAATTACAAATATTCACGGCTTTGACGAAAATAAATCATATAATCTGCCGCTTGATAAGGTATGGTCAGAAGGAAGCGAGGGGATGGTAGGCGCCTATTACAAAATTGGTAATAGTACCTACGCCAAATATTTCCATAATCAGACCTATAGATATCAGCAGTCAAACGGCGGCGTTCCTTATTCCACCCCAAATGCCGACGGGACGGATTGGCCTCAGTATAGCAGCATAGCAGGGACCGCATGGTTCTATTTTAATGAATGTAACCCAGCGTTTGATCCGCTTGATCCCTATCTTACGCAGAGCGGCGCAGGCAGCTTATTGGTGGATGACTTTAACGACTCAGTGCCGAATATCAACGTCTTAGGCTATATCACAAGCGATGACGCAACCTGCAGCGTAAACGCTGATATAGGCCAGGCTCACCAGTTATCATGGGTCAACAACGCGGCTTACTGGTATACGAATTTTTGGGCGCCTGCCTCCTCTACTTATAGGGACGTAAGCCAGTTTATTAATTTAACCTTTGATATAAAAGGAAACACAGGCGGTGAAAAATTTGTTGTCCGTCTCCAGGATAAAACTGACAAACGAGCCGATTTAAGCATAGTAAATTACGCCTCACTTACAACCTCTTGGCAGACAGTAAATATCCCCTTACGGGATTTTTTACCAAGCGGCATAGACCTTAAAAATATAAAGTCGTTATCACTGTGTTTCCTAAATGACGCAAGCGGCACAATATATATTGATAATATAAAATTCACAGGCACAGAGCAACCGCCAATCGCAAATGCCGGGACAGACCAAATTGTTACTTTGGGTAACAGCGTTACCCTTGACGGCTCCGGCTCATATGACGATGGAATAATCACATCCTATACATGGGAGTTAGGAGACGGGACGATTAAAACAGGCAAGGTTGTAACCCACACCTACCTGGCTATCGGCAATTATACCGTTACCTTAACGGTAACAGACAACAATAACTCTATAGGCACAGATACGGTATTTATAATGGTCAGGCAATCCGGTGAAAACACACCTCCGACAATAAGCAATGTAATACCTGAGAGCGGCACTATATTCCAGACAGGGGATACGGTGTCAATTTCTATAGAGGCCTGGGATTTGGACTTAGATGCTTTACAATATCAGTTCTCTGTAAACGGACAGGTTAAGCAGGCCTGGAGTGAGTCCTCAATTTATAATTGGGCAACAACAGCCCAGAATAAAGGGCGTCATACCATAAAGTGTGAGGTAAGAGACGGCCGGGGAGGCACTGCCTCAAAAGAGATTTATTTATCAGGATTTAGGCGTGCGGTCGGACCGCCAGTTCATTAAAAGGGAGGGTAACTAAAATGTATAAAAAAATCTCATCGCTTATATTAGTAGTAACGTTCTTAAATTTGATAATTTCGCCATACACAGCCGGTATGGACTTTAAAATCAATATTTTCTTTGGCGAGAGTCTCGCATATGCCGAGGAAGAGCCGCCATGCAATAACACAAATGACGATAATAAGCCAGGCACGAGGACCTGGAATGCCATAACCTCAGGAGGGGTAAACCTAAGTAATGGAAATTTCTTCAGGGTTGTTCAGGACTTAAGTATTCCCTGCCGCGGCTCAGCGTTAAACATAGCGCGAACCTATAACACGCAGCCGATAAATATTGTCGCGGGCTGGACCCCTGAGGCGGGCTCATGGGGCATTGAAAACAACGAATATAGCGGAGAAGGCGACAGGTCTATGTCTCAAAATAGTTTCCAAGACTTTACGCTTGAGGCAAAGATAAAGACAATAACGCCTGGTGAACACTTTGACTATGAGGTCGCCTGGTTAAATTTTAGGTATATAGATAAAAATAATAGATACTACTTCTTAATACATACAAACGGCGACCTTGAGCTTGCAAAATACGTAGGCGGAAATCGGTATAACCTAGTAAGGAAGCCCTCTTCCTATAATGCCCTTGTCTGGAACACGGTTAAGATAGAAATTGTCGGCTCCAATATAAAGGTTTATGTTAATGGGTCGCTACAGATAAACTTTACAGATGGAAGCTCGCTTGTATCAGGTAAGATTGTCCTAGAATCCTACTTCTGTCATGCGCATTACGACGATATAACTATTACCTCAAGCTCAACCACAACCTATAATTTTAACCAGCAAACTGACCAGGAAAAATCTATATTCGGATACGGCTGGGCGTTTAATTATAGTATGAGACTTGTAGAATATTCTGACGCCATACTGGTATACCGCTCTGACGGCGGTATCGATGTTTATACTCCTAAGACAGGCGGCGGCTGGACGCCTCCAACAGGTGTATATGATACCTTAATAAAGAACACTTCGGGATATACAGTTACTACCAAATACGGCGTAAAATTTAACTTTGACTTGCCCGGCAAGCTGATAAATGTCCAGGACAAAAATAATAACCAGATTACATTAACTTACGATAGCACCCCTCGAGTTACGGCGATAACAGATCCTTCGGGCAGGCAAATCACTTTCGCTTACGGAGCAAACGGTAAAGTTTCCTCTATAACAGATCCTGTTGGTCGGCACATTTATTATGATTACGACGCAGACGGCAATTTAATAAAGGTAACAGACCCAAAAGGAAACTTTATAGAATATACGTATTATCCAACCCACAATATAAAAACCTGGTCTGATAGGGAAGGAAATGTTTTTACCAATACCTATTATTATAATGACCGCGTTTCAACCCAAATCGACCCATTAGGAAATATCACCACAATAAATTATAACTGGGATCAGACTACCGTAACAAATCATAAAGGCGAACAATTCCTGTATACCTTCGACGCTAGGGACAGGTTCTACTGGGTAAAAGACCCCCTTAACAAAATAGAGGGCCGGGCCTGGGATGATAAAAATAATCTGTTAGGCATAGACGACAGAAACGGCCACAGAACCAATTTTGAGTATGACCAAAACGGCAACCAGACAAAAATTATTCGAAGGGGTTCAGGCAGCGCCGGTGATTTAGTAACAGAAATAATCTATGAATACACCTATAACCAGCCTACCCGCCAAATAGACCCCCTTGGCAACAAGACCGAATTTGAATATGACGCAAAAGGCAACCCAATAAAGACCAAAAAATATTTAAATTCAACGCCTCTCGTTACGGAAATGACCTACGATGGCTATGGTAACCTGCTTACAGTAAAAAACGCTGCCGGCAATACATCCAGCTTTACATACGATACCTATGGCAATAAACTCATCGCGACTGACGCCTTGGGTAACACGATAACGCTTACATACGATATCCTGGGCCGAGTCCTGACAGGCAAAAACGCAAAGGCAAATATCGCAACGTATGAATATGACAGCGTCAGCAATGTCCTAAAAATCACAAATCCATTAGGCCATCAAACAGTCAATGCATACAATAAAAACGGTGCTATAGTTTCGTCTATTGATCCAAATGGAAACACAACAACATACGAATATGATGATATGGGTAACTTGATTAAAACAACCGATCCTTTAAATAATATAGGCACAACAGAATACGATGCCACAAATTACCTGTATGAGGGCCGTATTACCAAGACAAAAACAACCGACCCGCTGGGTAATAGCGTTACTTATGAATATGATTCACTTGGCAGGCGTATAAGGATTATAGATCCATTGGGTAACGGCACCAGCTCTGAATACGATAATGTCGGAAACCTTACCAAGGTTATAGACGTCCTTGGCAATACCACAACGCTTGAATACGATTATTTTTATAGAAAGACAAGAATTATAGATCCACTCGGCCATGCCACAAGCTTTACCTATGACGACGTCGGCAATATTTTAACGGTTACTGACGCAAACGGCCGTATGACGAGTTACGAATATGACACGCTATACCGGCGGATAAAAGTTATTGACCCTCAGTCAAACATTACCAATTATTCCTACGATGTTTTAGGAAACCTTACATCTGTAGTAGATGCTTATTCCAACAGAAACCAGATTACATATGATGTACTTTCGCGTAAGGCTTCAACGGATGACCCTGATCTTGGCTATTGGACATATGGATATGACACCTTAGGCAATTTAATCAGACAGACAGACGCGAAAGGACAAGTCCTAACCTTTGAATATGACAGCCTAAACAGGCCTACCAAGAAGCTTAATGCAAGTACTCCGATAGTTACCTATTATTATGACGAGCCGGGCATACCAAATTCAAAAGGGCGCCTTACAAAAATTATAGACCAAGCCGGACAAACAGTCTTCTATTATGACAAGTTAGGCCGGGAAATCAAAACCGAGAAGACCGTTGACGGGGTAACATATACAATAGAAAGAACCTATGACAAAAATTCACGACTAAGCTCTGTAAAATATCCCGATGGTGAAATAGTAAATTATACATACGACGTTGTCGGAAATATAAAGACCATTATCGGCGCTCAAAACTATATCACAAATGTGGATTATAACGCCAAAGGTCAGATGAAGGTTCTTAATTACGGCAATAACACCAAAACCGAATACAACTATTATAACGACCTGCGCCTTAAAGAATTAAAGACCACGCAAATTTCAACAAGTCAGACCGTCCAGCGATTGCTTTATAACTTTGATAATGTCGGGAATGTTGCCTCTATAACAGATTACGTCAATACTGCTACGCAATTTTTTGACTACGACTCTCTTGATAGATTAACCCAGGCATCCGGCGCTTATGGGAGGCGCGTTTATCAATATAACGCAATAGGTAATGCGCTTTCAAAAGACGGGGTTAATTATTATTACGGTCAGAATAATTCAAAGCCTCACGCGGTTACATCCGGCTCTGACGGCTTCTACGCGGTCTATGATGATAACGGTAACATGATAAAGAAAAATCAAGCCGTTTATGAATATGACATTGAAAACCGTCTTACCAAGGTTAAAAAAGAGGCAGGGGACAGGACAACCGTATCCATACAGCTTAAACCGGGCTGGAATTTGTTCTCGCTTCCTGTAATACCTGATAACCCAAAGGTATCGGTTATTCTTTCGGGCCTAACTTTTGGGACAGATTATGATGAGCTTGCAAGGTTTAACGTCGAGACCCAGACATTCCAGTATTATTTTGGAGATCCGCAGTTTAATCAATTTGACACATTAGGCTACGGTGTGGGATATGAGATTTATGTAACCAACGCAAGCCCTGTTACGCTTACAATAACAGGAAACCTGCCACCTTCAAACTATAAAGTCCCCATAAAAGAAGGCTGGAACTTAATCGGCTCATCTGTATTAAGTTCTACAGCTATGCAGACAGCCCTTACCGGCTTAAGCTCCGGCGTTGACTATGACTTGGTATCAAGGTATAATACAACTACTCAAGCCTTTGAGACCGCCTCAACTATGGAAAAGGGCGGCGGATACTTTATCTACTGCTTAAGAGACGCAACATGGAATATACAAGGAACCACCACATCAACACAGACACAATCGCAGTTTATCTATGACGGTGACGGCGGAAGGGTTAAAGTAATAACACCGGTTCTTACTACAACCTATATAGGCTCGCTCTTTGAAAAAGACTCAAGCGGGAAAACCACCAAACACATCTATTTTGGGCCGAATAAAATCTGCTCTAAAGAGTCAACGGGAAATGCTTACTATATACATCCTGATCACTTGGGCTCAAGCAACATAACAACCAACCAGATCGGTACCCAGGTAAGCCTGACAGAATTTACTCCTTACGGCTCGACCTCAAAACAAACAGGCGCGTATGATCCTAAGTATAAGTTTACCGGAAAGGAACTTGACGCAACAGGGCTGTACTTCTACGGAGCCAGATACTACGACCCAGAAATCGGCAGGTTTATAAGCGCGGATACTATTGTTCAGAGGCTCTATGACCCGCAATCTCTTAACCGATACTCCTACTGTCGGAACAACCCTCTTAAATATACGGATCCGACTGGGCATAGTTGGTGGAGCGATTTTTGGGACAAGGTAGAAGAGTTTTTTGAAGATGCAGTTGAAGATGTTGGTAATTTTCTTGAAGATGTATGGGAAGAAATTAAAGGGCCTCTTATAGCAGCGGCAGCGGCAGTAGCTTCAGCTGTTCTTATGGCCATACCTGGTGGTCAGCCACTTGCTGTTTTGATGATGCAAAGCACCTGGATAGCAGCGATGGCTGCTGCGGCTACAGTTGTGACTCTTGACACAGGAGAAGGCAGACAACTCATCAGGCGGGTAGGGAATGAATTTTTTGATGATGTATTAGGTATGCGTCCAGCAACAGCATATACGTGGGCTAATATAACGACTTATATGGCTGTTAATATGGCCTATCAATTTACATTTGCGAGTATCTTGAATCCAGCTAAAGTGACGAGTAAGCCGTATAATTCAGGTAGTGATGAAGCAGCGGCTAGGGATATATTGGATAATGGAGGTGGATTTAATTATGGGACCCAATCATCGGTTAATCCTAAAACAGGGGCCCTGCAACATGTTGATAACGTTCTTTATTCTAACGGTAACGCTGTTGGTCTTTCAGCAGAGGCTTTAAGCATCGGTGGACAACCCCAACATTTAGGAGTCGTGATGAAAGGATTAAACTATAACATTAATAGTGGAGCATTGATAGGTCAACCCATCAAGGCGTTAGCACACGGCTATGGAATATTGGGTATTAGCCATACCGCTGTAAATATTACACTATTAAACGCAGGTTATAGTTCTACAATATCGTCTATTGGTGGAGGCATGAAGATGTGGAGTACGTATTTGTCTACGTTTGTTTATGGGCCTTATGGTGGCAATGCTGCGACTGCAGTTATTTATAATATGGAAAGTGAGCAATGATGATTAAAATAATTATCATGATTTCTATTATATGCTCGCAACTCTTGTTAAGCGGATGTGAAACAATTGTGCATGTAGATGATTTATCAAATAATCAAACAAAATCTGAAATTATGCAATCAATGGGTAAACCTATAAAAATATATACGGATGCCTCTAATTTAAAATATGGGGCCGATGAACTATGGATATATCGTGATTATCAAGGACATGGCGAGGACTATCTTTTTTATTTCAAGAATGGCGTTGTTATAAAAAGCGAATCTAAAAGCTATGCTACTTTATAATAATATAGTTAAATAAAATGACACTGAATTCTAAACATAATCTTGTTTATTGTTTTTATCTTCTTGTGATGTCCTTCAGTATTTTGTTATTACCGGGGATTCTATATGCTAAACAAAATCCTGAGATAGCCGCTCTGGCTATACAACAGACGCATTGGACGAAAACCTCCTTTCAAAAGGCAGAAAAGAAATTGGTTAAAATACATATTGGCATGGTCGGAGGGGAGTTTCTTAATGCTATGGGGGCGCAGCTGTTTAAAGACAACCAAGGCAGGCCTATTACTCTTGCTATGGATGGTTTTATGCTGAAACTGGGAGAAAATATTAAAAATACAGAAAGTAACTATATACAGACATATGTGTTTGGTTACGTCGACGAACGGAATATGCTACATGAAAAATATTTTGTAGTGGCAAAAAATGATAAAATTGCAGAAAAAATTCCATTGGATAATTATGGCAAGTTTTCTCCCTCAGAACTTGAGGCTACTCCGACAAAAAGTGATTATTCAAAAGCGTTAGAATATGTAAAAAATATCAGATCTGGAATGTGGTCTGGTGAAATGCGGCGAATCATGCATATGGTTGGTATTTGGTCAGGACAAAATGTTAATCGTGGGGAAGTAATAACTTCTGCTGAAGGAGGATTTTTCTTCTTTGGACCTGGCTATCTCAGGGATAAATTCGACCAAGAAGAATCGGAAAAAGATTTAATTCAACAATTTGTCTTTGGCTATGAAGAAAACGGTAATATAATTCCAGGGTTTGTTATTTATTTAAAAAATTTACAAGTTGTAAAAGTTGAGTATTTATAAAAAGGCCTTAAACATATAAATAAAAAAAAGGTATTGTCCAACGTGCAAAACTGTATTAGCCTAATCAGACCAAAAACTCTAATGCCCCAAATGCCGCCGAGCCTATCCTATCATAAACGGAATACCCTTTTTCGTAAAAAATAAAGAACAGTTTTTACGATAATGTCTATCAAACCGAATTAGGCACCAGATGGATTGAGAGTTTGGTAAAGTTTATGACGGAGGGATAGGGTCAATGTCTTTAAAAAGCAAAACAATGTTTTCAAGG
>Ga0105164_10002904_pt1 | contig 10492 bp, 11 predicted proteins | sample VDWuncwatermetaG_FD_89674 | JGI IMG/M metagenome (GOLD analysis project Ga0105164, IMG submission 89674) | Wastewater microbial communities from Netherlands to study Microbial Dark Matter (Phase II) - VDW unchlorinated drinking water | ecosystem: Environmental > Aquatic > Freshwater > Drinking... | reverse complement strand
TTCCTACCCTTTGTTATGGTCCCGATCACATAGATATTGCACAGGCCGATTCTTCTGCCCTCTGACATTATAAACCCCACAACACCCTGATTGTCGCAGGGGGGCGTAGTGTTGGGCATCGCGCACACGGAAGTAAACCCGCCCTTTACGGCCGCCTTTGAGGCGGTCAGGAGGGTCTCTTCATCTTCCCTGCCGGGTTCCCTCAAGTGGCTGTGCATGTCTATTAAGCCCGGCGCCACTATTTTGCCTTTGGCATCAATAATTTCCGCGCCGGGCGCCTTTATATTATTTCCAATCTCTGCTATGCCGCCGTCTTCAATCAATATATCCATCTCCAAATCAATCTTGTTGGCCGGATCCACTACATTGCCGTTTTTTATAAGTATCTTCATTGTTCTCTCCTGCCTGCGATCAGGTACAATGCCGCCATCCTCACCGCTATCCCGTTTGTCACCTGTTCCAATATCACGGAAGAAGGCCCGTCGGCAACCTCGGGCGTCAACTCAACGCCCCGATTGATGGGGCCCGGATGCATGATAATCAGATCCTTCTTCGCCCCTTTAAGGACATCCCTATTAATACCGAACCTGTTCACATACTCCCTTATGGACGGAAAGAGCCCCTTTTGCTGTCTTTCGTTCTGGATCCTCAGGATGTTCACCACGTCCGCGTCCTTTATGGCCTCGTGTATATTATACGTAACCCTTACGCCCAGCTTCTCTATGCCGATCGGAATTAACGTCCTTGGCCCGCACACGGTTACCTGCGCCCCGAGTTTAGCCAGCCCCCATATGTTGCTGCGCGCGACGCGCGAATGGGTTATATCCCCCACAATACTAACCTTCAGCCCCTGTATTTTGCCCTTTTTCTGTTTCATAGTAAATATGTCGAGCAGCCCCTGCGTCGGGTGTTCGTGTGAGCCGTCGCCGGCATTTATTACGCTCGCCGCCACGCTTTTCGCCAGCATATGGGGCGCTCCCGAGGCGGCGTGCCTCATTATTATGATGTCTATCTTCATTGCCTCTATATTCTTTGCCGTATCCTTGAAGGTCTCGCCTTTTGATGTACTTGAGGCCTGCATCGCGATGCTTAGGACATCGGCACTTAACCTTTTTGCCGCAAGTTCAAAAGAGGTCTTTGTCCTTGTCGACGACTCAAAAAAGAGATTCACCACCGTTTTGCCCCTCAGGGCGGGAACTTTTTTAACCGCTCTTTCAGACACCTCCTTAAAGGACTTGGCGGTATCCAGTATAAGCTCTATCTCTTCTTTGGATAGGTCCTCAAGCCCCAGCAAATCCTTCCTGGTCCATGTTACTTTTGGCATATCAGCACCTCATCTATTTGGTCCACCTCTTGAAGTTTGACCTCTATGAGCTCCTCAAGCGAGGTTGGGACATTTTTTCCGACATAGTCGGCCCGTATGGGCAACTCCCGGTGCCCCCTGTCCACCAGAACCGCAAGCTGTATGTTCCTGGGCCTGCCGAAATCTATAAGTTCCGAAAGCGCGCACCTTATGGTGCGGCCCGTAAAAAGGACGTCATCCACCAGGATCACGCACTTGCCGTTTATGTCAAATTTTATGTCGGTTCCCTTGACAACCGGCTGTTCAGCCACCTGCGTAAGGTCATCTCTGTAAAGGGTGATATCCAGCGCGCCGACAGGGACCTCGGAACCCCCTATCTCCTTTATATGCTCCGCTATTCTCCTAGCCAGGTATTCCCCCCTGTTTTTAATCCCGATGACTACCAGGCCCCCAGCATCCTTGTTTTTCTCCAGAATCTCATGGGCGATCCTGACCAGGGCCTTGTCCATGGCCGTTTTATCCAATATCTTGGCTTTTTCTATCAGTCCCATATGACATCCCTCTCCGTTTGACAAAAAAAATACCTACTCATCGCTTGATGAATAGGTTTATTCCGATTTTTTACACAGATTTTATACTTCATTTGCCTTCCCCGCCTCTCTGGGCGAGATTTAAAGGTGAATCTTATTGTGCGGTTAGTATATCACACAGTTTTTACTTAGTCAAGGGAAAAATCTTTGAGGAAATTTTAGATGTGTGACCACATTTTCAGGCCAGCCTGTGGTCCTCTTTATTTTCAGGCCACCATATGCATATGCTGATATAGAGGCTTGGCTATGGGCTTAAGAAAATTAGAGGCATTAAGGATTTCTATGCCAATAACCTTGCCATTTTCATCCAGCTCTACGCTAATACCTGGGGCGATTTCAACGAATTCTTCTTCTTTGCCTTTTTTTGCAACGATATAGATTACATCTGATTTGGGATCATAGTTTACTTTCGGCTTGTTATTCATATCTTTTTCCACCTCCGTGAAATTATGCGGCTATATTTCTGATACGGTTTTATAGGATGAATCGTAATTATTTCCACAGAACTCTTTTTCTTGTCATACGTAACGGCCATTTCTCTTAATTTGCCTTTAAAATCAATTTGGGATATAGCGATGTAATGATGTGTTAAATTGTCGTAGTAATGTTCTTTTGACTGCTGATATAGTTTACGCGGTAAATTATATGGTATATCCCTAATTTTTAATCTAAATTGCAGATGCGCGGTATATGTTATTCCCATGCAAATAAACTTATACCATAAATTTTAGCAATTTGCAAAACAATTCCACTACCCTGTTCGTCTCTGAACTAGTGGAACGTCTATTATCCAATATCCGGAGGAGGACCATATGTATCAGGTATGCCGTCACCGTCCGTATCAATGAGAATAGGAGTTACTCATGGTGTCAGACACTATTTGAATTAAGGTGTCTGACACCATATTTAAAAGACCTATATAATAGGGATCGTGTTTGGATCCGGGGGCCCCGGAGGTGGTAGTGGACACGGCGGCGTTACTGGTATGACAATCGGAGGTAAGCCATCTATATGAATATCCAACGCAGGGGAAACATCATAATAATTGGGCAGGTAAATGGTTATAAGTAAGTCACCTATAAAAATATGACACCCTTGGTAAGCATCAGTGGTGAGTGGCTCAATGGATATAGGCGGTATAAATATAGGCACAGGCATAATTGGCGTAGGAGGTATTACTATAGGTGGTATCTCTATGGTAGTGTTGGTTGCGTTGGATTGAGTTCCAGGAGCGGGCGCTGCCGCATTATTAGCAGCTGTAGCTTGAGCAGTAACAGCCCTGTTCTGCGGAGTAGCATTATTAGGAGCACTATTATTCCCCTGAGCAGCAACCGCATTATTGATGGTCGTAGATTTAGCACCTGCGGTTGGCGCTGCTGAATTTGCACCAGGCGCGGCTTGCGCAGTACGAGATATACTCTGCTCAGCGGCGTCCTTGGCGTCAATATTAATTTGCTGAGCAGTAGCAATCGCCCGGGCGTTCTGGTAAGGCATCCCCGCGGGCATAACCTGCCTTTGCTGCTGGATCTCCTCTCCTATGGCATATGAAAGATTAACACTTATAGCCATAATTAACAAAATTAAAGCTGCGGACACAATTAATTCGTTTTTCATTTTATCCCCCTTTTGACTTCTTAAATAATTATAAGAAGTGGTGAAAAAAATTTCCCTACAACTTTTTCTCAATTCTATGTGAAAGAACAACTCTACCCTATCTTCTACTATAAAGTAGAATGATTTTTACAATAATGTCAAATAAATCTTGCTTACTTTTTTAAATTCTAATCCATGTCGTCGCCCATGAGACTTTCGTAAAATTCGCGGTAATTTTCCTTTTTATCGCTGTCCCTGAGCGCCATAGCGGCCTTGGGATGCTCATCAAGCATGCCCGCGATGGCGTAGGGTATGATATAGCCCCATTCCATTTTTTCCCTAAGTGGTATGAATTCCTTGGAGATAAGATCCAGTATAGGCCTGATATCAAACTTGGGATTCTTTAAAAATCCTATTAACAGTTCAAGCGGGCAATTCCCGGCCGCCCTGCCTAAACCATACACTGTCCCGTCAACGAAATTGGCGTCGTGTATGATCGCCTCTATCGTATTTCCGAAGGCAAGTTGCTGGTTATTGTGGGCATGTATGCCTATCTCTTTGGACTTAAGTATGCCCTTAAACTTTTTCACCAGATACTCTATGGACTCCTGATACAGCGCTCCAAAGCTGTCAACGATATAAATCACCTGGGCCTTACACTCCTTCTCAAGCTGATGGAGCGCCTCATTAAGTTCATTGTCCAGCGCTCTGGATATGGCCATTATGTTTACCGTAGTTTCGTAGCCCTTGTCCGCAAAATGGTTGACCAAAAATATTGCCTTGTCTATATCTTTTACATACGCGGCGACCCTCACCATCTGCACTGGCGACTCCTTGCGCGGCTTAACGTCCTCCAGGTCCACCCTGTCCACATCCACCATGATGGAAATCTTCGTCTTGGACGGGATACCGTCTATGACCCTCTTAATATCCTCGTCATCGCAGAATTTCCATTTGCCGTACTCCTTCGGCGAGAAGAGGCGCTTGGAATTTTTGTAACCTATCTCCATATAGTCTACGCCTGCCTCTGAAAGCGCCTTGTACACTGCCCTGACAAACTTATCGTCAAATTTATGCTCATTAATAAGCCCGCCGTCCCTGATAGTGCAGTCAAACACCTTTATCTTTTCTCTGAACATTTATATTCCTCCTCGTTTTTTCTGCAGTTTTTCAACAGACCACGACACCGCAAAATAAGAAACCGCCGCGCATACAATACCTAAGATTATACCGCCTAAAAATAAGGCGTAAAAGATATCCGGGATATCCTCGTATTTTAAATTCTTCAGCATTGCCCATTTTAAGGGGGGACACTTATTGCCAAGAATTAAGCGCCCTATGCTATAATTCGCCCAGCTAATAAACGGTATAGCGGGCGGGATAGAGAATTAGCGCCTATCAACATGGCTATTTTATTCATATCGGGTATTATCAGGGCGAACAAGAGAACTATAAAAAGATGCAGTCCGTAAAGCGGAGTGAAACCGATAAAAACCCCCACTGCTACCCCTAATGCTATTTCGTGGGGTGTATTATGCGTTTTAAATAAATCAGAAAGGCGGTTTTTTATGCCCATTTTTATTTATTATACACTTCCAAACAAAAATTCCCAAGCAAATTTTGCTTGGGAATTTAATAATAACTAAATTATAGCTCCCTTGATATTGCGCAGCTTATTATTTCGGTTTCTTCTTGCACCCGCAGGTTTTGCACATATTTACCACCTCCGCTGATATAAAGTATACTTTATTTGTTTAATATAATCAAGTTATTCATACGGCGCAAAATAGACAAAAATGAGGCCCGGTTCTTATTCATAACCGGGCCTCATTTTCTTGCCTTTTTAGGTTATACCTTAACCACGTTGACAGCCTGATCGCCCTTTGGACCTTTTTGTATCTCAAATTCGACCTGCTGACCTTCGCTTAATGATTTATAACCGTCACCCTGAATTGAGCTGTGATGCACAAATACATCCTTGCCGTTTTCAGGTGTAATAAACCCATAACCCTTTTGGTCATTGAACCATTTTACTGTTCCTCTTGCCATTCTTTGCTACCTCCTTCCTCTAAAATTGTAGTAAATAATGCCTAAATCACAAAAAACCGCAGGTTAGTCATCCTTCTCCCTGCGGTCTCAGACTACTAATCTTATTTACTACGCAGATACTGTACCACACCCCTACCTGTATGTCAAGATAAATATTTAAATAGTATAATTACGGCTCAACCGGGAATTCAGGGAATTTCCCGTCCAGGGCCCCTTCGATAAGCATCTTTATCTCATCGCTGAAGTCCCGCGTTAACATCCATGAAAGGTACTCTCGGTCCTTATTCGCGATTTCTCTTATATTATACCTTCTCGCGTACTTGCCAAACATAGGATATAATTCCCCATTCCACCAGCGGAATTTTCTTTCCTTGTCATAATATTCCGAATGCTGCTCATAATCGAATTCCTTCAGGTCCTCTATACTGCCATCGCCCGTGCCGCCGTACTTATGCGCTTGCGCGCTTAAGATTTCAAATGTCGCCTCGGCGTCCCCCAGGGCGGAATGGGCGTTGGTCAGGTTCTTATCGCAGTAAAATTGGTATGCCGCCATAAGGTCTCTCTGCTCGTGTATATGATAAATCTTCTGGGCATCGTAAATCACCCTGTCGCCGCGCTCAAATTTCAGGCCCGCCTCGATGATTTCTCGCTCAAGAACAGGAATATCAAAGCGTTCTATATGGAAACCACCCAGGTCAGAATCGCCTATAAATGACAACACCTCTTTAGCTATCGCCTTAAAAAAAGGCGCGTCCTTAACATCCTTATCAGTAATGTCGATAAGCTGGCTTACCTTCGGGGGGATAGGCATGCCGGGATTAACGCGCTTCACATACTTCTGGACCGAACCGTCCGGAAAACGCTTCACCATCCCGATCTCCACAATCTTATCCTTCTCTATCCATATACCGGTCGTCTCAAGGTCCAGCACTACTAAAGGCCGAGCTAATTTCATTTATTTATACGTCCTTTCGCTTCTTCTACGCAAATCCAATATCCAAACTATTTTCCTTTTGTCATCTACATCATAAAGCACTCTATAGTCGCCAATTCGCAGTCTGTATTGGGCTATATAATTATAGACATCTAGGGGAGGTTTAATTTTAGGTTCGCCGTAAGGACGTGGATTATTTGCAAGCTCTAAAGTTTTGGCTTTTATCTCTTCCTGGATTTCTTTAGAATGTATCCCCTTGAGAGTTTTTACAAATTTCTTTTCTATAGACTCACTTGGGAATTTCACCTCGTACTTCATTTGCGGGTTAGCTTAATTGTGTCTAAGAGATTTGGAGACCAAAATACCCTTTGTGCCCTTTTTGATAGCCCTTCTTCCTTCTACTATTGTTCGCAGGGTCCCTTTATCCTCCAATTCCTCCAGGCAATCAACAATCTCCAGAACATCGTTATAAGGAAGCAGGACACTGGTAGGATTGCCCCTTTCTGTAATGATAAAAAATTGACGGCTCTTTATAAATCTGGAGGCGTTGTTTCTAAAATTTCTCACGCCAACATTCTTTGCCCTCAATAAAGCCTTTGCTATCGTCATCTTGGCCCCTTCTTAATGTAGCGCCATTTGTGGCTACATTATAAGTATATATGGAAGCTTGGTTTTTGTCAAGGAGAAACAATCCCTCGCCGCAGATTGTGTAGCCACAATTACGGCTCGGTATCATTTTGCCTGGAGTAAGATTAGGGCAAAATGAAAAGCGCGTAGTAACTTTCGCTACTACGCGCTCAATTTAAGCCGGCACTGGTCTACTCTCCCAGCCAGTTGCCCGACAAGTACCATCGACGCTGAAGGGCTTAACTTCCGTATTCGGAATGGGAACGGGTGTTTCCCCTTCGCTCTAAGCACCGGCAAAATTTACGAAGTAAAAAACCTTAAACAACACAAAGCCCATTAGGTAAAATCGAGTTTTAAAATGGTCAAGCCTCTCGGCAGATTAGTATCCCTAAGCTCAATCCCTTAACGGGACTTACACTTGGAACCTATCAACCTCGTAGTCTACGAGGCGCCTTCAGGCACCATAAGGTGCGGGATATCTATTCTTGGGGTGGGCTTGGCGCTTATATGCCTTCAGCGCTTATCCCTTCCGGACGTGGCTACCCGGCACGTGCCACTGGCGTGACAACCGGAACACCCTAGGTCCGTTTATCCAGGTCCTCTCGTACTATGGACAACTCCCCTCAAATATCCTACGCCTGCTACAGATAGAGACCGAACTGTCTTACGACGTTCTAAACCCAGCTCACGTACCGCTTTAACGGGCGAACAGACCGACCCTTGGGAGCTTCTCCACCCCCAGGATGCGATGAGCCGACATCGAGGTGCCAAACCTCCTCGTCGATGTGAACTCTTGGAGGAGATAAGCCTGTTATCCCCGGAGTACCTTTTATCCGTTGAGCGACGGCAATTCCACATTCAACCGCCGGATCACTAAACCCCACTTTCGTGCCTGATCGACTTGTCAGTCTCACAGTTAAGTTACCATATGCTTTTGCGCTCCACGTGCGATTGCCAACCGCACTGAGGTAACCTTTGGACTCCTCCGTTACTCTTTAGGAGGAAACCGCCCCAGTCAAACTGCCCACCTGGCACTGTTCCTCGCCCGGATAACGGGCGCAGGTTAGAATCCTAATACAGTAAGGGTGGTATTTCACGGTTGGCTCCACCCCAGCTAGCGCTGGGGCTTCAAAGCCTCCCACCTATCCTACACATACCGGATCAAAATCCAATACCAGGATACAGTAAAGGTTCCGGGGTCTTTTCGTCTTGTAGCAGGTAACCGGCATCTTCACCGGCACTACAATTTCGCCGAGCCTCTCGTTGAGACAGCGCTGCTTTTGTTACACCATTCGTGCGGGTCGGAACTTACCCGACAAGGAATTTCGCTACCTTAGGACCGTTATAGTTACGGCCGCCGTTTACTGGGGCTTCGGGTCTGAGCTTCGCCCAATTGCTTGGGCTGACAAATTCCCTTAACCTTCCAGCACCGGGCAGGTGTCAGTCCCTATACATCCTCTTTAGGAGTTAGCAGAGACATGTGTTTTTACTAAACAGTCACAGCAGCCACTTTATTGAAACCCCTTCACGCTCCGCCTGTACGGCTTCACGCTAATGGGGCACCCCTTCTTCCGAAGTTACGGGGCTATTTTGCCGAGTTCCTTAACGAGAGTTATATCGAGCGCCTTCCCATATTCTGGGTATCTACCTGTGTCGGTTTACGGTACGATCACCTGTCTAACTCATCCGGCAGAATTTTCTAGGCAGTGTGGCATCAGTCAGTTTACCCGCTCCGTAGATTGGGCTCCTCAAGCCCCTCTCCGCAACCTTGCGGCTGCGGGTACAGGCCCAAACGGCCACATCCAACCGGCCGATGACTTAGCCTACTGCGTCCTCCGTCGGACTGATAACGCAAAACAGGTGGTGCAGGAATATTAACCTGCCATCCATTACCTACGCCTTTCGGCCTCGGCTTAGGATCGACTAACCCTGGGCGGATTAACCTTCCCCAGGAAACCTTAGATTTTCGGCGTCAAGGTTTTACGCCTTGATTTTCGCTACTTATACCGGCATAATCACTTCCATTTCGTCCAGCGGTCCTTACGGTCCGCCTTCAACCTAACATGGAACGCTCCCCTACCACTTGTATCGAATTGGTCGACACAAATCCGTAGCTTCGGCAACGAGCTTGAGCCCCGATTATTATCGGCGCAAGACCACTCGACCGGTGAGCTGTTACGCACTCTTTAAATGATGGCTGCCTCTGAGCCAACATCCCGGTTGTTTAAGTGAACTCACATCCTTTACCACTTAGCTCGTATTTTGGGGCCTTAGCTGACGGTGTGGGCTATTTCCCTTTTGAGAACGAAGCTTATCCCTCGCTTTCTGACTCCCGAGGTACGGACACTGGTATTCGAAGTTTGGTTGGGTTCACAAGTCTGGTAAGACCGTTAGCCCATTCAGTTCTCTACCCCCAATGTCTATTGCTCGAGGCTAGCCCTAAAGCTATTTCGGGGAGAACCAGCTATCTCCAAGTTTGATTAGCCTTTCACTCCGACCCTCAGCTCATCGCATAACTTTTCAACGTTAACGCGTTCGGGCCTCCACCCCATTTTACTGAGGTTTCACCCTGGCCAAGGGTAGATCACTTGGTGTTCGGGTCTACTGAACGTAACTAAATCGCCCTATTTGGACTCGCTTTCGCTACGGCTGCGGCCATAAATGGCCTTAACCTTGCTACGCTAAGTAACTCGCCGGTTCATTAAGCAAAAGGCACGCGGTTAACCATTGACCGATTGCTCGGCCCATAGGTTTTCCACAGTTTGTAGACTCACGATTTCAGGTTCTATTTCACTCCCTTTAAAAGGGTTCTTTTCAACTTTCCTTCACAGTACTTGTGCACTATCGGTCACTGATTAGTATTTAGCCTTAGCCCGTGGTCGGGCCGGATTCATACGGGGTTCCACGTGTCCCGCATTACTTGGGATACCGCTAGGTCGTTTTGGAATTTCGCATACAGGACTATCACCTTCTATGGTGCGGCTTTCCAGCCGCTTTTGCTATCCCTCAACATGCCATATCGCGGTCCCGCAACCCCCCTGACGCTTGCGCGCCAAAGGTTTAGGCTGTTCCCCGTTCGCTCGCCGCTACTTAGAGAATCAATGTCTTTTTCTTTTCCTCAGGTTACTGAGATGTTTCAGTTCTCCTGGTTTCGCTTCCCGATCCTATTTTGAATTTCAGACCGGGATATCCCGACATTCCTCGGAATAGGTTGCCCCATTCGGACATCCCCGGATCAAAGCTTGTTTGCGGCTCCCCGAGGCTTATCGCAGCTTACCACGTCCTTCATCGCCTATCAATGCCAAGTCATCCACCATGAGCCCTTAGTAGCTTGACCATCTTGAAATTTAATCTCGATATTCGAAAGCATTCACCCCTTTTGCAATTATGGTGAAC